>NPIE01001781.1_pt2 | contig 176164 bp, 128 predicted proteins | sample 8637661 | NCBI WGS metagenome assembly NPIE01 (sample SAMN07420842, study PRJNA396082) | bioreactor metagenome | isolation source: sample BA12 brine-fed electro-methanogenic bioreactor BA | place: Japan: Kochi | collected 2016-12-09
GTAGCCGGTAGTCAGTCGGCAGTCGGCAGTTGACAGTCGGCAGGCAATTAACTCTCATAAGCGCATGAACCCATGAACCCATGAACTCTTAAACAGCGAGCGCAGCGAGCCTCAACGTCTCAACCTCTCAACGTCTAAACCTTTGAACCTCTGAACCTCTGAACCTTTGAACTCATGAACCCATGAACNNCCCATGAACCCTTGAGCCCTTGAACCCATGAGCCCACAAGCCCAAACCCGATTCGATGTCAAATAATTCTATTCCGCAGCAGACGGAGAATTTCGATATTCATCCTTCAATTCAGCCCTCTTCTTACACTTACATATCTCTTTCTTGCAAAACGTGTAAGGGCGGGGCCTGCTTTGACGGGATATCCTCCCGAGTTGGGAACGACCCATCCCCCTGATTCAATGAAATATGGTTTCCCGTGAATTGTGACGATTATGCCGTAATGGCCGTTTCTGCCGACAATATCACCGGGTTGAAGTTCATTCAATTGAGCCTTTTGGGGTGAATTGCCGGCTTCAACTCTAAAAATTTCTTTACCGAGTTGATTCAGTTCCCGTGTGTCAAGTCGATAATTGTTTGAACCGCCATCAAGCCCGCCGCTGTCATTAAAACCGGTTGAAAGACAAAAAAGTTTGTATCCTTGTGTTGAAAAAAGTGCCAAACTATCCGGGATGAGCCCAAAGTGGACAGCCAGTTCATAGGGCGCTGCAACAAAACCTGAACAATCAAGTCCGTATAATTTTCGGCTGGTGTTTCCTTTCGTCTGAGGATCATCAAGATCAAACAAATCACCGCCCCAACGATAAAATGATTTGCCAAAATATTCCTGATAGATGTTGAATGTAAAAAGAGCCAGTTCATTGATGATTTCTGAATAAGACAGGGTAGAGAGTTCATCAAGATAGGGTTCAATTACAGGCGTAATCACGTCCTCAAGGAAAACGCTGTTTCGTGTTTTAAAGCCCGTCCATGCCGTATCGCCCTTTTCATAATATAAGCTGTCTGCCAGCATCTCACTGTTGAATCGGATCTTCAATTCCGGCTTTGCTTTTTGAAATGGAATGCGTGTCCCGTAATCAGCTTTTTTATATATGGCGTTAACCGGTATGGTATCGTCATTTTTTGAACAGGCCGTTATAGACAGAACCAGGATCAGGAAGATAGCAAAAATGATTTGGTGTCCTCTGAATGTGTTTCCGCGGTTTTTACCGGTGAAAGTGAGACAATACATCACGGATCCTTATAGTATTTTATTGAATGACGTTAATTGATTGTCAACCGATTCAAGGCGTCTTTCACTGTGGTGTCAACTTCTTTTTTAACAACAGAACACCTATTCCCCCGGCAATCATTGCCAGACACAGCAGTTGTCCCATGGTAACCCAGTCAAAAAACAGAAAACCAAGTTGTTCATCAGGTTCCCGGAAAAATTCGATGATAAACCGTCCTACACCGTAGAAAATAAGTCCTGCAGCAAATTTTACATGTCCGGCAACCCCTTTCTTATGAAGCCAGAAAAGAAAAAGGAAAAGAAGAAGTCCTTCTACCAGAGCTTCGTAGAGTTGGGATGGATGCCGGGGAATTCCTCCGGAACCGGGGAAAATTACAGCCCATGGTACACTGGTTGGATGACCCCATAATTCTCCGTTGATAAAATTTCCGATCCGACCGAAAAAGAGCCCAACCGGCGCAATTGTTGTAAACTCACCGATAAGATCCCAGAACGTAATATTATGCTTTCGTGCAAACCAAATAACAAATAAGATAATTGCTATGGCACCGCCGTGAAAAGACATGCCTCCGTGCCATGTCATCAAAATTTCAAGAGGGTTTTTAAGGTACCAGGAAAGATTATAAAAAAGAACATAGCCCAACCTGGCGCCCACCAACAGACTGATGATCGCACCTGTAAAGAGTGAGTCCAGCTGTTTGTCCGTCATTTTTAAATCCCCCCGGCGTATGATATGTTTCATCCAGTAAAAAAAGCAGATAAATCCCAGGATGTACATAAGACCGTAGTACCGGACTTCAAAAGACCCGATTTTAAAAATGTATGGCTTAAGATTATGAACCCAAAAAAGTAACATTGTTCGCTCCTTGAAATTTTTTTATGAATTTACACGATTCGGCTAAAGAATGAAAGATACGGCCGTATTATTTAAGTCATCATATTATTTATAAAATAACGGTAAAATATTGGAGAAATGTCAAAACACCATATGTTCTGTATTTTCAAGAGGATAAAATATTTTTTACTGCAGTTATGCACACGGTGTGTGGATAACCTGAGCGAGTTTCAATATTTATCATAAACCTTATATAGCTGATTATCAGCCGTTTATAAAGAAACGTATTGTTGTGAGTTTGTAACTGTTCACAAGTTATCCACATTTTTCAGAACGTGTTTATATCAATGGTTCTCGCCTTGCAGTTTTGTGTGTTCGGGTGTAGATTCACATAAAAAAGGTGAAGTAACCATGATTCCCAGGACAACAGACGCCGGACTAATTTTACGAAAAGCCGTTGAAAAGGATATCCCCCTGATTCTGAATTTTATCAAAGCACTTGCAGAGTATGAGCACATGAGCGATAAGGTTTTGGCTTCGGAAGAAACCATACGAAAAACGCTTTTTGGAGAAACCCCCTATGCAGAAGTTATTCTTGCTGAGCTTGAAAAAAAGGCGGTGGGTTTTGCTCTCTTTTTTCATAATTATTCAACCTTTGTTTCAAAGCCCGGTCTTTATTTAGAGGATATTTTCGTCTACCCGGACTATCGGGGAAAAGGGATTGGTAAGTTAATGATGAAATACTTGGCAAAATTGGCGATTGAAAAGGATTGCGGGCGGTTTGAGTGGTCCTGTCTGACGTGGAATCAACCGTCGCTGGAATTTTATAAATCTCTGGGAGCCAAAACGATGGATGACTGGGTTACGCTTCGTGTAGACGGGAAAAATCTTCTTAAACTGGCAGAGTCGTTTTAAGTGTTTTCCAATACTTTTATGAGATTTTTCGAAAGGATAATATCCTTGGCAGTATGAGTTCAGCAAGATGTCGCGTGTCTTCAACTGATCCGGAATAAAAATATGATAAGGCAACTGTTATCAATGGAGATTGTTGAATCAGTTCACGGAAACGGTCCAAAAATGACAAAATTTTATGATCTGGCCACAAATCCCCTTTTCCGTAAAATGTAGAATGATTGAACAAATCAATATCCAGATCAAATGCTGTAATATTTCCTTTTAGTTTATCCAAAACGGATTGCGGGGATGTATGAACATACTGACGAATGGGTTTGCGGATCAGGATTTCTGTATTTAATCCCCTTTCTATATTCCGCTGATAGCATAAAAAATGAATTTCCTTAAACCATTCCGCACGGACAGCCGGACTGATAAATGAGACTTTTCGGATGGTTTTGTCCCGGGAAATCGTTTTTCTAAGTCGATTATTATCTGATAAAAGATCCATCAATGCTTTATCGTTATCTGAAAAATCATCATCTCCGTCCCAATGATAATCAGCATGAAAAAGAGCTTCCGGCAGTATGTTTCGGTTAAGACTCCAAACAAATAATGCCCATTTATGATCATCCATAACCCATACCCCCGGTGCAATTTCCCGACAGTAATCGTTGTGTGCATTCCTGGGATAATCAATAGAAAGCATAGTAAAAATTACAGTTCCATTCCGGTAGAAACCAGAACAACTCATACAAAACCGTTACATATGCCATAAAACCGTACCAGCCCGTTTTACTAACATTGGGTGTTCAACTTGATTAAACGCTTTTATACTTATATTATTAACAATATAATATTGACATATATCAACAATCGGCGTATCTTACCCCCCGCCCGAACTATAGACGTTCAGCGGTTGAGACGTTGAGCGGTTGAGACGTTTAGTGGAAACCGCTGGATGTAGAAAGTCCATTCTGACGACTGTTGACTGCCCAATCAGTAGCCGGTATTACATTGGCATTTTAATCTTGACTAAATAGTACAGATTTGAGTAAACTCTGCCATAAAAAAAGAAAGAGGAGATAATGGGTAAGGATCGGGAACATATTGATTCGCTCACTCAGAAAGAGTATGAATACGGTTTTATAACTGATATTGAAATGGATATGGCTCCGAAAGGGCTGAATGAAGATATCATCCGTTTTATCAGTGCCAAAAAGGATGAACCGGATTCGATGCTTCGCTGGCGTTTAAAAGCATACCGTTATTGGCTGAATATGAAAGAGCCTACATGGGCTTTTGTTACATATCCCCCCATTGATTACCAGAATATTTACTACTATGCAGCTCCAAAAATGAAAGAGGGGCCCAAAAGCCTGGATGAGGTAGATCCGGAGATTCTGGCAACCTTTGATAAATTGGGGATTCCCCTGGAAGAGCGGGAAGCATTAGCCGGAGTGGCTGTTGATGCCGTGATGGACAGTGTTTCTGTGGCGACTACTTTCAGAAAGAAACTGCAGGAACTGGGAATTATTTTTCTTCCCATATCGGAAGCAATCCGTGAACATCCTGATCTGGTCAAAAAATATCTGGGGTCTGTCGTTCCTCCCACTGATAATTTTTTTGCCGCCTTAAATTCAGCAGTTTTTACAGACGGCACATTTGTGTATGTCCCCAAAGGCATCCGCTGCCCCATGGAACTCAGCACCTATTTCCGGATCAATGCAGCAAACACCGGTCAGTTTGAACGGACGTTGATTGTTGCGGATGAAGGAAGTTATGTGAGTTATCTGGAAGGATGCACTGCTCCTATGCGGGATGAAAACCAACTCCATGCCGCAGTAGTTGAACTCATTGCGCTGGATGGGGCGGAAATTAAGTATTCCACCGTTCAAAACTGGTATGCAGGGGATAAAAACGGAAAAGGCGGCATTTACAACTTTGTGACAAAGCGGGGAGTATGTCATAACCATTCCAAAATTTCCTGGGCTCAGGTGGAAACCGGCTCAGCCATCACATGGAAATATCCCAGTTTAATTCTCAGGGGAGACAATTCGACAGGAGAATTTCACTCTGTAGCTCTGACGAATAACCGTCAACAGGCAGATACGGGAACCAAGATGGTTCATCTGGGGAAAAACACGCGCAGTACTATCATTTCCAAAGGAATTTCTGCCGGATACAGCAATAATTCATATAGGGGATTGGTGAAAATCGGTCCCGGGGCAGACAATGCAAAGAATTATTCACAATGTGACTCCCTCTTGATCGGGGATCGGTGCGGCGCTCATACATTCCCGTACCTGGAAGTGGATAATCCTACTGCCAACGTAGAACACGAGGCCACCACTTCCAAAATCAGCGAAGATCAGCTCTTCTACTGTAATCAGCGGGGAATCGGCACGGAAGAAGCTATCGGAGTTATTATCAACGGTTATGCCCGGGAGGTTTTTAAACGCCTTCCCATGGAATTCGCCGTTGAGGCCCAGAAACTCCTCACAGTAAGCCTTGAGGGCAGTGTGGGTTAATTTGAAAATAAAGGACAAACTATGTTAAGTATTCGGAATCTGAAAGCATCAATCGAAGGAAATCACATTCTCAAAGGTATCAATTTGGAAATCCGTCCCGGCGAAGTCCACGCTATTATGGGTCCAAACGGCTCTGGAAAAAGCACACTCGCCCATATTTTGGCAGGAAAAGAAGGCTACATTGTGGAAGACGGGGAGGTGATTTTTGAAGGAAAGAATCTGCTTGAACTTGCCCCTGAGGAAAGAGCGAGAGAAGGCGTGTTTCTGGCGTTTCAGTATCCCATTGAAATTCCCGGCGTTTCAAATACAACCTTTTTGAAAACGGCCTTAAATGAAATCAGAAAACACAGGGGTTTGTCTGAACTGGATGCCATGGATTTTCTGACATTGGTGCGCAAACGGATGAAACTTGTGGATATGGATCCCTCCTTACTGGGGCGTCCAGTTAATGAGGGGTTTTCCGGCGGGGAAAAAAAACGGAATGAAATCCTCCAAATGGCTGTTCTTGAGCCAAGACTGGCAATTTTGGATGAAACAGATTCAGGTTTGGATATCGATGCCCTTAAAACGGTAGCAAACGGAGTTAATTCTCTGAAAAATAAAGATAATGCCACATTGGTCGTAACCCATTATCAGCGACTCCTGGATTATATAGTCCCTGATTACGTTCATGTCTTATATGATGGTCGAATTGTAGAATCGGGAGATAAAACTCTGGCTCTGGAACTGGAGCGGAAGGGGTATGACTGGATTAAAACAAAAGCAGGAGATTCCAAATGATAAAAACAGATCCGGAATCAGCCGCTTTTTATCAAAACCTTCACCCTCTTGTTCACGATCAATCTTCCTATATTCGGAATTTTCAGCAACAATCGCTTGAGATGCTCCAGTCCTCTCCATTCCCCGCGCTGAAACATGAGGAATGGAAGTACACGGATTTGAGTGAATTAGCAAAACAATTACCTGTTTCCCCTGTCCTGTCAGATTTTCAAAACCTGTCGGTGAACGATGTTTATCCCTACTCTTTTAATCAAATGAAAAGTCACGTAATGGTCTTTGTTAATGGCCATTTTACTCCGCAGTTATCCAACATCAACAAACTCGGCAGGGATATCGGTGCAGAGAATCTCTTTTCCGCAGCAAAGAGAAATCCTGAGGACATAAAACTATACCTTGGAAAAGCAGATAAAAAGGGCAATGATTATTTTTCATATTTGAATGGCGCATTTTTTACCGACGGTGCATATATACGGATTCCCGATAATTATCAGAGTGAAATCCCCATACATTTATTGTTTCTTACAAAGGGAAACGGCGAACTGCGTTATTCGGCTGCAAGAAACCTGATCATCATGGGGAAAAGCAGTTCAGTTACGCTTGTAGAAACATATGGCAGTCTAGATGACCGTCCGGCACTGACAAATTCCGTAACCGAAATATTCAATGGAGAAAATTCTCTTCTTCGGCATCATATTCTTCAGCTTCAAAACGAAAGAAGTCATTATTTTGGAAGCACTAATATAACGATCCCCGCAAACAGCCGGTATCAGAACACATGGGTATCTTTGGGAAGTAAAATATCCAGAAACGATGTTGATGCTGCGTTAACCGGAGCGGGCAGTTATTGTCAGCTTTATGGCCTTTATGCCGGTCGTCATGAACAGCTTATGGATAATCGAACCGTCATTTCACACCGTTCTCCCCACGCCACAAGCAATCAGGTTTATAAAGGAATTCTGGATGGCTTTTCCCGGGGCATATTTAACGGAAAAATATTAGTGGAACAAAAAGCCCAGAAGACAGAAGCCCATCAGTTGAACAGGAGTTTGATCCTGTCAGATAAAGCACATGCCGATTCTAAGCCACAACTGAAGATTTTTGCTGACGATGTTAAATGCTCTCATGGAGCCACAGTTGGGCAACTGGATAAAAACGCCATGTTTTATCTGCAGAGCCGCGGGGTTTCCAAAGAAATAGCACGATCCATGCTTACATTTGCTTTTGCCAATGATGTTGTGGATTCCATTATACTTGGACCTGTCCGATTTTACCTCTATAAAAAACTTTTTAACCGTTTCGGAAGGGATTGGGGTTCAGAAGAAGATTTTGAATCACTGTACAAGCAGGAGGAGTAAATCATGGGGGCTGATATCAGAGAGCAATTTCCCCTGTTAAAAGAAAAGGTCAATGGTCAACCTTTGATTTATATGGATAACGCCGCAACCACCCAAAAGCCCCGGCGCGTTATTGATGCCATTACCCGATACTATACGCATGAGAATGCCAATGTCCACCGGGGGGTTCATGTTCTGAGCCAGAGAGCTACGGATCTTTTTGAAAAATCCCGTGAGGAAGTCCGGGCGTTTATCAATGCCCGATCGTCTGAAGAGATCATATTTGTCAGAGGTGTAACGGAAGCAATCAATCTTGTTGCATCTTCTTTCGGACGTTCTAATTTGTCTGAAGGCGATAACATTATCCTTACAGAGATGGAGCATCATGCAAACATTGTTCCGTGGCAGATACTATCCAGAGAACTCAAATTTTCCATTAGAGTTATTCCTTTTAGTGATAAGGGAGAGTTGGATTTAGACGCCTACAAACAATCATTTACATCCCGTACCCGCCTTGTTGGCGCAGTACATGTTTCCAATGTGCTGGGGACAATCAATCCCGTTAAAGAAATAACAGTCATAGCTCATGAACACGGAGTGCCGGTGCTTATTGACGGTGCTCAGTCCCTGGCCCATGAAAAGATTGATGTGCAGGAACTTGATTGTGATATGTATGCCTTATCCGCACACAAAGCGTATGGACCAACAGGAATCGGGGTTTTGTATGTTAAGAAAAAGCATCTGGAAACCTGGCCGCCTTATCACGGCGGAGGTGAGATGATCGAGGAAGTAGAATTCGGAAAGTATCCTACATTTTCTCCGCTTCCTCTCCGTTTTGAAGCAGGTACGCCCAATGTTTCGGGTGTGACCGGTTTTGCCGAAGCCCTGCGTTTTATCAATGACACCGGATATGATGCAATTCAAAAACACGAACGGGATCTCCTGGACTACGGCACCAACACCCTATCATCCATTCCCGGAATGCGAATATTCGGGGAATCAAAAAATAAAACCGCCATTTTTTCTTTCCTCATTAAAGATATTCATCCTTTGGATATCGGCAGTTTTCTGGATGCCCGCGGTATTGCCATCCGGACAGGGCATCATTGTGCCATGCCGGTAATGAAACATTATAGTATACCGGGTATGGCCAGGGCTTCGTTGACAATTTACAATACACGGGAAGAATTAGACTGTCTTGCTGACAGCCTTTTCGATCTGGTGAAAATTTTTTCCTGAAAGGAGTATATATGACAACAGAAAAAAATGTCAAAGAGATTCGGGAAGAAGCGATCAAAGTACTCAAAACCGTTTATGATCCGGAAATCTGGGTTAATATTTACGATCTGGGGTTGGTTTACGATTTGGATATCCGTGAAAACCTTGATATTTATGTCAAAATGACGCTTACTTCTCCGACCTGTCCTGTAGCCGAGTCCCTGCCGGAAAAAGTCAAAAGCAAACTCAGCTATATAGAGGGTGTCGGGAAGGTTGATGTGGAAATTGTTTGGGAGCCGGCGTGGAACCAGGACATGATCACAGAAGACGGAAAACTGGCTCTGGGGATCATGTAGATGAAACTCTCCACTCAGGAAATTTACGGTCTCCGATGTGTTTTGCGTATAGCCCGATCCGGCAGCAAAAACGGAATTACCATTCATGAAATCAGTGAAGATGAAGGAATTTCCCAGGCATATACAGCTAAAATTCTCCGAATCCTCCGACTTAACAAACTGGTTTTGAGTGAACGGGGAAAACACGGGGGATACATTCTGGCTGATACGCCGGAAAACATTCCTGTAAGTCGAGTTGTGGATGCTCTTGGGGGAAAGCTTTATGAATCCGACTTCTGTTATAAATATCACCCGGATGGCAATAAACAATGTATACCTGTTGAATACTGTTCACTCAGAAATCTCTGGTTTTCTGTCCAGAAAGCAGTCGATCAGGTTTTAAACGACGTTACACTTCAGGATATCATCGATCAGAACTCTGCACTGTAAATATCATTGAGAATTTAAATCTGATTTTTGTTGTTTTTTTTCTTTGATATCTATATATTGAATTAAATATGAAGAGGATATTGTTATGAATAAAAATAAATATGTTTTATATTTATTTTTGCTAGCAATTCTTTCTTGTAAACAAATGAGTTTGACGGAAGAAAATAATTATAGTTATTCTATGGATAATCTGTCACTTAATAATACGACTGAACACCGGATTTTATGTTTAAATTTTAATTTCCCCACAAAAAATGATGTAAATACTATAAACATAGTAAACTGGCGAGAATGTGACGGGTATGTAGAAGTATCGATAACCGCTCTTCAGGGTGCTTATTTGTGGGCTCAATATAATAATAAATATCAGGAGGATTTAAATTATAAAGCGTGTGGTGAAACGATTCCTACGTATACTCCTGCAATAAGGAACTTCATGAAATTGACCGGGATTAATCCATCCATGAAATGGGATTTTATGTGGTCTCATTATTATATTATAAAACGAAAAATTGGCAATGGTCCATGGTTAACAATATATATTGACACACTGGGAACAGATAATCAAATACATAGAAACCCACCAGATACAGTTTTTACAGATACAACAGTAAACTTAAAAACTATAGGTGAATATGTATACTATTCAATTTTTTCAAAACTTGGCGATAATGATATCAACCTGTCACCCGGAAAAACTCTAGTCTGGCCGGAGATACCAATCATCGATGCAAATAAATAGCATAAAAATAAAACACATATTATGTGCCGGATATTTTTTCTTATTCTTGCCCGGTCTTTTTGCACAAAATATTCCGGAAATTCTTCAATCCATTGACTTTGACACTATAAAACATCATGTCCGGGTTTTATCCGGGGATACAACAGTGGTTATCGGAGATAGTACCCGTAAAATTTTCCGGCGGTATACAAATGCAACATTTACGGAACTTAATGATATTACCCTGGCCGAACAATATCTCAAAGAAACATTAGAATCTTTCGGTTATGAAGTACATGTTAAGAAAGTATATGAAAAATCCGGTTTTGATGTTGATATTCATGATCTTCTGGTTGTTAAAGAAGGAATGAACTATCCGGGAAAATATGTTCTTTTCTCAGCATTTTATATGGGTTTCCCATGGCTTGGACATCCGGAAAAAATAAATCCGTCAGCTGACATGAATGCCAGCGGTGTGGCAACCGTTCTTGAAGGAGCCCGGGTATTAAAAAATATTGAAACGGATTATTCAATCATTTTTGCCCTTTGGGGAATGGATGATGGTGCCCATTCTTTTACATATGAATATCTTTCAAATCCCTTTTTGGATAAATTGATTTTCAATGTGGATGTGGAAGCAATAGGATACGACTCCCTGAATCTTCATGAAATAATTCCCCAGTTTACAACATTAAACAATCCCTTTATAAACGAAATTGAGTACATCATAAAACAAGTGGACTCATTAATAATAAATAATGATATTTCACTGATACAGGGACGTCCCTTTTCATCCAGGGGCTATGCTCAAATAGAATCAGATATATGCCCGGGTATTTCTTTTATTCAATCTGTTGTTCATCCGGACAGCAATGATAAAATAATATTTAATCCACACTGCTGGTATGGTTATGATCATATAAACCATTTTAATCCCACAATATTTTTTGAACGGGCAAAGGCTGTAATCGGAACTGTTGCTCAAATCGCTGTAAATGGTATTCCCGGGAATCTCTCTGCCGAGTCCCATCCTATCGTTAATTTCCCCTGTTCATATACATTATTCCCTAATTATCCAAACCCGTTCAACGCGTCCACAACAATTAATTTTTACATTCCCGGAGATGACTTTATTTCATTATATATCATAGATGTTAACGGAAATTTTGTAGAGCAACTTATTATGCAAAACATGAATGCCGGTTATCATAATATTATTTGGAATCCTGTATCATACAGTTCAGGAATCTATCTGTTAATATTAGAGACAAGTCACGTTCAAAATTATCAAAAAATTGTTTTGATGAAATAATCATGTTATAAGCCATTGATCACACCGCCCAATTAGTAGTAAATTTAGCAGAATTATTATAAGAGGTTCTGATCATGGATATGCGAACCATTTTGATTGACTTTGACGTTCACAAAGAAATTGAACGGCGTCGCCGGTCTTTTAAAGAAACACCAAATGACGTGCTTCGGCGGAATTTCGGATTACAGGCAATTGTTCCTGATGACACAGGAGCCGTTCAGGCTGAACCCGGACTTTCAGTCCGTGGAACCATTATACCAAACGGCACAAAACTCAGGGGAACATACAAAGGAATTCAGCATTACGCAGAAGTAACAGAAGGTCAGATCGTATTTAACGGGAAAAAGTTCAAATCTCCGTCTGCCGCTGTCATGGATATTACGCATGTAAATACCAACGGCTGGGTTTTCTGGGAATATTATGATGCCGTTCACAGTGAGTGGAGAATTCTGAAAACCCTCCGGGATAAAGCACAGGACACGCCGGAGTGAGAAAAAGCACGATGCCCCTCCATGAACCCATGAAATCATGAACCCTTGAACCCTTGAGCCCATGAACTTCTGAACTTCTGAACTTTTGAACTTTTGAACCTCTAAACTTTTGAACTCATGATCTCTTGAACCCTTGAACTCATGAACCCATGAACCCATAAACAGCGAGCCTAAACTTCTCAACCTTTAAACCTTTAAACGTCTCAACATGAAAAACAAACTAAAATCTTTACTTTTCCTGTCAATCCTGGCGCTGCTGACAGTCCATTGTGAGCCCCCTGTGGCCGTGACAAAATGGACAGGGCAAACCATGGGGACTTTTTACAATGTAAGTATTTATGGCCCGGAAATGGATAATGCAAGGCATTTACAGATCCATGACGGGATTGACTCCGTTCTCCAGTCTGTGAACAAACAAATGAACCCGTGGGATCCGGGCAGTGAAATATCCCGTTTCAACGGGATGAATGCCGAAGATGTGATGGAGATCTCTCCGGATTTTGCCAGCGTGATTATCATTTCAAGAGAAATATATGAATTATCAGACGGAGCCTTTGACCCCACTGTAGGACCGCTGACAGACCTCTGGGGATTTGGTCCCAAATCAAAAAAACAATCGGTTCCATCGGCGCAATCCATTGATTCCTGTCTTGAATACATCGGATTTAACAGGGTATCCCTGAACGACAACATCTTAAAAAAAAATGACGATCGGATCCGACTGGACCTTTCGGCAGTTGCAAAAGGTTTTGGCGTAGATGCCGTTGCCGATTATTTGAGATCACGGCAGTTTAAAAATTTTCTCGTGGAAATTGGCGGTGAAATTGTATGTTCAGGACAAATTCACGGGAGAAACTGGCGGCTGGGTATTGACCGTCCAACAGATAATGCGCTGCCCGGAGAAAAACTGAGTTCCATATTATCAATTACCGGCCTGAGTGTGGCAACTTCCGGAGATTACAGGAATTTTTACATAGATCGGGGAAGACGCTATTCCCATACAATTGATCCCATAACCGGCAAACCGGTAACCCATAATCTGGCCAGTGTGACAATCATTGCATCGGAATGTGCTCGTGCCGATGCCATGGCAACAGCATGTATGGTCATGGGAGAACAGGCTCCGGATTGGATAGAAAGTATTCCAGGTGTGGAAGGATATTTTATTTTCAGGGAAGAAAAAGATACATTTCGTGAAGTCCTGACATCCGGTTTTGAAAAATTCATCCAATAACGATGCAACACATTTGTTGGTTTATTTCTACCCGGGGTCTGTCCTCCAAACAAAATGACATCTGTTAAACATGACAATATATTAATAATAATATAATCTTGACACGGTTGAAAACTTGCATTATTTTACCCCCCGGGGCGGGGGAAAACCGGTAAACAATCCAATATATTTCACCCAACCTATATCAACACATAAATCCGGGACATTCTTTACTAAAGCAAGCGGTTTCTACAGGCTTCAAGATTCAGGATTTCTGCTTGCTGACTCCGTTCAAATGTGCCACCTGTTTTCAATCCGGTCTGGAAATTCCCTGATACAACGGTCCGGCATTATCTCCGCTTTTTTACAACTGCAGACTTACGGCACAGACAGTCAAAAGCCGGTTATGAATATGCGACAGACGGGAATTCCAATATTGTATTGCTTTTGATGATCCTAAGATTCAATCCCAGTATTTCATCATTAAAATATTGTGCCGCTTTTAACGGAGAAAAGCGTTTTATTTTGAGTTTCGTTTCAATTCAGCATTAACCGTATACATGAATACTTCGAATCCCCGGCAAAAACCGGATACCCAACCAGGTAATAATCAGGACAATAAATGACAGTCCTAACATCCATAGCAGGGTTTTACGTCTTGCGGGATAGCTGTAATGGATATGGATGGTTATCAGGTAGAAAAGCCATGTTAGCAGCGCCCAGGTTTCTTTCGGATCCCAGGTCCAATAATTTCCCCATGCAATTTTCGCCCAAAAAGCCCCCAAAATCATTCCCAGCGTAAGAAGGGTAAATCCGGGGTAAACCAATTGCATGGAGAGTCCTATATAATGATTTTGCCGATCAAATTTATTTCTGTGACTGTGCACAAGTCCCTGAAGAGCCGACAGACATGCCGCTGCCAGAACAGCATAGGATATCATATAAATAATCACATGAGGGATGAACCATGGGCTTTGAAGCGCCGGCATCAGCGTCTTGCTGCGGTATTCCGGGTGGATTACATCCACGATTAGAAAAACGGAAGCCATGACTGCCCCCAATAAATACAAAACCTTGTCGCGGGTTTTTATGTAAATCAGACCGATTATGCCTGAAACAAAGAAAGCATACCATAAACGGGTCTCCGCCATGGTTCGTAAAGGCGGACGTTCTAACTCAGTCCAAAGAAAAACAATAAAAACGGCCAGAACAAGTGTTGAAAAGATAGGACCGGCTTTAATAATCCATTCCGTTTTGCCGGACGCTTTTTTAAAGAAAAGCAGGAGTGCTCCGGTTAACCAGCCGGCAATAAAAAGTGCGGTTGTCAGTATGAGATAGTTCCATGTCATGTCTGTTTTCTCCTGCTGATGCCGGGTGATATAAAGATCAATCCCAGCGCACCTGCACACATCATGACAAGACCCGAATAAACCAATGGAAGCCACGGATCTTTAACGGCAGAAAAAGTACAAACATCACTCTCCCCGGAAGCATCATAATTCTGCAGGTATATCTTCCACCCTTCTGCCCGGACAGGTTGGTTAACTTCAATCAGACGTTCTTCGCCCTCAATTCCCGATTGGGTATATAGTTTAACCCGGGCACCATAATATGCCGGTTCGGGAGGGAGGAGTGCCAGTGAGATGTCAGGGCTGAGATTCAGAACGCGAGGAAATGATTTGACTGTTTGTGAGGCAATCCATCCCCTTGCCGTTTTACCGGAAGGTGTTTCAATCACAACACGGGCAGCCGGACCTGTGCCCCGAACTCCCCGGACGGATAAAACAGTGTCAGGTCTGACATAAGCATTGGTGTAGAATGTTTCAACATTGATCCGAAATGAATCAATCTTGAAGAGACCCGGCTGATCGACCATTTTTAACTGATCACCCGGAATTTTCAATAATTTCCCCGTCGAGTCAAGAAGAGCCAGTTTTGGGGGATATCCTTTTAAAATAAATTCGCCGAGCTCCAATGCAAACGGTAATTCAACTCTCCGGTTTACATGATCGGAGCCATACCACACCAGCTGTTCAGCCGGACAAATCACCGTCACTTCACGTTTGTCTGCCTGTCCCAGCGAACCGGCTGTGATCACTATCCATAAACCGAAATGATTCAGAAAAAAAATGACATTCCGTTTAGAAACGGGAAATAACCTGCGAACAGTCGCCAATCCAAGCACAACGGCCAAAAAAAGCATGGACAGAGCAAACATCATTGAATCTGTTACCCTTGTAAATCCAAGCCGATCCGGATGTCCGCTCTGGGGGATAAAGGCCATAATCATTACGAGAAATGTGAAGAAAGTTAGGGCAGACAGAGCCGCTTCCGGAGAAGAAAGCCACCGCACGAATCTTCTTTTTTTAAACAAAATCCACACGAGCGGTAGAAGAATAAGTATTTCAGCAAAAATAATAATATTAACGGGAAACTGTATGGATCCAAGAGGAAAATATCCGACAATAATCTGTAAAGTAATCCCCAGGAAAAAAAGTGCTGCCGGAATAATTAAAACTGTTATTATTTGTATGGGTCGTCCGTTTTGTCTGTCAGTCATTAAATATACACTCAGCGGATTCTTTCCGGTATTTTCATGCGGGATTCCCGTTCTTTTGCGATTTCAAGCCATTTGGGAAGCTCTTCGGCAATCCATGTGTTTTTATCCTCACGGAGCTTTACCGGATCAAGTCCAAGATAACGCTGGGCTTTTTCTTTTGTGCTGATATCAGGCATGGGCACGTCTTCAAAGTAACCTGTTTTTGCCAAAACACGGGCAATTTCACGACGGGCTTCAGCGGCTTTTTCCTTCCCGTCTGAGAGAATTCTCATAGATTCCAAAGGAGCATGGAACGATGCGCCATGACTGGCAGCCACAAAATCCCAGCGCCATTGTGCCTGACGGATAAACGATTGAATCGGTTTCATTTCTTTTTCAGGAACACCCCTTTTAATAGCAAACGCTGCTTCTATATGGGCCTTGACCAGCATCTCTTCCAACTGAATTTTTTGTTCATGAACTTTATCCTGCCTGTCATATACATTTTTAATCAGAACATCACTGTTTTCACGATGACACACCATGCAAGAATTTTCAACATTGTTCAGAGGACTCTGGATTTTATGATCGGTCAGTTTCTGACTTCCTTCCGTCACATAGGGCATATGGCAATCCGCACAGGAAACACCCCTTTCATAATGGATGCCTGTCACAAAAAGTTCAAAGTCCGGGTGCTGTGCTTTAATAACAGGCGTTTTGCTCAAGGGATGAATCCAGTCGTAAAAATTATAGTCATCATAATAGCTTTCCATTGCTTCCGCACTTAAACCTTTATCCCATGGGAAGGTTACATATTTTCCCGGTCCTTTAAAGTAGTATTCAACATGGCATTGGGCACAGACCATTGTTCGCAGGGAATTGATCGGGGATTGAGTAATGTCCCTGTTTTGCCGTTGATATGCTTCAATTAAGGGTGTTTGAACAATGCGCAGGTGTTGGTTTTCGGGATTGTGACAATTTGCACAGCCGATTGGATTGACGATTTCCGAAAGCATTTGGGACCAGGGCGTTTTATAAAAATCTGCAGCACCGATTTCACTGATAACACGGGGAACATCGGGACTTTTGCACGTCCAGCAGCTTGAACTTTGCATATCGCGTGTGTGTTCGTCCGGAGTGCCGGTCCGAAGAGTATGGTGTACATCCCGAACGGCATATATGTGTCCCCGGGGCTGATTGTAATCCCGGGCAAAGGCATAACCGCCGAAAAGAATCACAAGTCTGGGATCTTCAGCGAGGGCATCCCTGAATGCGTTTCCGTTATATTTTGATGAAAAAGACGTATCTGCCATTTCTTTATAACTTGCATATTCCCGGGGATAAGCCATCCCCCAGATTTCATTGCGCGGTTCGAACTCATCCAGCGCATAAAGAGGAACATTCATGACCGTTGCTTCAGTACGCCGCTGAATGATTGTTGAAGCAAAAACACCCAAAAGAAAGACAACAAGGGCTGTCCCCAAAAACAGAAGCCACCCGATCCACCTGTGTTTGTCAACAAGCTCACTGATTTTCATCGTTATTTCCTGCTTTATTTTTTATCATATTTTTTAACCAATCCGGCGCAGGGGATTCCGGAACAGGGACCTGGGTAAAGGGGGTAACCGAAAGACTTCTGACCTTTCCGTGCGGGACGTCCCTGTGGCAATCCCAGCACCGTTTTCCCTTCCCTGCCTTTGCATCATCATACGACACGCCGGTTTTAACCCGTTCATTCAGATGCTCATGACATCGTATGCAATTTTCCTGAACAACCCGGTTCCCGGGCTCCAGCATCCGAATACTCTGATCATATCCCCGGGTTGTAAATATTGCTGAATGACGCATTCCGTCCATGGCTTTAAAATAATACGATTTGAAAATATTATCCTGAGGCACATGGCAATCATTACAGACTGTACGCTCCCTGTGGGAGGAATGGCGCCATGTTGTGTACTGCGGAGCCATGATATGACAGTTAATGCAGGTTTCCGGTTTATCTGAAATATACGTCCAGGCCCGTGACACATAGAAGGTATAAGCACCGCTGCCTGCCATTGTCCCCAAAAGGATCACAACCGGTATAAACCACCTGCGCGGCGGCGTGAACAACTCCATCAAACTGTTAATTAATTGTTTCAATAATATAATCTAAAGATTTGGAGCGGTAAGGGAAACAGTTTATTAGGCCGCTGAAATCAGGAAGTCGTGATACCGGTCACGACTGTCATTATAATAATAAACATGATATAAATAAATCTTTTACAGAAGAAAATCATGCTGTAATATAACGATATTCTAAAAAACAAAATTGGAGATTGCGAAATGAAAAAAATGTATGCTGTCCTTTTATTATCCATGGCTCTGTTCTTTTCCGGCTGTCCATTCGGCTCGGATGATAAGGACGACAACCCGCTTATTGGGAAATGGTATTTATACCGTATGACCGAAGTGGAGTATGTTAACGGAGAACTGGAAGAGTCATATGATCAAACGTATAATCCGGTATGGGATAATTATTTCTATGCCGTGATCATTGAATTTACCGACAAGAAAATGATCATGTATGATAACGTTGCCAGTAACGACGATTATTATTACGATGAAGAGAGCTATGAATATAAAAATGGCAAATTGATTGTGGAAGGTGAAGAAGTTCCATTTGAAGTCAAAAATGGCATGCTGGTAACGGAATGGATAGAAGAAGATGTGTGGGACGGAGAGTCATACCGCTATGAAGAAACAATGTATTTTAAAAAATATGAAGGTGAGCTTCCTCCCGCCAGCTGGCTCAGTCCGATTGCCGGTGACCAGTATGAAGCAGACAACAGCTATCAGACTAGTACCCAACTTACAGTTGGAGCAAATTTTCAGCAACATACTTTGACAGCAGATGATATAGACTGGTTCTCGTTTGATGCTGTTGAAGGGAAGCAATATCTCATCATAGTAGGAAGCTTTATAGATACGTATGTGTCCTTGTATGGACCTGACGGCACGACATATATTACCTATGATGACGATAATGAACGGGATGTTGCCGTTGATGATTTTGGTTATCCTCTCGAATCGGTTCTGTATTGGTCAGCTGCGCACTCTGAAAAACTCTATTTTAATGTGCAGGGATACAGCGCTTCCTATAAGGGTTATTATATCGTTTCCGTTAAAGAAACAAATATGAATCTGGGTAAAGCCGCCTCAGCCGATAAGAAGGTCAGAGAAACAAAATTCCGTAATCCGGCTATTAAATAAGTTTACAACTAAAGGTTCCGACAGAAAGCCCCTTTTCGGGGCTTTTTGTGTAACAGGGTAAATAATAAAAGACTGCAAAAAAAGGCTTAAGTCCGGCGCAGAATCAATGCTTAAATTATCCTGTTAAATTTTGCGGGAGTATTCATGAAATCCAAACTGTTGATCATTACAGGTGTTCTATTAATCTGTCAATCCTTATTGGCCGTTGAGGGGATGTATCTTTTAAATGATTTGCCATTGAAGCAAATGCGCAAGGCCGGCCTGAAAATCCGCATGAACGTGGACAAGGAAACCGGTTATCCGGAAATTGCAGCCGGAATAGTAAATCTGAACGGTTCATCGGCTTCATTAATTTCCCGTCAGGGGCTGGTCCTTACAAACCATCATGTGGCGTTTGGGGGAATTCAAAGACTCAGCACCCTTCAGGATAATATCCTTGAGAATGGATTTATTGCAGAAAATCACGAAAATGAGCGGTTTATTCCGGGATTCAGAGCTTCGATAACAGTATCATTCGAGGATGTTACAGACGAAATCCTTAAGAATCTGCCGGCCGATATGGACCCGGGGGCCCGGTATGATTCGGTTCAATACAGAATTAAACGAGTCATTGCCCGGGAAGAAACAGGTCTGGAAAAAATATTTATCCGGTCTTTTTATAACGGGAAATCATACTTTTTGGTCCGTCGCCTGGAATTTAATGACGTCCGGCTGGTTTATACGCCGCCGCGTTCCATCGGTGAATTCGGCGGGGATATAGATAACTGGATGTGGCCCCGCCATACCGGTGATTTTACAATAGTCCGGATCTATGCAGGACCCGACAATTTACCGGCAGACTATTCCCCTGACAACGAGCCTTTTAAACCGTCATACTTTTTTCCCATATCGGCAAAAGGACTCAAACCCGGAGATTTTACCATGATTCTGGGCTATCCCGGCATGACCCAGAGGTATCTTACTGCACGGGAAGCAGCCTTTGAAGTAAACAGGGAGTATCCCGAATCGATCAGCCATTATAAAACACTCGTGGGCATTATGGATTCACTGGGAGAAAACAACCCGGAAATCGCCCTGAAACTGTCATCGCGCATAAAGGGACTCAATAATTATCGAAAAAAGTATGAGGGTATGCTCGAAGGGTTTAAAAAACATCGTGTTGTAAACGAAAAAGAGCAGTTGGAACAAAATCTTGTCAAACATCCGCAGATGGGATCAGAAATTGAAGCCGTCCTGCAGGAACTCTCTTCACTTCAGGATGATTACGAAAATTCTTACGACTATCACCGTCGTTTCGACCGTCTGCGGGGAGACAGCCGTTTATTGGCCGCAGCATATGATCTTACACGCTGGAATCTGGAAAAATCCAAACCGGATCCGGAAAGGGAATCGGGCTACCAGGCCAGGGATTACGATCGCAGGAAACAATACCTGGATTATTTTATGTTTGGCTATGATGAAACGCTGGATAAAATTCTGCTGAATAAAAACATAAACGCTTCTCTGGATGCAATCGACGCTGAAAGAATAAAGGCTCTGGACATACTTCTTCCGGAAAAAGACGACTCTCTGATCAATTCCTTTATTGATAAATTATATTCTGAAACACAATTGGCCAACGATGATTTCCGCCGTTCATTATTGGATATGAGTCCGGAAGAATTTTCCGGCCTAACCGATCCAATGATCCGGTTTGCCCGGCTCCTTGAAGAGCAGGCCGCACAAATTCGAGAAGAAAATAAGCAAATTTCCGGCAAAAAAATGGTCTTGATGCCTCGATATTTTGATGCACTCAAATCCGTTTCGGAAACTGCCATTTACCCCGACGCCAACGGAACCTTACGCTGCACCTACGGCCATGTGGAGGGGTATTCGCCGGCAGACGGCATTTTTTATAAACCCTTTACAACCCTTCCCGGGATTCTGGAAAAAGAGTCAGGAGAATATCCGTTTTATGTGGAAGCCTTTCTGAAAAAAATCAAACTGACAAATACAAATCGACCTTTTTATGATTCCCGTTTAAACAATTTTCCTGTAAACTTTTTGCATTCCATGGATATTACAAACGGGAACTCGGGAAGCGCAGTTTTCAACAGTCGGGGACATCTTGTGGGAACAGCCTTTGACGGGAATTACGAGGCCATGACCAGTGACTGGATTTACAACGATAAACTCACTCGGGCCATTTCCGCAGATATTCGTTATATGCTTCTCGTCCTCACGGAAACACCGGGATCAGAAAATCTCCTTCAGGAGTTGACGATTATTTATTAAAACCTTGGATTTGTTCTGAAATTTCCGCTCTCTGCCTGAAAAGAAAATGATAGATCAGGTCTGTGTAGCGGTTTAGCTTGATTTTTCCTTCTGCCGATTCGGAATATCGCCAGAAACCATACAGTTTTGCCAGGTTTATCAGTTTCTTGCTGTAAAGTGCCCAGGTAAAAGAACTTCGGACCCGCTCTACTCCATTTTTTGAGATTTTCTCCCAATATCCGGGATCTTTTTTACATGTTTTAAAAAATGTTTCAATCCCTTCTGCAATCAATTCCGGCTTACTGGTATTGATGAGAAAACCGCTCCGCTCCGGCTCAATGATTTCTGAGGGGCCTCCGAATAACGGACCGAATGTGGGAAGACCGGAAATCATGGCTTCCAGAATCGTCAGACCGAAGGCTTCGAAATGAGCCGGCTGAACAAAAATTCCCTTTCTGTCAGCAATGATGCGGTAAACTTCTCCCGTATCCTGCTTTGTAATACTGGGAAGCCATCGTACGCTGCCGTGTAAATCATATTTGCCGATAATTTCGTATGCCAGCCGAATTTGTTCTTTTTCTTCCTCGTCTTTGGAATCCTCTAATCGAATACTCCCGGCTGAAAAGACCAGATTGCAGGTTTCACGAAGCTTTTCACTCAGCCCAAAGGCTTCAATGAGTCCCGTAATATTTTTTACTTTGTCAAAACGGGCCATGGTGAAAATCGGTTTCTTCTCAGGATCATCAAGACGACCGTAAACATCATCTGATTCCTCATGAAAAATTCGATTTTCCCATCGGCGGGTGCTGCCCTCAAGGCGCTTTTCTTTCTCAAAATATGGAAAATAGAGATGCTGGTCCACGCCCGGAGGAATCACATTGAATTTGGGAGCAAAAAGATTGATCCCGTTTAAAACCTGGTAAAGGCCGGGCAGCGTAAAATTCTGGTAGGATTCATATTGTCCCATGGCCGTTTCCGTGCCGATAATTTCCTGATGGGTGCTGGCAATGATAAAATCGGATTTGTTCATGGCAATCATATCTGCTGTAAACTGAAGGGAAAAGTGGTATTGATCATCCACGTTTTTCCAATATAAATCGGAAAAAAGATATTTTGTCTTTTCAAGTGCATGAGCAATGGTGCATTGTGTAACGTCCAAAGCGTCGGACATGAGGGATGCCACAAGATTTCCGTCGGAATAATTCCCAATGATAAGATCGGGCTTCCCCTGAAATTCACTCTGAACGGCAAAGGCTACATCTTCAGCAAATTGTTCCAGATAAGGCCAGACATGAAAACGGGAAATCCAGTGCGGTATTACCTGATAGTGTTTATCCCGGAAAGGAATTCGCTGTATCCATCCGTTTTCCGTTCCGTGAATCTGTTCATGTTTCCGGTCACAAGTCGTATCTTCCGCATCGGGAATCAAGCGGGTGATGACAATAATCCGAGGTTTAATGTCCAATCCCGATAATCGGAAAGACTCTTTTAAAAATTCTTCCAAAGCCCTTACCTGGTCCAGAATGTAGATAACCTGTCCCCCCGTATCCGGCTTCCCCAGAACATGTTCCTGACCAAACCATCCGTGAGGTGAAATAATGGCAATTTTTGATATGTGCGGCATGGGAACACGGCTGATGAAAGACTCTAAAAGCGAATCATCCGGTTCATTGAGCAGATCATAGAGCAACCGCATGGTTTCTATAATCCGTTCTGTCGTATTTCCCCATCCCGGTTCAAACCCGGCTTTCTTCAGGATTGTTTCAATCCGGGAGAACGGCTCATCTTTCGGTTTTTTGGAAAGCGTTTCCATCATTTTTTCCAGTTCAGTGTAAAAACTGTCAAAATCACTCAGAATAGAACCATTGACCAGCAGTTGATATCCATTATGACTGTGCATTTTAATAAAATTGAACAGTTTATCGTTCCATTCTTTGGGGTTCTGAAAGAGGTGACTGCTCAAATAACAGTTCAGGTAACGAATTCCCTTACCTACAGAACGTTTATCCTTAATGGAGGGTGAAAAATCATAAAAGGGCAAAAATCAATATGCAAGGGTGTAAATATTTTATCTACCGGACTGATTTGGGTATCCTTTATATCTAAATAGGCTCCGGGGTCGATTTTCTCCATGAATTCACCATACTGCCGAAGCATATAAAAACGATATTTCCCAATACCGTGACGGAACATCAGAGCCATAAATTCATTCCGGATAATGATCTCCTGTATTCTTGACAAAAATTGAGCCACAGAGGATTGTTCATAGAAATCATTGTCTTTATTTTTATTCCGGCAGAACGTTTTAAAAATAAGAAGAAGATCATTTTGAAGCAGTATTTTACCTTCATGCTCAGATAGAACGGCAATAAACTCTTTAAATAATTGGAACTCTTTTTTATTAATTAATTTTTCCGTGTCATTGTTTGATTTCAAGCTCAATCCTTTGTTTTTGCTTTTTCAAGTATGTCATAGTGATCCATTCCTTCAAGGATTCCCCCGGCATAGTGTTTCCCCGCAAAGAAGATACGGTTGTTGTCTTTCAGATGTTCCAGTTCTTCGCTGTAATTTCCGACAACAACCCCCAGGGCTCCGCTGCGGAGCATCTCTTCATCATTCCCCGAATCTCCGCTGACAATCATTTGGCGCAGGGGAATCTCCCATTTATAGCTTAAATAACGGATTGCTTTCCCTTTTGATGCCAATACAGGAAGAATATCCAGAAACTGGTTGTGGGAATTTATCAGGTTATATTTCAGCTTATTTTTTACCAGGGCATTATGAATCATGTCAAGGCGGTCTTTATCCGGTTCCATATAATAACTCACCTTGAATTTCCGCTGTGTATCATCCTCCTGATAAATGAGAAAATCAAAGGAGGCAAGGACGTCTACAATTTTTTCCCGGTTCCACTGCTTGGAAATATGAGCATCGTAACCCTGGTCGTATGAGAGATCTTTTCCGTAATAGATCTCTGTTCCCACAGACGTAATCAGAAAATCCGGAAAGGGTATCCCGTATTCATGAATGATGTCTGAGGCAGATTCAATAGTACGTCCCGTTGCCACGCCAAAACCAAGAAAATCCCGGGCTTCATCTATCTTTCCGCATAATTCGCCAAGGTGGTTATTATCTTCGCCGATTAATGTATAATCGTTATCAGTAATCAGCAGGTGATTTAGAGATAAAAGCCGTTTCCCCATGGCGTCTACCGGTTTTTTAACGGATACGGGGCTTTCATTCATATTTTTTGGCATTTTTTCAATCTCCGATAAATAGGTGTCAACATGGGCATCCCATGAATAAAACTTTTCGACATTGATGATCCCGTTTTGTGAGTATGTTTTCCACAGTTCCGAATCCGACAGAATTTTTTTCAGAGCTTCACTCATCTTCCGGATGTCTCTCACATTCACCAAAATTCCGTTTTGCAAATTTGATATTATATCCTACGGTCCGCCGTCATCTGTGGCAACGATAGGAAGCCCTGAAGCGGAGGCTTCAATGAGTGTCAGTCCGAATGGTTCTGTAAAAGTCGCATTGATAAAAACCCCATGACTTTCTGCGATAATTCGGTAAAGTTCCGGGACTTCGTGTTCGAAATCGTGTTTTTTGGGAATGGCCATTTTTCCGTAGAGATCATATTTATCCATAAGAAGAAGCATTTCTGTCAGAACATCCCTCTCATTTTCCTCCATTTGGGAAATATCTTTCCGGATCCCTGCAAAAATTGCCAGATTTGCCATGGCCTGAAGTTCAAGATCTTCTCCATAGGCCTTGATAAGACCGCTGATATTCTTGCGCTGGTCAGGACGGCATAAAGTGAGCACAACAGGCTTGGAGGGGTTCATAAAAAAACGGTTCAATTCTTCTGAAATGGACACTTTTGCAGCCAGCTGGCGGCTGTCAATGGTTTTTTCGGCAAGGAGATTCCGATGGTCGTGATAAAACTTTTCCAGGTCAATACCCGGGGGAATAACTTTATACCGGGTCATGCTTTGATTGTCATACTCGCTGTACTGGGTTTTCACTTCCTGACGGGTACTTGTAATAATTAGATCCGCATTTTTCAGGACATTTTCTTCCGTGGCGATGCGTTGATCAATCTTATATTTTTTTATAATATCTTCTTTTTTCATGCCTTCATTCAGAAGTTTGGCAAGTTTTGAGCGCCCCAGAGAATGACCTGTAAAACAAAAGGGAAGGCCAAGCACCATAGATAGTTCTGCTGCCACATAACCTGCATCAGCATAGTGCCCGTGTACAAGATCGGGAATATCTTTTTCCTTTTTGATAAATTTCAAAACTTTATCCGTGAATTCACCAAGATGAGGCCATAAAAGTTCTTTTCGTACATATTTCTTTCCGCCGCACTGAATGCGAACAATACGGCAATTGGGTGCTATTTCTTCCGGTGAATTGCCATAATCGCGAGAAACAATTTTATCATTTATCATCCGAGTCACCAGATCTACTTTACGGACTTTTTTGTGTGAACTGAGTGCTTTTGCCAGTTCAACCACATATTTAATTTGTCCTCCCGTATCCGCATCCCGGCCCATTTCCAGATTACGTCCTCTTACCAGGCCGTGGACGCTAAACATCATTATATAGAGTCCGTTCTTTTTCATTTTCGAAATTCCTTTATTATTTCATCATAAAAACCATTATTGGAAGGCAGCGCCCCTTTCAAACCGCAGATTCTGCCGGCAAAGCGGGAAGCTGTCTTCAGGATTTTTTCAGGAGGCCAATTGTTCAGAAGACCACCGGCCAGTACTGCCGCATAGGCATCTCCGGCTCCGACAGTATCCCGGATAACAGGCGGTTTTTCTCCGGAAATATGATAGGAACCTTCTTTTGTAATCAGCCGGCTGCCGTCAGAATCTGCCGTAAGAGAGATCATATCAATATTAAATTTATCCATCAGCCAATAGAGAATATCTGTTTCATTGTCAGGTCCGGAGAAACATGAAGAGATGTGACGGCATTCTTCACGATTCAGCTTAAGGATATCTGTAACATTCAATGTTTCAAGGATGGTTTTTTTGGAATAACAACCCGGGCGAAGATTAATATCGCATAGCGTCCGTGAAGAGGGTTTACGCAAAGCCAAGAGGTCGTGAAGTGTTTGATAACTTTTTTTCATTGTTCGCTGAACAAGCGTTCCGAAATAGATTATATCTGCCTGAGAGATTTTTTCACTGCTATCCGGCGTTATTTCCAAATAGTCATACGCAGTTTCTTCACAGATTTTAAACGTTGCATTACCATATTCATCCAGATTAATAATAACATATCCTGTCGGATGATCCGGGTCCTGCTGGATATATGCAGGATCCAGACCGTAAGAGGTAACGGCAGAGATAAGTTCTTCTCCGTCCTTATCTTTACCGACGCGGCTGAAAAAAATCGTTTACAATTCAAAGGATGACAAATAGGCCGCCACATTGAAAGGAGCGCCTCCTGTCCGCCTATAATCCGGAAACCGGTCAAATAGTATTTCACCGATCGAAATAATCATCACATTTTTTTGTTCTTTAAACTCCTTTTAACGAATCCTTCATTGTATTGGTTGCTTTTCAATGAAGGGGCTTCATACATTCTTAAGAAATTTAAACATAAGATGAAAGGAAATTCTTTCAGATGAAAAACGCATTAATAATCATGCGGGTGTTTACCATAAGCATTCTGTTGTTATCAGGATCCGGTTGCGGGATTGCTGCAAAAATTGAAGAAGCAAAAAATCTCCAGATTAACAATCCGGATCTGACAAAACTTCAGGACGGGACCTATGAAGGTTATCACGAGAGCGGTCCGGTAAAAGTATTATTGGATATTACTGTAAAAGACCATCAAATCACGACAATTGAAATCAGAAAACATGATCACGGCCGGGGTGAAAAAGCTGAAGAAATCATTGAGTCCATTCTTTCGGCTCAATCCCTGAACGTTGATGTGATCACGGGTGCAACAGTCAGCAGTAAAATCATCCTTAAGGCCGCAGAAAATGCTTTAACCGTCAATCAATGATTAGAACAGCGCTGGCATTTATATCAACATGACGGGGTTTTCGACAAGATGCAAATTGTGTACAATAAAAAAAGCCCCCTGTATCGGGGGCTTTTTCTCGTAGAGGTTCTGCATTTATTCAGCAGAGGCAGGTAAAATTTTAAACGGTTCTTCCGGTGTAAAAGGATTATCATAATCACGGGTTGTACCATCACGCAAAGAAACAGTCATGACCGGTGATTTTAATTTTTCAATAATTTTTGATGTATCCGTTTGCGACGGATCAAATGTAATCTGCGCAACCGGCCGGTCGGTAAAGAGCGTTTTAAAACGGATGATACCGTCATCCCAGGACAGATGACTGATATAAAAACTAAATTGCCGCCGATAAGCGTTGTTATCCGCCTGGGGAAGTCCAATTTCCAGAACATGCAGATTTGAAAGTTCATACGAGTCATATTTATTGAATTTTTGATCGATTGCCGGAAAAAATTCCAAAATAAAATCACGAATTCCTATCGGAGCAAGCACGGTTTCACCTTTTCCGGTTTGAAAATGCACGTTTACCGTTTCAGTTTTCCCGTCACGGATTCTTTCATACGCTCCTGCATTGATTGCGGTCAATATGTGATCAATCGATACAGAATCAAGATTGAGATAAATGTTGACCATAACCGGTTCTCCGAATTCTGTTTTAAATGCATACACGTGTTCAAATTTTGCCAGAATCCGGTAAAGGTCCATGTTATCATATCCGTCAAAAAGTTCATAAACCCCGACTCTGAGGATATCAATTGAGCCGATTCCCTCTTCAGGGTTTCGAATTTTGTATTTACTGGGAGAAAAAACCGCTTCCTTAACGCCCAGTTCATCGAGAACTGCCGGATTATAATAGATAACAACCCTGTTTTCGCTGGCATATGCATCAAGACCCACAATACCCGGTTTCCGCATAAGTTTGGCTTTCAGACTGCTCGCGCTGCCGAAACAGAAAACGGAACGTAGTTCTTTGATCTCATATTTTTGAACATTTTCAATTTCATGGTAATTGCCCCAGCGTTCATTCAACGTGGCCACCTTGTAATTTCTGGCAAAGAGAAGGGCCAAAACGAAGAGAACGGCAATAATAAGCGGCGGAATCCAATTTTTATCCCACTTCCACAAGCGGATTGCTCCCTTGGACGGGCAGCTTTTTACACAATCCATGCAGAGTGTGCAGTCCGGATGATCCACTGTTTCGTATTTATGTACATCGATCCCCTGGGGACATTTTTTGTCACACAGTTCGCAACTTGTACACTGTGAATCGTCAACTTTTATTTTAAACAGTGATAAACCGTAAAACTTATATCCGAAGATTTCCGTTAACGCGCCAGACAGCGTTAGTGCACCCAAAAGCCATGCTACGTGAATATCCATACCGGCCCACCGAAGGGCTAGATAAACAAGCAAAATCGGAACCGAGATAAGAAAATTGGCTGCAATGTTGCTAACAGCTGAAAGGGGGCAGATATATTTACACCAGAAAAAGCGAATAAAAACTGACACAAAGAGTACAATAAAAAGAGCTGTCAGCGACCATAATAAGACAACATCGCGATTAAATCCTGAAGTGACGCCAAAATATGGGTCAAATTTTTTACAAAACAGTTCGCTGCTTGTAATCGTGAAATAGGCTGTCGTATATAAAAGTCCGTATTTCAGCACTCTAAGACTGCGATCCAGCCATCCCTTAAGCGTAATTGTTTTCAGTCCCACTTTTGCCGCGAGATTTCTTAAATGCTCGATAACAGTTCCAATGGGACATAAATAACCGCAGAAGAGTTTCCCAAAGAGGATGACGGCAACCACCAATGCGAGTCCCATAAAGAGCTGTGTTGCACTCATGGCGCATGACAGCGACCCCATCCAGAGTTTACTGCCGAAAGCCATGATTCCGCCGAACGGACAATATGCTTCAAAATCGACTGAAAAATCTTTTTTAACGGCAGCAATCAATGCAAAAAGTACGATCAGCCCCAGGATTGTCAGTTGAATCGTTTGTTTCAAGCGGTTTTGATATTTTTTTGCCATTGTCTCTCCCCAACGGTTATGGTAAAGAATAAGAAGAAGGGGGGAGGTTGCATCCTCCCCCTTATCAGATATTGGTTATGTTTATTTCAGCAGAACCATCCGGTGAGTCGATTTAAAATTACCGGCATGAACCTGATAGAAATAAATTCCGCTGGCAACACCGGCGCCCAGATGGTTTGTTCCAGACCAGTTAATACTGTGATAACCGGCTGGCATTTGTTTGTTATTGACGAGTGTCGTTACCTGTTCGCCCAGAATATTATAGACTTTAATCGTCACATTAACATTTTCCGGCAGATCAAAACGAATTGTCGTCTCCGGATTGAACGGGTTTGGATAGTTTGCATGGACAGCAAATGTTCTCGGCAAGCCGTCAACCACGGATACAGGCGGAAACTCTGTATTTTCCGTTCCGGGCGTAGGCGGCATTAAATCCCATGAATCACTGCCGTCCGGTATGCGTCCATAGGCTGTATCGGCACTTTGAGCTTCAAATGTAAGTGAATCTAGGTAAACAATTTCTTCATTGAGGACCTGAACGAGTCCGATCTGTTCACCGTCAGCACTTAAATTGAAGTCAACATGGAGTACGCCCTGTTCCAATTGTTTGTCTGCCCAGAGGACCAGAAATCCGCCGGCTGGAATAGTCGTTTTGGACGGATCGGTCTTGGGAATCTGCCACAACAGAGGGTTGGAAAAATTATTCGTAACATACAACCCTCCAATGTCAACGGGTTCAGCATTGGTGTTGTAGAGTTCAATATATTCATCATATTCACCAAATTCATCCGTCAGGGCAGCATCATTACTGGCCAGAAATTCATTAATGACAATGCCGGTTACCGGGACTTCGGGCGTCATATCCAGTTTAAGGATCACACCCTGCTGACCAACAGCCCACAAAACATTATTGCGGAAACCGCATTTCTGCAGCGTTGGTTCTGATACTTCAACACCGGAGACTTCCTGGGTCCATGTGAGTCCGGCATCTTCCGATTTATAGATCCGTCCGCGGCGGCCTACGGCATAAACAAGATCGTCCGTAACAAAATCAAGATCATAGATATCATTTCCGTCAGGATCTGTAAAAACAACCTCAAGCGAATCCAGTTTATTAAAGTCTGTTGTCCGGAAAATCTCTCCGGTAGATGCAACAACGATGAGAACGCCGTTTCTTGATTTTACGGCTCTCATGCTTTGGCTTCCGTAATCCCGTGCCATATAGAAGCTGTCCAGCGCAGCATTGGCATAAAGGATTTGTCCGCTACCGACAGATGCAACAACAAGATCCGGGGAAACCGGCCAGAAATCATATATAGTACTGCTTCCGGCACTGTATATTTGTTCCCACGTTTCTCCGCCATCCGTTGATTTAATGACAATCGCAGAAGACCCGCCGGCCAGAATTGTATTTTCATCGATATAACGAACAGCGTTGATATGTTTATTGGATTGTTCTGCCATGGGGTTGTTTTTTAGTTCCCAGGTCTGTCCGCCGTCAGTTGTTTTCTTAATAAAACCGCTGCTTCCGGCAATAAGACCTGTATTTTCATCGGCAAATTCAATTTCGTACAAAGATACAGTCGTTTGCGTCGCATTATTATTGGGATACGTCCAGGTTAAACCCTGATTGTCGCTGAAGGTCAAATCCCCGCCGCTCCAGTCTGTAACAAATACTTTTGAATCTGACGGCATTGCGAGTCCCCAAAAGGAGGATCCGGGCCAGTCATTCAATGCTTCGAAGGTTGCCCCTCCGTCTGTGGTAGCCATCCATTGACCATAATTGCCATAGGCAAAACCAACATCAGCAGACGGGAAGCTTACCAAACTGACATCATTTCCTGTATTATATGAGAGTGTATCCCAATTTGTACCTGCATCCGTTGTTTTCAGCAGCCATGCACTGTTTCCGCCGACAACGATATTGTTGTCATCAATAACATCAACCGTGATATTTCTGTCATACGCATAGGAAAACGGACCGCTTAATGTCCAGTTGATACCGTCTGTTGAGAGAAAAAGTGTTCTGTGATAACCGGCAATTGCAAACGTGGAACCGGCAGCATCGATATCATAGAGCCGTGTACTTATTGTCCCGATAGGAAATAATCCTGCAATAGAATTAAAAGTCCAGTTATCGCCGCCATCGGTTGTGTACCATGTTTCACCGGCATTGGCATCAGAAATTACAACGCCTGTATTGGCATCAATAAAAGCTACACCGGCATCCAGGTCAGCATTTTGAAAGTCATATGCACTTTTAACCCAGGTAGCGCCGCCATCGGTTGTTTTCATTAATGTTGCCGTTTTACCGCACACATAAGCCACCTGATCGGAAACAACGGCAACACCTAAAAGATCTGCCTTCGTCAGACTTGTGTCTGATACATCCGTCCAGGCGTCACCGCCATTGACGGTTTTCAAGATTAACCCGGCCTGCCCGACTGCAAATCCTGTATTGTCATCTGTAAAGTGGAGTTTTAGCAGGTTTGGGGCTCCTGTTTCCGGTTCACGAACCGGTGAAATGGTCTTTCCGCCATCATTTGTGACATAAATCGCTCCTTCAGCCCCAACAAGAATTCCTTTTTCCGCGTTGAAGTAATGAACATCAGACGGTGAAAAAGTGAATGTTTGTTGTTTTACCACTTCCCATGACTGTCCCATAAGAAGTGTGGCTGTAAGGAGGATTATTGTTAAGCCTAACAATTTTCGCATTCTTACCTCCTTTGTATTAGTCTTATACATGATGTTTATCGCATCACACTAAGTTTTATCTGCCAGTTATTGTTGATTTTTTCTGATCCTTCAGGCACATAAAGGGAATAGATCAAGCTGGGGCAGAATCGGTTTAATCCCGGCTGATATTCAAATCCGGCATATATTTGATAGCGCATCATTGATGGGATTTTCCAGGTGAAATGAAGGGGTATTTTTTCAACAGAAGCTCCGACAAGCCATGCCGTAACAGGATAGGGTCTCAATGACAGATCAACGGATCCGCGCCAGCTCAATTCATCCGACGATAAGATTTCCCGTGACAAATAGTCTTTATAATCATACTTAAAATTCCCTGCCCGCAAAGAGAGGGACAGCGATGAGCTCTCACGAAAATAAAGATCTAAACCAACGCCTCCGTGAATCCGGGATTCTTCATATTCCATAAAAACAGCATTATACAAGCCCGTCTTTCCCCAGTCTTCGTTATAACAATATTGACCAAAAACCGTCATTGCAACCGTTGTATAATCATACTTTATCCAGGTCAACCCTTCATAATATCTGCTTTGCCAGAATCCTCGCTGCGATGTATCGCTTCGGGTTCCCTTACGGGCATCATTTTCTTCCGTCCCTCGGGTGAAACTTACATACATACTGAATGGTGATTCTGCCTTTCGATGCAATAATCCGGAGCCAAGATTATATCCGTTTTTATTTCTTTCCGTATTAATTGAGGATCCGGGATTCTCAGGTCTAAAGACTGAATAACCGATCCAGGTCCAAACAAGTGCATCCTGAAATTCTTTGACAGCTTCAAACGTGCTGCGAACCCTGTACCGTCGTATCCAGGCATCCATAAAAAAAGAAGAAAAGACATTATAACGGGCAGAAACTGTTATATCGCTATTCAGCTCACGTGTTCTTGCCTGAGTATAGACATCCTTGATTCCCTGTTCCACGCCATAATTGATTTTGAGTCCCATTGTTAACCTGTCAGTAAAATCCTGAGAATAAAAGAAATCAATTAATGGACCATTAAACTGAAAGTTGCCTATTGTAGTATCGGAAAATGAGATGTATGCCCCATAAAAATCTTTTTCCACAGATCGGTACTGGTTTTGGTGGTGTGTATTTCTAAAGTCTATGGCAGCATAAAGCCGTGTCCTTTCATTAAGGCGACGAAAGGTCTCAAACATACCTCCGAAAAGGATGACAGAGCCGGGTTCATACAGGCGGTGATAATCATTCAAAGCCTGTCCGCCGTATAGTGATGTGAAATTCCCTTCACGTCCATCGTAATCTTTGAAATGGTGGGGCATGTTTTGCATTTCCCATAAAGTACGCCACATAACAGGAATTTCCTGATACTGCCTGTTTGTATAAGCGTATCCTTCGGCGGCAAACAGAAGAAGAATTCCAAAAAGATATGTGATTTTTTTCATCGTTATTATTTAATCATTTGGGTATTTGTGGTGATATCCCGGGGTCGGTGCGTTCAGTAATGTAAAATCTATGCTGCTGTTATCCGTATCAAAACCCGGTTCTATGCGCTCAATAGATTGTCCGCTGTATTTAATGGCGCCAACACCGGCCCATCCCGCATCCAATTCTTCCGTAATGTCTTTGATATGACTTGAGGATGAACTGTATTCAACAACATCGATGATCGTTTCCATATCTATACCATCGATGTAATCCACGTCTCTCCCATCAGCCAAAAGAACAACATCGCTTCCAAGAGCAATCATAAAATCCAGCCGGTGTCCTTCTTTTAGATTATCCAGATTGGGAACGTTCGGATTATCCGTATCGGCATAATCCTGAGAATTCACAAACTCCCAGTCTGCATTTGTTAAATCAATACTATTTACCAGAGTGTCTTTCCCCTGAGTGATAACATGATTGATGGCATCCTGTGCAAGAACGACAAAGCCGCCGGGGGCTACAGGATATTCCCGGCCGATTACCGGTTCCCCGGGAAATTGGAAAATATATGTGACATTATCAGCGCCAATAGTACTGGCACCCATCCGGCAAACAATCATTCCGTCCAGATAAACTGTATCGGCAGATGCATTATATAATTCAATAAACTGGTCATAGAAATAGAAAATTTTATTGGGAGGTCCCATGTAATATATTTCATTTATTTTAAGACCGGGCTTTCCGCTGACCCGCGCAATGAGTGTGTCTGATTCGCTTGCATCTTCGTGAATATAAAACTCTTTTTGTCCGGTTACCCTGGATGTCCCCAGTTCATTATCAAAGGGAAAGTCATATCCTACACTGGCAATATAATAACCGTTTGGAAGGCTGTCAAAGAAAACACGACCGCTGTCATCGGTTAAGGCATTAAAATTAAAACCGTGGTAATCATAATTTTTAAGATTAACCGGAACACCGGCCAAAACCGGACTTGAATCCAAAAAGAAACGCCCCAGTCCACTTGTATCCAGATAAATACTAAAGGTTTTACTTAGGGTTCCTTCATAAACAGAAGGCTTCTCGTCTACTTCCATACATGAAAAAAGAACAAGAAACAGGAAAGATGAAAAAAATAGTGTTCTGAGATGATTTACCATTGTGTGCTCACCTCCAGACCATAATAAATTGGAACATTCAATTCATAAATATTACCCCTGAACGGATCTGTCCAGAGTCCCGGATCGTCAAAAAGATTATTCACATAAAGGGATACTTCGGTATTCTGCCCCAAAGATTTGCTCAGTCGGGCGTTTACAATCCACCGATCTCCGTAATCCCATCGTTTTCCATCGTACCAGTAAGTCATGCCCTGGTGGAGCAACACCGGATGGCCTTCAAGAACAGCTTCAATTGCATTGGATTTGTAAACGGTTCTTTTTTGATCAAAGGGTATATACTGCACATCCACCGTCAGCCATATTCCTAATCTCTGATTGATAAACGATGTTTGCTGGCCTAAAATAATTTTGTGTTTCCATGTTTCAGGGCTGGGTGCCCAGATCTCCTCCCAGGATGTATCCGGGGAACTATCATAATACCGCCCTTTGCTACCCTGTATGGAATAGCGATACGTTGCATTAAATACAAATTTCAGGCTTTTAATTCGTTTGGTCTGAAGTGCAAACTCCAAACCGCGGTCCCTACTCCAGGCCTTGTTTTCCATGATGGCATAGGTCAAAGATGTGAGAGTGTCCGAATTGATTTCATAACCTGCAGGATACGTTGTCGTGGATGGCATATCATTGGAAATCGAATAATATCCCGTCAACGAAAGTCCGATCCATTCCGAAGCTTTCCAGTCAATGCTTGTTTCAATTTTATCGGTGTAATACGCTTTCAGGTCAGGATTTTGCTGCTTGAATTCCACCTCAACCCATTGGGAATCAACAAAAGTTTTCACATATGCAGAATTTCTGTACACATGACTCAGGGAAATGGATTTTACGCTGCGGCCTGCACCAAAACGCCAGAACAGATCATCGAATACCTGGACCCGTGTATTAAAACGCGGGCTCACAAATTCACCCTGTCTCGCATCCAGGAATGAAAAGGTCCCGTCGTTTATCCCCGGATCAAATCCCCTGAAATTGATGGCATCATAGCGCAATCCGTACATCATTTCAATGCTGCGTTTGTTGAGGATCCATTTATTGTTTTTTTCGCCGTACAAACTGATCTTTGGAAATCCCGGGAATTCATCAAAGGAATAGCTTCTTCGGGTACTGTAGGCGCCATAATAGTTATAAACAGAATCAAGGGTAACTCCCTTGCCGGTATTTTTTTGATAATTAATATCTAATCCGAAAAGGGTCCCGCTTTCATTGCCGTTTTTATGTCTCGTTTTCTCCTGACGCATAAATTTTGTAAAAACATTCCATTCCCGGCCGTCTTCCCATACTTCACCGATATAACCGTATACTGTGTCAATCTGATCATTCACCCAGCGGCTTCGGTAGTTATCTTTCCGGTTCATGGAGACATTGAAATTTCCCGAATAGTTAATATCTTTTTCCGGTTTAAAGTTCAGCTGAAGGCCTGAGGTGGTCCTGTAATCCCTGTTGTGACGCCCAACTCGGTTCGCATCCGTTGGTCTTTCATCATCCAGGGAACGTGTATAACTGCCCCTCATAACATAATCGAGCTTTTTATCAAGCGCGTTGCCTGAATATACGCCGCTTACATAGAAACGGTGATATTCATCTCCCTTTTTTCGGATATTGCGTTCACTGTATGCATAATTTCCGTGAAAATCAAACGTCCCGCCGAAAGGCATTTTTAAACCGGTGCTGTAGCTCAGACCTTTCGTGTCCGGATTAAATTTTCCCTTAAGCCGGGAGCGGATCATCCCCTTTTTCGTTTCAACTTTTATCACACCATCTGCAAAATTGCTGTATTCCACGGAGGGAATACCGGTAATCACTTCCACCCGTTCAATATCATCGGCAGGAATCGTGCGCAAATCAATGCCTGATGCCAATGAACTGCTTAAGGCCGTGATCACGGCATCGTTACTGATCTCCTGACCATCGACAATGACGGTTGTGCCGAATGTTTCATTGCCAACAAGATTTCCTCCTGTTGTATGTGCAACTTTTCTGATGCCGATGCTCTGAGCATCCGACAATCCGATTTTTCGTGATTTTTCAACACCGGGAATCAGGGTCAGCACATCACCCAGATTATCCGCCTGAAGATGATCAATTTCACCGCTGTCAATTCGTCTGGTTGTAACCAGTTCGCTCTGGATCAGTTCTTTCTCAACAGCTTTCACTTCTATTCCGCCAATCATGAAACAGTATTCAGAATTCCATCGCCCCGTTTGATTGATCAGACGAATAACCACATCATATGATTGGCCTTCCAAAACCTGAAAATCAAAAAGACTGTTGCTGTAAAAACCTTCCTTCAGAGCAGCCAGTTTATACCGGCCTTCCGGAACATTTCTCAGCATAAAGAACCCTTCCTGGTCTGACATGCTTTCAAGGCGGAATGTTTCATTGTCAGGATCTTCCAAAACAATGAGGGCTTCAGGAATAATGCTCTTTTCCATATGGCAAACCACTTTGCCTTTAATATCTGCAGACAAGGCAGAACACACAGACAGCAGAAGAAAAAGAATAATTTTCAGAAACGTTTTACTCATTTCCTTTCCGGGCGCCATAACGGCACATATATGTAAACAAGGCATGCAATCAAACCATAGAAACCCGTAACCGCTACAAGAATCAGTTCAGGAATTGCAGATTTAAATGTGCGCTCTTCCTTTTTAAGAAAAAACATAAACACAATCAGAGCAATGAGATTTCCAATCAGAGCAAGGGGGAAATTCCAGGCAGTGAAAAGACCGACATAAGTCGTAGAACCATCATGCAGCGTCAGTGTAAAGGGAAAAAGAAAATTTGCAACCTTACCCTGAAAATAATCATCCCGGGTTTTCCATGATTCATGATATTCATCCAACAGATTATAGTCTCTGTCCGTTACGAAAACGTCAATTCTATCATTATTCTGGATTGAGACCTGCCGGAAAAAGAGATCGGTTGTAATGATCACCGTTGAATAACGGCTGTCATAATAACCCATTGTGGGCAATTCAATCGGTTTATAATTATCATAGGTGAGGAAGAACAGTCTGTCATCGTCTGAGACAACAACGCCGTAATATTCCTTCAGAACATTCTCGGAAACGATTATTGAACGGATAGGAATATCTGCCGGAAAATTTGTTTTATTTACCACGGGCTGTCCTTTAGCTTTTTTTACGTGATAAAGTTCATCCTTTCCGTCAATAATAAAACACCCTTCATCAAAAGCTTTCCGGGTTGTGGGATTCATAAAAACGGATTTGGCAGGAAATTCAAAACCGTTGTCAATCAAAGCTTGTGTAAAACGCTCTGTCAGGTCTTCATCGATTTTTTTAGTAACGCTGTTGATAAATTCCATGCGTTTATTTTGAATCCGAAAAAACTCTTCAGGAAATTCAAGGCGCACCCTGCCAGATTCTGATTCCAAAAGAGGATAAAGAGGAATCAGGGGCTGGTCAAGTTGATAGGGTCTTATGCGATGCATATTTCTGTTTCGCTTTATCTCGTTCGGGTCCAGCTTAACGCCATGAATTGATTCGGGCATACGTCCGTCAGAGATCAGTTGCATATAATAAAAGAACGGAAGTTTTGCTTCATATTCATCCCTGTCATACGTATTGCCGTCGGCGTCTACAAATATTTGCCCATCATCGCCCCGGCGGGACATGATAAATACTGAATCCACCGGAGAATAGGAAAGATAGGGCGTGTTTGTTTTTACATCAAAAAAGATCCAGTAAAGATCCGGAAGGTATACGGACATTACCAGCACTGCAACGAGAATTAATGTATATCTGCTGGGGCGAACAATCATTTATAAACTCCCTTTTTAAACCGGTGACCGGAATAGATAACGGATACGGACAATAAAAGTGTCACAACAATCATAATCAGAAGAACTCTGTCATAGATATTATAAAACCAAGCGTTGAGAAAAAGTTTACCGAATCCAACAGCGAAAAGAATATAAAGAATTCGCCGTTTCCACATCGGCTCCAAAATTATATATGAAGCGAGGGAATATGCAGACAACCCCAACAGGTACCATGGAAGAATAGTCCCTAATGCGCTGTGAACAATATTTGAGGGGAAAAACACGTAACCTGCTGCGAGAAAACACAGAGCGGAAACAATAAAAATGACCAAGAGAGATACATACCCGATCCCAGTCATAGCCAGAAGAACATTGTACTCGTCAACCGGAAGGTGGAAGGTGAGTTTAATACGTTTACGCTGAATTTCAGGGACAAACTGAACCGTTGCGATAACAAGGCCTGCCAAGAGGGGGAGATACTGAAGAAATGAGTAATACTTTACACCTCTGTAGATAATATTGTACCAGTAGCCCGGAGCTTCATTAAAACGAAAGGTGTGTCCAACCGATGCGTAAATATATATCAACACGCCGGCAAACAGAATGCCCATTGCCAAAAAAGCCCATCGAATTTTTAACCACTCTTTATAGAAAATTGATTTAACCATTATTCCTCCGTTAATATTTACCGGTGATACCGATAAAGGCATCTTCAAGGGTCATGTGGACTTCCCGGAAATTGTCAAACGCAATTCCTTTTTCTTTCAGGTATTTTTTTACCTCTTCGGGGTTTTGGAATGAATACATTTCAGCATGATTTTTAACTCGGTCAAAATTCACGACAACATCATCTTTCTCAAGAAAAGCCGGCCCGTCTTTCAGAAGAAAATCATACTGACGAAAGTGATTCATGAAATATTCCATGGATGACGAATGCAATACACCCTCATATCCCATGATAACCACATCATCAATTAACCGTTCCATGTCCTGTATAATGTGGGATGTTACAAAAATTGTTTTATTTTCTGCTTTGCCGTACTCTGCCAGAAATTCTACAAACAGACGGCGATAACCCGGATCCAGTCCCATGGAAAAATCATCCATGATCATCAGATCAGGATCCTGGGCCAGAATCAGTCCCAAGGCAACCTGGCTCTGCTGACCGCAACTCATGGTGGAAATTTTTTGTTTTTCAGTGATTTGAAGCTTGCTCATCAATTCGTAATACGGTTCTTTTTTCCATTGGGGATAAAACTGTGCGTAAAATTTCTCAATCTGGTAGATATTCATAAAATCATATTGAATATGTCCTTCCAGCAAAAATCCGACCCGGGATTTTATTTCAGGACTCAGATACTGAGAATTTTCACCTAGGATGAAGCATTCTCCGGCTTTTGGTTCAAGAAAGCCGTTCAAAATGTTAATCGTTGTTGTTTTTCCTGTCCCATTTTTTCCAAGCAACCCTAATATTGAACCGGTTTTGATATTAAAACTCATGTTCTCATAGACCTTCTTGGCTCCGTAATAATGAGTAAGATTCCGGCATTCTACAGCGTATTCCATGCGCCTCTCTTTGTTTATGTTTACATTATAAATAGCAGAGATATGTTCGGAAACTCTTCTTTAAATGGCAAGTTAAAAATTGACAATAATTCACTTATTTTCAAAAAAATTGAAATAAATACAGGAATATTTGTCATTTTGAAGAATAAACATACACTAAATGGCTATATAAACGCTTTGTTGTATTGCATAATTATACATAATATGCATAATCATTCAACCGGTGTTTTTACGTTTTGTTACTTTTTATAACCCTTCTTTAACACCGGTTATTTCTGTATTCCTTTTTCGGCATTTCGGAAAATTGATCAATCTTTTTCGGGATACAAAACAATCTGCAGAGGTTTTGTTGTGTTCAGATATTTTACGGCACTTTCCACGACGTTATCTTTTGTCAGGGAGTTAATATATTCCTCTGCCTGAAGGATTGAATGAATATCATCACCGTAAAAGTAGGCGTTTTTCAATTCATTAAGCCAGAAAGTGTTGTTTTTAAGATTATTTTGCCGTTGCCTGATCTCAATTTCACGCACTTTTTCAACTGCAGCAGGGTCCAATTCGCCGTTCTGTATCCTTTCCAATTCTTCAAAAAGTTTATGGGTTAATTCTTCAACCCTGGCCGGTTCACAGGAAAAATAAAACTGGAAAACAGTCTGTTCCTCCGGATGGCGAGAGATGCTGTTCCGAACGGAAACGCCGTATGTGCCGCTGCTTTCTTCCCGGATCACTTCCCTAAGCCGGGCTCTAAGCACGCTGTTCAGAGCTTTTGTATAGAATTCTTCAGATTGAGAGTAGCCAAAAGGACTGTGAATCAAAATGAAATTGTTGCTCTTGCTTTCAGAACCTCTGAAAATATTTCTTAAAAGTGGTCCTTCAACATATCGGACGCCTTCATCTCTCCAGGATTCTTTTCTCCCTGTTGACGGAAGTGTGGCAATATATTGCTCTATGAAGGGTTTGATATTATCCTTTGAAAAATTTCCGACAAAGACAAAGACAAAATCCCCGGCATCTGCAAAACGGTCTTTGTAAAAATTTAACGCTGTTTCCATATCCAGCTTGTCCAGATCATCCATAACCATGGGAATTCTTCGCGGATGGTGATCATAGATAATGGAAATGATGCTGTCATTGTAAACGGATTCCGGGTCAGATTCAGCATTAAATAATCTGGCGCGATATTGTTCCACCAAGGTTTTAAAAGCTGTCGTGTCGGCCCGCGGCTCAGTAAAATAGGAATAAATCATTTCAAACATGGTTTCGGCATCTTCAACTGTCGTGTTACCTTTTAATCCTTCAGAAAGAGTGGCAACATATGGATCAACCCGGACACTTTTCCCTGCCATAAATTTTAAAAGATTGGTTGCATCATAAGGACCTAAGCCGCTGTTTGAGACAAGCTGTGCTCCGATTTTGGCACTTTGCAGCGTTTCAGTTTCCGCAAGACTCCATCCGCCGGGACTGACGGCATGAAACAGGATCTCATCGTTTTTAAAATCAGTCGGTTTTAAAACGACCGTTATGCCGTTGGACAATTTCCACTCCGTAACATCAAGCGAAGGATACTCTTTTTCACTCAATACGGTTCCCGGTTCGGGAAGGGCAGAAATCAAAGGTTCTATTAATTCCGATTCTGAATAAGGGTCAATATCTTTTGAGGAAACAGACAGAAAGAGTGTTTCGAGTTCTTCTGCCGTCGGAACAGGAATATCTTCCTTCTCCGGCAACTCAACAAGAACAATGCGGTTGTGGTCTGTCATAAGGCCCTTTGACACGGCCATGACTTCTTCCAGTGTTATTCCGGGAACTTCCTGTTGTGCCAGTTTGTATTCCCATTCAATGCCCGGAAGACTTTCAAATTTGAGAAAGTTCCGGATATATTCAGAGGCTATGGATGAAGATTCCCGTTTATCCCGTTCTGTGTAACTCCGGCGATAACCGGTTAAAAGCTGCTTTTTTGCCCGCTCCAGTTCCGACGGTAAAAAGCCGTAACGTTCTGCCCTCTCCGCCTCTGTTAAAATCGTTTCAAGACCTTCCAGCAGCCGTCCGGGTTTAGCCATAACATTCAAGCCAAAAACATCTACGGTGCGTACATAACTGCCTTTGCCCGTACTCGCCCTGACAAAGGGTGCGTCCGGGTTGCGGTTTATTTCACCCAGCCGGGCATTCAGCATGCGAAAATAAAGTGTTTCAACAAGGTTCTGTCTGTAGTCTTCAGCCGTTAAATGTATCTGGGGTTCCTTTTTATAATAAACACTGACTTTTTCCGTCGTTGCTTCTTTATCCGTTACAATAGAGTAAAGTGGTTTTTCATTATCGGGAACAGTAAAAAGTTCCCGTTCACGTGCCGGCTCCGGCCCTTTATACGGTGAGAACGTGTTTCGAATCCATGTCAACATAGAATCTGCATCAAAATCACCAATAGCAATGACAGCCATCAGGTCCGGACGATACCAGTCCTTGTAATACCGCTTTATTTCTGAATGTGGGGCCTTTCGTATTATCAACGTATCACCAATTGTGAGCCGATCCGCATATCGTGATCCCTCAAAAAGCACTTTTATGTGTTCATCAAACATTCGGGCGCGAGCAGAGCGGCCATATCTGAACTCTTCGATGACAACCCCTTTTTCTTTTTCTACTTCAAGGGAATCCAGAAGCAGTTTAAATGCCCAGTTTTCCAGAATATTAACGCCCATTTTCAGTAATTCCAGGGAATCCGTGGGAATTTGGAGCATATAGACTGTTTCGTCAAAGCTGGTGTAAGCGTTTAAATCCCGGCCAAATCGTATTCCGATACGTTCCAGCGTATCAATCAACGTATTATGGGGATAATCTTCCATGCCGTTAAAATGCAGGTGTTCCAGAAGATGGGCAAATCCTTTCTGTGTATCATCTTCCAGCGTGGCGCCGGCATTGACCACCAGACGCAATTCAGCCCGTTTTTCCGGTTTATTGTTTTCCCGGATATAAAATGTCATTCCATTATCCAGCGTCCCCTTCAGGATTTGGGGATCCAGGGGGATCGGCTGAGAAAGAATAATTTCATCATTTTCCTTAATAACCGTTTTGTCTGAACATGAGACAAGCAACATAATTCCAATAATCAGTAAAAACCACCGTTGTTTTCTAATTCTCATCCATTATCCTTTTTCGTTTTATCAGATTTTGTCCTTAACGCAGGTGTTTTAAATTTTTTAATAACAACGAAATTCCTTGAGAGTTCCGTCATGGCGTAATTGGATTGTTGGCACCGGCCTTGAGTCGATTCATCGTTTTCAAAGCCTCATTTTTTACAACAGCCGGCGTATTATCATCCTCTATCAATGTATTGAGGATCACTTCACATTTCTCCGTCGCGTCAGGATTGAGATGATACCAGCCAAGAGCTTCAAGGGCTACAGTCCGGATATAATCGCTTTCATTTTCTGAGATCCCCGTTTCCAAAAGAACCGGGATCGCTTCCGGAAACTGGTAATTTCTGAATATGCGAAGCTGATTATTTTTTTGTCTGTCGGTCAGGCCTGTCTCTGAAAGAGATTTCAAAAGATCATCATACAATCTTTGGTTTGAACTGTTCCAAAGCACACGGATTGTATTATTGATATCTTCAACCCGGCTGGCCGGCATTTCTTCGTCAACAAAGACAAAGCACGTATCTTTATCATCTGCCAAAATAATTTCCAATGCTCCTTTTGCTGCAAAGCGAACACGCTTGGATACATCCGTTTCAACCGCAACAGCTAGCGTAGGAATATATCGGTCCAGTCCCGAAGCTCCCATCATATTTGCTGCAACTCTCCGGATAAGTTCTGCCGGATCATGGGCAGCATCTTCCAATAAATCATAAAACTCTGGCGTTCTTAAAATTGCAAGGCATTTCAAAGCCTGAAGACGAACATTGTCCGACAGATCTGTATTAAACGTATTCACAAGGAAGCCGTTTCCTTCAAGTCCTTCCAGTTCAAAGACTTTTCGGACAGCCAGTCCCCGCAACGTCAGATTATCCGACTCCAGAAGCGCTTCCCAGGTTTTGGGATGATTTTTCGCATTTAATAAAATATCATCCCACCAGGAGGTCTCTATGGATGAATGGTTAAAGTGAAATGTGGGATCACCGATAACATGGCTTTCAAGGTATGTGTTGAACATATGCCACTGACCGATACGGGCACCCTGATACACCATACCAAACAGTTCATTGGGCCAGATATCCTGTTTTACATTTACTGTATTGGCCACCCCCACAAGCGTCGCCCCTTCTTCCATTATGTACGTCCCGGAAATATAATTCTCCTTGAAAAACTGTCCGTTGTAACATTCATCAAAAATCACCAGTTTTGCCATTGGATTCGTTTCAATAATATCCGAACTGTAAATATCCATGGCCGCATAATACAGAGAATCCTGCAAAATGGATTCCGGATCATAAAGTCCTTCAAACCAGGCCTCTGTTACTTGATACTGCTCTTTATAATATGTTTTGCTTTCTTCGCCTTTTTCATCTCCGTACCGTTCCCGTGCAGTGCGAACTTTACTACGGAAATGCCGCTTGATATAATCTGCAGCCATCATCGGGCTTTTAGGATCTTCGAGTCCCAACAGATACTGGGCATCTGTTCCGCCGTGACAATGAAAGACGGCCATATCCAAATCCGGGTTCTGCAATTCGTAAAGAATAATCTTTTTCAAATCCTGGCTCATTGTATGATAGTAATTTTTCAGATAAGAACCTGGGTGATAAAGACCGGGGAATTGTTCTTTCAGCATATAAAGCTGTCCTTCCCAGGCCGTAAGGGATTCACTATGGTATCCATGTCCGGCAAACGTAATGGCTTGGTCCAGGATGTTTCGTTCATATTTTGCCTGAGCGGCTTTTGTCAGATATGCTGCAATATCCCGGTATTTCTGTTCTGAATGCCTGGGAGATATAATTCTGCCGCTGTAAATATCCCGTTCAATCCGCTGTGGAGAATCGGCCCGGAGAGAATAGTAAAAAAGCCGGGGATCCAGAGTATCCTGTTCGATAAAATCAAATGTAAGGTCCAAATCATCGTAGAAGCGATCTGATGCAATGGATGATCGCTGCATATCCTTAAAACGAACAGGGTCCATTTTAAAAGCAGATGTCAGATGCTGACCGTCCCGTATCATGGGAATAGGGATATCCCCAATAAAAACAGCTCCTTCCGTACCCGGATCTTCATCAACGACCGTACGAATGATATCCCGGACAGCATCGGGAGAGTCCCAGTCATCAATATACACTTTGGGGATTAAACCATCGTATCGGAGAGCTTTGGTATAGTCCGATAATTCATCTTCCACATAAGAGTGGGTCGTCTTATCAATAAAAACCAGAATGACCGGTGTCTTTTTCTGCAAAGGGATTATTTTTTCAGATGTAACTGAACCTGTTGTACACCCCGATATCATCAGAACAGCAATCAGGGTTGTGAATAATAAACGTTTCATCAAAGAACGACTCCTTATTTACTTTAAGTGCGGAATAATCGTTAATGTCAGAGCGAAACAATCCCGGGAAGCGGTTGCTTCCCGTCCATTTCTATCTGCCAACAACCGATAGTTCACTTTCATGATCAATCCGTTCTGCCATACTTTTTTCAGGCGGATTTCAGCACCGGCTTCAATGTAATTATCTCCTGCAGTCATCGCCCAGAATTCTTCATTTGTTAACGGATTGATCGTTTTATCTTCCCGGTAGAGCGATACTTTTATTTGAGAATTTTCATTTGTTTCTTTTAGATACATAACATAAAGATCTGCTTCAAAAGACATGGGGGGGGCGACAGAAACGGTTAGTGACGGGCCTGTTTTCGTACTGTTATTTTCAAGACCAATACCATTATAAGCATCTTCGCGCCACACTTGAAGGTTTTCCATGGAAAGTCCAGCAATAACAGTGTTTTTTTCAAAAATACGCAGAGATAATCCTGCAAAGCCCTGAAAAATATTTTCCTCCGATTTGAAAAGGGGAACCGGAAAATCCGGATGTTCTGCTTCATTGACAAGATGGTGGTTATATAATTTTACTTGTGGTGCAATCCTGTTGGTTTCACCGACAGTCCAGGATAAACGACTGTTTACCCGGCGGGTTATCCAATCACCTTGAGGAAGATTATCTGTTCCGCCGTCAACGGCTTTTCCCCGACTCCACTCGGCCATAACTTCCGACAGTAACGGGGATCGGGGAAGAAAATTAAACGACACGCCGGTTGTAAGTGCCAATCCTTGTCGTGACTGTAACCGTTCATAGCTTGTCATTCCCCGGTAAATGATAGGGTCTTCATAACCGCGGAAAAGCATAAAAACCGGATTCAAATTCTGCTCCAGGCTGTATTTTACCGTGCTCATCTCTTCTTTTAACTCAAAGACCCCAAGGGTACTGCTGAGTTTAAATGCGGGAGACGAATAGAAAAGGCCGCTATTTACAAGATATCCGCTTCGTTTTACGCCCGGTTTGGGGAAATTCTGCTTATATTGCTCATCCACCATATAAAAAACACTAAAACCGCCGGACAGTTTTTCTGTCAGCGGTTTCATAATATCCACGGTCCATTGTATTCCATTGAGGTGCCAGTCCCCGGAACTCGAATCTGCCATATAAACCGGGAGCATTCCGTTCAAACTGCTGTTATGGCGGAACAAACGGTTCCCCTCAAAGTTTTGTCTGTATGAAAAAGATCCGGAAAAGAGCGTTTTATTTCTCATTACTTTATAACCGGCAGCAGTAAATGTATGATTTTGAATTGATGCCGGCGCAAAGGGGTGGCGAAGATTTCCGTGTGTGCGTTCAAAATCATAACCATATGATGCACCGGTACTCTGCATGGATTGTATGGCAGCAGGATTATTAAAATCGGCATTCAATCCGTGACGCACTGACGTATCTTTAAAAAACTCCGGAGCAGATTGGGCATAAAGCGTTGTGATTGTCAGGAAGAATATCCCAAAATATTTATTAAATATCATTGGGCACCTCCCCCGGTGTCCGTGATTTACAATGTGAAAAATCAAAGCTGCTGTTATTGGTATCTTTCAGAATGACCCGGCCGTCATCCGTGATTTTATCAACAACCCTGCCGACAGATGTGCCGGAATAGGAAGGAACGCCGCCGGTAAGTCCGCTGTCAATGGAAGGACTCAGCCGTTTTTTATCCAAAAGGGATACATTCTCCCTGTAATCAACCCCATCAATAACGCCTGAAAGGGGAAGAAGAAGGCGTTCAAAATTATCATACCCAAATTTATAGGGATCATCAATTTTCAGAAGCAAAAGTGCATCATTAAAAACCGAGTATAAAAAATCAATACCGTATTTATGGTGGATCTGAATCATATCCGGGACATCGGGATTATTAACATCCCCCTTATCTTTTACATAGAATTCAAAATCCGCATCGGATAAATCAATGGAGCTTTTGTTATAAAGGGTATGATTTAAAGCGTCTTGTGCAACGATTATAGCCTCCCCGGGCATTAGAGGATAGTCTTTGCCGGTACCGGGGAACATATAAGCATGAATGGCATGAATAAATTCATCATCGGCAAACCCGTATTCCGCATCACAGATAATCAGACTGTCCAGATACTGAACCGTTTCCGAATTGTTATAAATTTCCAGAAACTGGTCATGGAAATAGTTGGGAATGGGATCCGGTCTGGAACCGCTGTAATAAATTTCGGAAAACACCAGATTTCCAGCCCGTGACCGGGAAAGGGGGAGGACAAGGGTCATGGTATCGCCGGGATCAGCAAATAAAACCACGTTGGACGAATCCCCGCCAAGTGCCCACATTTCATTTTTGTTAAGAACCTCCCAAATCTCTTCCACGCTTAGAGGTCTGTTTGCTGAAATACTGTAATAATCAGGTAAGATACTGTTAAAATATGCATTTCCTTCATCATCAGATGTAATGGCAAGACGTTTCCCGTCTGTTTGGGATAGCAGGGTGACCACAGCCCCGGACGTGCTGACAAAATCGCCTGTATTGAAAACGGTTGTATCCTGAAGGTGTATCCGCAGGTTAAAATGAGCAGAAGAGGGCATATCAGGGGTTTCTACACAAGAAAACAGGAATACCGTGCAAATCAAAAGGCAGTATTGATAACTTTTCATGGATTTTTATCCTCCCGTCCGGTAAAGAGTTTATCAACCTGCACACTCAACTCCAGACCAAAATAAAGATCGGGGTTTTGCTTCACATACGACTCTGAAGGTGTTCTCTTGCGTTGATACAAGGGGTGAGAATTAAGAAAATTATTCACAAAGAAACTCACACGTGTATTATGCCCCAGCCCTTTCGTTGCCCTGAAATTGAAAACCCAGATATTTTTTTTGTTTTCCGTCCGGTAGTTATATTCCGGTTGAGAGCGAATGAAAGTATTCCCTTCCTCATCGTGTAGCAGAACTCTGGTCCCGGCAGGCGTTAAATACCCTACTGCCAGCGAATCATCCAGCCCGATAAAGCGATCCCGGTCAAAAACCACTTGCTGTGCAGAAATCGTAGCCCAGGCGCCCAGCTCTTTTAGCCTGAAATCAAGAATATAGTTTATGAGGAATCTGTCTGCTTCCATGGTTATAGGTTTCCAATAGGGTTTGACGCGCTCATCCAGTTCGGGATCATATCGGAAAGTTGTTGAATAATCGTATGCATTCTCTTTCTCGCTGGTTGTATAGGTATATGAGCCTTCCAGCCGAAGTTGAAGATTTAACGGCGTTACCGGCCGGGTCTGCAAGCTGGCTTCAATGCCTTTGGACCATGTGGTCAAACTGTTCTCCCACGTAGAATAGGTGGTAAACACCGAATCAATCACCGGCATGTCCGGATCGTCGCGGTCATATTTATAAACAAATATGGGGCGGCTCAATGTCGAAGCAAAACCATTCTCAGTGACATTGTTAAACGCGGTAATGGAAACTCCAATATTCCCGATCCGCTGATCAAAGCTGGCTTCAATCTTATTTTGAACGGAATTTTTCAGGTCCGGATTTTCAAGACTGTAGATATATGTTGAAACCACAACATGGTCATTGATGATATCATTGATATCATCCACATCAAAATAAATAGGATTGGGATACAGCATGGCCAGAGACGGACTTTTGGATGTGCGGCCGTAACCAAGGCGGAAACGGGTGTTTTCAAAGGGAGACAACATCAGATTGATACGGGGGTTGAGGGAAGAACCATGATTCGTTTTTCCAATCACATCTTTCCCGTACATTTCATACCGAACGCCCAGATTGAGTTGATAGTCCATAAAAAAATGTCCGGAAATTTTATCTTCGGCATATAAACTTGTTGTGGATAAGCCGGGAATATCATCATAGGGTCTGGGCCTGTCCCTTCGGTTATCAAAGACTGTCGGCGGTTTTAACGGATCATAAACCCGGCCTTCCCCATCATTATATTCCAGCCTCCATGTCATTCCGGCAAGGATTGTATGGGTAATCTTATTCAATACCCATTCCTGGTTATAGTTCAGATCCCCGTAAATATTCCATGCGCGGCCTTTAACCGCCAGTTCGGACATATAGTTTTGAACAAAAAATCCTTCCTGCCAACCTTCCGTCATCCGATCAGAAATATACGTATGATCTGTACTGATCAATTGCCGCCGAAACGAGTTTTGCCGGTTCATATTTAGGGCAAAGTTGAAATCAATCTTTTGCGTCATGGACAGGATATACGTTGTCTGATTATTATAGCGGAGCGTAAAATCCCGATTATATTTTACGGTATAGTATAAATCATCGGGGCGGAGTTCCCGTTCATCAAAAGCGCGAGTGTAATAAAGTCTGTTTTTCAGCGTCAGGATATTATTCAGTAAAACGCTGGTCATGCCTATTTGCCCTGCAATCCGGGAATAATTTTCTTCCGGAATCCGGATATTTCTCACTCCGTGTGCATAATTGGCATTGTAATCCACCTGCTGTCCAAAGAGCCGGAATCCGCCGCCCAGGTTCGCTTCCTGATTGTTGAAATTGTATTTGATTTTTAAACTTGCAGACTGACTGCCGGACCGGGTCTTTACATTAACGATGCCGGATGTCAGGTCGCCGTATTTTACCGACGGAATACCTCGGACAACTTCCACTTCTTCAAGATTATCAGCCGGAATCTGTCGCATATCGATTCCGGAATTTTCTGTTGTAAGAAGATCGCCGCTGGGAGTTGTGGTTTTCGTATCCAGTTGAAGATTGGCATTATTGGAAAGAGGAATGTTATCAATAATGATCTGTGTCCCGAAATATTCATTCTTCCTGGCGTCACTGTCACTGACATTGGTCCGGACCGATGCCTGTTTTTTGGAAGACATACCGGGATTTTCAAACCGTTGTCCCGGAACCAGCTGCATAATATCGCCCAGGCTGGATGCCTGAATGTGTTCAATGTCTCCGCTGCTGATCCTTGTGCTCGTTTCCATGGCGTGAGGCAAAAGTTCACGTTCTGCCAAAACCACCACATCACCAATCTGAAAATAATCAAGTTCAAGACGGACTGTTACTGTCCGGGTTTCTCCCGGTTTAAGGATTACTGTATCCCGGTGTGTTTTGTATCCCATGTAAGAAACGGAAAAGACAAGGGTTCCTGCCTCCAGAGATATCCTGAAATATCCGTTCAGGTCCGAACTGCATCCTGTCTGTTGGGCAGGAATGAGAATATTTGCAGCCTGAAGGGGTAATCCTTTCTGATCCATTATTGTGCCCCGTAAAACACCCTGATCAGCGGCTGAAAGCACAGAAGTAAAACCTATAGTAATCAGAAACACACAGAACCATTTTTTCATAGTATTTCCGTTTCCCGTCTTTGTCATGCCGTCTTCATTTGTTCCGGCAGATATATGTATTTTCAATTATTAAGAATATTGTATACTATATATACAATCATTTAAACTTACAGAATTCGTTTAAGTTTATAAAGAAAAACCGGTTTTTTTGTGAATAGTAATGTCCGAAATGCTTGTTTTATCGATATAAATTTTCTGATGTTCTAATCACACAGGGGTTAAATATTAAGCGTTTTTCTTGTCAGGAAAGATGTCCCTCATCATTTTCAGTGTCTTTCGTTTTTCATTTTTATACAAAAAATAGCAAAACACAGACGTAAAGAGTGCCCCGAGGCTGGCCAAAATCAAATCAGACATAGTATCTCTCAACCCGCTTCCCTGATACGGGCGCCCCATCAGGAAGGTCGTCTCGGGAAGGTTCCATTTCTGCATAGCTGTTCCGAAATAGACATCCATCAAAAATTCAAAAATCTCCCAGATAACTCCTATTGTTACCGAAAACGTGTATGCAAATAAAGCAATTAAAAGGGGATTAAAATCCATGCTGTATTTGTGATTGAGTTTATACACAATAAGAAAGCCGAGAAATCCAATAATAACACCGGACAACGTATGGAGTAAATCGTCCCACCAAAAAAATCGGTAATACAGATCAAAACGGGCGCTGAGATATATTCCTGCAAAAATAAACAGTATTACAATCAGTTCTAGCAGGTGGGGCAGGTGAATGTACCCCTTCTTTTCCATATAATCGGGAAGGAATGTCAGGATCAATGTCAAAAGGGCAAGAAAGATCAGTTCGGATTGATCTGTTGTGGCTTCCAGCAGCTCTCCTTCATCCACTTTTTCATCCGAATACACATCAATGATAACAACAAGTCCGTTTAAAATAATTGAGAGAATAAGCATAAGACGGATTATCCATAAGACGAATGCTGTTCCGTTGACCATTTGTTTCATTTTCTTGCTTATCATGAAACCGCCCTAAACGTATATTATTCAATTTAAACAATTTCCTTTCAATAGGGGAGGGAGATTTGAAAGCTGAGCAGTTGTCAGTGGGCAGTCCGGTAGCCGGNNCCGGTAGCCAGTAGCCGGTAGCCGCTAGCCGATAGCCGGTAGCCGGTAGCCGGTAGTCAGTAGTCAGTAGGGTGGGTCGATTTTGTTTCGGTTAACGGCGTTGTTTCATTTAGATGGTTTCATAGTCGATCATGGTTTTTGCTGTTTCGTGGGTAAATAAATCCTCAATAATGCAGTTGACCGTTGGCACTCGACAGTTGTCTGTCAACAGGCAATCAGTCCTCTTGAGCCCATGAACCCTTGAACTTTTGAACAGCGAGCATCGCGAGCCTCAACCTCTCAACCTCTGAACGTCTCAACCTCTCAACGTCTGAACCTATGAACTCTTGAGCTCATGAACCCTTGAACTCTTGAACAGCGAGCAAAGCGAGCCTCAACGTCTCAACCTCTGACAATAGCCGGCAGCTTGAATAAACAGTTCATACATTCTGTTTCAGCATTGATGGAATCGAAAATATTTTTATTGACTCCTATTAAAAAAACCATTAAGATTACCCGCTTTTTGGCAATCGGAGGCGTAGTTCAATCGGTTAGAGCACCGGCCTGTCACGCCGGAAGTTGCGAGTTCGAGTCTCGTCGCCCCCGCACCCACAAAAATATAAGCTATAATAAAATTGAGTTAATTGTTATGTTATTTCTGTCAACACTATTCAGGGATGGTCAACGATCAACTGACCACTGATGACTGCCCACTGCCGACTGCCCACTGCCCACTGATCACTGCCCACTGTCGACTGTCCACTGACCACTGATGACTGACCACTGCCGACTGTCCACTGGACTGACTACCGGCTACCGGCTACNNACCGGCTACTGGACTGCCCACTGATCACTACACAGGTCCAGGGAACATCTAAAAAACTGAAACCTAAAACAAAATAACATAAATTATGCTCAGTGCATTTAAAAACGATCACTAAGAAAACGAGCAGAACCAAAACTGAAATAACCTATGCCGGACAAACCACACATAACGTATCCCTGCCCATGGACCTATCGAATCATTGGAGAACGTTCAGAAAACATCAAAAAAGCCGTTGAAGAAATTATTCCGGACCGCGACTCATATGACCTGATCAAAGGAAATGTGAGCAAACATGGAAATTATGTCAGTCTTTATTTAAAGATCATTGTCCTCTCGGAAAAACAGAAAGATCATTATAAATCTGCCCTGATGAAAAGTAAGGGTATCATTATAGTACTGTAGAAACCGGGAATTGAAACAGCTATGTTTAATCACCTTTTTTACATGAGCGATTGTTTCCCTTTTTGTGAAAAGATGCTGTTTCATAGCCGTTAAAATCCTTTTTTTTAATGTAAAATTGTATGTTTTAATATGTGATTTAAACGTTTAAGATAAGCATGTAATTGATCAAACGATCAGCAATTCCATATCTTCGTAAACAAAAATAATGACGCTATTATATCTTTCTCGGAATATACTATTTATAATATAACATTGACAGCAAGCGTTGTTTGGGATAAATTTCCCCCGGGGCGGGGGAAATCAGATCACAGGAATCATATATAATATTATTACATTAAGGTTGATATATTAATATTGCTTTCATATACTCCTATATGGAAAAATTTTTACTCCGTTTGCTTTTTCTGTTCATGCCTGCTCATTTATTCGGTATTGAATTCTTTTCCTCTGAACTTGGAAGCAACGGAACGGGCTGGCTTGACTCTTCCCTGTATGACTCCATCCCTCAAACCATTGTATCTTTATCCGGCTTCAGGGGTTATGAAGGAACAGACATTCACGAAGGTGTTCTTGAATTTATGAAAGGAATAAACAATCAGGGATACGGCTTCCTGATCCGGCATCAAACACATGAATTACTAACATCTCAGTCATGTACAATTTTTTTTCGTCGTCATGCCACTCCCTTGCTGCGGGGAGCCGTTGAAATCCATTTGTTGCGAGCGTGTATTACAGGTTCGAAGCCGGATCATGAACTGTCGCTTTCCTGGGAGTTGATTATGATACCGGCCTCATGGATGTATACCAGGGTTTCATATATTCATAAGCCTGCCCGCAGCTTTCCGGAAAAGGATATGCATTTATCCGTTCCCTCCTGGTCCGGAAGTCTGAGATTCATTGTTCACGACGAAGCCTTTCTTCAAGGCGGCGTCATGTGTCGCGATGGTTTTCTTCCGGATTGGTCCGCAGGATTCGGTTTCAAGGGAGGTAAATATATAAATCTAACAATGACCCGGTTCAGTTTGTCCCGGGCTTTAAATACTTCTTTTGGACTTCATTACCGGGATTGGCATATTCAATGGATTATTCGATGGCATCCGTATTTAGGTCTTTCCGGCGGGTCTGCATTTGCCTGGGTTTTCTGACATCCCTTAGCGCCCAATCTCTTGCGCTATTTACAGACGACCCGGAATGGTTTCGTTTGGTGCTGGATTCTGTGGCTGCCGGCTCTGCAAAGTTCCAGATGAAAACAGGTACGGAAATGCCGTTTTCTCAAAGGATTAACTGCCGTTTGTCTCCTTTTGTCACCATCCGCACATACAGCAGAGCCGGGCTTGATAAAAGCAATGAAACCGGTAATGTTACATTTGAATTATTTGGATTTTCCATAACAACAGGACCGGTTCTTATTTCCCATGCCTGCGGTTTTGTCACAGGCCGGGCAACATCCCGCCAAAGACTTCATCCCGGCAGCATAAAACCAGCGTCCTATTACAACGTCCGTCTGACACCCGTTTTATCCTCGCCTTTTACAGGGTTTGGCACGATAAAATTTGAAAATTTTTCCGCCACAGTATTTACGACAGAAACCAATCCGGGGTTTATGATGGGTTGGGCCGTCTCCCGTTTTTCACTATCAATACACTATTCTCCGGACCATTGGCTTGAAAGCCTTGCACAAATCCAAATACGCAAATTACGAATCAGGATTAACGGATCCCTTGCCTCAGATTTGTCTCAACCCGGTCATGCCTTTGTAGAAATTGTTTTGAATAACAGAAAAAGCGGCTTAAAACTCATATCCTATGCCATGTCAGAGAGATTTAATCCGCTTTATGGCAAGAATCCCTGGTTTGGCGGAACACCATTTGCCTGTGCAGGAGGCGGGGGAGGTCTGATGATCAAACCCGTCACGAATATGACAATCAATGCTTCAATATTGCAGCAAGACAGCCGGAACAACACTAACGTTGCTATGGAATTTTCCGTCTCGGGAAAACTCTCCCAATCATGTAAATCTGAGACATTGCTCCTGTACGACTATCACCAATTTCTGGCAGCGGAGAAAATACGCCCATATTTATATGCATATCAAACCCAAAAACGTTTTACCGTCAAACAAGCTTTTCATTTTGCAATAAATAAAGTGTTCATTTTGCAAACAAGCTGGTCTGCTGCCTATAACAAAGATTCACCATCAACAACCGGCGCAGTCCTTTTACAATACAAGACGAAGCATATGTTGTTAAAAATTCAGTCTTCACAAATTTCCGGAGGAACCGCTGATCTGTGGTATGTCCGTCCCATTGCAGGAACAGATATAAGTATACACAAGGCCTCCAAAGGATCGTTTTCTTTCCTTGACATTGCCGGCGAAATAAAAATTCAGAACCTTGCGCTTGCTTCAGGCCTGTCCTACAATAAAAATTCATTTACTGCCGTGGTACAAATCAAATTTGCTTTGAATTCCATGAACCGGTAAATTATGTGATATGAAATTTTGGACAATAAAAACCATATTAGCAATACTTCTGTTAGAGTCTGTGCTGATTTCTGCACCCAGCTTAAATGTCAAAAAATCTGCTCATGATCAGGGTTTTAATATCTCTGTTTATGAGGTTTACGGCTATCCATGGATTTCAGCCTCTCAATTTCTGTTGATGCTTGGGTCTGATCCGGTTTCAGACATTGAAAAATACACAGCAGCCGGACAATTGAACGGTCATTTAATCTCCCTTAAAGCCGGAAGTGCCTTTATACATTTCGATATAACAACCTATCATTTACCTGTTCCCGTTGAACGTTACGGGAGTGAACTGGTCATCCCCCTTGGGGAATGGATTCGTTTTCTTCATACGCAAATTTATCCGGATATGGAGTATTCGCCTGAACGAAGGCACCTGATCCTGGAACCGACATCATACAGTATTCGTGATATTGTTCTTCAAAATTTTAAAAACGGGTCTACACTTCGAATAGAAACAAACCGCATTTTCAGAGAACAGGACATCAATATCTGGGAAGGACGAAACGGCTGGCTTTATTGTACTATTTACGGTGCAACCGGCGATACAATACAATTGAACAGGGTTTATGACTCGGGAATATTGAGAGGGATCATTCCTATTCAGTCGGGGGAAACATTCCAGTTCTCGCTTCGCCTTCGTTCAGCTATTGCCGGCTTTGATTTTTATATTGACCCTGAGAACCGGAGCATAAACATTAATTTGCGCAAACCGGCGGCATTGGCAACAACAATCAATACAGACGAAACATCACAGAAGTGGCTCATTGATACCATCGTTCTGGATCCCGGACATGGCGGCAGAGATCCGGGCGCTCTGGGGGCAGACGGGACGCGTGAAAAAGATATTGTGCTGGATATTGCTCTGCGGCTGGGCCGTATGCTTGAAAGAGATCTGGGCGTGAAGGTAGTATATACCCGGAAAACAGATGTGTTTGTTCCCCTTCACCAGCGTTCAAAAATCGCGAATAATGCCAACGGAAAACTCTTTATCAGCATTCATTGCAACTCTCATGACAATCGCCGGGCCAGCGGATCGGAGACATTCCTTCTGGCGCCGCGCCTTACTGAAGAAGCTATCCGTATTGCTGAAGCAGAAAATCAGGTAATCCGCTTTGAAGAAAACCAGGAAATCTATAAAGAAATGACCGGTTCACAATATATCGTTGCCGCTGCAGCTCAAAGTACCTTCCTGAAAGAAAGTGAAGACTTGGCAGCTATGGTTGAAAAACATTACACCAAAAAACTTGGAACAAGTTCTCGCGGCGTAAAACAAGGCGGTTATTATGTTCTGATGGGCGCGTCCATGCCCAATGTTTTAACAGAAACCGGGTTTATATCCAATCGCACTGACTTGCAAAAGTTTAAAAGAGCATCCTACCGGCAACAAGTAGCAGATGCCCTGTTTCTTGCCATTAAAGAGTTTAAAAATAAACATGAAAAGCAAATCCTCGGCAACTAACCTGTCTTCTCTTCCTATTGGGATTTTTGACAGCGGTCTTGGCGGATTGACCGTTTATAAGCAGATACGGAAGCTTTTACCCCGTGAGCATATTATTTATCTGGGTGATACGGCCCGGGTTCCTTATGGGTCAAAAAGTACGGCAACAATTGAAAATTTTGCCGTTCAGATTACCCGTTTCCTCCTGGATCAACCTGTTAAGTCAATTGTTATTGCCTGTAATACAGCATCAAGTCTTGCCCTGGACTCTGTCTCTTCCTTAACAGATTTGCCGGTTATTAATGTTATCGAACCGGGCGTTGAAGCAGCACTCAAGGCAACACGTAACAACCGAATTGCCGTTATCGGAACAACGGCAACGATTGAAAGCCAGTCCTATCCGCGTGCAGTGGAAAAAATAAAGTCTGACATAATAACGCATGCCGCCGCCTGTCCCCTTTTTGTTCCTCTTGTAGAAGAAGGATGGGAAGATCACCCCGTAACATCCCAGATAGCACGGGAATATCTTCTTCCCCTGATAAAACTGGATATTGATGTACTTATTTTGGGTTGTACCCATTATCCCATATTAAAACCGGCACTAAAAAGGATTCTGCCAGATAACGTTATTATCACAGATGCCTCTCTTGCAGTTGCCGAAGCGGTAAAAAGCACGCTTGAAGAAAAACAATTGCTTAACAATCATTCTGTTGCCGGAACTGATCTTTTTTATGTCACTGATTTCCCCAGAAAATTTACATCTATCAGCAGCCGGTTTCTGGGATATGAGCCGACAGACGTGCGAAAAGTTTCTATTGAAACTCTCAATACATATTCTCTAAAAACCACATGAAAGATTATTTAAACGATCTGTATGCCCGTCTGGGCGGCCAGATGAAACTGGGCCTTGACCGCACATTTGATTTCATGAAATGGTTAGACAATCCGGAATCCGCATTCCCGTCTATCCATGTGGCCGGAACAAACGGCAAGGGGTCAGTCGTGGCCGTTGCCGAAGCCATTTTAAGAGCTTCGGGATTAAAAACCGGCCGATTCACATCTCCCCATCTTCTCCATTTCAATGAGAGGATACGGATTAACGGTGATCCCGTTCCGGAAGAAGAGATTGAAACGCTGATTAATCTGTGGCGGCCCTGGCTGGACAGCCATGAAATATCCTTTTTTGAAATTACGACCGGTCTGGCGTTCTACCTTTTCAGAAAGCACCATGCAGATGCTGCAATCATTGAGACCGGACTGGGCGGCCGCCTGGATTCAACCAATGTTATCACACCCCGGACAACCGTTATAACATCTGTCAATAAAGATCATGTGAAAATCCTTGGCGACACATTAAAAAGTATTGCAGAAGAAAAAGCCGGCATTATCAAGGCGGGGATTCCTGTTTTAACCGGCCCGCAAAAACCGGCTGTCATAAAAGTCCTCAAAGAAAAAGCAAAACAGAAAAACGCTCCTTTGACGATTGTTAAACCAGAAGACTATTTTACTGATTTTAAAATTCTGGGATCGGGAATGAATGTTCAGTTGAAAAAATCCGGAGAATGGATTCATACACCTCTGGCAGGCGTTCACCAGCTGGAGAATCTTGCCCTTGCCCTGAAAAGCTGTGAACTCTTTTTGGATAGAGAACCCGATCTTATTGCTGTTAAAAGGGGTTTGTCAGAGGTGTCATGGCCGGGGCGCTTCGAAAAATTATCATCAAAACCCCTGATTTATTACGATGTTGCCCATAATCCATCCGGGGTTGAACGGTTAAAAGAGCTGGTTATGTCTCTTTATCCGCAAAAAAAGAAATTTCTTATCATTGGAATGCTTGGAGATAAAGAAACACGAGATATCGTTGAAATTATGCTGCCGGATTCTTTTGCCGCTTATCTTGCTCCGGTGGCGTCTCACAGGAGTATGTCAATTCAGGATTTGACTCTTCTCGCATCGTCCTTATCCCATACATCAGTAATGCCCTCCGTTTCTGAAGCTGTCAAACGGGCAATGTCTGAAGCAAATGACGACGATCTTATCCTAATTTACGGCAGTCATTATATGGCCGGGGAAGTGTATGCCGCAGTGACCGGAGCAGAATACACTAAATCAGAATATTGACATCTTTTTCAACATTAAACATCACAGATTTTCAGTCTATATAAAAGGATCGGAAACCTAAGAGCAGCACTCCGGGCATTGGCCGTGCAAAAGAATAAGGAAGCTGTTTATCCTGAAATTCTCAAGACTGACCCATTTCGGAAGGCTTCCCGAAATGGATAAATCCGTTATATCCCCGCACTTCTCACATATAAAGTGAGCATGGGGCTCAATGGTCCCGTCATATCGGGCTTTTGTTCCGTCATGAAGCTCCAAAATCTTCCCCTGTTCACGAAGGACTTTCAGATTTCGATACACCGTGCCCAGGCTGATATCTGACCGGATTTTTTGAACTTCTTCATAAATCCATTCAGCCGTAGGATGTGTTTTTGTGTTTTTTAATATGTTTAGAATCTCTTTTCTTTGCGCAGTATTTCTAAGTTTCATTTTCAATCTGACCTTTCATCAAAGCAAGCGATCCCATGGGGTCCCAGGGATTCAGAATTACCGGGTGTTGCTCATGTGCCGCAAGCAATTCTGGCGTGAGGTGTTTGCGATGGATTACAACCTGATAAGTGTATTCATTAAACCAGGAATCACTCATAATGAAATACCCTCCTTTCCCGGACTTGTCACTCCAGCTGTTTTCAACTTTCCAGCGCACCGGGTTACCTTCTTCAGATAAATGAACACCGGTAAAAACCATGGCATGTGTCAACAGGCTTTCGCCGTAATCCAGGCGCCCTGCCTTATCAAGGCGAAACGTGGTTCCCAAGGCATCTTCAAAGAGATATAATTCCGTGTCCAGTATCCCGTTTTCCCTGTCCATCATCTGTCCCACGTCACAACCAAACCACACCGGTTCATTTGCAGAAAGCTGTTTTAATGACAAGGCTTTCAATGTTTCCATATCCACATTCATGTACTTGACGGGGCGCCCGCCCAAAACATTTCCCAGATATTGAACCGTATACGTTTTTAAGAATGGCTTGTCATTTGTAGGGGCGTTGATAATGCTGATATAATCATCCGGGTCAATGTTCACATATTTTTTATAAAAGGTCAAGGGGGTCAGACCGCGATCGAAACGATATATTTTATCATCGTCTCTGTATTCAAAATCGAATGTTTCCGGCGGTTGACCCAAAAAGGTAACAAGCAAGTCATAAAACTTCCCCAATATTCTCTCTTTTTCCTGACGAAGCTTCACGTCATCGTCATTTTTTTCTCCCATGTCCCGAAGTTTTTTTGCCGATTCACGAAGTTTAAGAGTAAGCAGTCTGTTCATGGTGCGGGTATTGCTGCTGTGAAATGTTTCAGGCATAATATTTTTGGGAACAATGCCGTATTTTTCCACTAAAGCTGAAAACATATCCCATTGACCGCCATCCTGAACCGGATTTGACATGAGCCACATAACAATTCGGCTGTCAAGGCTTTCTTTTCGGGTTTCGATTATATTCTCAAGAAAATAATTCGCCTTTTCAAACTTATCCCAGAAGAGAGGATAATTCTGTGAAAGTTCAAAATCCTTTACGTTAATCTCCTGTGACACTTTATGGCGAAACGTATTTAGGGCTGCAAACATCCAACAGCGGCCGCTTTTGTCCTGGTTTGTGATTTTCCCGGTTTCGAGTTCAACAGAAAAAGGATAATTCATGTCCAAAGCGGATTGGTTGTTAAAGGCTGTGTTTTCTATCCCGTTTTTTATAATACTGTTTCTCACAACGTCTTTATACGGATTCAGAAGAAGATCGCGTCTGCAACGGTTTAACAATTCATCGGTTATTGCTCTTCCGCCCATATTTCTACCTTTTTAAAAATTCATTCATTACAGGTATAACTTTATCAATCTCGGGAGTAATCCCAAGATGGCCATGATAATTATCAAGAATCAAAGTTTGGGAACCCAATGAATTCGCCAATTCCAGGGCCGGTGAAGGATTTACCAGTTGATCCTGAATATTGACTATCACCAATAATTCCGCAATGGTTTCATTCAGGGCTTCGTCGTATCCTCCGTCAAACTGGCGGCCGATATCGTGGACCGTCATCGCTTTTAGTTGGGATTCCCAGTTATAACTGTTGAAAAGCCGGCCCGGCCGCTGTTCAAACCTTCCCAGATAAGATTCAAAGTTTTCAACCGGAACATTATCCACCATATATTCAGGTGTCCGGGCAACCAGATCCTGAGACATGTCCAGCAAGGTCATCAGACGATTTTCAGGAATGCGGTACTCTCGCGCCACTTGAATCAGCCGTCGTTGAAATTCCTTATGCAGCAAATCCCTGGATGTCATACGCGGTGTGCTCACATAAGCAACGATCTTGTCAACATAGGAGGGATAGGTCACCATCCATTCAAATGCCTGCATACCTCCCATAGATCCTCCAACAACAGCATGGACATGATTGATCCTGAGAATTTTTGTCAGAACCAGATGTTGAGACCGAACCATATCAAGAATGCTGATATCCGGAAAAAGGGCGTTGGGTTGTGTTCTGCTGTTTGACGGGGAAGATGAAATCCCGTTTCCAAGGGCATCCATAATAATAATCGTGAAAGCCGTCGTATCAATAAAATTGTATTGCCTGATCAGATTTTCCGCATGTTCGGAAGTGCCTCCAAACCAGGTGGGGAATAGTATAAGCTGATCCTCGGACCGGGGATACCTGCCCACAATCCGGTACCCAACCCGGCACTGTTCTATCATATCTCCGTTAAACAGCGTAAAATTCCCGATTTCTGCCATTCGCTGTTCAGATTCGGCAAATAACAACGAAAGCGTAAGCAATATTGAAACCGTTATCCTGAAATGCATTTTCCCTCCGGCAACCGGTAAAATTACACAGGGTTATTACCGATTGATATTATTTATCATATTTCGTAATTATTTTCAAAGATTATTAAGGATAAAGTTATACTTTTCAAGCTTGTTTTTCCATGCGTTTAACGATTTTTCCCGCTTTAAAGAGCCTTTGTGCAATATTTCCAATTTATAAACAAGTTCTTTGAGGACACTTTCCCGTTTTTCATCAGGCATATCCGGATTCCGATTCAATAAATTTTCCAGCGCAGCAACACGATATCGGTCCATGCCCCAAACTGAACGGGATAATTGATCCGGATGTCCTCCATACTTCTTTATGCCCGGAACAGAAATAAGCCCAACCGGATGATTCAGGGATATTCTCAACCATAAATCATAATCTTCACAAACGGGTAAAGATTCATCAAACCCCCCGGTTTCGACAAAAATGGATTTTTCAAACATAACGGCGGAAGGACTTACAAGGCACATGCGTAAACTCGGGATGAAGATATCGCCGTGCATTTTTTGATGTTTATTCATGGGGTTAACACGCTTACCGTTTCGTATCCATATTTCTTCTGTCTGACAAATCCGGTATTCCGGATTATTCTTAATCCACGTTTCCTGAATCAACAGTTTTTCCGGCAGCCATTCGTCATCGCTGTCTAAAAGTGCTATCCAATCTCCGTTTGAGGCTTCAATACCCCGGTTTCTTGCAGCCGAAACGCCTTTGTTTTGTTCATGCAAAATCCGTATTCGATCGCCATAGTGTTTTAACGTTTCTCCGGTTCCGTCTGTTGAGCCATCATCAACAACAATGATTTCATCAGCAGTGCGGGTTTGTTTTAACACACTGTCAATGGCTCTTGAGACAAGGATTTTCCGGTTATATACCGGTATTATGACGGATATTTTTTTGTTTTTATTCATTTAGAAGAAATTCCGAAATGGTTTTAGAACAATGCGGCATTGATTTCTTTGCTTCACGTTGGGAATTCTTCCCGGCGCGATCGCTTACAACTTTAACAATGGCAGCAGGGATTTTCTGTTTATCAGACCATGCCAGCGTTGACCATGCTTCCATATCGACAATCTGTGCTCCGTATTTCCTGATCAGATCCTCCCGAAACTCCTCCGTATTTTCACTATTCCCAACACTCACACATCGTTGCACATAATGTGCGGCAATTCCGGACAGATCAGGATAAAAGCAGCGGCTATCCCATGTAGACGCGACTGTCTCCGGCACTACCGGCATTCCCGGAACCAGATCATCTACCAGCGCACCGCAGGTGCCGACATTTAAAATCCGGCTTACCGTATGAGCGGGAAGAAGTCTGTTCAAACCAAGAGAAACAGCATTTGGCCCAATACCGGTCTGTAATGCCAGAAACTCAATTCCGTTGTATTCTGCAGTATACAGGCATTGTTTTTTTGTAAATCGATATGTTTCCCGGATATTGATCCGTAAAAATAATTCCGTCATCTCTGCCTTAAGGGCAAAGGTGATAAGCATATCGGGAATAATTCGTGTCATAGCGATAAGTTATAAAAACAACTGTAATCTTTTTATTCTCTTTTCCCTGCAAAGGTTGACTTTTTTTCTTATCTTTTCCAAGTTTGAAGAACTGCGGGGGAATCATGACATTTGCAGCAAAAATTTTTTCACTCTTTTTCATAATAACACAACTTTACGGCCAATCGTTGACAACGGCAGGTTTCAGAGGGCGGGTAACGGCTGTTGACGGAACAATTTTAAAATCTGCCAATATTACAGCTACACATATTCCGACACAAACCATCTCCGGAACCGTTAGTCTTGAAGATGGATATTTTTACATTCCAAACCTGGCACCGGGCGGTCCGTACCGTCTTAACTGCAACTTTATCGGTTACCATGAAGCGATATATGAAGACATCATCCTTGCTTTGGGCGAAAACAAGATCGTTAATTTTATCATGGAACCAAAAACCCTCAAAATGGAAGCGGTAACCGTTACAGGCGACCGGGCTCCTGAATCCAATCGGAGCGTAACCGGTATTGTCACTCATATATCAGAGGAAATGATTGATTTAATTCCCGGCATTGACAGAAGTCTGCACGATTTTACACGCTTATCATCAAAATCCTTCGGATACAGTTTTGCGGCCAAACACCCCAATTTCAACACAATTAAACTTGACGGAACGGTATTAAATGATGTATACGGCTTAGCAGACAACGGACTGCCGGGCGGGCATGTAGGATTACAGCCGGTCAGTCTGGATGCGGTTGAACAAATTGAGATTAGCATTGCTCCTTTTGATGTTCGTCAGTACGGATTTACCGGAGGGGCTGTCAATGCCATTACCCGGAGCGGAACAAACTCATTTTCCGGATCAGTTTATTCATTTTTCAGAAATCACCGTTTGGTGGGGACTTATAAAGACGGCCTGGATTACCCTGACTTTACCGAGCAAACATACGGTTACCGATTCAGCGGACCGCTGAAAAGAGACAGGCTGTTTTTCTTTATCAACGGAGAATTCTCCGTACGGGATATTCCCAATTCTGTCAGTCTCGACACATCAAACACCAACCGTTTTCTCGGGAATCCGGATGATGTGATCCGTGTTTATAATATTCTAAAAAACCAGTATGGATATGATCCGGGAGATTATGCGCCAATAACCCGTGAAAAGCGCAGTATAAAACTCTTTTCAAGACTGGATTATCATATGAGTTCTAACCACCGAATCAGTCTGCGCCACCAATATCTGCAAGGACGGGATGAAACCAATGACAGAAGTCAGTCCCGGTTTTATCTGGGAAATGGAGGATACATCGGGAATACACTGATGCACTCGGTGGTGGGCAATGTTTACAGCGCTTTCAGCAGCAACATTTCCAATATATTTACCCTCAGCTACATGCTTCAAAGCGATGACAGGGATATGCCGGGACAGTCTTTCCCGGCCATTCGCGTACAGAGCGGCAACTATGATATAATGGCCGGAAACGAGCAATATGCCTCCGGGACCCGGCTTGACCAGCACTATGTGGTTATCAGCAATCAATTGTCCGTCTTTTTAGGCAAACATACTATCAATGCCGGTTTTAAAAATGAGCGCTACCGATTCTATAACGGTTTCTTCCCCAGTATTAATGGTTATTATGAGTTCGATAATCCGGACAGTCTTGCTTCCGGTTCTCCGTCTATGTACTGGTTGACATATTCTCTTATACCCGGAGAAAAAATGCCTTTTGTAGACTGGAAAAGTGACAATCTGGGGTTGTACATACAGGATACCTGGGATATTACAGACCAGCTCAGATTAACAACAGGTATCCGCATGGATATGACATTCTTTCACGACGTCCCTCTGGCAAATGACACACTAAAAACATTGTTCTCGGATAAAGGATTGGAAAATGACCGGATGCCGGAAAATTACCAGAACGTGTCACCCCGGCTGGGATTTAACTACAGAACGGGCTTATCCCGTCTTGAAACAGTCAGGGGCGGTGTGGGATTATTCGCCGGTGATCCGAAATTTTTATGGCTGTCCAATTCCTACAATTACAGCGGCATGTTAACCAATACGGTGTATACATATTCTCCCCCTCCTTTTAATCCGGATGTAGATTCACAATGGAAGCCTTCAGATTCCGGATATCAGAAAGCAGAGATAGATATTGCAGATCCCAAACTCCGATTTCCAAAACTTTTCCGGTTGAACTTAGCCGCAGATTTTCGGCTGGCTGATGAATGGTTGCTCACTGCCGATGTGATGTATTCCAAGAATATTCACGAACTGTATTTTCAGGAAATAAACCTTGCCGGTCCAACCCATGCCATGGCAGACGGAAGGCCTTATTTTAAGGAGAGATTGTTTGCAGATCAATTCCACCGGATAATGTATTTGAAAGACACGGATAAGGGATATCAGTGGAATGCTTCCATCGAGCTTAAAGGTGCCGGTACCGTTCTGGGAACACATTATCGAACGCTCATATCCTATACACTGAGCCGTGCTGTGGATATAAGCAGTATGGTCAGTTCGCAGAATTATTCAAACTGGCGTTATAATGCTATCCGGAATCACCCCAACAGTCCGGAAATAACAACATCCCTCTATGAAATCAAACACCGGTTTACAGGCAATATCAGCTGGACATTTCCCCTGTTCAAACAGGCGCCCACTATATTATCCGTGCTGTATGAAGGTCACTCCGGAGCACCTTTTTCTTATGTTTACACCGGGGATTACAATGGAGACGGAAGTGCTGAAAATGATTTAATATTTATTCCGGAAAGAGCTGACGAGATTGTATTATTATCCGGCAATTGGGACAAATTGAGCACGTTCATCGAAAAAGATGATTATTTAAGGAAAAATCGGGGAAAAATCATGGAGCGAAACGGCGCAAACCTTCCATGGACTCACAGGATTGACCTCCGGATAACACAATCTATACCACTCTTACAGAATCAGCAGTTATCCTTGAATCTCGACCTGATAAATCTTGGCAATCTTTTAAATTCTTCCTGGGGTTTGGCGCGGTATCAAAAAACCGGCTATTTCCCTCTTCTTAAATTCAAGGGATTTGAAACTCCCGGAGATCCCACATCACGGCCGGTTCTAGAATTTGACGACTCACTGGTTAAGGCATGGCTGATTGATGACATGGCATCCCGCTGGTTAATGCAGGTAGGAGTACGGCTTGAGTTCTGAGCAGCGAACCGGCTCGCTTTGCTCGCAGTGGAAAGTGGAAAGTCGAAAGTCGAAAGTCAAAAAGTTGATTGCCTGCCGACTGTCGACTGTCCAATCAGTAGCCGGTAGCCAGTCCAGTAGCCGGTAGCCAGTAGCCAGTAGTCAGTGGGGTGCGTCGATTTTGTTTCAGTTGATATGATGTTGTTTCGGTTAACTGCGTTTGTTTCATTTAGATGATTTCATGGTCGATCATGGTTTTTTGCTATAACGAGTGTGACTAAATCCTCTGTTTATGCTTTTAATTCACTATTATACATAATCTATGACTGACCGGTGCATTGTTTCTTCTTTTTTAAATCGTATTGAAACTTTTTTAATAAAAATTTTATGGTATAGGAGCAGCTGTTAATCTGAATCGATATACAAGCTCCTAAATACCTTCCCGCATTTAGTGCTTTATAATTTCATAACAGCGGGATAAAAAAGTAATAGGAAAATTGCCCGAACAGAGGTTAAGAAAAAGGTTAAAGCAATGCAACAGGACTAATTCTTTATCTGAAACAAACCATCAATCAACCAACGACAAATCCGCCAAACCACAAAACCAACATGGACCCTCTCAACCAACCTACTGACTACCGGCTACCGGCTACTTAATCTCTACCCATCGCTTGTCAATGGATGTTCTTCGAATACCGTTATAGTCTGTAATGTATTCCTGAAGCGCCTGCCGAAGCATAATGCCGGTATTAATGCGATGATCTTCCGATAATTCAGTCAACCGTCCGTATCCGGAATTCCCTTCTGCCAGATAATCGGATACCGCCATTTTATAGATTTTATTTGGATCAAACGGATTGCCCTGGATGGTGTGTATTGTTATTCTTTCCCGGTTGGGTTTGCGGCGATCAACCGTAACCTCCATTCCGCTAACAAGCATTCCTCTGGAATTACCCATAACGCGATCTTCCATCAATTCCTTAATAAAGTCGCCGGATACATTGAAAATGGTTATAATGTTGCCGAAGGGCAAAACACTAAAAAGATCAGCAGGCGTTAGCGGTCCCGCATTCAGATCAGCACGTACGCCTCCAAAATTGGTAAAAGCTATATCGGCTCCGCCAACGACGGTCATGGCGTCACAGATCATATTTCCAAGCAGGGATTGTCCTTCTGAAGCTCTTCGTAACGGCATGGGCAGTGTTGCAATAACTTCGTGAAATCCTTCCTCGGCTTTTGCCTTTGCTGCAGAAATCATCGCATCTGCTTTTTCATCCAGCCAGAACTCATCTTCCACCAGAGTAAAAATTGCACTGTTATCCACGACAAAATCATAGCCTGCCAGCTCTTTTGTTTTTCTGTGTATATAGAGATTCACGTGACCGAGCCCGGTCCCGTTTGCATAATTCTGAAAGAGCAGAGTATGATTGACCGGGTCCGTATATGGTGTATTAAATCCGCGATGGACATGCCCTGAAAAAATGACATCAATCCCGGGCACCATAGCAGCAATTTCCAGTGTACTGGCGCCGTGTTTGTCCGGTTTAATTTTATTTTCTCTCAGGTCTGACAGCAGTTGTCTGTAAGCCGCATCCCGATCATAGGGAGTCCAGGCATGGGTCTCAAGAATGACGAGATCCGCTCCCAGATCTTTTAGTTTGGGAACCCATTCCCGGGATGTCTGAATTTCCGGCAGAAAGGTAAGCCCTGCCACATGATCCGGAAAACTCAGATCCGGTGTAATTGTTGTGGCGATGCCAAGAATCGCAATGTTTATTCCATTAATATCCAACATGGTATAGGGTTCAAGAAATTCTGCAACCTGACCGGTGGAATCCTCAATCACATTGGCGCCAAGCAGAGGGAATTGTGCCTGTGCGGACCTTGCTTTGATCACGTCAAGTCCCAGATCAAAATCGTGATTTCCTACAACCATAGCATTGTATCCGGCTAAATTCATAAAATCAATGACGGCTGCCCCCTCTGTCCGTGTTCCAATGGGACGTCCGGAGAAAAAATCACCCGCATCCAGGATAATCACTCCGGAACCCTCTTTTTCTGCCTGCTCCCGCACGGCCTTAACATAATGTGCAATGGCTGCCCCTCCGCCGATCAAAGGAGGAAATTCCGGGTTCATGAAACGGGCTTCCAGCCGGTCAATACCTCCATGAACATCGTTTGTAAAAAGAACCATGACCTTCTGATAATCCGATGACGGCCATTTCCCTCCGAACAGGGACAGATTCAAGAGAATTATCATGATGATGATTGATGTATACCGAATCTTCTGCATAGTAAAAAATCCTGTTTTTTAGAAAGAATAGGTCAGGGTTGCCATAACACGGACTCCGGTTTCCCGGACTTTATCCCTGGAAATCCTGACTTCATTCTCTATAGGAAAAAGATCATTATACCGATAAATCGTCTCGTACCACGAAACATTCAAATCCAGCAAAAGGGCTTCAATTCTATACCCTGTGCCAAAAGATATTTCACTGCGGTTCAGTTCATTTCTAACGGGACTTCTGCCGTATGTCCATCCGGCCCGCATAGGCACACCGGAAGAAAAAACATGTTCAACTCCGGCTCTGACAGTCCATGTATTTTGCCAGTTAGGATCAAAAAGCGTTGTATCCGAACCAAAATATTCTGATTGAAACCGGCTCCAAAGAGTAAGGTCTGCCTGAGCAAACACTTCAGTTTTCAATATATTCTCCGGAATATAACGGAATCCGAGGGACAGGGCAGAGGGCCTGCTGCTTTTTTGTTTTACCACACTTTTATCAAAAACCCATTCAGGCATGACAAGGGTTGTATCCATTAATGCTATAATTCCGGGATTTTCCAGCTCGATATCCCCGGCTATTGTATAGGATGCATGAAACGTATGACGGGAGCCGGCCCGCACAACAACACCGAGTCTCATATCAAATCCGCTTCCCAATTCAGAAGAGATCCATTCAAAGGTGGTTGTATCCGAGGCCAGCCGAATATTCGGGATATCAATGACGGTTACGCCCAATCCGCGCTCAATATTGGTGCCGGAAAGCATGGTACCGCTGACACCAAGACTGAGTTGTTTAACAGGACTATAAGATATTCCGCCGGATATGCCGCCGATCAGTCCCTGAAATTTTACCTGATGATATCCAACCAAAGGATCACGATTATAATCAAATGTGGATGAGCGGACTTCTTCTTCGTATGTATACCTCAGGTCAGAAACCGGTGTATAAGCGGCCATTGCTGTCCAGTTTGTTCCGCCATATCCCAGGGCAAACCCTGCTGTTGTCGACCAATAGCGGTTATGGACATAATCATTATCCGCTAAAAAATCCCCGAAAGAATCCTGTATGGGAAAGGATCGCCGTTCCCTGAGATGAAGACCGTTTCCGGTGAGAGAAAAATGCACTCCTTTCATTCCCGACCCGACAGCAGGATTTGAAACAACCGAAAACGGATTTCCTGTTTCGGCAAGTGTGGATCCTCCAAGAGATACGGCCCGGGCCGTTACAGGTGCGTTGGGCTCCAACAGGACATTGGAATAGAAAGACTGACCGAAAACCATTGCAGCAACAAGAAGAATACCTGTCAGGATTTTTCCGGCAAATTTCATATTTATCACTAATTTTTTCATAAGAAAACTCCGTTCACTCATCAGGTTAAAAACGGTAATCCAGCTGAATCCTGAAATCACTGGTCATGTTCGGATGATTAATTTCCGTGATTTCAAAATCTCCGGTTAACGTTGGAACAATTCCGCCGACATGATTTGTAACATTCAGATGACGGTCAAAAGAATATTTAAAACGGACAGACATATCCGGGCTTAACCGTGAAAAGAAAGCAAACCATCCGTGAATGGCCTGGGTCGTTGAGTTAAAAACCCGAAAATCCGTATCCTCAAAATTCCAGATAAAGCCTTCGTAGATCATCATCTGGCCCATGACTTTAAAGCGGTCATTAAAATTATGCGTTACCTGGGCGGCAATTGCTTTGCTGGGGCTTCCTGCATTTCCGACCATTGACGTTCCCCCTGCCGTATTGTATACCAGTCTTGCCCTTGGATTAAAGGCCGTATATCCGGTGGCCAGCAATAGCCTTAATTCATTGTATCTGGACATTCGCATGATTCCTTCGAACCGTGTTTCAGTGGACTCATAGCCGGTGGGGGCATAAGCATTCATAGCACCCCGGCTCTGCCATTTCTGTCTCAGACGGAACCTGTAATTGAAAACCGGTCTGTATTCCAGATTAAAAACAAGCCGGTTGTATTTTGACATATCCGCCACGCGACTCCATATATCATGTTCAATGGTGGTCACAAACTGGCGGGAAAATTGATAACGAAGATTGTAATAGAAGCCTCGTTCAGCCTGCGGTTGGGCAGCGCCGGTATACAAAAATCCAAGGGATGGATCTTTAAGGTAAAACACGTCTTCCAGAATCGTGCTTTTATAACGCTGGTAATTTGAAAAAGAACGTTGATACGGGTTGTCAAAAGCAAGATCATAGTCGCGATAGAGAAGCAAAATATTAAAATTGTCAAATTGCCAGTACATGTTCAAAACCCAGGCGACCGGGTCCTTTTTCATATTCAACACATCTCCGTCAACATCCAGAACGCCGATTTCACCCTGAACGGCAAGATTTTTATAAACGGTGGAAAAATCACCGCCGATAACGCGACGATAGGATCGGGCCCGGGCCCAGAGTGCCGATTCGCCGCTGTTTTCATAAATGCCGGCTACTTCGGTATCCGCAGAATTTCCAATATGGTTCAGATAGTGCCGTACATTTTCCGGTGCTACAATTGTTTGGATTTGAAAATCTTTTTCCCGGTCGTAAAGACTTTCATACGCAGTAACGCCTATATGAGTACTGCTGTTTACGCGCCAGCGGACATTTGATCCATACATCAATTCGTCGACATTTCGCATGATAGATTCTGTCAGCTGGCCATTTAACCCGTATTCATACCGGGGTTCCATACGGATCAGCATTGAAAATGAACTGTCCGGATTCAAAACCGCATCTCTTGATTCATAGCTGACAAACGGCGTCCAGTAAACGGGACCAACCTGCAATTCAGCTGCTGCACCCCGGAGGGGAACAAATGTGTTTTTTGATACGTCTCCGGAAATGCCGTACAATCTTTTCCGCCAGCCATAACCGCTTTTGCGGGGCGTGAAATAATCCACGGATTCCATGACGATACCCTGACCGAAAGCAGCCACATAATTTCCCGCAATCACTTTATTTATGCGCACTTTCCCCGATTCGGGATATTCCAGTCCGACAAAAGCCTTAACACGCGGAATTCTTCCCACATCTCCAAGCTGATAGTATTCATCCGCTTGGCCCATCGGACGGTTATACGAAATCCCGCCTGACCAGCGCTGATCTTTATTGATGAGAATTTTGTGATAAATATCCAGGGGATAGGTCTTTGTCTGGAAAACCTGCAAAGCGTCTGCATCATCATCGGGAATTATATTTTGCTGCGTGTTTTTTACGGTAACATTATAATATCCATGCCATCCGCGGATTTGCTCTTCTTCGAATTGAACGTAATCGCCAATATTTCTGTATCCGTAATATGATAATCCGTCAATGCCCCTTAAATCCCGGGCAGATTTAATTTCCTGCTCAGTCGCTTTGAATTTTTCAACAGCTACGGCATCAATGGGAGATACGCCCGGAAGGTTCATCAGATCATAATAGTTCATCCGATTCACATTTTTGGGTGAGCTCAGTAGCCGGATCCATTCTTCAACCAGTCCCTCTGACGATCCTTCGGAAAAAGCCATACGTTCAAGTTGATAATAACTGTCTTCAAGACGCTGTTCCTTTTCAGACAAAAGAATGGGAAAGACGGACACATTATTTTTCAGAATAACAAATTCTTCATGACTGATTCCCTGAAGTCCGGATGCTTCATAAATATTGGCAAAACCGCCGTGATACAGACGGAAATCTAGAATTGCCTCCACGGCCTCATCGGATAAACCGAGTTTATAAAGGTCAGTCTCTTCCATGGTATTAAGGTCCGGTTTGGCAGCAAAAGCCGCGCTCAGACTCATAAGCAGGAAGAATAACAGTAAGAATAATCTGGTCATTTTCATCATGATCTCACCGATCCTGTCGGTTCATCTGCAATCTGAGTGAAAACATGTGTGTTAACGGCAATACCGGATGTGTTATCAAGGCATAATCAACATCAACCCATCCGGTTCTTATGCCGGTTCCCATAGTAAGCTGGCTGGGTTCGTGTGACAATCCTGTTCTTAAAACAAGCCATTCCAGAACATAATATTCCAGTCCTGCCTGAACCTGATATTCATCCCGTCCCAACACTTTTTCAATTTCCCATGTCGTAGTCATGCCAAAATAGGGTTGATAACCCATACCGATTGCAATTTTGGCCGGAACACTTTGGGCCGTCCCGGACGTTCCCAGCGCGGGATTGTTAATGTTTTTCAAAAAGAACCCTGCCCATGCCCGGGAGCGGAGGCCGGCTTTCATCCCCACGTCTATTCCCCATGCTGAACCGGAGCCCAGGTTTACGCCGTCGGATCCGTCACCGGAGACGCCGGCTGACGTTGTGCCATAATCAACCTGTAGGTAATTAAGATTATATCCAACAGAGAGGGAAGAGCGCAAATCTTTTTGAAGATAGAAAGCATGAGAGAGGCCGAAACTTGCTTCTGACGTCAGGTCATTCCCCCCGTAAGTAACTCTGCTCATAAATCCCCGTAACGCTACAACGCCAAAATTTCCGGGCAGGGGAAGTGCCAGTACCGCACGGCTGTTTTTTGTGAAAGCCCTGGAAAACGGTTGTGAATAATCCACAGCAAAACCGGGTGTTTTCCATTCGGAAAGACCGGCAGGATTAACATCCGGACTCCAGAGGTCTGCTGAAACGGCAGTTCCCGATCCTCCCATGCCTGCATCTGCTGCTGAACCGTACCAATAATCAGTAAAAACCTGACCATAAGCAACCCCTGAAACCAGCAGCAGAAACAGCGTCGTTTTTATTCGTATTATTTTTTTCATAATTCTCTCTTAAAATCTTACTGCAATCACAAATGGAGCCATGTCTGACGTGACTTTCCCTGTTGAACGGTCCGTTCCTTCCAGATGCATAATATATTGTCCGGGGGGAAGGAGCTTATCTGTGGCATCTCTGCCGTTCCAGACCCGGGTAATTTCACGGCTAAGCCCTTTGAACTCATCGAAGAGTGTTGCAACATGGCGTCCGGACATATCATAAACCCTGAGGACCAGACGCACTCCGGACGGAAATCCAAAGGTATATTGCAGAACTTCTCCTGCCTGAGGAACAAAGGGATAGGGGGCAATTTTCAGGGAAACACCGGCATCCCAATCTTCACCTTCAATCCAGGGGGCGAAATTGTCTGCATAGCCAACCAAAAGCTGTGCATTATTATTATATACTCCTCCCACAGAATTAACCGTGATCATATTGCCTACCTGGAGCAGGCTGTCCAGTTCATCATTCACGATTATTCCCGATTCGTTCAAAAGCACATTCGTTGAGTTCCAGATACGAATCGTAACCGAACCGGTTCCGTCGTCAATGTCAATATTGGAACCGCCTCCCACGTTGTCGCCGCGGCTTGAGATCATGCCCGAAAGTCTAAGGTAAGACCCTTCATATTCCAGTGGATTTCTCCTTAAAACTTCCACGGATATATTTAATGGTTCCGGCAGAGGTGCAGTACCAATAATATTATAAGACGAAACAACAATCTCTTTTACGCCGCCAAATTCAGTAATTTCACCCGTAATTTCCACATCTGTTCCCCGCGGCAGGTCGATCATCGATGCCCGGTAGACATTAATTCCCCGGCCTGATCCATCCTGAAAATAGGCGGAAAGTCGATCTGTTCTGAGTTTTCCTGATCCGATGGTCATTACGCCGCGGAGCGTTACGGTTTCTCCGTTATACACATCAAAATTATCCCGCACATCCCGAATCGTCAGCACTTCAGGCGGATCGGAAATTGTAACGCTTTGTGTCAGGGAAGAGTCTTTCAGTCCCCATGCGTTTTCAGCTCTGGCATAGTAGATTAACGTCCCGCTGGGTGTGAACGGATCCAGAACAGCCCGGTACTGATCGGTTGAAATTGCCGTCATGGGATGGACTGTTTTTGAACCTGCAAATCGAGTAACCAGTTGAACGGTTACTGCGTCCGACGCGTCTGTTACCGAGACCTGAAACGTTAACGTATCCACCGTCGTCGGATTTGCCGGAATTCGTTGAAGGGTTCCGATGGTCGGCTTGGATTCCCCTTTATCCACAACATCCCATGTGGTATCCAGGGGTTCGCCCGTTTCGTCGTGACCCGAAATACCATTTCCTCCGGAAGCCGGTTCGCTGCCTTCATCATTGTGGATCATTTTCTGATCAACGCCATGCACCAACGCAACGCTTTGCTGGTTAACGGGAGTATCCGGCGCATAACCGGCAACATTGGTTTTATCCACAGCATGAGAGCGATTGCCCCAGATCAGATAATCCACATCCTTGACGATTGAAGATAAACCGTCCCAGTAAAACAGAACCAGTGTTTCTGCAATGTCATCCAGATAACCGTTTAAACGACCGGGAATCGTAGCTTCCCCTCCGGCCGGCAACATATCGTTTTTCAGGCTTAAATCCGGCGCTGATCCATATTCTTCACTGTAATCTGACGTTCTTCCCAGTCCTACAATCAGCGATTGACCGGGGGCAATGGAAATATCCGGAAAACGAGCAACGAAATCAGAGGAAAGGCCTGACCAGAAATCCTCACCGGACGGAAGGTTGTAGTAATACTTGCCGTTGGCGGTATCTGTTGCATCTGTCAGATAATAATCACCAAGCTGAATGGTTTGGTTTGTTGGATTCGTTATTTGGACATACTCGGCCTTATTGGGAAGCAGGACAAGTTCGGTCATATAAAGATGATCCGGCACTGCCGAAAGCAATGCCGGAATCAGTAAAAGAATCCACAAACCTGAAAAGCGGTTTGTCATAATTTTCTATCCATTTATTTAAGTAAAACGAGTTTTTGATGAAAGCGCTTGTTTTGCGTCTGCATCCTTACCACATAAATACCGGAAGCAAGGTTTTCGGCATCCCAGATGTGTGAATACACGCCGGCTTCAGTATAACCCTGTGAAAGCACAGCAACAACACGACCTGTCAAATTGACAACATCCACTGTAACCTGTGCAGATTCGGGCAGTTTCCAGCTAATCACAGTCCTGGCATTAAACGGGTTCGGATAGACTGGTAAAAGTTCAAAGTTTTCAGGTATGACAGAAATGTTATCATGCAGTCCTGTAACCACACTAAAATCATCCTGGTATCCGACCACAAGCTGATACTTGGAAGCATACTGATTGCCCACACCAATAAATGTAGCCATTTTTTCCACATCCAGGGCTGCAATATCGATTCCTGTGGAATTCCAGAAAACAACTTCCAGCCCACTGCCCCCGTCCTGGATTGTCACGGCTGTGCTGTTGGAATAAGGAGTAATTGCACTTACGGTTCCGGTAACTTTGATCAAAGTCCCTTCCCATTCGTCAGAATTTGCCTGGGCAACGGTTATTTCGGCCGGCGCGGGAAGTTCCTGACCGGCGGCTTCAATTTTATAATCAAAATCTTTCAGTTCAATGGTTGTATAATAAAGATCCACTTCGCCTACAGCCGTTACTTCAACGCCTCTGACCAGATCAGGATAGGCGACGGGATCATAAAGATTGAGACCATTCCCGGAATTGTCCTGCACATACGCATTGGTGCGCCCTGTTTGAATAATGTTAACACCGATGGTCATAACGCCGCGTACGGTTTTGATTTGCCCGTCATAGGCGGAAATATTGTCATGAATTTCAGAAATCGGTGTCGGCGTGGTTGACGCGACCAGAACATTAAAGGCGCCGGATGTATATGATTTTTCATCGGCATCATGGGCAACAAAACGGTAATTGATCTTCTGATTTCCGCTTTGCGCAGGGATAGCACCGGTCCATGTGTTTCCGTCAGACCATGTATCATCTTTGCTTACCTTATTCAGAAAACTTCCTCCCGTACCGAATTCAATTTCCATTCCCGTAATTGCAGCACCGTTATCAGAAGGAATAATATCAATTGAGACTTCAATTTCATTTACTGACGTTACAAACTGAGGAGAACGGACAGGGTTGTCAAAAGCCGGTGCATCTGCTCCGCCGTGCATGCCCAGACCGCTGATATCATCTGTCGGCAGCTGGGTCCATTCGTCTAAATCAAAAACCGGATTTCCCAAAACAATATTACTTTTTCGCCGAAGGGTCATGTCTTGAATCAAATAAGACGAATTATTCGGATTCCCCACGGCATCTACAACAACCCCGTTTTGCAACAATGCAACGGCGTCATTGCCGTTAAAGTGAATAACGGACGGATATATCAGAACCGTATCGGGAGAGGAATAAACGGAATGTCCGTCAGCGGCAAGCACTATTACTTCTCCGGGGCCAAGATTTTTTAGATGACCCCAGTCCGTAAAACTTAAATCAGAATAATTGCCGCTTCCGTTAACAGCCTGTCCGATTGTATAGCCGGAAGCATTCAGATCTACGGCTTCATCTCCAACATTGGCTATTTCAAGATATTTATTATTGGAAGATCCTTCAACATATTCACTGATAATAATGGCCGATTCCGTGACTTCCACAACGGTAATTGCCACGGTATCCAAACCTGTCGCTCCTTCATCGTCCGTAACTTCCAGCTGGAAGACAAGGTTTGCGGCAGACGACGGTGCAACAAAACCGGCAACGGCTGCATTTGCATTTGAAATAGAGACGGCTGTGCCGCCAATCTGTGTCCATAGATATGACTCAATGGATCCGTCAGGATCAGACGACTCGCTGCCGTCAAGGGTGACGTCATCTCCGGCGCGAACCGTCCGGTCATTTCCGGCGCGGGCAACGGGAGGATAGTTTACATCTTCAAAAACCTGATCTGCATTAACTTCTCCGGGGGTCTTCTGTACCACCTGCCAGGGGCTGCCTTTTAATCCTATACGCTGAATGGATTCACCTTCAGCATTTGCATTCACACCAGCAGGTGTGGCCATTTCCATAGGATTACCGTCTGCATCCGTCATGGGGCCTTCATAGGAAACCGCATCCACGATAACACTGCCGACCCTGAGAACAACTGCATCCGGAGCACCATTCTGGATAACACCATACTGACTATCATCCCAACCAGAAGGGGTATAGTCAACATTAGGAACACTTGATGCTCCCATAACATAAAAGCCATAACCTTCTGCTTCATCAGAAAGTATTAGAGTGCCAATGTCAAATGTTTCATAAACTGCATCATTGTTACCATTTACAAATTCAATCACTACATTATTATACGTTCCTGCAGGACCGGCAATTTCAACAAATTCGGCCGTATCCGTCGACGGCTGGTCGTAGTCAATTTCATTGATAAATAGCTGTCCGTATGAAACGGTAACCGTCATCAGAGTGATCATTAATCCATACAAAAAATGTTTCATTTTATTTGCCTCTCTTTCTCAAAGATTTTCGGGCCTCTAAGATAAGACCTTTCAATTAATAAAGTAAGTAAAAGATGGAAACAGCCGAATACAAACAACCAAACTCCTGCAGCTCAATCATCAATTATTTTCAAATATCGGCCGAATCTCACCGACAGAGTGTCCTGCATAATTTTTAAGTTCCGGGCGGTGTAAAGGTTTCAGCAATTCAATTTCCGTATCTGTTAGTGCTTCCAGGTAAAGAAGGGTTTCAATAAGAAGGGGAGCTAATGCCCGGCGGTTTCCGTCCAGAATCTTGATATTAATTCCAAATCGCCGTCCGTCCGGAAGTCTTACTGCACAGCCCTGAACGCCTTCTGCACCTACCTTTGCGGCTATTTTCCCATTACAAATTTCCATAATTTGCGTATCAAAGCGGCCTTTACCCGCGATCAGATACGAATTTTCTGTCATTATTTTCCAGATTTTCCTCAGACTCTCGTCCGAACCGCATGCCAGGTGCCGGTACATGCGGGCCATCCCCTGAACAGATACGTAAAAAACCGGCGCCGTACATCCGTCCAGAGCAAGGTGAATTGCTTTTTCTTCTGAATAGGCTTCAATTTTCTTCAGGATCATTTTCTGGACCGGGTGATCAAAATGCAGATATGTTTGCACATCTTCTTCAAGGTGCCTGCAAACAGCCAGCATGCCTGTATGCTTACCGGAACAGTTATGATATACGGGAGAATATGATTCACGGATTTGTTCTGAACCGTCGCCAAAGGTATGCACCAAAGGCACATGGGTTCCGCATTGAAGCGCTGAACCATCCAGTCCGATTTTTTGAAGAAAGGCCCGGACAATATCCGCATGGATTTCTTCCCCGTTATGAGATGCGCAGGTTAAAGCAATCCACGCTTCGGGAATCCCAAAAAACTGCTCTGTCTTCGTATCCAGCAATACTGTTGCCTGAAAGGGTTTTGCACTGGAACGAAGGTACGTTTTACGGGCTGTATTTTCTGTTCCAAAGACCTCGCGTCCTTCCCTGTCAAATACACTTATTTCTGCATGGTGGATACTTTCCACCCGGTTTCCGCGGGTTACTTCAACAAACGCTTTTATTTTTTTCACGGCTTTATCAGATCTCCTGCAGGTATAAATTCAAATCCATCATTCTCCAGTATCGGAATCATGTCTCTCAAAACCATAAGCGTTAAAGGGCGATTGTGTCCGATACCGACAGCAATCCCTTTTTTCTGTGCAATCCGGGAGAGTTTTATTAACTGCCGCCGTATATCCTGTTCTGAATTAACATGATCCAGAAAAATATCCCGTTCAAAAACACGGATTCCATGGGATTTCATTACTTTCCTAACAACGGTTCCATTAACGGTATAGGAATCCACAAAGAAAAGATCCAGATCTTTTAATACGCGGGAAATTTTATTGATCATATCAACAGATCCGGTTATCCGGGATCCCATATGGTTATTCATTCCCCTGGCCATGGGCAATTCCGAAACGGCTTTATTAATTCGATATTCCACTTCATGACGGTCCATGCCATCCATGATAATAAAACGTTCTTCGCCCCCGTGATATTTGAGAGGTTCCATGGGCATATGAATCATAACAGGATGGCCGTATCTAACAGCAAGATGAGCAACTTTTGAGGAATATGCATGCCCGGGAATGACAGAAAATGTAACGGCCGGATTCAATTTCATGAACCCCTGTTCCGTTGTTCCGTAGTTATAACCAAAATCATCAATAATCAGAACGATTCGTCCTTTTATTGCCTTAGGTTCGGTTTTTTGTCTAAACAGGCGGATAATTCCTTCTTTCATTCTGTTTTCATCCCTGACGGTAAGGATTATACGGTCGGAAACAGAATCGGGTTTTACAGAACAGTATTTGTTTAAGGACCCGCAAAACAATCCAAAACGGTACAGATCTTCATGAACATGCCTTTCGGATGAATATGAAAACTCCAAAACCCAAAGGGTATCTTTTACGGGCGGGTTGGCATGTATCAGCGTATAATCCGGTATTGAATCATTAAAATAAATAATGGCCTTTGAATAAAATGATTCCTGTATTTCCGGCACGGACGGCCTCTTCGTTAACATTTGCAGGAATAAAAAAGTCATGAACAGGGAAAAAAGAACACACATAAGAATTTTTTCAAAACGACTGTCACGATATGGGATTTTTTTGTTTAATAAACGATTAAAAACTGGATTCATCCCGCCACCGTACAATACGCCATTGCCCATCCCAGGGATTCTTAATAAAGTTGAAGATGGCAGAGCCGATAATGACAAGATTGTCGCCCAAATTCAACTGGAATGATTTTACCATTTCTGCATAGTTGGCACTGTCAAACCATGCTTTTTCTGTTTTCAGGATAATATCATCTTCTATATAGCTGAAGCTGCTGTCAAGCGTGGTGTTCCAGATCAGGTCAATAGGTCTGAATGCCCGGAAAAGTCCGCCAGTGGCTCTTAATTCAACATCTCTGGGCCATGATTCATAATGCCCGCCTCCGCCTTCATCGTCCGGTTCATAATAGACGAAAACAAAATTACTGTCTATAATCATAGAATAAACAAGACTGTCCCGATAAATGTAGGCATACCTGAAATTTGTCAAGACCTGTGAAGGATGGGTCATAACAGGGTGATAGAGCATTCCCTGCTTACCGGTATCACCCAATTCGGGGGCAAATATATTATTGCATGACACCGGAAGAATGAACAGAACGGCGCAAAGCAGAAGAAATATAAATTTGTTCATCAGAAAAGCGCCTTTAAATCAGTCCAGTCCGCATGGTCGGTGCTGATGTCGTCCCAGCGATATATCACCCAATAATTTCTCGCATCTCTCACCATACGGAAAATTCCTTTCCCTTCATATAAAACGGGAGGTCCCTGGCGAATATGATGCAGATTGATGGTATATGAGAACTGATATTCAACCGTATCGAGCAATTCTACAAAGGGCTCATCGTCTGTGATTTTCAGACGTAACAGAGAGTCCCCTGGGCATGACGCCAGAACGGACTGGAACCAGACTTGTTCTTCATTTAAGCCCCATACATCAAATTTTCCCGGATATCGGATGGACGTTACAACAGACGGGATAAACCGGTAAAGAGGCAGATTGTATTGGCCGGTATCACTCAGACACTTGATATATGTTTCATATTCCCGATAAGCAAACGCACTTTCCATATTGGCTATGACCAGCTCCGGTGATGTTGGAGGCACCCAATGGGACTCGGTAGGCCTGTCAGGCGGTTGCGGATCCCGCACACCCAGAATATCCTCACAGGAATATGTGAGGAAAACGGCCGCGAGAAGCAGTGACAATATGTGAATATGAGCGATTTTCATAACATTCCAAATATAACTATTCCGCACTTTGTATTACAGGAGGAATTGTTGATTCCGCATGCTGTTTCTATAACAACAGTCTTTTTTCATCCCCCGGACATCGTGTGTTTCCTGCCTATAATTTTCCGGGGGAGTATGCAAGTGTGAACATTACTGGATAAGCAATCTGATCCTGAAGAAAAAACTGACCAACGCCAATATCAAGTTGTTTGTAATGAAGTTTTCCCCCCACATGCCAGCTGTTCGTTACGCCTGAATAGGACAGGCCGGCAGAAAATATTTTGTCCAGCCGATATTCAAGAAGACAATCGCCGGCAAATTCACCGTTTTCATCAATATTCACGTCAAATCCGGTTCTCAGACCTTTATAAGCAATAAAAACCCCGGAATATATATTGAGCGGCAGCGGTGTGGATTTCCGATAGAGTAGCTGCATTTTACCCAGATTTTTTACGCCGGCCGTAACAAAAGCATGCTCAGAAAGCCGATATGCCCCTGCAACGTTAACTGCCAGCCCGAGGGCAGAAGCATGATACAGCCGTTCAAAAACAATTTGTCCGGTGGTCCCAATGCGGAATTTCGGATTGATAATCCATTCTCTTCCGGCAAAAAGGGTTCCGTTGTAATACCCTGTTTCACCAATCGGTTGCTCTGTTGCGACATCAGTTCGGATTTCAATTCCTTCCGTCATAAGAAAGGAAGCACCCGCAAAGAATTTCCGGTTTCCTGCCATAACCCTGGAATAGGGTGTATCAAACATCCAAAACGTGTGAGAAGCGTGATAGTGCGTTCCGTCCTCCGGGAGAAATACAGGCCACGATGAAGCACCCGCAAAAGAGTCCGAACCGACGGTTGACCATCCCCTCACAGGATCTTCCGGCAAAGAAAGAACCGTCAGGCCTGTTCCTGCATAAGCAAAACCCGCCAGGAGTGTGAGCAATATAAAATGATATTTTTTAAAACGAGAAAATCCACGTAAAAACATGACTGTATCCTTCGCTGTATCGGCCAAATAAAAAGGCATAATCTATCCGTGTATCTATATCTCCCCAGACATGATATCGGGTGCTTAAACCGAACACCGGCATTCTGTCGTCAAGACCGGCTCTCAGAGCAAAACGTTCCCCGGTTTTCACTTCAAAACCGCCATGCCAGGTCGGGCGAATATCAAAACTGCCTTTATAGGCAATCGTCATCAACAACCAATCATCATAATCATAATCTCCGCTTATCTGAATCATTCTGGGATATGCATCAGATTTTTGGGATCCAAATGTATAAATATTATTGGTGTTCCAATTGATTTTACTGTCAATGTCTTTCAGCGTCAGCCCAATATTAAGGGTATTAAAGGCTCGATAATAAAAACCCAGGTCCAATCCAAACCCGGTTGCAGTAACGTCAGGAAGTTGATCAATCAGGATTTTTGCATTGATCCCGACGGTAAAACTTTTCCCCAGCCTGTTGGAAAAGCCGATATACAGTGCATCCTGTGAGGTTTGAAGTTCTCCGGTGACGACATTTGAAAAATTTCGTTCTTCAATCTTTCCCACCCCGGCATGTACCCATGCAAATGCAAGACCGGCACTTGGGGGAAGGGGCAGGGCAAGGCTAACCATATGCAAAGACCGGTCAAGAGTCAGAAACTGAAAGGAAGAACCGAATTCACGCCTGTTTAGCGATGAGAGAAGGGCAGGATTTTCAATAAAATTTTCAGGACTTTCCGCAAGAGACCCGACCGCATTTCCCAAAGCCGCTGATCGGGCGCTTAAGGGCATTCTCAGAAAGGCTCCTGCATACCCTCCTGTCTCATCAGAGCCTCCGTAAGCCAGTCCTGCTGTCAGGAGAAAAATTGAAACGTTTTTTATCCAATTGTATATCATGATATTATTCCAGAATTATGATTTTTGACCACGCCAGCGATTCTTTGCCATTTCCTTTAAAAAGAGCCCTTACAAAATATGTTCCATTTGCTACGATATCATTCAGACCGTTTCGTCCGTTCCATACAAAATCCTGTTCTCCGGATGTAACAGATGCATTTTCTAGAACCCTTTTGACGCGATTCATGCCAAAATCAAACACATCCAGGGATAGCGTGCCGTTTTCGGGAATTGCCACATGGAATCGAACATGGCCTTCCCCCTCAAAATAATTCATTCTGCCGGGAGAAAACGGATTGGGATAGACTGAAATTTTCAATTCCGTTGATAGTCCAAGAGAGTTAACCCGACGCTTTATCACCCAGTTATAACCGTCATCCTCCGTATACGCAAGGCCATCTCCCGTTCCGGCCCACAACCGCCCGAGGGGATCTGTGTCAACAACATAGACTTCATCAGAATATAACTGATCTCCTGAGATTCTGTCTTTCGGATACGCCATGGGAACCCAGTTCCATTTGTCGCCTGAAACCCAAATTCCCGTTTTAGAAGCAGCATAAACACGATTTGCTGCCGTGCTAATATTATACAGCCTTTTGTTTTTTAGCGTGTTTTCCCAATACAGCGCTCCTCCAAAACCGCTGGTTGTAAAACTGAGGCTCTGATACTCTCCGACGCCAACAGCCGGAAGCGCAGCGGCATAAATGGTTCCGTCCGGCCCAAGGTGAAGGGCTACAATAAAATTGCCGCTAAGACCTGAATTTTGAGCCGTATATTTCCGCCATGTTCGGCCGCTGTTCATAGAGACATTTACGCCGCCGGCTGTTCCAACGACAACCAAATCATTTTTGGCAATAACAGAAAATGCACGATGATTATAATTGCCGGTCAGATTCAGGTCAGGCCGGTCTACAGGGCTCAGATTAAAATTCAAATCACTTTTGTCATCAAGAAAGTCCATATTGTCCGGCGGCAAAACAACCCGTTTCCATGTTTTTCCCAAATCCCGGCTTACGCGGGTCCCTCCGGCAAAACTGGTTGCCCACAATAATGTATCGCCTTTACTGTTTACATGAACAGCCATATCGTATGTCAAATTATCTATGGGAACCGTCGTCGGTAAAGCCCGGATTGTATCTCCGTAAAGCAAGACAAAATTTGAATCGGGATGATCCACCATTTGCGGATATTGTAACCAGGTTAACCCTCTGTCGGGACTATAGCTGATTCCATTGCCCGTTGCAGTGCTTTCTTCAACGCCTACGCTGTCGAATGCCGTTGCAACCCACAAATGTGTTCCAAGAGATGTAAAGGATGTTACGCCTCCATACCGAACGGCATTGGGATGATTATAATAAGTATAAAAGCACTCGCCGCCATCCGGTGTTACAGACAATCCGTAACCGGTCGAAAAGAAATAGGTGCTGTCATCCAGAAAAAGAATATTGCTGACGCCGTTGGCTCCCAGTCCCTCGTAGACCAGGGTATCGCTGAATGTGAATTTCTCTGCCACGAGGAACGGGGCTGCATTAACAATTGAAAATAATGCTATTGAAGCAAAGATAACGGGGACTGTTTTTCTGATCATTTTTCTCCTTACCTTTGCTTTTTATTCACATTATCAGGAATAAACCCTGAAGGAATTGCTTCTATTAAATCAACAGCAATTGAATCCGTGCTCAGAACATAATTTCCGAAAGCATCCGTAACCACAGCCCGATAATAATAAGATCCTGTTTCATCATCCTGGCCAAATCCAGACGTAACGGTAAACCATCCGTCGCCGGCTGAAAAATCGTCATGTAAACCGTCATCATACCCTCGGGGAAAACTGAGTTCATTCCAGGATCCTGCCGGATTTTTCCGCAAAAGATGAACGGATGTAATCTCTTCAAGACCATTTTCATCAGAAACGTTTACATAAAACAAGACACTGTCGGAAGGTGATCCTTCTGTTGGTTTTGTAATCTGTGAGCTGCTTCCGAGAAAGAAATTGTGAATTTCCGGGATATAATCTTTATAAACTGTGATCGTATCCAGCACAAATTCACTCCTGTTTCCGGACCAGTCCAAAGCATAATACCTGAAAATATTATCCACCAGCCGATTTTCCCAGCTGATTGTCAGCGATGTGGAATAGATGCCATCTCCGGATACCCGATCGGCGCCGATTCCTGCATCATTCAGGACAAAGAGGGGATTGCTGTTCCAAACCGTTGTGTCGTCAACGCTCCGTACCTGAAAAAAAACAGCAATGATATCTTTCAACCCATCATTATCATGGGCCTGAACCCGAACAACAAACGTGTCAGTCAATCCCGGGTCCGGTCGCATTACGGTATCCGGGGACCAGACATTCGTAATATATGGCGGCGTGTTTTTGCTTAAATTCCAAAAAGCCTGAACCGTATCTGACATATTATCATCACTGTCTATTGCGAAAAATTGTGCTGTCAGCATCCCGCTTGCCGTATCCGATATGGTCGTATCAACTGTTATGCCAAAATATCCGTCATTGGGGATTTGGTCTCCCTTTTCACCCCGGTCATTCAATTCGGTAAAAAGCCAAACAGAATCGCTCCCCGTTAAAAAAATCCGTGAATAAACCGAAAGCTGAGAACCCGGTTTATCATCACTTCCTTTAACCTGAAGGTGTATTTGATCCATATTGGGATGGACCGTTATTAAAGGATCGTCCAATATCGGGATATCTCCGGGTGTGTTATCGGGTGAAACAGGCACGTCCGGCCCGCAGGAGGTTAACAGGAGAATCCCGGATAAAGTGAAAAACAGCGCTTTTTTTATGATCATATTACCCTTTTCTTTCAGCATAAGCTCCAATCCATTCCTTTTCTGATAAGGAATCCATTAAATGGTATCCGGATTGGTTCAATTTACGTTCAAGATCTATTGCATCTGTCGTTAAAAGTCCCGCAAGAATTAATTTATCCGGTTTGCGCTTCCGCGGCAGCGTTGCAAATTTATCCAGGAGCGGAAAAATAACCGGTTTCTGGATATTGATCAGGGCAAAATCACACGTATAATCCACCAGGCTTAAAACATCCCGGACCTCCCACTGCACGGACGGATGGCCGTTTAATTGAAGATTTTCTGTGATATTATCCTCGATTTGCGGATCAATGTCACAGGCATACACGGTCTCGGCTCCCAGGATAAAAGCCGCGATGGATAGGATGCCCGACCCGCAACCAAGATCAATTACATTTGCACCGTTGTATAAATATTTTTCCATAAGGAACAAACTCAATCGCGTTGATTCATGTGTCCCGGTTCCAAAAGCAGAGCCCGGATTAATCCATATAACCGGTTCATTTACAGGGACTTTATCTCTGTGCCACGGCGGGGAAACCCATAAACGTTTTATTTTCAACGGCTGGAATCCTTCTATCCAGGTCAGATTCCAGTCCTGATCAGGCACAAATTCCCGTACAATGTTGACATGAGGAAAACGGTTTTTCAAAAGTGTAAAAATAACATCACTCTTGTTCCAGTCTTCCCAGATCAAAATCTCATGATCATTGGTTTCAATGGCCTGAATTATTCCGGCTTCCATAAGTTCCCGCTCTAGCACATCCTGAATGTCTTTTAAGAGGGGAATATGTATTTTAGCAAATCCTTTTTCCATATTGTTTCCAATCATTGTGAATAAACCCATTTAAGCAGAACCGATCCAACAATTTCAAGACTTTGCGGCGAACATTTGTCAGGCGTATCTTCATGTGTATGCCAATAGTTCAAACCGGCGCGGGGATACTGGAAATCGATAATATTAATGGATGGAATTCCCTTTTCCGAAAGAGGAACGTGATCATCATAAACCATTGGGCCCTGAAGAGGAATAAAAACGTCCGAAAATCCCATATCTCTTGCAATTTTCCAGATTTCTGTAACAAGTTTTGGCGCAAATTTTAAAGAATACAACTCGTAATAAATTTTAAGATCCGCATCACCGATCATATCAATAAGAATGGCCTTTTGCGGAACCGGTTCAATTTGATTACGGCTGTAAAAACGGCTGCCCTGCGCAAATTCTTCCGGGTGAGAGGGCCTTCCCGAGTCTTCTCCGTCCCAAAAAGCCAGATCGATGCCGATTGTAGGCGGATACTGTTTAAATAATTCGGCAAGATGCATCAAAACAGCCGCGCCGCTTGCCCCGTCATTGGCACCCGGAATGGGAAGTTCTTTATCAAACAGGTCCAAATCCGCAACGGGACGGGTATCCCAATGGGCCATAAGCATGACTCTTTTCTTAACATGCGGCTGATAACGGTAAATCACATTTGCCATAGGAATGTCAGAATCTCCATACGGATTAAATCCTGTAAAACGCTGAACGACAACGGTATCGGCCAACAATCTTCCTTGTTGGATCAGCCAGTCCAGACAAGCCTGATGGCCGGGACTCCCCGGGTTTCGGGGTCCCATATCGGTTTGATGTATCAAGTAATCAAATGCTTTTTGTCCCGAGAATACCGGTTCAGACCGAATGACTACAGCCGTAAAAAGAAAAACGGCCGCGGCTATGTAAAACTTGTTGATCATCCCCGAATCCTGATGTTGACCCGAATACCGAAATCCCGGGAAATTCTGGTCGGTAATTTGCTTTCAGTCTCACTGTACATAAACCAGGCCGAACCATTGATGTTTCGGGAAAACTGATAGCTTAATTCGGGTTGAAACACCCATCGCTGTGTTCTGTCCATAACGGCAAACTCTACTACATCGCCGCGTCGCTGCAGTCCTTTCTGATTGCTGAACGTAAAGGTCATTGAAAAGTCCATGGAATTCTCAAGATTGAGTTTATCCATGAAGGGTAGAGGGATGGACAGCCCGCCCTTATGGTTGTAATTCATTGTCAATGTTGCATTATCCGTATAATTCTTTTTTGTATCGGCATCTGTGTTTCGTATTTCCAGTTTTCGTATATATCGCATATTCGTACGAAGTCCATTTTTAAATGCAACCGTTAAACCTATAAGCGGTTGATAATCATGGGTATACGTCGAATTTAACTCTTCACCGTTCCGATACTGAACCATTTGTTTGCCGGCGTACCGATGCTCTAATGTCACATTGCTTGTGTACTTATTTAAATATTTAATTGTATTCAGTCCCGTCCACTTGACAGACCAGCCGGGGAGAACAAAGCCGTTTTTCCCCGTATCTCCGGACGGAAAATAATTTTGTGTAAACGTTTCCGTCAAATTTACGCCCGATTCATTCGTCGTGTTGGATAAGGAATAATCAAAAGACGTAGAGATCCGTTTCGTTAGCTGATACCCGCTTTGAACACTGAAGTTTCGTGTAATATTTAATCCGCGATAATTCGCACTTACCTGATCGACGGCAAAGGAATCTCCCGGTGTATCAGAGAAACCATACCGGTAAGCCCAGTTTACCCGTTCCTGGCCGGTTGAATCGCTGAGTATCAATCCGCTGTGATTAATTTTTCTGGTTTCAGAAGCTCTGAGAGAAATCGGTGACAGATTGTTAATACCGGTCATAAAGAGATTTTTAAATGAAAACGCTTTCTTTTCCTCTGGCTTATCCTGTGATTGGCGGGCTGTAGCAGACGGGGGACGACCGGTTTGACGGGCGGGTGTTGTGGCCGGTGCTTTCGAACCGCTTTTCTTCTGTGTAAAAATGGTTCTCAGATTCAAATTCAAACTTCCGCTGATCGATCGTGTATTTCCCACGTTTACGTAATCTTGCGATAAAGGCTGATTTGATGCAAATGAAGATCCGTAGGTGAAGCTGGGTTTAAGCCATGCCGTAATTTCCGGTGTCCATGTGGCATTAAGTCCTTCCGTTATGTTTGTGACTTCTCCGGGGGAAAACTCTTTTAAAGCATCCCACTTTGATGCAATATAATTACGATAATTAGCGTCAGCTGTGCGATTGTATTTTAATTGTATTTTATCAGTAGGATTATAGTTCATTGTAAACTGACGCTTCATCAGCCAGGTGTGATTTCTGTTTATATCACCATTCCATGGCGTATTTCTTGATACATTTTCATTTGAGGAAATGGAGTAGTTGAAAAGAGTCGGCTTCCAGTAAAAGCGCCTGTCTCCATATTTTTCTCCAATAAACGGAATCCATCCAAGATACGATATCCCTTTATCTTTCTGAAGCCTTGCATTGTATGAAACGTTTCCTGAATACGATTGCTCGCTGTAATCCTTAATATTCATGTCGCTTCTGCTGTTATCAGTTGCAGTAAAATTCAATGACGTTCTGTCCAGCGTCCAGCGCGCAAGAAAGAATTCGGATGTGGAACCTTTGGAGAAAGATGTTTGTACCGATTTGCGATTGTTTCTGGATATAAGGCTGTCCGGGATTTCGGAAAGAAGAATATCGCTGCCGGGTGCATACTTTGGAATATTTTCTGATTCGCTTAACTGCAGGGTAACAGGCACCGACACATTCCATTTCCTTGGCAGGAAGGTGTGTGTGTTCAGCGTATAGGTAACATCAAACCTTTTTCTATCCGTTAAATTTGTGGTTCCCCCTTCAAACGGATTCTTTTTATCCACTTCATGAAATTCTGCTTCCTGATATGTGGAATTAATCCTGAGCGTAGAGAATGAACCCATGTTTAAATTGACGGATCCCCTGAACGCCAGGCCTTTATCCCGCTTTGGATCACTCACACGCAATTCATTAATCCAAATATCACCGGTGTAATAATCTTGTGAATCATTGATAAGGCCAATAATAAACTGATCGATTCGGGCAAGGGACGGATCGCCCACAACCCTGTAGATTTTACCGGTCGGATTTTTGTTTTCATCCAGAACATGAAATTCTTTTCTTTTCCTGTCGCTGGAAATCCGGTACGCGAGAGTATCGGGTAAATTACTTTCATTCAACAACTTAAGCTGAGTCAACGCCTGAAAATCTATATCGATATGGTTTCTGTCGTCCCAGCCGGCATATACCGGTGTAATAATTTCATAATAATCGGTTGTTGAAACGATCCTCCCGATTTGCATATAGAATTGAGCCTGTTTCTGATCCATAGGAAAGCTTTCGTCGCCGTGAATAAACATTTTAATTCTGTTATAAAGAATATAATTCTCGCTTTTATACAATTGCTTCCGTGCGGCGGTTCTATGTCCGGGAGGCAATTCAGAATGCTCAAGCGAAAGAGACTGTTCTTTGGAGCGAATATTATAAATCCTGTCCAGCTTTCCCTGAACACCCCGGGGAGAGTAATATTCCGGATTATCTTCTGTATTTACCACCGTAATAGAAAAAATATCATCATTTTTTTCATAACGGGTTGAATCCAGCAATGATGCAATACCAATTTCCTGCCATTCGTTACCCACAAGTCCGATTGATGCAATCTGAAGCGTGTCCTGATCGGAAACACCGGCATATACAAGTCTGACAAACTCAATTTCAGTCAACGTGGGATTGTTCACCGTGTCTATGGCAGCAGTGAGAGGAATTCTGTAAAGTTTCCAGCCTGTTTTGGGACTGCCCGGTAAATTTGTGAAACGTGTTTCCGTGACAAACCAGGGTGAATTCTCCAAATCCAGCTCATACGTGAAATAGTCATTATTCACATCCAGTCGACCGTTACCGTTGATATCCTCCGAATCCGGGATATGTCCGGATTCATCTTCATTGTTTTGGGTCCCGTTTATTTGCCTGTACTGTTCCCGCCCCGGTTCAAAATGGTAATTATCCAGTTCCGGATCCCATCCGATCGCAATTTCTTCTTCATCTGTCAGCCCGTTTAAGCCAATATTTTCACCCTCATCAATAATTCCGTTACCAATATCAAAACCGGCTTCCGGAATATCTTCTGTATCCAGTCTTCTGTTTTGAATTGGTTTTCCCGTTGACCAGTCCGGCGTGATTTTAAGATCCTCCGTGATCTTTCCCATATCAATTTTCAAAACCCCTTTAGTTCCTTTGGCCCATACCTCAATGAATTTGCTTTGTGACTGGTCAAATGCGCCTGAATACAGGGCTTTCATGATCCCGCCCCAGGAGTTTTCCGGCACCCAGGGTGTTTCAGGAGTAATCAGAGAGTCTCCGGTTACGTTTTCAATAAACGGATCCAGCACAAGCGTCAGGACGCGGGTAACGTCATTTTGTTTATTTGCGCTGACTTCTCTGTTGGGCCAAATGCTGTTTGTTGGAATGTCATTATAGGGATTGTACCAAAACATGAATCCGTTATTGGGATATTTCATCAAAAAATCTGTATTCACGGGAGGGCTGGCCATGCGCCATCCTCGTCTCTCCACACCAAGTGAGGTTACACGCTTTGAGCCTTCAAAGTCATCAATATTTGCCACCCCGTTTACATCACCTGTCTCTTTGTTGGATATGGTATTGGGATTGGGAATAATCTGGGCTATTTCTCCGGATAAATGGATATAGCTGTCACCCGTTACATTGAATAAAGGGATTTTGTTCAGAGCCCGGGTCAGCCAGTCAATGTTTCTGCGGTATTCACCATTTACGTCCCATATAAAATTCCGGTAGGGCTCTTCTCCGACCCGAACCTGATCATCAATGGATGATTTATTAAAATACATCATGGTTGCGCCAAGAAAGTTCTGGTTTTTTTCTCCAAAACGGTACTCGGCCCGCGTTCCTGCAATGATCTTTTTATCCAGCTGAAAAACCTGGCGGGAATTGTAAGATATATCAAGATCTGCATTGGGATTTCGGGCAACATTACTTTTAAGAACAACCCGCCCGGTGAAATAATCGATTTCATAATCCACGCCCCGAACCAGCTTAACCTGGTTGGCCGTGATTTCCTCACTCCCTTCAATGATCATAAAATCTTTTAATTCAATAACTTCACTGCGATTACTATATGTCACTTGAATATAAAATTTATGTTCAGTTGCGTGAGCATTGTTGTTCATGGTTGTATCATACAGCGCTGAAGAGGATAAATTTGCCGGCAGGTTCGGGTTGTATTTCCCCTGGAAACAGTCCGGATCAGAAGAACACCGGGCTTGCTCAGATGTGAAGGGCTGAATATAAGGTATGATGAGTTCTCCATCTCTAAGATTGAGAAAATTCGGATTAATATCGACCTTTTCGTCGAATTGACCAAACACGCCATTTTCATCACGATTATCCAACCCAAACATTTGAATATACGGTTTCCCGTCTGTATGGCGGTCCAAAGCGGCATTCCCGCCGTCATAGTATATTTTGAGATCAAATCCTTCCTTTTCAATATTTTGAGTCCCGAGATAATAGACATTTTTAAATTCCAGACTCCAGGTAGGGTGATTCGGTCTAGGATTAACGGGCTTAATCAGTTTTAAATGCATGGGAGAAGAACCGGAAGGAACCAGATCGCCTTCACGATAGGAGGGAACCGGATCTCCGGGAACAATGGCCGTATCTCTGTAAGCAATTGCGAGAACATCGCCCTGGTTTACCGGTGTAATCATTTTAAAGTAACCCAGATTTTCATTCAGGATAAAATCGCTTCCTTCTTCGAGTCGCTTAAAATAGAAATTTCTTTCAGCCCAGGTTTCATAACGCGTTGTATCGCTAGGATCAACCCATGCCGTAGCCATAAAAGCCCCTTCGGATTGCGGGGGAACCTGTTTATAGAGTTCAAGCCGTGTAATTCTGCGCTGGAGGACAAATCGGGACTGGTTGTCCAGGGGATACATGTTTTGCCGGTAGACGTCACTCACGTAATAATACTTCCTCCGCATGTATTCATAATCCTGAATAATAACCGGCTCGCTGTCACTGCCCCCGCCCCATTTGACTTTTTTATTCTGACCTTCTTCAACAGATGCAATGGCAGTAACATCCAGGGGGCCGAATTTCATCAAAGCCTTAATACCATAAAGCCCGGCAGCATTTGCCTGCCCCTTAACAAAGTTTGTCCCGGGAAGAGAAAGCGTGATATTACCGGCATCAATTCTCTGGATAATTTCATCTTCTTTTCCCGTGTATTGAATACGGAGCGTGTTCTCAAAATTGAAATCGCGTTGACTGTCCTGGTCAACTTTTATACTGACCCGGTCACCAACCCTGCCTTCAATAGTGAAGTTCTGCTCCTGGTCCATAATAAAACTGGTTGTTTTGGTTTCCTGATAACTGGTAACCTGATTGGATTGATCTCTTTGTGACAATCTGCCTTCAATACTGATGTTTCCGCTAACCCTTAGCGAAACTCGCTGTCCGGCAATATCGGCACCTATGATTTCCAGACTGCTTTCTTTAACTCCTTCCGTTTTCTGGTCAAATTTTTGTGCTACTTCTTTCAGCCAGATCTCCTCTGTTTTTCCCTGGCGTTTTAATTGATAATATTGATCAAACGAAGCTACGGCAGGTTTCCTAATAGGAATTTCATTCATGGTTTCATATTGACTGATAATTGTTCCGTCTGCTTTAACTTCACGAATAACCCTCAGGCCGCCAATTATCACAGGCGAGGCAAAGCGGAGAGGTAAGGAAGGGTCGGGTTTTAGTCTGTCAAAACCGGATGGTTCAGAATAAATAAACGGCATAATACCCACAGGCTTCCAATGATATTGGAAATGTATATCAGGATCCGGAGATGATGACTGGGCCCAAAGGATCGTTGTTGTGATCAGACTCATGAGGACCCGCAGATACAGCTTTTTTACCACGCTCATTCGAATACCGGTTTCTTATCTTTTTACATACTGTAACAAATACGTCTGATCACACCTCCTTTATAAGATTCTTTTCACAAAGTGTATTTATCATTTTTAAAAGGGCTTTTCCTCTATGACTGATTTTATTTTTTTCATCCGGGCTCAATTCTGAAAAGGTTTTTTTCAACGGAGGATAATAGAATACAGGATCATAACCAAACCCATTTTCTCCAACAGGCTCTTTCAGAATTGTTCCCTGAACCCGGCCTTCAGTCGTTAACACGTTATTTCCGTCAAAATATACCATTACTGTACGAAATCCGGCCTTTCTTTGTTCCGGGCCAATATCCTTCATTTCAGAAAGAAGTTTTTTAACGTTTTGTGCATAGGTTACGCGTTCGCCTGCATAGCGGGATGATTTAACCCCCGGCGCTCCGTTCAAGGCCTGGACTTCCAGCCCTGTATCATCTGCCAATGCCGGTAATCCGGTAAATTGAAAGATCTCTTTTGCTTTTTTCAAAGCATTTTCTTCCAGTGTATCTCCGTCTTCAACAACATCAGGCATGTTAGGGAAATGATCAAACGTTAAAAGTTCCGCATTCGTTCCCCTGAATGCCGCTTTTAATTCCCTGATTTTGTCTCTGTTGTGTGTGGCCAATACTATTTTCATCACATTATCTCTCAAACAAATTTAAATATACTATGACTTTCAATAGAACTCAACATATCACATAACAATGCGGCTAAAAGCCTTTTCCGTCGCAATTAATTTACGATGAAGCCAGATAAGGGCTATAATCCCGGCCGAAAAGGATGAAAGCATAAGAGAATACCAGATGAATTCTATCGGTTTCTCCATATAAATAACAAACATGACGGCTAAGGGCAAGCTGATCAATACAACCCTTAAAGACGTGAGCAACAATCCTGGAAGGCCTTTCCCAAGCCCCTGAAACACCCGGCCGGAAATCATGGAAACCACGATAAAGGGATAGCTAAAGACAATTAATCGTGTATATTGAATGCTGATTTTGAGAATTTTAGGATCCTGGCTGAATATTCTGTAGATATACGGAGCGCCAATATAAAATAATAGTCCTGACAGAACGGCAATATAAAAACCTCGTGACAGCGAATAATACCAGGTTTTCCGTATTTTTTCATACTCCCCGGCGCCATAAAACATTCCGGCAAGGGTAACAATTCCGTTTGCCATTGACATGATGGGCAGAAAAAATATTTGATCCAAATTACGGCCAAGACCGTAAGCGGCCACGGCTTCGCTTCCAAATAAAATAAGAAGGCGATTAAAAACCATTCCGCCCAAGGACATTATTAACATTGCCATGGAAGCCGGAATACCGATTCGAAAAATTTCCTTTAATAACGGCATAGAGAAACTGAACTGGCGAAATCTGAATTGTATGTATGATTTTTCCCGGTGAAACAGATAATTGACAAAAAGGATCATCACCAAAAACTGACTTAAAATCGTTGCAAGTGCCGCCCCTTGCACGCCAAGATTAAACGTAAAAATAAAAATGGGATCCAGAATAATATTTAAAATGGTTCCGGTTATTAAAAAACGAATCGGCGCAACTGTATCGCCTTCACCTGCAAGAATTGAGCGGAAAAAAACGTTCATAATATTGAACACAAACCCGATTGTAATTATGGAAAAGTAATCGACGGCTAATGAAATAATATCCGGCGGCGCTCCTAGAAACTCAAAGATCGAATACCGCAGCAGCAATCCCATAATGGTGATTACAACGGCCATAAAGATTCCCATAAATACGGCGTGTTCTGCCGTTTTATCTGCTGCATTCTTGTTTTTTGATCCCAAAAACCGGGAGATGACGCTGGTTACCCCGGCCCCCAGTCCAAATGTTATGCCTGTGGCAAAGAATAATAGGGGCATGTTGAAACTTAGTGCTGCAATTGCATCCCCGCCTATCCGGCCAATAAAAATCATATCAACAATACTATAAATTGTTTGAACCGCCATGCCAAACATAAGGGGAACAGACAATTTCCACAAAGCCCTGTGCGGATTTTGAACAAAGTCATCAACAATATTTTTTTTCTTTTCTGTCAAAACAGACAAACTCCTTTTCAAACAAAGCGGGTAAATTTAACATTATATCTTTTCTTTTCTCAATTCTTTCCCCGAAACATCCCTTACCCGGCAAATAAAATGGTTGTAAATTTCTTGAAACGGAGTGTAAAATGAATTATAAAATGATCCCTCTCGACAGCATCAACATTAACGATACAAGCTATCAGTATCGGCATAAATTTACAGACCCGGAACGATTTCGGTCAGCCATGAAAAAGTGTTCAATAACGGATCCGGTTTATCTTCACGCAAAAGAAAACACATTGATTATACTGGATGGTTTTGCAAGAATCAATGCGATACGGGAAATTCATAGGACCAATAATCATCCCCTGATTCCGGCTTTTGTCTTAACGGATTTTGAATTAACATATGAAATTCATTTATCCATTATTATTAAGCAAGATTTACAATCACCTCTGACATTTTCTGAAAAAGTTACGGCATTTAACCTTTTAAAACGTGAATTCGAGCATATAAACCCTGTATCTATTTTACAAGATTTAGGACTTCCGGCAACAAAAGAATATGCCAGCGTTTATAACTCCCTCGAAAACGCATCTGCAAATTGGCTCAGTTTTTTATCAAGGCATCGCGTTCCCGGCCGCAGAGTTAAAACAATCGTTCAATCGGCAAATTTGGCAATTCTTGAACCCCTGCTTTCTCTTGATTACGGCATAAATAAACTGGAACAGGCAATTGTCATGTTGACAGAATCCGCAAAAAGAGAAAACATTTCCATTGAATCCCTGATACATCTTTTCCTGCCGCAACAAAATGTAGACATCCAGCCTGATGTATTTTTTAATAAACTCTTCCAGTACAGATATCCGAGAATTTATTCTTATCAAAAAAAAATAAATCAACATTTACAAGAAATACAAATTCCGCAACATGTGCAGATCATATTGGATAAAGACGGTGAAGCCCCGGGGATACAACTATTATTTCATATCCAAAAAGACTCTGATATAACAGATTCAGAAAACTGGTTGAAACAAAACGGCAGTAAAATACGATCCTTGTTAAAAGAGCGTCTGACATTATGATAAAAAATGATAAGAAAACCCTCTTGATCCACCGCAGAAGTACCGGTGAAATTGTTGACAACTTCGGAAAACGTTACAAAAACAAAATATATTTTGACTCCGAAACGTTCGAAGAAGTGAATCCGGACAAAGAGATAGAGGGGGTCATTAAAAATAAAATTCTCCTGACCAAGAGTCGGGGGCGTATTTTCCGCCCATGTCCCGGGACGTCAAAAGATTATCTGTGCTGCAATTATTGGGTTCTAAATCAATCTCTGAACTGTCCCTTTAATTGCAGTTATTGCATTCTTCAATATTATCTGAATAATCCCTATCTAACGGTACATACTGATACAGAAGACATGATCGGACAGGTCAAAGAGCAGATTGGGCGTGAACCGGATCGTTTTTTCAGAGTGGGTACCGGTGAACTGGCAGACAGTTTAGCGTTAAATGAAGAAGGGCATTTTTCTGAACCGTTGATTCGATTTGCAGCCCAAACACCCTCTATGCTTCTGGAGTTGAAGACAAAATCAAATCATATCGACTCCTTAACAGAGCTTGAACACGGGGGTAGAACTGTTTTAGCATGGTCTATTAATACTCCCTTTATTATTTCGACAGAAGAACACGGCACAGCGTCCCTGGAGCAGCGACTTCAAGCTGTGCAAAAAGCTGTTAAAGCGGGATATAAACTCGCCTTCCATTTTGATCCTATTATTGATTACCCCGGCTGTGAAAATGATTATGACGAAACCATTTCAAAACTTTTTGAAGCAGCTGACCCCTCTCTTATTTCATGGATATCTATGGGATCTCTTCGTTTTCCATCAGATATGAAAGAAAAAATCCTCAACCGCTTTCCTGATACAATATTGACCGTCAGTGAAATGATACGCGGTACAGATGGAAAAATGCGGTATTTCAAACCTCTTCGAATTAAACTTTACAAGAGTGTTGTTTCGTCTATTCAAAAATATGGCGGCAACGACCTGTTTTTATATTTCTGTATGGAAGACCATGAGGTTTGGCAACATGTTCTTGGCAGAGCTCCGGAAAGCAATGAAGAGCTTGATTTCTGGTTTGCCCGTCATCTCTATCACTACTTTCCGGGACTCTTAAAAAAGAAACCGAAAATTGCGGCATACCAGAATTCTGTTACACCGCGACACAGAGATCAACTCTGACTTTTTTCGCCTTCTTCCAACTCTGGCAAATCCTCTTTTTTTCTGGCCCCCAGCGTGCTAACCGTTTCGGCAACCACTTCAGTAATGTAGTGTTTTACGCTTTCTTTGTCTGTCCATTCCCTTGACTGAAGATGTCCTTCAACATATAGCATCTGACCCGTATTCAGGTTTTTACAGTAGTCCGCAATACTTCTCCATGCAACAATGCGGTGCCAGTCTGTTCTTTCCTGAAAATCTCCGTTGTCATCTTTCCACATTGTGTTTGTGGCAAGATTAAAAGTCGTGGTCATGACATCATTGGTTGTGTAGCGCATCTCCGGTTGATTGCCCAGATGGCCCACAAGAATGACTTTGTTGGCAGAATTTCGGTTCATAAAAGGCCTCCTTTCACTTTGTTATGATTTCAAACCAATAATATTAAACCACAACACAAATGTCAATATTATAGTATAATATTTATAAATGTATATAGCGTTTATCTAATACCAAAACACGAAAGGATCTCTTTTGAGTGTCCGTTAACATTGACTTTGGGGAATATTTTTACAATAATCCCATCCTTATCTATAAGATACGTTTTTCGAATTACGCCCATATATTCCCGGCCATACATCAATTTTTTCCCCCACGCACCATACTGTTCCAGCACCTTTTTATCGGGATCAGAAAGAAGAGGAAACGGGAGTTTGTGTTTTTCAATAAATCCGGCATGAGATTTTTCCGAATCCGGACTGATGCCAAGGATAATGATTCCATTTTTTATGTACAGGCTGTAGTCATCACGAAAATTGCAGGCTTGTTTTGTACAGCCCGACGTATTGTCTTTTGGATAAAAATAAAGAACGATATGATGCCCTAAATAATCGCTGAGTTTATGGCGGATTCCTCCGGCATCCGTCAGTATAAAATCCGGGGCTTTTTGTCCTTCGGTTAATTCTCTCATTTTATTCCCTTTATAATATTTTTTCTCATTTCTTCATATTTCGATTACTGGCATCCCGAGGCCGGGCTTATTCATAAATATAATCAGTCCAATCTTATAGCAGATGGTTACATTATTGCTTGACAAAAAAAGGATTCATTCTATTAATAATACAATTAAATACAATAATCGAGCATACAAATACGTATAGGTTGATTTTATCGATAATTATGAAGAAGCAAGATCTATCTGATGTTTTATTGCTTCAATTTCTTTTGCAAAGGATTTGTTTTCCCGGATTTTTCTTCCGATAACATTGCAGGCATGCATCACGGTCGTGTGGTCGCGCCGACCCAGCCTTAGACCAATTGTTTTTAGCGACATACCGCTGATTTCCCGGCTCAGGAACATAATAACCTGTCTTGCCTGTGCAACTTCTTTTTTTCTCCCTTTACCCATGAGTTCATTTTCGGTGACTTTGTAAAATTCTGAAACGGCAGATTGAATAATATCTATAGAAATATGCCGTGTTTTTCGAACACCCATCATGTCTTTAATAACTTTTTTAGCCAAATTTATTGTTACGTCTGTATGGGCAAGGGAGCTGTATGCAAATATTCGCGTCATGGCTCCCTCCAATTCACGAACATTTGTTGTAATATTTTGTGCTACAAATTCTACGACTTCCGGCGGTATTGACAGTTGATCGATTGTTGCTTTTTTTTGAAGGATAGCAATTCGTGATTCGAAGTCGGGGGGTTGTATGTCTACCGTCAATCCTGAAAGGAAACGGGAAATAAGTCTCTCTTCCACACCTTTCAATTCTTTTGGAGTCCTGTCGGAAGTAATAACAATTTGCTTTCCGCGCTGATAAAGATCATTAAATGTATGAAAGAATTGTTCCTGTGTGCCTTCCCTGGACTCCAGAAACTGAATGTCGTCAACCAGGAGCAGGTCCGCCTGTCTATACAAGTTTCCAAATTCATTCAGGCGATTGTTCCGAATGGCAGTAATAAAATCAATCATAAATTTTTCACTTGAGACATATATAACCCGCCGGTTGGGATTCTGGGTCCTGGCATAATGTCCGATTGCCTGAAGAAGGTGTGTTTTGCCCAGCCCTGTTCCGCCGTAAATCAAAAGGGGATTAAAGGCTGTGTTGCCCGGCGCCTCCGAAACGGCGCGACTTGCAACTTTGGCAAACTGGTTATGCGGACCTTCAACAAACGTTTCAAATGTGTACCGGCCGTTTAGCTGGCTGTAACGATCTTCAACATAATAGGTCTGTTGAAAGTTTTCTCTTTCGTCAGGTTTTTCATTGTGCGAAACCTTATCTGAAATATTTACGAGATCTGAACTTTGGCTATGTAGCTTGGGGTTGATGTTTCTTTGGTCTGTCACGATTTGCAGCGTCATTTCTTTTTCAAAAACATCTTTGATCCCTGCTATAATTATGTCTCTAAAATGCATTTCAATGTATTCTGTATGAAAACGATTCGGCGCCGATATTCTTATTGAATAATCATTGCAATCTAAAAAATTCAAGGGCAGTATCCAGGATGAATAACTGTGAGAAGGCATCTTTTTTTGAAGATTATTTAAGAGATCATCCCATTTCACTTTAAGGGCAGATTGAACGTTATCCACAATTTCCCCTTAGCAAAATTTTACAAAAAAAAGAGTTATCCACATAGCATTCAAACCTAACCGCCTATTGATCATTGCTTTTAATCGCCTGAACCTCAGACTCTTAAATCCCCGCACAACTTTCATGCTCCGCTTGGCACACACATAGAATGTTCGATGTATCCACATATTATCCACATGAACGTCTGCTGTTGCAGAATGAAGTTTGCAATTTGCTACGGCAATGTCAAGTGGGATTTTGTATAAAAACAAAATTTATTTCAAGAAAATTATTCTTTTTAATATGCTAATTGTTTGATTATGGCATTGTTTTTTCACAAATTACTAAGCTGAACAAAATCAAAAACAAATTGTAAGGAGAAATCCCTTGAAAAGAACCTTTCAGCCAAGCAACAGAAAGCGTAAAAACAAACACGGCTTCCGCTCAAGAATGGAAACAAAGGGGGGCCAGGCTGTTCTGTCCCGCCGTCGCGCAAAAGGACGAAAACGCCTGACGGTCTCTTCGTGATCCATTCACTAAAAAAAAATTGTCTGTTAAAAAATAAAAAGGCCATACAGAGTCTTTTTTCAGAGGGCCATTGGATACGGTCACCCTACTATAATATCGTATATCGCTACACCGGCGAAACCCGATTTCTTTTTGCGGCCAGAAAAACAATAGGCTGTGCAGTGGATAGAAATTTTGCAAAACGTTATCTTCGTGAAAGCGTACGGCAAAATCAGGATTTTATTACTCCCGGTTACCATTACGGTTTTATTGCCCGGCATACTCCAAAACGACATTCATTAGAGTTGTATAAATCTCAAATAAAAAAATCATTCCACACCATTCCATGAAATATCTTGTACTGAAATTTATCCGCTTTTATCAGTTGTTTATTTCCCCTTATTTTGCGCCGTCCTGTCGTTTTTCACCATCCTGCTCTGCCTATTCATATCAATCAATAGAACGTTTTGGCGTTTTAAGAGGATTAGCACTATCTTTTACGCGAATAATAAAATGCCACCCCTTCCATCCCGGCGGATATGATCCTGTCCCGGAAAAGGAGAACCATCATGTTTGATAAAAATACCCTCATTGCTTTTTTCCTTATCGCATTGATTATGATCTTCATGCCCTATTATCAAAAACAATATTTAGAAAAAGAACCTCTCCCGGCCGAACGCCGGCAAACCGGCACTTCGTCAACTGAACTGGCCGGATCGGAACGCAGCACAGAAACACCCGTTTATATACCGCCGATGACAGAAAAAACGCTTACCCCAACGCTAAGCGGAGAAGAAAAGAAGCTCGTATTCTCTACAAAATCCTTTTTCCTAACCCTTTCAAATCTTGGCGGAGGCACAATTACACAATTCCGTTTTAAAGACTATATTACATATAACGATAAATATGTTCGGCTTTTAAAAGACGATGCATCAGGGAATCTGGGCCTGGAATTCCCGGTCACTTCCCATGAAAACCTTTCTTTCAATGAGATTCCCTTTTACAGCGATCTTTTTGAAAAATACAGCAACCTGGATACTGTAACGATCTCTGCTCCGCTAGAGTTCTTGCTTACCCTGAAAACAGAAGATGATAAGGTTATAGAACGGGCTTTTACTCTTTACCCCGAGGGTTATATCTTTGACCTTCATGTAACCCTGAAAAATTTCCAAAATCTTGTTCCGGACATGACATATACCATTAACTGGTACGACGGATTTGATTTTTCCGAGCGGAATATTCAGGATGACCTCAATTATTCCTACGTATATAGCAAGGTTGGATCCGAACAAATCAATTTACAGCTTAAAGACAAACCGCAATCTATTCGGACAGATGGCGATGCCCGGTGGATTGCTGTTCGATCAAAATATTTTCTTGCATCTGTCGTGGCCACGTCCAAAGACGGATTGCGCACTGATATCGAAGGATGGAAAACCAAGACAGATCGATTTTTTAATGCAAGATTGTTTATGCGTTTACCTTCAGAACACATTCATGAAGATTCATTCCGTATCATAGTGGCTCCGCTGGATGAAGAATATCTGGCAAATCTCGGATACGGTCATGAACATGTTATGAACTGGGGCTGGAGACTCATAAAACCCATCTCCATCGGCATTCTTCGCCTATTGAAATTTATGAGAGGGTTTATTCCAAATTACGGTGTTGTTCTGCTGATATTTTCTTTTTTAATCAAACTGATACTCTATCCCTTGACGCACAAGAGCTATGAATCCATGAAAAAAATGCAGGAACTTCAGCCATTAATGACCGAACTGAGAGAAAAGCATTCCAAGAATCCCCAGGCTTTAAACCAGGAAACCATGAAACTGTACAAAGAATATGGTGTCAATCCTTTGGGCGGCTGTTTACCGATGGTTCTTCAGATGCCGCTTTTATATGCATTATTCATTGTGTTTAGAACAACCATCGAGTTGCGCGGCGCCTCCTTTGTCTGGTGGATTAAAGATTTAAGCAGTCCTGATTTCATATTCACTCTTCCTTTTTCCATCCCTCTCTATGGCAATAGCGTGGCTGTGCTTCCCATTATAATGGCTCTGACCATGATTCTTCAGCAAAAAATGACAGGGGCATCCCAGGCCAACCAGCAACAAAAAATGATGATGTGGTTTATGCCAATATTCTTTCTGTTAATTTTTAACAATTTTCCTTCTGGTTTAAACCTGTATTATACATTGTTTAATCTGTTGACAATAATACAGCAAAAATATTTCATAAACCCATCCGTACACGCCAAGCTTTCGATTCAAAAAGAAAAAACCGGAAAACAGAAAAATAAATAAAACATGTATAGCCTTGAAGGAACAATTGCCGCTCTTTCAACGCCTGAAGGGGTGGGGGGGATTGCTGTTGTACGACTTTCCGGACCGGAGTCCTGCTCAATTATAAGACCCTGCCTGTCCAGAAAGGATTTGGAGCCGAACAGGGCCCATTTCATGCCATTTCTTCATCCCAAAAGCGGTGAATTAATCGATGAAACTGTAATTACATATTTTAAAGCGCCTCATTCTTATACAGGTGAAGATCTTATAGAAATATCTTGTCACGGGGGCCGAATCGTACCGGGATTAATATTAAACTGCTTATATATAGCTGGGGCAAGGCCGGCGCTTCCAGGAGAATTCACGCGCCGTGCTTTTATCAACGGAAAAATGGACCTGACGCAGGCTGAAGCCGTGGCAGATATGATTCATGCCCAAACTGAAACGGGCCTGCAATCGGCCCGAACCCTATTGCGCGGCCGGCTTTCAAAGGAGTTAATGCATATTCGGCAGCTTTTAACCGAAAGTGCCGCTCTTTTGGAGGTAGGGCTGGATTTTTCTGACCAGGATATTGAAACAATAAGCCATAAAGATGTAGAAAAAAGAGTTCTGGCCGGGCTTAAACAAATATCGTCGCTGATATCATCCTATAAAACCGGCCGAATACTTCATGAAGGTGCACGCGTTCCCATTATCGGGCGCCCAAATGCCGGAAAATCAAGTCTTTTAAATGCCGTACTGCACGAAGAGCGGGTCATAACATCCGATATCCCGGGCACAACCCGTGATTATATAGAAGAGCGCATCAATCATGACGGGGTTTTAATTCGCTTATTTGACACGGCAGGCCTCAGAGAAACAGAAGATATTCTGGAAACTGCCGGCCTGAAGAAGACCCATGAGTTAATGTCATCCGCGGATTTATTGCTCATGGTCACTGTAAATAAAGAAGAAACCAAACATGCGCTTTACCTTTTAAAACAGCAGGATAAACCGTCAATCATTGCATTAAACAAGACCGATCTCCTTTCACAGCACGAAATACGAAGTTGCCACTCTCTTTCAACGCCGGAAATCCCCATAATCCCCATCTGTGCAATACGTGAGTCCAATATTGGCGAACTCATGGAAGCCGTATTAAAAACGCTTCAAAAAACATACACTTTAAATACAGAGTCCTTGGCAATCTCTCATTTACGACACCAAAACCATCTTCTTTCTGCCAGGAATGCTCTTTTAACCGCCCAAAAAGCATTAAATAACAACTTGTCTCCCGAATTTATTATTCATGATATCCGGGAAGCAATTTCATCCCTGGATGACATAACGGGAAAAACAACATCCATGGATATTTTAAATCATATCTTTGATCAATTCTGCGTTGGTAAATAGGTTGTGTTTCACGTGAAACAACAGAATGGCATATACGATATTATTGTTGTGGGCGGCGGCCATGCCGGTGTTGAAGCAGCACTTGCTGCGGCACGTCTCGGAAAATCAACCGCTTTAATAACATTTTCCATACAAAGCATTGCCCGCATGAGTTGTAATCCATCAATCGGCGGGTTGGCAAAAGGACACCTGGTCCGTGAGCTGGATGTTTTAGGCGGTGAAATGGGAAAGGCCATCGATAAAACGGGTATTCAGTTTAAGATGTTGAACCGTTCAAAGGGTCGTGCCGTGTGGTCCCCCCGGGCCCAGGCAGATAAAAGGGCATATTCCAATTATATGCAACAAATCATTCTTGGCTCGCCAAATCTTGATATTATTGAAGGCGAAGGTTTCTGTATTTCTGTCCAATCCTACAGGGTTACGGGGCTATACCTAAAAGACGGTTCTTTGATTAGGGGAGAAAAAATTATCTTAACCAACGGAACCTTTCTAAACGGACTCATTCATATCGGTCCGGTGCAAATCGGTTCCGGGCGCTATGGGGAACTTCCATCCACGGGGATCAGCAGCAATTTGAAAACCTTGGGATTTTCCGTAAAGCGCCTTAAAACCGGAACTCCTTCACGAATTACCCGTCGTTCTATTAATTTTTCTAAAATGACTCCCTTATACGGAGATCCTGAACCTGAACCCTTTTCCTTCTCTACACAGCTTTTCAATCCAAAGGATATCCCCTGCTATCTTACTCATACAACCGAACAAACGCATGAAATAATTAAAAACGCCCTTCATCGTTCTCCCCTGTATTCTGGAGAGATTCACGGAACCGGTCCTCGTTATTGCCCGTCTATTGAGGATAAGATTGTTCGTTTTTCGGATAAGCCGACACACCAGATTTTTCTGGAACCGGAATGGGAGGGCTCTGAACAGTGGTATATTAACGGCTTCAGTTCTTCCTTACCCGTTGACATACAAATTAAAGCTCTTCGGGCAATCTCTGGCCTGGAAAGGGCAGAAATAATCAAGCCCGGCTATGCAATTGAATATGACTATTTCCCTTCATATCAACTGCATCACTCTCTGGAAACCAAGGATGTGTCCGGGCTCTATTTTGCTGGTCAGATAAACGGAACAAGCGGTTACGAAGAAGCTGCGGTTCAAGGGTTTGTGGCTGCCGTTAATGCGGTTCGTTCTTTAAACGAACAGGAACCGATTATTCTAAAACGTTCTCACGCTTATATTGGCGTTCTGATCGATGATCTTATAACCAAAGAAACGGATGAGCCCTACCGAATGTTCACCAGTCTGGCAGAATATCGCCTGATCCTGCGTTCTGACAATGCAGATCACCGTTTATGCGAAATTTCACGACAAATCGGCATTCAATCGCAGGAAATGACCGATCTCTTTTTTCGGTCACGAGACGAAAAACATGATATACGCAACTATTTTAACAATGAAACACTACATAAAGACAATGCGTTAAACATCGACATTCCTGCCTCACAAAAATATTCACAGGCTATAAAAAAACAAATATTAAGCGAAAATCACATGCCTGATTTGCATCAGAAAATCTTTCAAAATTATCTTTTTCACAGCCTAGACCAGGCTTTCATTGAAACATTATATGAGGGTTATATTCACCGTCAGGAAATAATGATCAACAAAATGGCTTCTCTGGAAGACCAAGCCATTCCCGACACACTTAATTACGATACAATTAAGTCATTGTCCAACGAAGGACGTGAGAAGTTGAAGCGTTTCCGGCCGGAAACGCTGGGACAAGCAAGCCGAATTCGGGGTGTTTCTCCGTCGGATATTCAAATTCTCCTGATCTACATGAAATAACGTTTCACGTGAAACCATGATTGAACAGATACTAAACAAAATCGCCGAATCTGCTGCTTTTGTCAATCTTTTGGCCGGACTTAAACGAGATAAATCCCAGACGCTTTCAGAAATGTCTCCCGGTTTTATTTCACTGCTGGCAACCGTTCTTTCCCGGAATGGTTTTTTCCCTGTCCTGCTGTTTGACAAAGAAAGGACCTCAGAACAGGCCTTTGAAAATCTAATAAGTTTCAATAATGAAGAGTCTGTGTCATGGCTTCCGTTTTTTGACCATAAAACAGAGTTGTTCAATTTTACACGATTTGAAAATCATTTTGCCCGCCTGACCGAATTGCTCCGGAAGAATAAATTGTCTTTTATTGTGACGTCAAAATCCATCCTGCCTCATGTCGTTCAAAATCCATTTGGGACAAATAAAACCCTTTTAACCCTTGAAAAGAACCGTGAATATACATTTGATTGGCTTATTGCCCGTTTTGCCGAATATGGCTACAAACGTGTTGAACTGGTAGAGTTTGCCGGGAATTTCTGCGTCCGTGGCGGTATTCTTGATATCTACCCGTTCGGGTCACCCCTTCCGTTCAGACTAGAATTTTTTGGCAATTCGCTCGAATCTATTCGCTCTTTTCACCCGGATACGCAACTCTCTGTTGACGAAACCGATTCGTTTATTCTATTCCCCTCATCATCTTCTTTTAAATCGCGCGTTCCCTTTATTGACTTGTTGCCGAATAATACGCTTCTGATTGATTGCAGCGGCCAATCTCTTCCGGATTCTTCCCATTATTGCCTTTTCTTTAAGCAGGAATCTGTAAATGATTCGTTCCGCATTTTAGACCTGCCTCCCTTTTCCGTTAAAGAATCAAGAAAAGATTCCATGCTATCATTCGTTCATAATTTCAATACCGTTTGTGTCTTCTGGCTAAATAGAATGCTGCTGGACCAGCTTCAGGGCTTATTAAAAGATTCTACGAACTGTTATTATATCAAGGGCTCTCTTCAAAACGCCTTTGTTTTAGGTGATATTCAAACAGCTTTTGTCAGTGATTATTTCTTCTTTCAACGTGAACATCTATTTAACCCGGATACTCCCTTTATCCCCGATGTTGAACGAATCTACAAACAGGATGCCATTAAATACGGTGATGCCGTTGTTCATATGGATTACGGTGTGGGATTCTTTCTGGGAACCCGTTTTGCTGACGGCGATGAACAACTCATTTTAGAATATGCTAATGAAGATAAAGTGTATGTGCCGGTTCGCCATATTGATAAAATATATCGCTTTTCCGCGGAAAGAATTCAGCCGGTTAAGGCAGACTCTCTTAAAGGCAGGGCCTGGGAATTAAAACATAAACGCGTTAAACGGGCTATAGAAGATATTACAGATGAATTGGTAAATCTTTATCGGCTTCGGGCGGCAAAAACCGGCATTGCCCTTGAAGGAGAAGCTGCTTCTGAAAGAGAATTGGAGCTTTCCTTTCCCTGGCAGGAAACAAAAGATCAATTGATGGCCATTGAGACTGTTAAATCTGACATGGCCCGGCCGCTTATTATGGATCGCCTGATCTGTGGCGATGTGGGCTTTGGCAAAACAGAAGTTGCCGTTAGAGCGGCTTTCAGAGCGGTTATCTCCGGCTGTCAGGTTGCTGTCCTTGTGCCTACAACGATTCTTTCAATACAACATTTCGAAACATTTCGCGAAAGACTTTCCATTTTTGGCGTTAATGTTGAAATTTTGAATCGTTTTCAATCGTCCGGTGTTTTTAAACAAATCTGTGAAGATCTGGTTAACGGAAAAATTGATGTGTTGATCGGAACACACAGAATACTTTCTAATCATTTGTTTTTTAAGAACTTAGGACTTCTTATTATTGACGAGGAACAACGATTTGGCGTTCGTCACAAAGAAAAAATTCAATCCTTGAGAACCAATGTTGATGTATTGACGCTAAGCGCAACCCCCATACCGCGAACGCTTCAGCTTTCTTTGACAGGGTTAAGAGATGTGACTCGTATTGACACACCTCCAAAAGAGCGGGTTCCGATATATACAAAAATAATTCACTGGGAAAGTTCTCTCATCAGTCAGACGATTCGGGATGAACTCAGGCGCGACGGTCAGGTTTTGCTTGTCAATAACAACATCAATGAACTCCCGTCTTTAACAACAAACATTCAAGAAATGATACCCGAATCATCGGTTCGCTTTGCACACGGCCAGCTTCCCGGAAAAACCCTGGAAAAACACTTGCTCGACTTCCTCCACCATAAATTTGATATTTTGATCAGCACAACGATTATTGAGTCTGGGATTGATATACCCAACGCAAATACTCTCATCGTTATGAATGCCCACCAATTCGGCTTGTCGCAGCTTTATCAAATCAGGGGCAGGGTAGGTCGTTCCTTCAGAAAAGCCTATGCATACCTTGTAATTCCCAGACACCGCCATATAAACCCTGGGGCAATGCAACGGCTCAAGGCTTTGGAATATTATACGGATCTGGGGTCCGGTTATCATATCGCTATGAGAGATTTGGAGCTGCGCGGGGCCGGAAATCTGTTTGGAACGGAACAAAGCGGACACATAGACCAGGTGGGATTCAGTTATTTTCTAAAGCTATTAACGGATGAAGTTGAACGAAGAACAAGCAAAACACATCGTGATAAAATCAAACCTGAAATCATGTTGCCTTATAAGGCCTTTATTCCGGAGGATCTGGTTTCTTCCGGTGCTTCGCGCCTAGAATTATACCAGGCTGTCGCTGCCGCAAATGATAATGAAACTCTTTCCAATATTCATCTCGAGATTGTTGACCGCTTTGGTGCAATTCCAAAGGAAACAGAAAACCTTCTTCTTCTTCGCCGTCTCTTTCTGGTTGCTGAGCTTATGAGAATTTCCCGCATTGAAGAAAAAAACAAGACTGTTATTCTGGTTTTTGACCTTTCCCTTAACGAACAAGATTTAAAAAAGCATGCTTTGTGCATTATCCGTTCATTAAACAACAAACAAGTTGAATATTCTATTAAGACAAAAGGGAACTTTTCTATCGTTATTCACATTGATAATGGTGATGAAACGGAAAGACTTAAATTGCTGTTGGAAACGATAAAGAGTGAAAATAAATTAGACTTTTAAATGAGGAGAACTTATGAAGCTTCGATTATGTGTGATTCTATTGACGTTTCTAACACTTGCTGCTTCCTGTGCAAAAAAATTTGATGATAACACCATTGCTTACATTGACGGAAAAAGATACACGCTTGACCATCTGTCTGATTATTATTCTTCCTCATATGTTCAGGGATTGTCTGCCGATGTTTTAAAAGAGCGTATTGATACTTACATCAAAATAAAATTGTCGGAATTGTATTTGGAAGACAACAATCGCCTGGATGATTTTATGTTGAAATATAAGATAAAAACATGGGAAGCCAGGCAGGATGCCCAAGCGTTGTTTGATAAAGCTGTCTTTAATTACCTTATTTCTCCTGACGTGTATGACAATCTTTACAACAGACTGAAATCCGAAAAACTTACATCCCATATACTTATCTCTTTCAAAGGTGCTCATAACAGCAGCAGTGACAGAACAGAGGATGAGGCTTTGCGCCTGACCCGAAGGATAAGGGCTCAAATTAATGAAAACAACTTTGAATCATTGGCTAAGCAATACTCTGAAGATCCTGCTACCCGCGATCAGGGCGGAGATCTGGGATGGGTATCTGCCGGAAAAATGATCGCCGTTTTTGACAGCGCCCTCTATGCTACGCCAACCTCTTTTGTCAGCGGACCGGTTAAAACCGAATATGGATATCACCTCATTTATCCCCGACAGGAAAGATCTGTTATGGTTAAATCGAAAGAGGAAGAATTAAATCGCCTGAAAATATTGGCCAGAAAAACCTGGAACGATCGCTTTATTGAGCGTCAAAAATACTATATTGATTCTTTGGCCACGGCAAATCCTATAACAATCCGTCTTTCAGCCGTTGAAGACTTTTATACTGTTTTTGATTCCATTTATTCAAACAGCAATAAGCCGGATGTGTTTCAAGCCTTGCTGGCTATGCCGGACACGTTTAAACTGGCGGAATATCCGGGAACAACGGTTGACAAACAATGGGTTATTGATTATATGGCATTTTTTATGGATAGAAAAGATGTGCCCAAGTTCAATTCTCCCGCCGATCTTAATGCATTTATAAAGGATAACCACATGCTTGACCTCCTGGTTCGTGAAGGTGCAAAACTCGATTATAAAAAATCTGACAGTTTTCAGCAGGAGAAAAGACGATATGTCATGAGAACATCTCATGCCTACTACACCAGTGTTGTTGTTTATGAAGGGCTTGAACCGACAGACGATGAAATAGCCCGCTACTATGTGAGAAATAAAGAAAAATACATGACGCCTGAAAAAGTGCGGGTTCAGGAAATACTTGTATCAGACAGTCTCCTTGCCGAAGAAATATTCGAAAAACTGCAAAAAGGCAGTTCGTTTGCAGACATGGCAGAAAAATACACGGAACGGCCCATTGGAAAGCGAAATAAAGGCCTTTTAACGCCTTTTCAAAAGGGGCAGTTTGGCGCAATGGGTAAACATGCTTTTACGCTGGCGCCGGGAGAAACCGGCAGGCCCGTGAAGGTCGAAAAAAACCAGTTTTCCATTGTCAATCTTATAGAAATAATTCCCGAAACGCCCATTGCTTTTGACCTTGTTAAAAACCAGGTAAGAAACCATATTCTTGAAGAGAGAATGAAGTCTGCAAGGCAGGATTCATTTAAAAAGCTCTACGAAACATATAAGGTTCAGGTAAACCCTCTGTATGAAACATAAAAACCTCATTATTATTATATTTCTCGTCGTGCTGTCCGGGTGTTCAGAAAGAAAGCCCGGGAATGTTCTTGCAAGGGTTAATAATGAATATCTGACAGAAGAGCGATTAAACCTTCTTCCCATGAAAATTGCCTCAGAACAAACAATGCTTGATGAAAAAAAAGAAATTGTGGAGCAATGGATCTATTTGGAGCTTCTTTATCAGGAGGGGGTAAAAAACAGGATAGACAAAAACCCGGAAATTAAGAATCAGGTTCTGCAATATCAGAAACAACTTATTGCAAGCCAATATCTTTCTCTGGTTGTCGGTGATCAGCTTACGGCCGAAGATGAAGAAATAAACGATTATTATTTTGAAAACAGAGAACAGTTTAAAGTCTCTGAGCTTACCTATAAAGTTAATCATTATGCATTTACTGAAGAATCAACTGCAAGGAACGCTTACCGCTCTCTCGTAAGAAATGATCGAGAAAAAATTCAGGAATTTAAAGAAAAAAACCTGGTGGAAACGCGATTTATTGAAGAAAATTTTGTAATCCCTGCTGTTCGGGACCGCCTGTTTTCTGTTCCTCCGCCAAGAATTTCTGAACCGTTTCTTTTATCGGACGCCTACCACGTATTTGAAATTCTGGAGACGTATTCTCCCAACTCTTATCTTCCCATATCCGAAGTGAGAGAAGATATAAGACAGCTAATCGGTCTTCAAAAATCAGACGAGGCTTACTATAGCCTTCTTAATAAACTCAGGAAAAAAGCACATGTTGAAACGTATTTTTAAACTCTCTCTCATTTTTTGTCTGCTCATTTTTACAACACCCCTGCAATCTCAACAACTTGTTGACGGCATTGCCGCTATTGTTGGACAGGAAATCATCCTGTTCTCCGACGTTCAGCAGTTAACGATGGAAATGATCCGTTACTCGGGCGTTAATCCGTCGTCAATAAACCAGGAACAATTTATTAATTTGCAGAACCAGGCGCTCAGAGAGTTGATTAATATGGAAATAATTCTTCTTCAGGCTGAAGAGGATTCCATAATCATTCGGGAGCGGGATATCCAATCGGCTTTAAACGAACAATTAAAACAATATGTTGATATTTTTGGATCTGACGAACAGATTGAACAGGCCTTCGGGCTTTCCATGCGAAAAATCAGGGAGTATTTATATACTCGCGTTAAAAGTTCTCTTATTGTTCAGCAAATACAGGCGGAAAAATTTGGAAACATAAAAGTCAGCCGCCCCGAAGTCCTTTCTTTCTACGAAGAAAACAAAGATTCCATTCCGGATATTCCCGAAAGAGTCAATATTAGTCATATTCTTATCATACCCGAACCTTCGGGCGAAAAGAAAGAACAGAAAAAATCAGAGTTGCTTGATATAAAAAACAAGATTACATCGGGAGAACTTTCTTTCAGTGAGGCCGCTCGAGCATATTCGGCAGACCGATCTTCTGCCGTAAACGGAGGAGAGCTTGGGTTTTCTCCTAAAGGCACCTTCGTTCCGGAATTTGAAAGAGTTGCTTTCTCTCTGGAAAAAGACGGTGATATTTCAGAAATCGTTGAAACACAGTTCGGTGTTCATATTATTAAACGCATTGAAAGGCGCGGCGAATTGGTAAATGTTGCCCATATTCTTCTTGATATTTCCAAAGACGAATCAGACAATACCATCGCTTTTAACAAATTATCCACAATCCGGGATTCTATCATGGTTTCGGGGGATTTTTCAGAATTTGCCCTGCGGCACAGTGATGATCCGGACGTACCTGTCAACAAAGGGAATCTGGGCGAATTTCCTTTAAACACCTTGCAAATTGAGGAGTTTAAATCGGTTGCGGAGACACTTAAGGAGGGTGAAATCTCAGCGCCTTTTCAAACCATGTACGGCTTCCATATTTTAAAACTTAATACACGTAAACCTCCGGAAGTTCTCTCATTGAAAACACATTACAACATCATAGAAAACATGGCCTCTTCCTATAAAAAGCAGGAAGAATGGAATCGTTGGCTCGATAAATTATACGAAAAGTTTTATGTTGAAATAAAAAGATAGTTATCCACAAGGACTGTTCATGAAATGTTGATGTTAATAAGAATTTACACTCAAAGCGGCAAAAAGACGCCCTTGTCCTGTTGTTATTCCTGAATATGAAAAAGTTATCCACAAAAATCACGTCAAATAAATCGTTATTTTTTTTAACTTTACCTGTGATATTAACAATTTCCACCTGTATATTATTAATAGATATTTTTTAAAAAATAAATAAGACATAATAAAGGAAATTCTGCAATGATGAAATTTACTGTATCAAAAAATGACCTTTATCAATCTCTTCAAAAGGTTTCAAGGGTGGCTCCCGTAAGATCTACCCTGCCGATCCTGAGCTGTATTCTTTTAACTGCAGAAAAGGACGAGTTAAGGCTTCGTTCAACAGATCTGGAAATCACAATGGAAACTTTTTGCAAAGCAGATGTAGCAGAAGAAGGCTCCATTGCCATACCCGGAAGAATGATTTTGGACATTACGTCCGAACTTCCGGATACAGAACTATCTTTTACCGTTCAGGAAGAAAACATTGAGATAAAAACGCCCCAGGGCGGAGAATACCACATTTCCGGAAGACCGTCTGCAGAATTTCCCGGAATTCCCATGATAGACGACAGCACAACAATTCTGATTTCTCCGGACAAACTTCAGAGAATCGTGGATAAAACAATTTTTTCTGTAAGTCATGATGAAATGAAGGCCGCTCTTAACGGTGTTCTCTTTCAATTTAAGGACAATCTTTTTAAAGCTGTTGCAACCGACGGCCATAAATTGGTACAGCTGACATATGATGATTTTGAAACAAACGGACTGGAGAGGGATGTCATTATTCCGGTCAAGTTTTTAAATGTTAGCGTTTCCAATCTTAAGGGAGTCAGCGATATACGCTTTAAAATCGGGAAAAATCATGTTATGATTGAAACAGAGGAAAGCGTTATTTATACCCGTATCATTGAAGAACGTTTTCCCGATTATGAAACCGTGATTCCTGTAAAAAACCCCAATAAAGTCACTGCGGATATTGATTTGTTTTTATCTGCCATTAAAAGAATTGGTATCTTTTCCAATAAAAATACGCATCAGATTGCCCTGTCTTTCAATAATAACAAGGTTGTGATTTCTACAGAAGATGTAGAAACGGCTTCAACCGCGAGAGAAGAAATGGCTCTTCAGTATGAAGGGGAACCGCTCACAATTGGTTATAATTCCGAATATCTTAAGGAAGTTGTCAGGCATGTTGACGGTGAAAAGGTTTGCATCTTTTTGAATACCCCCCTCTCTGCAGGACTATTATATCCTGAAAAACAGGAAGAACATGAAAACCTTTTAATTTTGCTTATGCCGATAAGACTGTAAAAAAGATAATGGGGCGGTAAAACCGCCCTTTTTTTGTACATTCACAAATGCTTTTGGAAAACGTTTCAATCAGACATTTTCGCTGTTTTACAGAAACCGGCTTTGTTTTCAAACCGGGCCTGAATATCTTGTTCGGACCAAACGGGTCCGGAAAAACATCTGTTTTGGAAGCTCTCTTTTTTACATGTCTCACGCGGTCTTTCAGAACGCCCAGAGATGTCGAAGCCATTCAATGGAAAAAAGAGAATTTTACGGTAAAAACGACGTGGAACGATTATGGCGACGTTACATTTTCCGTTGTAAAAAACCGGGGAAAAAAACTTCTTTTAAATAATGTTCCCGTGGAAAAATACAGCGATTGGATCGGACAGCTGCCCGTTATCATTTTATCGCCTGAAGATGCCGAGTTGGCCATGGGCGCTCCCCAATTAAAACGACAGTACTTTGACAGGCTTTTTTCGCAAACCTCACACGATTATTTAAAAGCACTGATTCGCTATACAAGACTTCTTAAACAAAAAAACGCCTATTTAAAATTTAAAAACGAGAAAAACAGCTATACCTATGATGTGCAGCTTGAAACATATGAAGAGCAACTAGCCCCCCTTTCGTGGACGATTTATACGTTTAGAAAAGACCAATTTTTTATTTTGAATGAGAAATTAAAGAATTTTTTCAAATATATTGATACAAGGGATATTCCGGTTAATATTGAATACAAACCTTCAGTTTCCGGGAAAAGCAAAGAAGAGTACGTTGAGAATTATCTGGCAGAGAGCCGTAAATCCATTCACAGCGATATTATTTTAAAACGGTCTGTAAAAGGAGCCGGTTATGATCGTATTGACTTCACCAGAAAAAACGAATCGCTGAAAACCGGTGCATCACAGGGAGAAAAAAAATTCTGGATTGTCTGCCTGAAACTTGCAGAAGGCGAGTATTTTAAAACCGTTACCGGCAAAGAACCCATATTTCTTTTTGATGATCTTTTATCTGAGCTGGATATCAGCCATGCAAAAAATCTGCTGGATTATATCGGCAGTCTTCAGCAAATAATAATTACGTCAACCGATTTAAGTGATATAAGACGACAAGGGATATCACTTTCTCCCGGATCGTTTAATATCATTGATATATAGCACTTACAACAAGGGAATTTTCAGCATTTACTTCTTCATAAATAAAGTACCTTTTTATAAATTACTAAGATGAAAAATATTCAGGATCCACTCTACAGCGTCATAAGAAAATTGACCAGTCCGACGATTCTTAAAGAGTATCAGGCTCTTCAAAAATGGAACGAACTAGTCGGTGAAAAAATAGCAGCGGTTTCTGAAGCAGAAAAAGTGGTTTCCGGCGTACTTTATGTAAAAGTAAAGGATCATGTTTGGCGAAATGAGCTGAAAATGTTGTCAGGCCGGCTTCTGGAAAAATATAAAGAAATAATGGGCGAAGAGATCATTAAACAGATAAAGTTCAAACAATAATTCATATACAACGATCCTGAACAAGAGAAAGGAATCAGAAACAATGATGACCAGTGCATCTAATGACTACAAATCGGATAAAATTACTGTATTAAAAGGACTGGAAGCGGTTCGAAAAAGACCGGCCATGTATATCGGGGATGTGGGAAAAAGGGGTTTGCATCACCTGGTTTACGAAGTTGTTGACAATTCAATTGATGAATCGCTTGCCGGTTATTGTGATAAAATTTTTGTAAAGATTCATCAGGATGAAAGCGTCAGTATTACCGACAACGGCAGGGGAATGCCCGTAGATCTTCATCCATCGGAAAAAAAACCGGGTGTCGAAGTTATTATGACGGTCCTTCATGCCGGCGGAAAATTTGATAAAGGCAGTTACAAGGTGTCCGGGGGGCTCCACGGCGTGGGCGTATCTGTTGTTAATGCTTTGTCTGAAAAATGTTGTGTTCAGATCTACAGAAGCGGCAATATTTATGAACAAACCTATGAAAGAGGCATTCCGACCAAAAACCTGGAAGTCGTGGGGAAATCAAAGAAAAACGGAACAACCGTAACATTTACGCCCGATTCAACGATTTTTACAAAAGTTCAGTTCGATAAAGAGGTTCTGGAAGAACGCATGAGGGAGCTAGCATTTCTAAACCGCGACGTTTCCATTACGCTGACAGATGAACGAACCGGCGAAGAAGGCACGTTTCATTATAAAGGAGGCATTTCAGAGTTTGTTTCCTACTTGAATGAAGCCCGAACCCCCCTGCATCCCAAGCCCGTTTATATAACAGGGGAAAAAGAGGACGTTCTTGTAGAATTTGCTTTTCAGTACAACGACAGTTACAACGAGAATTTTTTCTCTTACGTGAACTGTATTCATACAATTGAAGGCGGAACCCATATGACCGGTGCCCGGACCGCATTGACCCGGGGCCTGAACACATATGCCGTTAAAAACAACATGTTTAAAAATGTGAAAAAAGGAAATTTTTCACTGAGCGGAGAAGACACGCGCGAAGGAATTACGGCCGTTGTTTCTGTTCGCGTCGCAGAACCCCAGTTTGAAGGACAGACAAAAACAAAACTGGGCAACAGTGAAGTAAAGGGAATTGTTGACAGTATAATCAATGATGGTCTGGGTGAATATTTTGAACAAAATCCGTCTGTTGCACGAAAAATCATTGAGAAATCTGTTCTTGCCGCAAAGGCCCGTGATGCGGCTCGTGCCGCCCGCGAACTGACCCGGAGGAAAAATGCTCTTGACGGAAGCAATTTGCCCGGGAAGCTCTCGGATTGTTCTATAAAAGATCCATCGCTATGCGAGCTCTATCTTGTTGAAGGGGACTCTGCCGGAGGAAGTGCCAAACAGGGACGGGACAGACGATTTCAGGCTATCCTTCCCCTGAGAGGAAAAATATTGAATGTAGAAAAAGCGCGCCTTGATAAAATTTTATCCAACAATGAAATCCGCACGCTTATTACTGCCATCGGCGGGGGAATTGGTCAGGATGAATTTGAGGTTGATAAAATCCGATATCATAAAATTATAATTATGACAGATGCTGACGTTGACGGCGCTCATATCAGAACCCTGCTGCTTACCTTTTTCTATCGCCAGATGTTTAATCTGATTAAAGACGGGTATGTTTATATTGCCCAACCGCCCTTATATCGGATTAAAAACGGAAAAGCACTGCAGTATGCCTACGATGACGATGAATTGGCAAAGCTTTTGAAACGTTTTGATTCCAAAACCCGGCAACGCCTTGCCATTTCCCGGTATAAAGGACTGGGAGAAATGAACCCGGATCAATTGTGGTCAACAACGATGGACCCTGAAACACGTACTCTGAAGCAGGTATCAATAGAAGATGCCGCCGCTGCCGACAGAATGTTTTCCATTCTGATGGGAGAGAGCGTGGAATCCCGGAGAAAATTCATTGAAACAAACGCGAAATATGTTAAGAATCTTGATATTTGACAGACAGTGAAAAAGGACAGGTGACGCTTTGACAAATCAAAAAATTATTCCGGTAAATATTGAAGAGGAACTAAAAGAATCCTATATCGACTACTCCATGTCCGTTATTGTTTCCCGGGCGCTGCCCGATGTTCGGGACGGACTGAAACCGGTTCACCGCCGAATTCTGTTCGGAATGAATGAACTGGGCGTTCAATACAACAAATCCTTTAAAAAATCTGCCCGTATTGTGGGTGAGGTTATGGGAAAATATCACCCGCACGGCGACTCCTCCGTATATGATGCCATGGTGCGCCTGGCTCAGGATTTTGCCATGCGATACACCCTTGTAAACGGTCAGGGAAATTTCGGTTCCGTTGACGGGGATAATGCCGCCGCCATGCGATATACCGAAGCCAGAATGACCCGCCTTGCCGGCGAAATGCTTGTGGATATTGAAAAAGAAACAGTGGATTTCAGGCCGAATTTTGACGAAACCCTGCAGGAACCGATTGTTTTACCGACCCAGATCCCGTCTCTTCTGATAAACGGCGCGTCCGGAATTGCCGTAGGAATGGCAACCAATATTCCGCCTCACAACCTTAATGAGATTTGTGACGCCTTGATTGAATTGGTTGACAACCCGGAACTGGATGTTCATGATATTATGAAACATGTTAAAGGTCCGGATTTTCCCACCGGCGGCCTTGTTTTTGGCGCCCTGGGACTCCATTCCGCCTATACAACCGGACGGGGAAAGATTCAGGTAAGAGCCCGGGCATCCGTTGAACAAATCCGCGGCGGGAAAGAGCAAATCATCATTTCTGAAATTCCTTACCAGGTGAATAAAAGCAGCATTCTTGAGAAAATTGCCGAACTGGTCCGTGATAAGGTAATTGAAGGCATCAGCGATCTGCGTGACGAATCAGACAAAGACGGGATCCGTATTGTCATTGAAATGAAACGGGATGCCATTCCGGAGGTCATTTTAAACAACCTTTATAAGCACACTCAGCTTCAGACAACATTCGGAATTATTCTGCTTGCCCTGGTAAACGGAATTCCAAAGGTTCTGAATATTAAACAGATGTTGACGCATTTTATTGATTTTCGTCATGACGTGGTCGTTCGCAGAACCCGATATGATCTGACAAAAGCTGAAGAAGCCGCTCATATTCTGGAAGGATTAAAAATTGCTTTAGACAATATAGACGAAGTCATTCGCATTATCAGGGCATCCTCCAGCGTATCAGATGCACGAGACGGTCTTATTGAACGGTTTAAGTTTAGCGAAAAGCAGGCTCAGGCGATCCTGGACATGAGATTGCAGAAGTTGACCGGACTTGAAAGAGATAAAATTGTTCAGGAATATCTTGAAAAGTTGAAATTGATAGAAATGCTGAAGTTTATACTGGAAAACCGCAGCAAACGAATGGAAATCATAAAAGATGAATTCAAGGACATAAAAGAACGCTATGGAGATGCCCGGCGTACTGAGATGATAGCCGACAGCGACGACTTCTCGATTGAAGATATGATTGCCGATGAAGAAATGGTTATTACCATAACACACAATGGTTTTATTAAGCGGTCTCCCGTTTCTGCATACCGCTCCCAGAACCGCGGCGGCGTAGGAAAGCGGGGCGCAGGCACGCGGGATGAAGACTTTGTTGAGAATCTTTTTATCGCTTCAACACATGAATATATGCTCTTTTTTACAAATCTCGGGAAGGTTTACTGGCTTAAGGTTCATCAGATTCCACAGGCGGGACGGGCATCCCGGGGCAGGGCTATTGTGAATTTGCTTGAGTGCGATAAAGGCGAGAATGTTAAAGCATTTCTGAATGTCAGAGAATTTTCCGATGACAAATTTGTTATTATGGCCACAGAAAAAGGCGTTATTAAAAAAACATCCCTGTCTGCATTCAGCCACCCGAGGCGAACCGGTATACTGGCCGTAAAGCTCCGCGAAGACGACAACCTGGTGGGTGTAAATTTAACAAACGGCGAACAGGATATTATTCTCGGAACATTGGAAGGAAAGGCAATTCGCTTTAACGAAAAACATATTCGGGATATGGGCAGAAATGCTTCGGGCGTGAGAGGCGTAACGCTTGCCGGAAAACAGGATCGCGTTGTTGATATGGTTGTGGTGAAACGGGAAGGAGTAAGCGTGCTTGCCGTTAGTGAACGCGGTTTTGGCAAACGGTCTGAAATTGTTGATTACCGCGTTACAAACAGGGGCGGAAAAGGGGTTATTACACTGAAAACAATCCCGAAAATCGGGAAAATGGTCGCCCTGAAAGAAGTTGTGGATACGGATGATCTTATGCTTATAACCGTTCAGGGTCTTTTGATCCGTATGAGCATTCGCGATATTAGCGTTTATTCAAGAAATACACAGGGTGTTCGCCTTATTAATCTAAAGCCGGATGATAAAATAAGTTCAGTTGCTTATCTGAAGGAAGATGAAGAAGGTGAAATTGTAGAAGAATGATTCATGTTGGGGAAAAACTTGAAAAAATCCGCGGGGATATTCAACATCTTTCTCCCTATCCGGGTAAAGTGCGTATTGTTGCCGTAACCAAGCGATTTCCAATTGAAATTATGGCTCAGGCGGCAAAAGCCGGAATAACAGCGTTTGGAGAAAACAGAATGCAAGAAGCCCTGCATAAGTTTTCACAGGAATCCTTTCCCGGCATAGAAAGGCATTTTATCGGAACGCTCCAGTCAAACAAGGTTCAGGATCTATTAACCCATTTCGAATGGTTCCACAGCCTGGATCGATTAAAAATTGCCGGCCTTATTGCAGAAAATTTGTCATCGATCAACATTCTGATACAGGTAAATACCAGCAGAGAAACAAGCAAGCATGGGTTGAATCCCGATACCGTTGAACCGTTTGTAGACCTGTTAAGCGAAAAAACGCCCGGTCTTAACATCAAAGGCCTGATGACCATGGGACCGCTGACAGGAGATACTGGCCGGATTCGTCAGTCTTTTATCCTTTTGAGAGAGTTGAGAGACAAGCTGAAAAAGCGGGAAACGGAAACATTTTCTTTTGATGAATTATCCATGGGAATGACAAACGATTATAGGATTGCCCTGGAAGAGGGAGCGACAATTATCAGAATTGGACAGGGGTTGTTTGGCCCCAGGCCGGAGGGTTTATGACTGAACGAAATAGAATATTAATAGCTGATCTTACGGGTCAGACCTTGAACATAACTTTTCCGAAGACGCGTTGTCAAGTTCTGGAAAAGGCAGACAATCCGGACCTTTTTAAAGATTATGATGTAATCTGGCTAACTGCAAATATTCCGGAGATGTCAGACACTCTTGCGCTTGTTCAGGATTACATAAATGTTAGCGGTACAAATCCCCTCATGGGAAAAAACAGGGATGATCTGGGCTTGCGTTTTCCCGACATGAGTTTTGTTTTTAAGAAAGCCGCCGGGAATAAGATTCCTTCTGTCATCGTCACGGCGGGCACGCTTGAAAAACCGGATACCGAAAAGGTTTATATCCATTGTGATCTGATGGTGTGGAATGCCATCTTAGCGGCACACCAAAAGAAAACAGTATACGGTCTTTTCTATAAGGATAAAAAAGAGGCAGAAAGGCTGATTGCAGCAGAGATGAAAGATTTGTATCTTTAAAAATGGAGGTTTTATTATGCATAAAAATTCAATGAACAAAGTAATTCTGATCGGCAATTTGGGAAGAGATCCGGAGCGCAGGGCTATGCCGGACGGCCGTCAAATTTCAAACATTAATCTTGCCACAACAGAATCATATCGGGATTCATCGACCGGGGAAATTAAAGAATTGACAGAGTGGCATCGTTGCGTTGCCTTCGGGAAAACGGCAGAGTATATCAATCAATATGTGACAAAGGGCCGGAAGGTCTATATTGAAGGCCGGCTCAAAACCCGTAAATGGCAGGACAAAGACGGCAACGACAGATATTCGACAGAGGTCAACGTTGATACACTGATACTGCTTGACAGGAAAGATTCAGGCTCCGATTTTAATGAAAGCGGTTCTGATACGGACGTCTCCATAAACTATGAAGAAAACAATCAGCCCAAAAACACGTCTTCAGAGAATTTGCCCGGCGAGGATGACCTGCCTTTTTAATTATGACCGAGTTAATTGTTCGCGTTATTGATTGCTGGATATTCAGAAAAAGCCCGGAAGGACTTCGTTTTTTGATAATGAAAAGGGCTCCGGAGCGTTTATATGCAGGTATTTACCACTGTGTTCACGGAAAAATCCGGGAAGGTGAAACTGCATGGCAGGCCGCGCTTCGGGAAATGAAAGAAGAAACAGGGCTTAAACCGTCCCGTTTTTGGGTGCTTGACGGAACCAGTTCGTTTTATGAAGCAAGGGAAGACAGAATGAATATTGTTCCCGTCTTTGCCGCCGAGGTAAAGACGGATAAAATTATATTCGGGAAAGAACATTGCAGTTATGAGTGGCTTCCCGTTGAAGAAGCGGTAGAAAAAGTTGCCTGGGAAAATCATAAAAAATCGCTGCAGATTCTGCACCGGATGATGTCTGAAGGGTTTAAAGACAAGAAATGGCTGGAGATTTCTCTGAATGATTGATGAAAATTACGTCCCCGAGGATCTGGAAAACGGTGAGCGTGCCGTAAATTGCCCAATTTGCGGTACAACAATAATTAACAATCCGGCACATTTATTGTTTGACATTGAAAGCATTGATACCGATTTCAGAATTCGCACATTTCAGGATGATTTACTTGACGAATGGCTGCTGCAATGTCCGACGTGTTATTATGTCAGTCATGATTTTTCCTCACCGCCCTTTTATCTTCAGGAAGTGACGGCTTATGTGGAAAGTGAAGCATATCTCGAACAGTTTTCAGACAACAATCCTACGACGCTGGAGCTTTTTCAGGCGTATCTTGGGATTCTGGCGGCTGATCAGGCACGATCCTATCTTATGGGTGATTGCTATATGCGTATAAGCTGGCTTTTTGATGATGAAGGAAATATTCAAACGGCAGCCGAATACAGAAATCTGGCCATCACATCGTTTGAAAGAGCCCTGCTTGAAAAAGGCATGAGCAATAAAGATATTTCTATGACCTATTATTTAATTTCGGATATGCACCGCAGAAATAAAGAATTCGAAAAAGCGCGAAATAATTTGTACAATTTGGATACTTCTATAACGATGATGCGAAAACTTTTTGATTTCCAATGGAAACTCATCAGTGAAAAAATATCGGGGATAGTACACCTACCCCGGGACGAGGAGGGCCCCGATGAAATATTATCCTGAATTCGAAACTCTCCTGTTGGAACAGGAAGCGGGTGCGACAACATTGTTGTTTAAATTTTTAAACATTTTAACCCGTTATTTTACTGACAACAGCTCATTTTCACGGGAAGAACAGGCAAAAAAGCTGGAATCCCTGTATGAACAGGTTGTCGGAGCCCACCCCCTGATGGCAATATTTCCCAATTTAAACAGCTTTATCATGAACCGATTTTTAAAAAGCAATGATACTATTCCGGCCATTATTGATGAATTCCGAACAAAATTAAATGAAAATATTGATAAAACCGTTGACACGGCATCATCGCTCATTCAGGACGGAAGCCGTATTTTTTCTTTTAGTCACAGCTCAATTGTTAGAAAATCTATTGTCAAAGCGGTTCAGGACAAGAAAATCTTTACTGTTCATACGACGGAGTGCCGACCGGTTAATGAAGCGGTTAACCTTGCCAAATTCCTGGCCCGTTATGACGTGGACGTATCCCTGTTTACTGACGCCGCCATGGAAAAAGCATTGGAAAGCTGCAGCCTTGCCCTGGTTGGGACAGACTGGTACTGGGACAACGGTTTTGTTAATAAAATCGGCACAGGTCTTGTCATGAGGCTTTGCCGAGAAACAGATATTCCCCTGTATGTTCTGACAGACAGCAGCAAATCAATGCCTTATCCGCCTGAAGACTGGAGTAAAGATCAGCATCCCGCATCGCTTATACTTGCAGAGAGCATAAATAATATTTCAGTATATAATCCCTATTTTGAATCCGTTTCTTTTTCCGGGAAGGGCGGAATGATCGTGGATGGAGAGCTAAAGCCCTTCTGATACAATAATCAATAATGAATAAAAACCCCGTCAATAACACGCGATTTTTACCGCTGTCGGTTGCCATACTGCTGCTAATGGCCGGCTGGGGCGTATCATTGCTACTTTCTCTCATTTTCAAAGCACCGTTTTTTTCCCAAACATATTCAATACTGGCCTTGAGTTTGCTGATTCTTGAACTTGTTTTTATAATTCCTACACTTATCTATGTGCGAAGGAAAAAGCCCGGGCGCTCGGTTTTAAAACTATTACGATTGAATAAAATCCACAATAAAGCCTGGCCGGGCATCATTCTTTTTACAGGCGGCATTATTATTGTATCAGATGCCGCCGACAGGATTCTGGGCAACTGGATTGCCGTTCCGGAAGAATATTTGCTTTTGATGGGAAACTATAAATGGACAACATTTCCGGAAGCGGTTCTTATGATCATTGCGGCGTGTTTAGCTGCATCATTTTCTGAAGAGTGTCTCTTCAGAGGCGTGCTTTTACAATCCCTGGAAGAAAATATTAAAAACTTTCTTGCGGCGATTTTCTTTTCAGCATTCTTTTTTGCAATGATCCACGCCCTGCCGTGGTATTTTATTCAAATCGCTGTTTTAGGAATCCTGTTGGGGGGAATGTCTTACCTTTTTGATTCTGTGATTCCCGGAATTTTTCTTCATTCCATGTATAATTTGGTTTCATTGTTGATGCTTAATTTTAGCGGAGACGCGACCTGGTATGTTGCGAACGGATACGTGCGAAATATTTGGATATTATTTGCAGGCCTGCTTATCCTGGCCGGATATTATTCGTGTCGTCCTTTTTTCGTTCCCCCGGTAATTGAGAGTGAAAAAGATCAAATCTAAGCCTCGATATTCCTCTCGCTTAATGTATATTTACACTTGTATGACAAGATCAATCATTAAAATCGCATTCATTTGCCTTCTGTTCTTTGGCAGACAAGCGCCTGCACAGGTCTATGAAGTAACGTTCCTGGGACTTCCGGTAGTATATGTTCGCTTGGAAAAAACAGAATTAAACCCTGACAACCATGTTTCTTTTCAGTTTAAGGCAGAAACCACGCCCTTTTTTTCCAGAATATTTTTAGTGCAAAACGAATATCGGCTTATCATGGATAGTGATTTGACGGGTATTTTATCGTTTGAAAAAAATATTATTCAAAAAAATATACGACAGAACCTTACAACCCGCTATGAAGAAAAAAAAATTTCCTATTCAAACGGAGAATGGCGTCCTGCCGACGGAGCGGTTCATAATATGCTGTCGCTCATTCTTGCCCTGACAAAAGAAAACGTGCCGGTTACCAAACACTATTCCCTGGAAATTGAAGGGGAGTTTTATGATGCGACAGCCGTGCCCATGTTACGGGATGACGGGATGATCCAATGGGAAATCAAGACCCGCAAAACCGGCGGACGGCCGGTTTTGAAAGAAACGGATCTTTTTACATCCCGGTTAGGCGACCCTGCGGCATTCAGGAGTATTACGGTTGATCAAAAGAGTCAAAAAATCCTTGAGGCAAACTTTTCTGTTTCCCGAAATAAATTAAGTGCCAAAATCGCAGATAATTAACCATGAAAAGAACTCTTGCCGTCATATTGATTTCAATAACCCTGACCATGAGCGGATTGTTCATTTTCCGGGCCTGGTTAAGCCGGGGTGAGCCGGTTTCCAATAAAAGCGTGACATTTCAAAGGCAAGGTACTGTAAAAATTACTATAAATTCACTCGTTGAGCCCATATCTGTTGAGATAGATGACGAAAGAGATTTGTTTACGGCTCTCGGATTTTCCCAGGCACTTGTTTCCGGGGACAGAATGGAATTTTTAAGACTTAGCACACAAGGCGACCTTGCCGCTGACTTTGGTAAAGATTATCAAGCATTTGATGCCTATATGAAGAGTTGGACGTTTCATGAACGTGCCGCCCAAACCCTGAAATCTCTTGATGCCGTATCGCAAAAGAATCTCCTTGATTTCATTGAAGGAATTAATCTTAGATATGTATTGATTGATCTTCCGTCAGGATGCCTGTGGTCCCGCCGTGAACCGGACTCATGGGAAGCTGTTCATGTTATGGCAGTCTGGCATCTTTTACGATGGTCACAGACTGAAAATTGGCCATTGTATTTCCTTATACGCCATCTTGATATTTATTACGGAAAGCACGTAAAAGAACAGTTTGAAACGGCACTCGGAATGAAAATCCATGACAAAATTGATGTTGGTCATATCCGGAAAATTGTTGAACTCTATGAGCAGGAACAGGAATTTCGGAAAATTGTCGGCTTATACCCGGTTCTTGACGAACATATTTCCGGGACAAGGCTGACCTATGGCTATTCTGGTCAGCAAAACGAAGACTGGATACGGCTCAGGGTGACGTGTTCGGGTACGGTAAGATCGTATGTGATGCATGTAGGTCTTCCCCTGTTCTTTGCCGTGAACGGAGAGGGCGTTTTCCCGGTAAGCATGCGCTATGTTCCCCTGAATCCTCCGAAAGGCGAAGAAAGGGATGATATTTTTCCGTCAACGAGTGATATGTACGGCAACAACCGCCTCTTTGATTTTGGTGTTCCGGCCGATCTTTTTGATTTGGATGGCAATGTTTTTCGGTCTTTAATGATGAAGGATTCTGTTGTTAACCATAACATCGGCGCCTTTTCTTACGGATTATACCGCCATGGAGGCGGTGTGTCCGAAAATATTGCGTTCATACAAAGTAAAACAGAAGCCGAAACCAACCTGGAAATTGTAAAAATACTTCAGCACTCCGGAACAGCACCGGACCTGACAACAGATGTTAATCCGCTGCTTCTCACCCTGTTCCGGGTTAAGCTGATGGATCGTGTTTACAAAGATGATCTTTCGGCCATACATCCTGTTTTTGCCGGCTGGCCCTCAGAATTTCCGTCCATTTTTCTTAAACATTTTCAAATGCTGTTAAAAAACCCGTATTCTGCCTGGTGGGATAAAAGAGAAACTCCGGATGTAACAGAAAATATGAACGACATTATCCGGGAAATTTATCATGAGATCCCGTATTTATTAAGCAATTTACCGCACATAAACACATCATCTATAGTTAAAACGGTTGAAAATCCGGGGCACCCCTTAAGCCGCTTCCATCTTTTTACCGGTTCCTGGCAATATTATCCAAAGGAGGTAAAAGCCCCCCTGGTAATAAAATTTAAACAGGATCAATTTTATTTTGACCGGTTTTATTTTTTGCCGTAAGGCCTTACAATTCTTCTGAGAAACCGCTGAGAAATACTTCAACGCCTTCAGGATTTGCATCCATGGCTTCCTTGCCCTCTTCCCAGCCGGCCGGACATACTTTTCCGTGCTTTTGAGTGTATATGAGAGCATCTGCCAGGCGGATGATCTCGTCAATGTTTCTTCCAAGATCAAGATTGTTAATCATTTCAGCCTGAACGGTTCCGTCTCTGTCAATTAGAAAAGAGGCACGCAATGCCACGCCGTCCGGGTGTTCAACGCCGTATGAACGGGTGATAGCATGGTCAATATCGGCAACAATCGGAAAACGAACAGCTCCTATGCCCCCTTTTTCTATTGGGGTGTTTTTCCAGGCCAGGTGTGTATATTGTGAATCGATGGATACGCCGATCACCTGTATATTTCTCTTTTCAAAAGCGTCAATACGTTTGTCGTGCGCGATAATCTCTGTGGGACAGACAAATGTAAAATCCAGAGGCCAGAAAAAAAGGACGACATATTTCCCCCGATAATCCGATAACCGGAAAGAAGGGTTGATTTTATTGTCAGGCATAACGGCCGGGGCAACAAAGTCCGGAGCCTGACGGGCTACCAGGATACTCATTATTTTACTCCCGATTTTTTTTGAATGTGTCTTTCAAATAAGTCCTTGCATGAAAGAGTTAAAAGTAAAAATAAGAAATTGAAAAGATACAAGCCTATAGAAATGTCATGCGGTTTTCGAATAAAAGGAATTGTTCGATTGGATTGTCGTCAGAATGTGGAGGCATGGTGTCTAGAAACCAATAAATTATTTGTTTTTTTTCCGAATGATTAGTAATCTTCCTATCTGAAAGAAAAGAGAAAATACAGGATATCACATGAGAGATAAAATCCATCCCAAATATGTTGAAAGCACAATCACCTGCTCCTGCGGGAATGTCATTGAGACCAAAACTTCCGTAGGGGACATGAAGATTGAAATCTGTTCAGCCTGCCATCCTTTCTATACCGGAAAGCAGAAGCTTCTTGATACGGCTGGACGTATTGAGAAATACAACAGGAAATACAACCTCAACCCCAAAAAGTAAGTTCATCATGGCCCCCCGGTTTATGTACCGGATGCTGCGGTTTCTGATACAGCAATCATCAATTCTGGTCGGCGGTCAGGCCGTAATTGAAGGCGTTATGATGCGTGTTCCCGGTGCCTATGCCACGGCAGTCCGCACCCCAGACAATACCATTGTTACGGAGCGTCATCCTTTTATTTCAGCGACAAGGCGGTATCCTTTCCTTGGCTACCCGGTTATCAGGGGAATTGTTTCGCTCTTTGAGTCCATGAGTATAGGAATGAAAACCCTTCAGTTTTCTGCCGATAACGCCATGCCAGAAACTGACAAGAAAAAACGTCCTGTTCTTGACAAACTTTATGATTCAATTACCATTCTTTTTTCATTTTCGCTGGCGTTGGGCCTTTTTGCCGTTCTGCCGCTATGGCTGACAACAAAAGTTTTTAACATTGAGAAAACGGCCTTTCTTTTTAATGTGTCCTCCGGGCTTTTCAGGATACTTTTTTTTCTCCTTTATCTTTTTCTGATCAGTATGATGAAAGATGTAAAACGTCTTTTTGAATACCACGGTGCTGAACATAAAACCGTTTTTGCTTTTGAGAACGGGAAAGAATTGACACCGGAAAACATACGGCCGTATTCTACCTTTCACCCGAGATGCGGGACAAGTTTTCTGTTCGTGACGCTGATTAATGCAATCATTATGTACGCCCTCATTGATACCGTTATTATTCTTTTTACCGGTCCCATGACCCTCACATCCCGCCTGCTGGTTCATCTGCCCATGGTTCCTCTTGTTATGGGTGTCGGATATGAAGTATTAAAACTTACCAGCAAACATGTATCCAATCCAAAAATTGGCTGGATGACAAAACCCGGCCTCTGGCTTCAGCGGATAACGACCTCTCAACCTGACGATAATCAGATTGAATGTGCTCTTACGGCTTTAAAAACAGCTTTTGATGAAGACTGGGATAAATATTCCGGCAAACAATTCGTAGCCGAAGCAGTCGAATAATGAAAGATAAACTCGAACACATAAAAATCCGGTATCAGGAGATATTGGAAATGCTGGCTGATCCGGAAATTTTTCAGGACCAGGCACGATTCAGACAATTAACAAGAGACCAGAAAAACCTGGAACCCGTTGTTAAAGCCTATGATGATTATAATCGATTGCTGCAGCATATTTATGAAGATGAACTCGTTTTAAAGGGAAACGACCCTGAGCTGAAGCAGATTGTCCGGGAAGAATTGGACGAACTGATGGAACAACGGGATAAAATGGAAGAAGAGCTGAAAATTCTTTTGATTCCAAAAGATCCCAACGATGATAAAAATACAATCCTTGAGATCCGGGGCGGGACCGGCGGAGACGAGGCGGCTCTTTTTGCGGCAGATCTTTATCGGATGTACACCCGCTATGCCGAGCGAGTCGGATGGAAAATGGATGTCTTAAATTCTTCTTTCCTCGGGATCGGCGGTATTAAAGAAATCTCTGTCCTTATTTCCGGCGACGGCGCTTACGGACGTTTAAAATATGAATCCGGGGTTCACAGGGTCCAGCGCGTTCCGGTTACCGAGAGTTCCGGCCGTATTCATACATCTGCCGCAACGGTAGCCGTTTTACCCGAAATGGATGATGTGGAAGTTGATATTGATGAAAAAGATATTCGTATTGACACATACAGAGCCACCGGTCACGGAGGACAGCACGTAAATAAAACCGATTCTGCAATTCGTATCACTCATTTCCCCACGGGAATTGTCGTTACATGCCAGGATGAGAGTTCACAGCATAAGAACAAGGAAAAAGCCCTAAAAATCCTGTACAGCCGGGTTTATTCCGAACTTATTGAAGAACAGGAAAAGTCGATTGCCCGGGAAAGAAAATCCCAGGTTTCCACCGGCGACAGAAGCGCAAAAATTCGAACATATAATTTCCCTCAGGGAAGAATAACAGATCACCGCATAAATTATACAACGCATAATCTGACGGCAATTATGGACGGAGATTTGGATGATTTGTTTGAAAGACTCATCCTTGCCGACAACGTTGAAAAACTGAAAAATCTTTAAAGATGTCCCCCGAATCCCAACAAAAAACCTGGCGGATGCTTGATCTGATCAACTGGTCTGTGGATTATTTAAATGAAAAAGGTGTTGAAAACAGCCGCACAGCTGTTGAATGGATGTTGACACATGTTCTTAAACTTTCACGGGTTGACCTGTATTTAAACTTTGACCGGCCACTTTCCCGGGAAGAGCTGTCTGCATATAAGCCGCTCCTGTTAAAATGCGCCGCTCATCAGCCGGTTCAACAAGTTATCGGAAGCACAGAATTCTACGGATTGCAATTAAAAGTGAATGAACATGTTTTAATACCGCGCCCTGAAACGGAACAAATGGTGGATTATATTATCCATCTTGCAGACAAAAGCAGGGAAAACCTGAGCATCCTGGATATTGGAAGTGGCAGCGGCGCAATAGCCATATCACTGGCTCTTTTATTGCCCGATGCCTCTGTTACGGCGTTGGAAGTTTCTCCGGAAGCCGCAGATGTACTGAAACACAATCTGAGGTTTCATAATCTGGCAAACCGTGTTTCTGTTATCCGGGAGGATGTGTTTTCGTGGAATTGCGAAAAGCAGTATGATATTATCGTGAGCAATCCGCCTTATATTTCACTTGAGGAGATGGAATCACTCCCGCCGAATGTGGGATATTACGAACCGCCTATGGCGCTAACAGACAGGGAAGACGGACTCCGCTTTTACCGTTTTTTTTCACAGCGGTTCCAACACTGGCTTGCACCGGGCGGCATGGCTGTTCTGGAATTCGGCGGTCCCGGTCAAACAGATTCCATAAAAGAACTCTTTAAAGATTTCGATCATGTTGTTGTCCGGAAAGATTACCAAAATGATGACCGGTTCATAAGCTTTTTTAAGCCTGAACTGTGAGAATATTTGCACTTCTGATTCACTTTTGTAAATTTCCCCTCATAAAGCGGAGGAATTGTTGAGTAAAAATCTGATAATTGTAGAATCCCCTTCAAAAGCAAAAACCATAAGCCGGTTTCTGGGCAATGATTACAAGGTTGCAGCATCCATGGGGCATATCCGGGATTTGCCTCAGAAGAGTATCGGCGTTAATGTAGATGGGAATTTTGAACCCTCCTATGTCATTCCGCCTGACAAAAAAAAGGTAATAAAAGAGCTCAAAGAGCTCGTCACTACATCCGAAAAGGTATTTTTGGCATCGGACGAAGACCGGGAAGGCGAAGCAATTGCCTGGCACCTTTGTGATGTGTTGAATCTGAATCCGGAAACGACGTACCGGATCGTTTTCCATGAAATCACGAAAAACGCCATTGAAAATGCATTAAAGAATCCCCGCCGGATTAACCGGGATCTGGTCGATGCCCAGCAAGCCCGGCGCGTCCTTGATCGGCTGGTCGGTTTTGAGGTCTCGCCGGTTCTGTGGAAAAAAGTAAAACCGGCATTGTCTGCAGGTCGTGTTCAAAGTGTTGCCGTGCGACTCATTGTTGAACGGGAAGAGGAAATCCGCGATTTCATCCCGGAGTCATTTTTTAAGATTTCGGCCGATTTTCATCCGGAAGAACGGCACAATGATATATTCAGCGCAGAATTAACAGAAAAGCAGTCCGGCCCGGAAGACGTTAAGAAATTTCTTGAGGATTGCGCAAATGCAGAATTTACGGTCGGTGATATTGTAAAAAAGCCGGCCGTCAAAAACCCGCCCCCGCCGTTTACAACATCCACCCTTCAACAGGAAGCCGGAAGAAGACTGGGTTTATCGGTTTCGAAAACCATGTCTGTCGCCCAGCAATTGTATGAAGCGGGTTATATTACATATATGCGAACAGACTCTGTGCAGCTGTCCGCAACGGCTATTGCTGCGGCAAAAGATGTGATCATCAGTCAATTCGGCCAGGAATATTCCAACCCCCGGAACTTTACAACACAGTCAAAATCCGCACAGGAAGCCCATGAAGCAATCAGGCCTTCTTACATGGATAGGGATACAATTGACGGGGATAAAATTCAGAAACGGCTCTATGATTTGATCCGCAAGCGGATGATTGCCAGTCAGATGCAGGCTGCCAAGCTTGAAAATACACAGGCATCCATCAGGATATCAACCCGGCCGGAAGAACTTACGGCAAAGGGACAAGTCGTGGTTTTTGACGGATTTTTAAAGCTTTATCAGGAAGCGACTGATGAAGAAGGCGAAAACGCAGAAAAAGGACTCCCAAGACTGGCAAAGGGAGAACCCTTACGGCTGGTTCAAATGGAAGGCCGTGAACGTTATACCAAACCGGCAGCCCGGTATTCAGAAGCTGCCTTGGTTCGGAAGCTGGAAGAACTGGGTATTGGACGCCCGTCAACCTATGCACCGACAATTTCCACAATCCAGAAAAGAAAATATGTGGTTTGCGAAAACCGTCCCGGAGATAAGCGGAACTATACCATAATGACGCTGAAAGACGGAAAAATCACGGAAAAATCAGAGACGGAAGTGCAGGGCGCTGAAAAGAAAAAGCTCTTCCCAACGGATACCGGTCAGGTTGTAAACCGGTTTTTGGTCAGGCATTTTGACAGAATTGTCGATTACGGCTTTACTGCGAACATAGAAAAGGAATTTGACAATATTGCAGACGGCAGAGAATCCTGGGTAAACATGATCCGGGAGTTTTATGCCCCGTTTCATGAAAATGTGATAAAAACTCTGAAAGAATCGGAAAAATTCAAAGGAGAACGATTCCTGGGAAAAGATCCCCAATCCGGCCGGGACGTATATGTAAAAATCGGGCGATTTGGTCCAATGGCACAAATCGGCCGCGGGGATGAAGAACTGAAACCGCGGTTTGCCGGGTTGCGTGAAGGGCAGGGGCTGGAAACCATAACCCTTGATGAAGCCCTTGAACTCTTTAAACTTCCCCGAACAGTGGGGGTGTTTGAAGATCATGAGATAATTGCCGCCATAGGGCGGTTTGGTCCTTATGTAAAACACAGAAACACCTTTTATTCCCTGAAAAAAGAAGACGACCCCCATACCGTCACGCTTGAAAGGGCAGTAGAAATCATTCAAGCGAAACGGGAGGCTGAAAAAAATAAAGTTATTCGTGAATTTCCCGAGAATCCCGACTTGAAAGTATTGAACGGCCGTTATGGTCCGTACATATCGTATAAAAAGAAGAATTACCGTATTCCAAAAAAGAAAGATGCATCAGCGTTAAATTTTGATGATTGTATGGCTATTGTGAGTGCGGGTGAAAGTAAAAAGAAGAAAAAAACATAAAACAAGAGGTTTTCATGGCATCCGTTAAACCCATGTCTTATCCCCTGATGGAAAAATTGGTGGCTTTAACCCGCAGGCGGGGTTTTTTGTTTCAGAGCAGTGAAATTTATGGCGGTATCAATGCGGTTTATGATTATGGTCCCCTGGGCGTGGAACTGAAACGAAACGTAAAAAATATCTGGTGGCGGGACATGGTTACGGCCCGGGAAGATATGGTGGGTATGGATGCAGCCATTTTGATGCATCCTAAAGTATGGGAAGCCTCTGGTCATGTTGAAAATTTTCACGATCCTATGGTTGAATGCCGGAAATGCCGGCGAAGATACCGGCTGGATCACCTGCCCGAAAACACCGGAGAATGCCCGGAATGTAAGGGAGAGCTGGCAGAACCCAAACAATTCAATCTGATGTTTAAAACCTTTTTGGGCTCGACGGCGGAAGGCGCACAGGAAATCTATCTCCGCCCGGAAACGGCACAGGGGATTTTTGTGAATTTTGATAATGTGGTTTCTTCCAACCGCGTAAAGCTTCCTTTTGGTATTGCCCAGCTTGGAAAGGCTTTCAGAAATGAGATAACAACAGGAAATTTCATTTTCAGGACCCGGGAATTCGAACAGATGGAAATGGAATATTTTATCCGGCCCGGAGAAAACGCCCAATGGTTGGAATACTGGGCAAATGAGCGGCTGAACTGGTTTAAATCATTGGGAATTACGCCGGAAAAACTTCGCTTGCGGGCGCATGACAAAGATGAACTTGCCCATTATTCCACAGCTTGTTATGATGTGGAATATGAGTTCCCCTTTGGATTTTCAGAACTGGAAGGTATTGCAGACAGGGGAACCTATGACCTGACGCAACACATCAATTTAAGCGGTAAAAAGCTTCAGTATGTTGACCAGGATAATATGGGAGACAAGCTTGTTCCGGCGGTAGTTGAAACATCCGCGGGCGTGGACCGGACGGTTCTGACGATTCTAGCAGACGCCTATTGGGACGATGAAGAAAATGAACGGGTGGTTTTACGCCTGCATCCGAGTGTTGCACCATTTAAAGTCGCGGTATTTCCTCTTTTCAATAAACAGGGAATGCCTGACGTTGCACGAAAGCTGTATGAAGACCTGCGTTATAAATATCCGGCTTTTTACGATACAGGCGGATCCATCGGAAAACGGTACCGCCGTCAGGATGAAGCCGGCACACCCTTTTGCCTGACTATTGATCACCAAACACTGGAAGACCGCACCGTTACACTTCGGGATCGTGACACGCTGGAACAAATCCGCATATCCCTGGATCAGGTGGGAAAAGCCCTTGATGACAGAATGTGAGAACCGATAATACCGGAACGGGTTACGTCATCTGTATCTTGTTCTGTGAAGAGACTAACAAGAAACCGCCACTGTTGTTATAACGCCAATTACTTAAAGGACCCGAATGAAGAAATATTCTATGCGATTATCTGCTTTAATGATTCTTTTCACGATTCATGTATCTGCCCAGGATTCCCTCTTTCTGAAAATTTCATCCATGATGGATTCTGTTTCAATAAAAAATATCGAAGAACACATCAGAATTCTTGAATATGCCGGCGGACACGAAAGCAGAGTTACTTTTACGCCGGGGAATGACAGCGCCGCACTTTATATTGCTGATTATTTCCAACGATTTACGCAGGTGTCATCGGTTGAACTAGATACTTTTTACAACCAAACGGCTATCCCGCCCTTTAACCAATATCCCCTTGTCAATATTATTGCGCGTATTAACGGAACCGGGGATCCTAACCGTTATTTTGTGTTAGGGGCACATTACGATGCCTCTGCCAGCAGAATGGGAAGTTCTGTTTGGAACAATCAATGGGATACAATAAAAGCCCCCGGTGCTGACGACAACGCCACAGGCGTTGCGGCGATTCTTGAAATCGGACGAATTCTTTCTGATTCCACCTTTGGTTTTTCTGAAGAATACGGCATTGTTCTGGTGGCGTTTGCAGCTGAAGAATCCAACCCGAATTTCGGTTCAGGCCATTTGGGAAGTTTGCGCTTTGCCATCAACGCAGAAAACAATGAGCATGATATCCTGGGCGCCGTTTCAATTGATATGATTGGCTATAACGGCTTCTATGATTATACGGCTGTTGTATCAAACAGCCAATCAGAATGGCTTGGAATACGATCTGCCGATATCAACAGCATTTATGACATAGGGCTTTTTATGAATGAACCGCCGTATCCCTATGCAACATACAGTGATCATGACCGTTTCTGGGAAAAGGGTTTCCCGGCCATACTCATGATTGAAAATGCCCCGCCGTGGTCAGATTCGGATTATTATGTGAGAAATCCCTTATATCATACATCCTATGACAGCTTAGGCTCCGTTAATCTGGAACTTGTAAAAAAAGTGACACAGCTGAATCTGGGCCTGGCGGCTGATCTTACGGGCCGGATTACTTCGATCGATCAATTCCGCAATCCGGTTATACCGGAGCAATTTGCCCTGATGCAGAATTATCCCAACCCGTTTAATCCTGTGACGACGATTGAATACTCTGTTCCCGAGCCCGGCAATGTTCAAATTAATGTTTATGATCTCCTGGGGAAAGACGTCGGGCGCATAATCAACGATTATCATGATGCAGGGCATTATACAGTAGCGTTTCATGGCGGAGATCTGCCGTCTGGCGTTTATATCTACCGGCTAAGGTCCGGAACCTTGAATCTTTCAAAAAAGATGATGATATTGAAATAACCGGATGGGATTAAAATGAACTTTTCAAAATATCACGGACTTGGCAACGATTATATTGTCATGGGGGGCGAAATTCCGGAGGAAACATTTACTGTTGAATTTGCCCAAAGGGTTTGCGACAGGCATTACGGCGTGGGGTCGGACGGCGTTTTACACGGACCTTTATCCTCTGAAAAAGCAGATTTCCGCCTTCGTCTGTATAATCCCGACGGGAGTGAATTTGAAAAAAGCGGCAACGGTCTTCGAATTTTTACCCGCTATCTCTTTGACAAAGGATTCATAACCTATGATCCCGTTACCATTGAAACACCCGGCGGCATTGTTACTGCAACGGTCCTTCCCAACAACAGGGATATCCGCATTGATATGGGCAAAGCAAGTCTGAGAAGTGATGCCATTCCCGTAAAGGGAGAAAGCAGAGACGTACTGAATGAGGAACTTCAGATTGATGACAGAGTTTTCAGATTTACTGCGGTGACGGTAGGAAATCCCCACTGTGTTGTGCTCATGGATAATCCGAATGATTTAACGGCTGATTTTGCAAAGAAATACGGACCGAAAATTGAGACCCACCCGTTGTTTCCTAACAGGATCAATGTTCAGTTTATGATGCCCCTTGACAAAGACAATATCCGTATTGAAATCTGGGAAAGGAGCGTAGGCTATACGCTTGCTTCCGGATCCAGCAGTTGTGCGGCGGCATATACCGCCTATCGTTTGGGGCTCTGCAAACCCAATATATCCGTCCACGTTCCCGGCGGGATCATTCACATAGACATTCTCAGGGATCATACGCTTACCATGACGGCTCCCGTCGTAAAAATTTGTGATGGCGAATTGCAGGACGAATGTTATTCCTGATGTAAAAATATTTCTTAAAAAGTGTTAAATTAGTTTTAAGATCCCACACGTAATGTCCCGGATAATATTAACATAAAGAATTTCCAATGAAGAGAAAAAAAGAACCTGAAATAATCAGCACGTCATATATTTCCATGCTGAAGGATTTGTTGGATTCTGCCGCGGCCGATTCTGCAGACACGTTATCGGGCTGGTATGAGGCAATTCCGGTACAAATGAAGCCCTTGGAAAATCAGGTTCATCAATATATGTCCAAATCCGCCGGAAAAAGGGTTGATGTTTTGAACGGACTTCGCTCGTTGACTGAAACCTTTCAATCCCCTGCAGGACATTTTTCCAGACAGGACTTGTCATCATCAGAATTGAGAAAAAAGCTCGGCCTTACCCATCTTTCCGGAAAGCATACGGTTTTACCCGTTGATTTTACGTTGTTTGAAATTACAAAAGAAGATTCGCTGCTGACGCGTTATCGCAAAAAGACATTTTGCAGAAGGGCAGATTTCCGGCGAAGACTGCACAAATTTCGATCCGTTTTACGGGGAAAGGATAAAATCAAAGCCCCTCGGTTTATGCGGTTTTTCAATGGACACAGTTTTGTTATGGCTGCATTTTGGCTTCCGTATGAAAAGCTTATGCTTCATGAATGGAATCTTTATAACAGAGCAGCGTCCCGTTATTTTTTATCAATTAAGCAGTGTTTTGATGAAGAGATTGCACCGGATTCTGAAAATAAAATTGATGATATTCTGATTCTTGAAAACGCACGGAAGGAATATTTTAGTGCCTATGATGACGCAAAAAACAGAATCCGGGAACATGCAGAAAAACTGATAAAACAAACGGGGGAAACGCTGGGCACGGCCGGAACGATCCTTAACCCGCAAAGAAAATTCAAACAGCGATTATCGGCAAGAAAAAATAAGCGTTTCAACAGGGAACTGATTGAAGACAGGAAAGCATGGCAGGAACACTGGCAGGGTGAAGTCATGGATTTTCTTAAGGATCTGGACTTGCTGCGCCTTGAAGATCATATCCTGATCGCTCAGTCTGTAACCAAACAGGACATCGAAAAAAACCTTATTCATAAAACCGAAAAAGAGTTGGAAAAGGCAGAGAAAGCCCTACTCGGTATTTTGAATCACTCCCGGGGCATACAGGAGCTGACGCGAAAAGAAATCCGGACATTTATTAAATCAAACCGCAAAACGTTTTCTGATGAAATCTCTGAAAGGATACTTCTAAAAGTATCTGATCTGATTTTATCCTTTAATCTGAACGATTATTTGTCAGATTTTGAGAAAACCATTCAGGAATCGGCGGACAATCTGGAAGAAAAATATTTTGTTCTATCTGTGATCGACAGGGAACGACTCATCCCCCAGTCACAGGTTGAGCAGGTTCCGCTGAGAGAGATGGTGATCACATATCTTAAAGAGGAAATCTATCCGGAGATCCGGACAATTGTACAAAGAGGTAAAGACGAGCTCACGGTTCTGTCGAACGAACCGGCTGTTCTGGGAGAAATTGTTGATTCCACGTTTGATACGGCTTCCATCGAACTCAGGAAGCGTGATAACGAAGATGAAGAAGAATGTGTTACAAGGACTGTGAACGAAATTGACGAGGGGATAAACAGGGCACTGACGGCTTTAAAAACCCTCAGATCACAAATGGGATCCATTGTCACCGACATTCAGGATGAACTTTCCGGTATCGAAAAAACAACCCGCAACTACCTGACGGGTTTAAGAAAAAGTGAAAAACTGCTGGCACTCAGGCTTGAACTTCTTCAGTCCAGGATGCGCGAACGGATTCGCGGATACTGGAAAAAATTCCTGAAGGTGCTAAGCATGATATTCCGGAAAGGGTTTCATTATCTGAAAAAAACCGGACTTGCATTATATAAACCTCTTAAACAAACGATCGCTTCTTTATTTCGCATTGCCCGGCTTGGCATTATTGAAAAGAAACAGGACAGCAGTTCTGTGGAACGGTATCTCAAACAGGCAGCACATTCGCTTGAAGATCTTCCCGCAGTTTACCGGCGTGTTTTCCGGTTTGATCCCCTGGATACGGAAAAACTTTTTGTCGGCCGAAATACCGAACTTGAAAGCATTGGCGAAGCCTATGAAATTTGGCGCAAAGGCGGCCGGGGTATGATCGCCGTTACAGGCGAAAGAGGATCAGGCCGCTCAACACTCGTTCAATTAGCCCACACCCGCTATTTTAAAGATATATCGGTTCACCGCATTGTTCCTTCTTCAACCCTTTATTCTGAAAAAGAGCTCCTGGCTTTTCTGTCCCGGACACTGGGGATTGAAACACAAGTGAAAACACTCAACGATTTTGAAAGACAACTTTCAGATCTTGACGTATCCCGGGTGATTATCATTGAGGATATACAACGGATCTTTTTGAGAACCATCAAGGGTTTGGAAATATTTAACAGATTTCTGCTTTTTGCCGCCAAAACCCAGGAATCAATTTTCTGGTTTATTACATGCAGTTCTTATACGTGGGATTATATCAATAAAGTCCTTGGCCTTATGCGTTATTTTTCCAAGGTGGTAACGCTGGAAGGTTTAAAGGATGACGGGATTGAATCCATGATTATGAGACGACATCGGTTAACGGGAATTCCCATACGCTTTCTCCCTGATCCGGCAATGGAAAAATCCAAGAAATACCGTCAGCTTTCTCTTGAAGAAGACCGGCAAAAATTGTTAAAAGACCAATTCTTTCACAGACTAAGGGACGCTTCTACGGGCAACATATCGGTTGCCATGCTTTTCTGGTGCATATCGATCAATAATTTAGAAAACAGGCGATTTGAGATCGGTGAACTGCCGGATATTGATGTCAGAATTGATGCCAAAATCAGTGATGACGAATTGTTCGTAATCGCGGCAATTGTTCAACATGAAAGAATGACCCTGGATGAAATTGTTTCCGTTTTATCACTTCGCCGGGAAACGGCACATTTAATTCTCGCCGGAATGGCCAACAAGGGTATTCTTGTGGAACGTGACGAATATTATGAATTGCATTTTTTCCTGTATCGTTCAATGATAGGGTATTTACATGAAAAGCGCCTTCTTTATTAAGCTAATACTTTTGACGGCATTAAGCGGGCTGTACGGACCCGGTGCACAATCTGCCATGACCATTTCCCGTGATAATGAGCCGGTTGATGCTGTTGTTGCGAAAGAAGATATCAATGCCGAAAACCGTTCGAATTTTGAACCGGCATCAGACAACGAACCGGACCAGCGCAAGGGAATTAGTCTCGGCAAAAAGCAGGAATGGCGTATTTTCAGGCCCGGGAAAATTGTGAGTGCAATTCTTGTAATCATTGCCGGATGGCTTGCCATGCGGTACACAACCGCACTGATGGAATTGTTGTCAGAGAGGTGGCCTCAGTACCGGCTGATGATAAAAGGATTTATTCCAATTGTTCGCATAACCGGATGGACTGTTCTTATCAGTTTTGTTCTTATCGGGATTTTTAAACCGCCTATTCAGTCTGTCATTGCTTTTACCGCTTCAGCCGGCATTGCTATCGGATTTGCCAGTCAGGATATTCTCAAGAATATCTTCGGGGGCATTATGATCATTTTCGATAAACCTTTCAAGGTTGGGGATAAAATTCAAATTGATTCCTATTATGGCGAGGTTATCAGCATCGGACTTCGAACCGTCCGGATCGTTACGCCGGATGATTCCACCATATCTGTCCCCAACAGTGAAATCGTAAGCAAATCCGTTTCCAATGCCAATTCCGGAGAACCCGAATGTCAGGTTGTCGCTGATTTTTATTTTGAACCGGATCTTGACATTGATAAAGCGCAAACGCTTGCTGTTCAGTGTGCTTCAATTTCACGATATGTTTATCTTAACAAACCGGTTTCAGCCGTTCTGAAAAATGAAATACACCTTGGGAAAAGTATGATTCATATGAAGCTTAAGGCTTATGTCATTGATCATCGTTTTGAATTTCCCTTTATGACTGATATGACCAAAACCGTTTTGCGGGAATTCAGAAAAGCGGGACTTATCGAAAGCGAAACGAAAGCACCGTAGTCATTACATTCTTCGTCCAATGAACTCCTTTGTTTGTTTCTGCCGTTTAATTACATTTTATACCGGAACAACAGGGAGTGATTTTGAAAAATCTTGTTGAAAAAAAATTGCATTCAAAATGTGTTTATAAGGGATGTCTTCTTCATGTCTGGCGAGATGACGTAGAACTCCCCAACGGAAAAACCAGCATCCGTGAATATATTCGTCATCCGGGAGCCGTTGTGGTCGTTCCTGTTTTAGACAATGGAAATATTATTCTTGAAAAGCAGTTTCGTTATCCGTCCAACCGGGTTTTCATTGAGTGCCCTGCCGGGAAGATTGATCCCGGCGAAACACTGGAGGATACGGCCCGCAGGGAATTGTTGGAGGAAACGGGATATGAGTGTTCCGAATTGACGTATCTGGGCAAAGTACATCCGGGAATCGGATACACCGATGAGCAGATCTATCTTTATGAAGGAAAAGGCCTCAAACAACAAAAGACAGCCCGCGATGATGATGAATTTCTTGAAATTTTTGATATTCCGGCTAAAGAAGCATATCAAATGGTTATAAGAGGCGAGATAACCGATGCAAAATCCGTGACGGCAATATTGCTGTTTTGGGAAAAAAGAATGCAAAAGGAATTGACATAATGACGAAAACATTAAATCAGACCATGCTAAGCATTGCTCGCGGCGACCACCACGATCCTCATAATTTTTTGGGAATTAACGAAGGAACCGGCGGAAAAAAAATCCTTCGGGCATATGTCCCCGATGCTGTTGAAGTTTTTATTAAACGGCTTGACGGGAAAAAGACGGTATTTGCCCTGAAACCGTTGAGTATTGACGGGTTTTGGGGAACCGATGTGCGGGCAAAAAATTATTTTCATTATGAAATTGCAGCCGTCTATCCGGACGGAAGCCGTTACTTCTTTATTGATCCTTACCAGTTCAGACCTTCTATCAGCAATGATGATCTTTACCTTTTTAACAAAGGAGACCATCGCTTCGCCTACAATACCCTCGGTGCCCATGTTTGTGAAATAGATGGAATTGCCGGCATTCGTTTTGCCGTATGGGCCCCATCTGCCAGGCGCGTGAGTGTTGTCGGTGACTTTAACCGCTGGGATGGCCGTTTTCACCAAATGCGAACAATGGGAAATTCCGGTGTTTGGGAAATCTTTATTCCGGAAGCAAAAGAAGGAGCCCTTTATAAATTTGAAATTTTTACCGCATCCCGTTTCCTGAGAATAAAAACGGATCCTTATGCACAATTCTTTCAGAAAAGGCCGGAAAATGCCTGCATTGTCTACCGGTCAACCCACGATTGGCAGGATGAAAAGTGGATTAAAAAAAGAGCCGCCACAGACGCGTTGAAAAACCCCATGAGTATCTATGAAGTACATCCCGGTTCATGGAAATTCAGAAAAGACGGAAGCTGGCTTTCATATCGCGAGATGGCAGATGAACTGATTTCACATGTAAAAGGCCTGGGCTTTACCCATATAGAATTTCTTCCCGTTATGGAACACCCCTTCGACGGCTCGTGGGGATATCAGGTAACCGGTTATTATGCTCCGACAAGCCGGTTTGGTTCACCGGATGATTTGAAATATCTGATAGACCGTTGCCATCAAAACGGTATCGGCGTGATCCTGGACTGGGTTCCCGCCCATTTTCCCAAAGACGACTTTGCTCTTGCCCGATATGACGGAACGGCTTTGTACGAGCATGAAGATTCCCGGTTGGGGGAACATCCGGACTGGGGCACATATATCTTCAATTACGGCAGGAATGAGGTGAAAAATTTTCTCATTGCCAATGCTGTTTACTGGATTAAGGAATTCCATGCAGACGGGCTTCGGATTGATGCCGTAGCCAGTATGCTTTATCTTGATTACAGCCGAAAAGAAGGAGAATGGATCCCAAACCGATATGGCGGAAACGAGAACCTGGAAGCATTAGAATTCCTTAAACACCTTAATTCAGTTTTAAATGACTATTATCCCGACGCTTTGCTGATTGCCGAAGAATCCACGGCATGGGGAGGTGTGACAAAACCGGTCCGCGATAACGGCCTCGGTTTTACCTTTAAATGGAATATGGGCTGGATGAATGATAATCTGCAGTATATTTCAAAAGATCCTATTTACAGAAAATACCATCACAACGAACTGACCTTTTCAATGCTGTATGCATATTCTGAAAACTATATTCTGGTTTTAAGCCATGATGAAGTTGTTCACGGAAAAAAATCGCTGCTGAGCAAAATGCCGGGAGATGACTGGCAAAAATTTGCCAATTTCAAAACAATTCTGGCATATATGTACATGCATCCCGGAAAAAAACTTCTCTTTATGGGCATGGAGATGGCACCCTGGAACGAGTGGAATGAACGGATTGGACTGGAATGGCAGTTGCTTCAGTGGGAGCCTCACCGCAACGCCGCCCTTTTTCTTGAACATTTGAATAAATTATATGTTAGCGAGCCTGCTTTGTGGGAGAAAGACCACACACCTGACGGTTTTGAATGGATAGATGCCAATAATGACGCACAATCCGTTCTCTCTTTTTATCGCCACGGTGATAATCAGGAAAATGATTTGTTGGTTGTCTGCAACTTTACGCCGGAGACATATTTTGATTTTAGAACCGGAGTGAATCTTCCCGGAACGTACCGGGAAATTTTTAATACGGATGCAAAAATCTATTTTGGAAGCGGTGTCATTCGTAACAGCAATCATTACACTGAAAACATTTCATGGAACGGGCGGCCTTATTCCATTCGTTTCGGATTGCCGCCGCTTGGGGTGGTTATTTTTAAACGGATAAACTAACGATATGCCGGATAAATCAGGTAAACGGATTTTATATGCCGTGCTGAACTGGGGATACGGTCATACCGTCCATTCTTTTCCTTTAATTGATCATTTGAACCGGAACCATGACGTAATTCTGGCAGCAGATGGCCAGGCCCGAATCCTTTTATTGCGGCGTTTTCCGAAAAATCTCTGCATTCCGCTCAAGGACGCGCGAATTACTTATTCCAAAAAGAAATTTCTCATGCCTTTTTATCTCGCAGTTCAGGCCGTTAAAATGCTGCTGGGTATGAGACGGGAACACCGCATTACCCGGCATCTGGTGAAAAATCTGAAAATTGACAGGATCATTTCCGATAACCGTTACGGTGTACGGAATAAACATATTCCCTCCTATCTGATTACGCACCAACTCCGGTTTCATATGCCTGTCAGGAAACTGGAAGGACTGAGCATTTTGTTTAACCGGTTGATATTTAAGGGCTTTACCGGAGTATGGGTTATTGATTCCGGAGATGTGAATATGAATTTATCCGGCGATTTATCCCACAACAATCTCCTCAGCTCGCACCCAAAAGTCAGGTACATGGGGCTCTGGTCTGATCTAAATCCCCGGGAAACAACAGAAGACATTGATCTGCTTGCAATTTTATCCGGCCCCGAACCTCAGAGGACATTGTTCGAAAAAATCCTTTTAGACCAGTTCTCCTGCCTTACCGGAAATTTCGTTCTGGTTCGCGGCACTGAAAAACCGGAAATTATGGGTATGAACGCTGTAAAAATTATTGGTTTTGCAGATCGCGATTTGATCAGCGATCTCATGTCCCGAAGCCGGATGGTAATATGCCGGTCGGGGTATACTTCCGCCATGGATCTGGTTCGTATGAGAAAAAAAGCGATTATGGTTTCTACGCCGGGGCAGACGGAACAGGAATACCAGGCCGATCTCTATCATAAACGGGGATGGTTTTATTCCGTTTCCCAGGATGAACTTGATTTAACCGTTGATTTAACAAGGGCAAAGGAATTCTCCCCTCCCGACATGAGTGAATGGTTTAATCGGACTGATTTATTGGATGATGCTGTTAAAAAATTCACCAGAAACAGGACGTAACAGCTATGAAAGGGATTAAACGAAGGATTACACGTGTTTTATTATTGTTTTTGCTTACGGAAGTATCCCTGGCAACCCAGTTGCGGATTCCTGAAGATGATCCGGTATATCCCTTTTTGCTCATGATGGAAAATAAGGGATTGCTTGAAAAACCGCTGCCGGCAACCAGGCCCTGGATCCGGGATGATGCCGCCAAACACCTGAAAGACCTTCAGCAAAAACCTCATATGCTTTCACAATCAGAATCAAAAATCCTGCAAATGTTTGTAAACCGCTATCGCAAGGAATTATCCGGTCTGAAACATACCCGGTTGTCTGAAGCGGATTCCGTTCATTTCTCACCCGGAAATCTCCGGGAAGACATGAGTCGAAAATTTTCCCGTTCTGTGACCGGCGAACCGGATTATATGTTTCTTTACGAAAAGGACAATCAAAGTGTTTATGTGCAGGGAGACGGCCTGGTCCGGTACGAAAACAAAAAGGACCTGTTGCGCTTTTCAGGCCATGTTGGATTTCGGGCGTTTGGGCAGTTTGATAATGTCAGTGTTTTTGGCGAAGCCATGGCCTACCGTCTGTTTGTAAAGGATGGCTTTCGTGACGATCCCATTGACAGCCGCGGGTTCTATCTTCATGCAGACTCAGCCCAATCTCTGGTAAGTTTTGATAATACAACGGGCTACATCCAGATTTCTGGTATAGGCGGTCTCCTGACGCTGGGCAACGATCCTGTTCGATGGGGACATGGCGAAAACACTATGTATCTCTCCGGCCAGACGGCGAATTATCCCTATGTTATGTGGCAGAAAGCGCTGTTTAAATTCCAATATACATTTTTGCATGCCGGCCTTATGAATGCCACTTACAGCCGGAGCGAGGACGGGCATTCGAAAATTTATCCCGAAAAATATATGACAGGACACCGGCTTGAAATATATCCTCATAAATCCCTTTCTTTTGCTTTTACTGAATTATTGACCTACGGATACCGAAGTCCGGACCTGACATATATGATCCCGGTAACATTTCTGTGGTCAGCAGAACACAACCTTGAAGATCGGGACAATTCCCTCCTGGGGTTTGACATGAAATGGCGGCCTGTAAAAGGGCTTCAGGTTTATGGCAGTCTCCTTCTGGATGAATTCAAATTTGGCGAACTCACATCTGAATGGTGGGGGAACAAACGGGGCTACCAGTTGGGAGCAACACTTTCTCTTCCGGGGAAAATTCTCTGGGAGGGTTTCTTTGAAGGAACGCTCATCCGTCCGTGGACATATACGCATTATCTGACAGTTAATTCGTTTACCCATAAAGGTGACTGCCTGGGCTTTTATGCCGGACCCAACGCACGGGTTTATACAGCCGGCATCAGGGGCTGGCTAAATGAATCCCATATGTTCAGACTTGCCCTTCAATCCCTGGAAAAGGGGAAAGAAACCCTTTCGCCTGATCATCCGGATTATTATCCCGTGGGCAGCGATCCCAACCAAAATTACTATGACAGAAATACTGACTTTGATTTTTCCACAAAAAATTTAATGGGAAAAATTGAACAGACTCTTGTTTTAAGCGTTCAATGGCAATGGCAGATAATTAACAACGGCTGGCTTGAGTTTGTCTGGGAGCCCGAATGGGCAGAATCGGACGTAATGCACTATGCCAGACTTCAATTGCAGGTGAAGCACTGATGATGTCTTTTACAGTTTTATCGCTAATCTATTTTATTCTGATCATCCTGGTTATCGTTGCATTGGTGAAGGGAAAAATCTGTGAAAAGGAGCCGATACTCTCGGCAACGGTCATTGTGTGTGCCAGAAATGAAGAACACAATATTCCCGGACTTGTGGAATCATTGAAGTCTCTGAATTATCCCGAGGGGATGCTGGAAATTTTTTTGGTTGACGATGCCTCGGATGACAACACACGGGATGTCATTGATGCCTGTATTAACGGCGAGCAGCGGATTCGTGCCATTCATCTGAATGATAAGGAAGAAAGCCTGTCCGGGAAGAAAAACGCCATAACCCGGGCTGTGGGCATGGCAAACGGTGAAATAATCCTGTTGACAGATGCCGATTGCCGGCCCGGTCCGAACTGGGTCAAACATATGGCTGCCTGTTTTGATAAAGAGACGGGAATGGTTTTGGGATTTTCTCCCATAGAAAAAAGCCGGGGAATTTTTCAGCGCTTTCTTGAGTTTGATCAGCTGGCGCGGGTCGCTGTTCAAACAGCCGGAGCTTATTGGAATATTCCGCCCTATTCCACAGCCAGAAATCTTGCTTTTCGAAGGCAGGTTTTTTTTGAAGTGAACGGGTATGAAAGCTCCGGGTCGATTGCCACCGGAGATGATTTTTTCCTGACCCGGGATGTGTGGCTAAAAACCAAACGAACATTTCGACAGGCAATGCATCCGGAGAGTTTTGTAATGACAAAAAGAGACGGGTTTTCCGGTAAATATGTCCGGCAGCAGCTGCGGCGAAATGGTAAAATCATGCACCTTGCCCCTCTTTACCGCGGACTCGGATTTTTTGTTTTGCTGTATTATCTGGCGATTCCCGTTAGCATTCTTACGCTTTCGCCATCTGTTTGGGTTACGTCTCTCGCGGTAAAAACAACGCTTGAATGGACAGGTTTCATATTGGCCGGAAAACGCTTCGGCTTTATGAAACTGGCTTTGTGGTTTCCCTTAATGGCACTTTACTATCCTGTCCATGTGATTATGTCTTCGATTATTGGAAGTCTTAAAGAAAGCCGCTGGAAATAAAATGGCTTCAGGAATCAATCAGGCCGTATTGCCCAGAATGCTCAGGGTTATCAAAAAAGCCGCAACTGTTCATAAAGTTGAGAACCTTATAAAAAACCGCACATCTTTTCTGATTTCAAATCTGTTTAACAAAACAAAAGTCATCGGTTCACCGCCTGTCTTTATGGTTGAAACCGCTTCTGTATGCAACCTTCATTGCCCTTGTTGTGCCAGCGGAGCAGGAATGATTAAACGAAATAAACCATTTGTGGACAGCACTCTTCTTTACAATCTTGTGGATGAACTGTATGAAGATTTGTGGATGATCCTCTTCTGGAACCAGGGCGAACCTTTTCTCCACCCCGATTTATTCAAAATGATCCGATATGCATCAGATCGCCGTATCTATACCCAGGTTAGCACAAACGGCCATTTTCTTCAAAATTATGAAAAAATTTTTAAAAGCGGGCTTGATGAACTTATTATCTCGCTTGACGGGGCAACAAAAGAGACCTATGAAATCTATCGCGTGGGAGGAGATTTTGATAAAGTTGTAGGCGATACGGCCAATCTGATGAAACAAAAGAAGGAAAGAAAAATACAGTTGCCTCATGTGACGCTTCAGTTTGTTATATCGCGCCAAAACGAACACGAAATTAAAGCTGTTGAAACACTGGCCAGACAATTGGGCGTAGATGAGCTTATCTATAAAACAATGGAAATAACAACGGACAAAGCAGGGTTGACGTTTCTTCCCGAAAACAAAAAATATCGAAGATATCAGAAAAACCCCGAAAACTGGTTTCGCAAAAATGACGGGAAAAACTGTTCGGAACTCTGGAGTCAGCCGGTTTTAAACTCTGACGGAACACTTGGGGTCTGCTGTTTTGACAAACAGGCTTTTTTCAAGCCCGGCAATTATGAAGCCGGACGTTTTATTAAACAGTGGCATGGAACCGAATGGACGGATATCCGTGAAAAGGTTAGAATGTATAAAGGAAGCATTCATCCGTGTAACCGCTGTTCTGCTACATTGAATCTTAACTACAGGAGTAAAACGTTCTCGTGACCGGTGGGATTAAAAAGGCTTTATTTTATATCCTGAAACTTCTTGTGTCAGCGGTTCTGGTATGGATTGCTTTTCGTAAGGTTGATCCGGATAATCTGACACACTATTTGTCATCTCTCCCGATTTTTCTGCCGGTAATTGTCATTGTGCTGGGTTTTCTCAATCTCGCACTGCAGTTTGTCCGGTTTCATTTTATTATCGAAGAATGCCGGCATACGATATCCGTCATTGACCTGATAAAAGTTTTCTTTATTGGATTTGCCTTTCGCCTGACCATCCCCGGAGGACACGGAGAAGCTGCAAAAATGTTGTTTATTCCGGGTGCCGCACGAAACCGGATAACGGCTTACGGGATTGAAAAACTGTCAATTTCAGCACTCGTAATTTTTCTTTTCGGCCCGGCGGCGTGGATACTCTTTCCGGAAAAAGCAAGCCTGATCTGGATATCGGCAATCCCTGCTGCAGGAGGACTTCTTTTATTTGTCCTGAAAGATAAACCATGGATACGCAAATGGTTACTGTCCGGTACGCGTTATCGCCTGATATCGATCAAGACAGTGATGATGACATTGGCTGTTTACATTGTTTTTATAACCCAGTACTGGGTCCTGTTGAGACTTTTTGGTCTTGATTGGATCACCGTAGGTGCTGTTTGCGTTTTTTTAATGGGTGCAGCGGCGCTGCCCATATCCGTCAGCGGTCTGGGCATCCGGGAAAATACATCCGTATACCTGCTGTCGGGATTTGGCATAGCTCCGGCTGTAGGCGTTGGCGTCCCTTTGGTGATATTTGCCATAAATGTTGTCTTTCCCGCACTGATTGGGGGAATTCTAATAATTCTAATGAAAAGGAAATCCTGACATGAGACTCAAGATATCATTGAAGCCGGCAAATATACATAAGAGTCTGTTCGTATTCTTTGTTCCGGTTATAATTCCTGCTATACTTCTTTCTTCTCCCAATCCCACCCGGTATCCGGTTTATCTGGTACACGGAATTCTGGGATTTCCGGAAGTGCTCAGTCTTTTAGAGTGGCGATTTGAGCAGAAGGGGTATACAACTTACAGCTATTATTATCCGTCTATAGAAAAAACGATTCGTGAACACGGAACCGATTTTGGCAAATGGATACTTGAACAGACCGGTCGCGATACGATTTTATTGGTAACGCATAGTATGGGGAATCTTGTCGCCCGAGAGATGCACAATGCCTATCCGCAGATCCCTGTTTACCGTTGGATTATGATTGCTCCGCCCAATCAGGGGGCCCAATCAGCAGACCTGTGGAGTAAAATTCCCCTTTATCGTAAAGTAACCGATACTCCGGGACAGGAATTGAGATTTTCCTATGATAATGCTTCCTATAAACAGCTTCCACCGCCAAAATGTGAGTTTGCCATTATTGCCGGTGGTATGAAGAATGATGTGGGTTTCAGTCTTTTACTGGATGGCGATGACGATGGTAAGGTCCGAGTAGAAGAAACATACCTGGAAGGCTATGTCGATCATATCATTTTGCCCCAGGTGCATACAGAACTTGTGTTTGCAAAAAACACGTTTGAACAGGCAGACCATTTTTTTTATACAGGCCGTTTCGATACCAGCCTTGTGAATAAAGAATTTCCCCTGAATCTGGGGAAAATATCGGACTTATTGAACCGTGGAGATTCAAGGTGAAACAGGTTAATGTTATCAAAAAAAATATTTTTCCGTATTTATAAGCAATGAGTAAATCCTTCTTTGGAGTGATCACATGAAAATTGTTGTTTTGGAAGGATACACCCTTAACCCCGGCGATCTGGACTGGGGAGTGCTGACGGCGCTGGGGGATGTAACCATCTATGAAAGAACGTCAGATGCTGAAATAATTGAACGGGCAAAGGATGCAGATGCCATATTGTCGAATAAATGCCGGTTGACGGCGGATGTTTTCTCACAGCTTCAAAACCTGAAATATGTTGGTGTTCTTGCTACGGGTTATGACAGTATTGATGTCAACACGGCAATTAAGCACGGAATAACAGTGACAAACGTCCCAACTTACGGCACCCGTTCCGTAGCACAGATGACCTTTGCACACATCCTTCATATTTCACATAAACTTGCAGAACATGACCATGGAGTAAAAGCCGGGAAATGGTCCGGCGTTCCGGATTACTGTTATTGGGATTATCCGCAGACAGAACTGGCTGACAAAGTTTTTGGCATATTGGGAATGGGAAGGATAGGCAGGGCTGCGGCGGAGATCGGAGAAGCCTTCGGCATGAAAATACAATATTTTGATACGGTCCCGGTGAAAAGCATAAGAGATCGGTGGGCTTCTGTTTCTTTACGGGAACTATTTGAGAGCAGTGATATTCTTAGTCTTCATTGTCCCCTGACGCCTGAAACAAAAGAGATTGTGAATAGAGATCACCTGAAACTCATGAAAAACACGGCCATCCTGATAAACACGAGCCGGGGAGGGCTGGTCAACAGCACAGATCTGGCAGAGGCCTTGAATAAAGGGATTATTTCTGCCGCAGGGCTGGACGTCCTGGATAAAGAACCGCCTCCGAATGACCATCCTCTGATCGGTATTCCCAACTGTTTTATCACTCCCCATATTGCCTGGGCAACACAAGCGGCCAGACAACGCCTGCTGGATACGGCCGTTGAAAATTTGAAAGCGTTCATGCGCGGAGAAAAGTTGAATGAAGTCATCTCTTAAGTTAAAAAATACAATGACAAGGATATGTGAAAACGCAAAAATGTTAAAGGATAGGGTTTAGAGAAGCGAGAAGAATGAATCGAACCGCCAAATTCCTGAACACCGTTGTGAGTAATTTAAAACCCGGGCTTGGATCCAACATGCACCGCGAGCCTCAACCTCTCAACCTCTCAACGTCTCAACCTCTCAACGTCTGAACTTTTGAACCCTTGAACTCTTGAGCTCATGAACCCATGAACTCTTGAACTCATGAACCCTTGAACCCTTAAACAGCGAGCACCGCGAGCCTCAACCTCTCAACCTTTCAATATTTAAACCTCTCAACCCAACAGGAGTAAACCAATGAATTATATGCCTTATGACGAACGGTATGAAAAAATGAAGACCCGTTTTTGCGGAAACAGCGGTTTGAAGCTGCCGTTAATATCGCTGGGACTCTGGCACAATTTCGGAAGTGTTGATATCTACGAAAATGCCAGGAACGTTTTGTTGTATGCTTTTGATAACGGTATAACCCATTTTGACCTTGCAAATAATTATGGGCCGGCTTTTGGAACGGCTGAAAAGACCTTTGGGCGCGTGCTGAGGGAAGATCTTTCCTCACACAGGGATGAACTGATCATTTCAACGAAAGCTGGATATTTAATGTGGCCCGGTCCGTATGGAAACGGGGGAAGCCGGAAATACCTGATTGCGAGCCTGGACCAGAGTCTGAAACGGATGGGACTTGATTATGTGGATATTTTTTATCATCATCGGCCGGACCCTGAAACGCCCATGGAAGAAACCATGAATGCCCTTGATCATATTGTCCGAAGCGGGAAAGCACTGTATGTGGGCATCTCTTCCTATTCGCCGGAAGAAACGTTGAAAGCTGCAGAAATCCTTAAATCTCTGGGGACGCCCTGCACTGTTCACCAGCCCAAATACAACCTTTTGTTCAGAGATATTGAAAACGGACTCTTTGATGTCCTTCGATCAGAAGGCATTGGCTGTGCCGTGTTTTCTCCCTTACAGCAGGGAATTCTCACGGGTAAATATCTGAACGGGATCCCCGGAGATTCTCGTGCCGGCAGACCGGAAGGATTTCTTAGACCGGAACACATTTCACAAAACATGCTGACAAAAGTGAAAAAATTAAGTGTTATAGCGGAAGAGCGTGGCCAGTCTTTGTCACAAATGGCTGTTTCATGGACGCTGAGGCGCCCGGAAGTGAGCACATCAATCATCGGGGCCCGTAAAATTTCCCATCTGGATGATGCTTTGAAAGCTTCCGGCAATATTGAGTTTTCTGCAGCAGAAGAAAAAAAGATTGATCAAATTGTACAGGAAGAGTCTGCATGAAAAAAAGAGGAATCAGCATAGGTCTCGGAACAGGTGCGGGAATTGTAATTCTTGCAGTTTTGGTGCGGATTTTATGGATGGATGGAGCAAAAGAACCGATTTCTGAAAGAACACTTTTAGATAACAGAAAACAATTTGAAAAAAATCTTATAGAAAATATCATTTTGGAAACGGTCAAAGAGCACCCCGATACCCATAATTATGAAGCTTGGGAAAGTGCATGCTGGGCGATGGGTCTGATCGGTTACCGGGATGAAACAACGGAAAAAGCCGTTAAAAACGCCCTTGGTTATTATGATTCAATGGATACATCATTATTGCGAGCGCTTCTTGAGATCAGTTATGGGCTCTATCCCGCGGAGTTTATTCCTGAAATACGGAAAATCATGCATTACACAAATGATCCAAAGCTTTTTTCTATGGCCGGGCTCTACCTTAACAGAGCTGAGTTTACTTTAGAAACTGCTGTTGAAATCAGAGATCGGTTGAATGAAAAGTTTTATCACATGCCGGATAATCCTATTTTGGAAATGTTTAGGGCCGAACTCCATTTCAGACCGGACAGACCTCCGTTGGATTTAATATTATCAGAGGACTTTTTACCGGAGTCTCCTGTATTTTTTACATTTTTCCGGCAAAACAGAGACTATCCGGGAATAACCATTCTGCGGAAAAGCAGCGGTCAGTTTTTGACAGACAAAAAGACCGGCAAGCTTTGGAATGTAACACATTTGGGGCGGTCAAAATCAAATTTGCCGGGATACATAACCAATGGCAACACACCGGAAGGACTCTTTTCCGTTCAGGGGATCAGTGTTTCCGAGAATGTTTTTATTGGTCCGACGCCGTTGATTGTTCTTTCCATGCCCGGAGAAGTGTTGCCCGTGGACTTTTTTCATGGAGCAATTGATGATTCGGCTTGGTCCCGCCAACTTTATATGTCCGTTCTTCCCCGATATTGGTTTCAGTATCTTCCGGCTTATACTACCTATTATGCCGGTATGGCCGGGAGACGTGAAATTGTGGCACACGGAACGACAATTGATCCGAATTTTTCTGCGGAAAAGCCTTGGTTTCCTCTCACGCCGTCACTTGGTTGTCTGACGGCGCTTGAATTATGGGACGTAAACACCGGCAGAAGAATGTTCAGTGATCAAAAAAAACTGGTTGACCTGATAAAAAAGGAAAAAATCAGTAAAGCATATTGGATGATCGTAGAACTTGATGATAAAAAGTCCCCGGTAGAACTGATTGACCTAACCCGGGCATCCCGAATTCTTCGTCTGCAATTGGAGTCGCCGGAATAACGTCGCGTCCAATTTTAAAACGTTTTATCAGCACAACATAAAAAATTCTTTTATGGATGGGTTAAAATATAAATCATGAGGACTTATTCAGTTTTCTGAAATATCATCATAATATTACGATCCTCAAGAATGGTTATATGTGCAGTGACGGGAATCGTGTTGTCGCGGGAATCGATCAGGCGAACAGAAACGTTATACACAGCAAGCGATGGGGCATGTTCTGTTTCGGAAAGTATTTTTAAATAATCCTCGTGTGATACAAGATCTTTTAAAGAAAGGAGTTTTAATTCATGATACCCGTAACCAAGGATCGTTTCTGCTGAAGTGCTTGCATTTTGAACAAAGCCCGTTTCATTAAATATTAACAAGGGAAGAGGAGCCCGGTTAAACGTGTATTCAAGCTGCTCTTTTTCGTGACGCGACCGTTCCAAATCCTTGTATAAAACGGTGACATCCGTTCCTGCTGCAATAAATAAATTATATAGCATGTCTCGTTTGATATATGTGAAATCCCAAAGGAAGAAGTATTCAAGGTCTTCAGAACCTGTTGCCGGCAATATGTGTCTTGAATCATCGAACTTGTTTGTCAGAATATCTTCAAATATTTTTGCTGCTTTTTGTTGGTGTTCAGGGGCCACAAAAACGTCATGAAATATTGAATTTGACAATTCTTTTTCTGATCGCCCCGACAGTTCAAGTGCTGCATTATTAAAATAACGGATGTGTCCCTGTTCGGAAAAACCGACAAATACAGTATGGCCTTTTTGGGCAAACAACCGGATCGTTTCCTGAAAACGCAAAAGATCTCTTTCCTGTTTTTTCCGTTCACTGATATTCCGCAAAACCACATGAATCAGATCATGGCCAAATTCATTAAATCTACGCGCATGGACTTCTGTTAGGATACGGCGACCATATTTGGTCAGATGAGTGCTTTCAAATCGTGCAATATTGTTCTGGAGAATTTGCTGCATATGAAATTCAATGAATGGCTTATCGTCCTTGCTTACAATATCTTCAATTTTCAGGCCGATTATTTCATTGCGATTATATTTAAAAAGAGAGCAGGCCGTTTGATTAACATCAATGATACGGGTTGTATGGTCAATTACAAATGAAGCATCACTCATATTGTTAAAATATGAACGATATCTGAATTCTCGATCATCAAGAGCTTTCTGTTTCATATAACCGCTCAGATTGTCTGCTATATGAAACAGATATGGAAAGGAATCAAATCCGGTTAATTGGCTGCAAATATACTGAACCGGAACCTTTGACCCGTTTTTTTGGATAACAGAACCCTCCGTAAATTTATGTGCATCAACCCATGATTCGGGCGTTTCAACCAGCGTTAAAATTGATCTTAGATCAGTCCCGGTGATCTCTGTTGTTGAATATCCGGAAAAACGACAAAAATCCTGACTGGGCAGTTTTATTAATAATGAAGGCGTGGTTATAATCCAGTATCCCGGTATATCTGAATAAAAATATTGAAAAATAGTAAAATTCTCTTTTTTCCGGGTGCTAATGTTCCGATCCTCTTTTACAGGATCCTGATTGGAGATTGAACGGAATGTGCAGAGGGCTGTGTAAAGGAAATTTTTAAAAATTTCTGAACGATTTAAATTTTCCTCAACGACCAGCCCGACATAAAGAAACCCCTCTTTAAACCTGTAACAGGCACTGATCAGAACATGATATATGTCGGGAAACAGATCTTGTTGATTGACGACGACCGCCGGATCAACAGCCGGTTCATCGGTGTTTAGCAGTTTCTTGATTCGATTTTTTCCTTCATAGCTGTTTGTATAAGCCAGGATCTTTTGCCGGATTTCATAGGGTGTTTCAGACAGGAACTCCGGTTCGGAAACGCGAGGATCAAAACGGATAATCCAGTGGTTTTTTAAATTGGGTATTTGAAGCAGCGACCGGCATAAAATCAATATCTTTTCCTCAAGACTTGCAGGTTTTAGTAACGATTTGATTATAACGGAACATTCTGACAGAATTGCTGCGTTTGTTTTAAGTTCTATGAATTCCGCATTTTTTTTATCAAGGAATGTTTTTTTTGATTCGTGTTCTTTCTGTATGTGATATTCGTAAATATTGAAAAAAAGGGTAATAAATGAAATAATGATGATATCCCTGATAAAAAAGTTATTAAAACCGTGATAAAATAAAATTTCTATTAACGGGACAGTAGAAAAATAGACCAAATAGTATCGGAACAATCCGGTAAATAACCATAAGACTATTCCTATGCCCATCAATATACCCGATAAATGACGAACCCTGTCCTGCCATGGAGGCGGACTAAGCTTAAAGAGAAACTGAACATGCTTATTGGTTAATGAGAGCTTAAAAAACATTATGAGAAACAATAACGCAAATGAATAAAGAACGATATAATTGATCAGATAAACGTAATGGAGAGAGTTCAGATAAATTGATTTATCCCAAAAAGGGGGATTCAGTGACAACACAAACGGATAGACAGAAATATAAATGATAACCATAAAAGCGCGGTATAAAATTTCCAAAGTAATCACGTTATTCCAGATGTTTTCACCGGATTGTTTACGTATTTCGTGCCATATTCCGTGCCAAATGACCCAGCAGACATTTGCGGTAAAAAGGAATACGGTTCCATAACCTTCAGGCTCCCAATGGAAAAACATGGGTAAATAACCCCCTGAAATCACAGAAAGCAGTCCGTATCTCCACCCCCAGACAATAGCAATCATTACCGGAAATGCTAAACCAAGATATAAGGTGATTGTATAATTAATGATTTGAAATTCTAATCCGTAAAGATTCAGGATAAGGCTAATGATGCCAAAAAGAATAGAAACAAGAATTTTATAACCCGAATATGTGTTTGTAACACGTCTCATTTTATTTTGTCTTTTTCTTCATTCACATAATAGGAGAAAATAAAAATTCCCAGCGCACTGACAAACCCAATGAGTGTAAAACGAGTCCACAAAGTATAGGGATGATAGGTATTCCACAAAAGAAGAGTTGCTTCATTAAATGTCAACCCTGTTATGTCAACCAACTTTGCCATTGCTTCAGGCCTGGTAACAGATTCGCTCATCTGATGGAATTCCTGAAGATACCGGATGGCCAGGTTTGCCTTGTCCCCCATCTTGTCGTAAACCGTTCCTCCTAAGAAGGAGCCATAAGCCCATCCGATAGCCAGCGGGATATTGGCATAACCCATGTACTGACCCTTTTTTCCCGGCGGAGCAATAATTCCCAGATATTCATTCATTTTGGGACTGGCAAGCATTTCACCGATTGAAAAGAGAAGAATGCCTAATATTGTAAGGTAGCCGGACATAAAATAACCGGATACAATTAAACCGGCAGAAGTAATTGTTATGCCGATAAAGATGGATGTTACCCGTCTCATGCGGGAAACCAGCCAGGATATAATGACAACGGTCAGTATAATAATTGCTGAATTGGCATTAATCAGCCATTCCTGGGACACCATCAATCCCCGGTCTGTCATGCGCAGCATGAAAGATGGCAAATTGAATCGAACAACCAAATCAGACGAATCCACCCAGTCTGCAATAAAGTTGGGTAACATATCAAACAACTGCATAAAGACAAGCCAAAAACCGGACATAATGATAATAAAAATCAGCAATTTGGGTTCGAAAATATCATTGAGTGTCGTTTTTATCACATGCAGGGGTGAAACGGTTTTGTCGGAATTGGACGGGATTTCGGGATAGGTTAAAAGCATAAGAAGGTTTAGTGATATTATTCCGGCCGATGCGTAAAAGACGGCGGCCCATGAAATGCCATACATAAAATGGGCCAACGGAGCCCCCAGAAAAGCGCCGATGTTGATGAGCATATAAAAGATTCCCCAGCCGACAGAAGAATTTTCGGGTGAAAGTGTCTGGACCAGCGACCCCTGTATCCCGGGTTTAAAAAATGCCGTACCGGTTGCCAGAACAAGCGTCCCTCCCAGAAAAGGATAAAATTCTCGTTGAGTTGCCATCAGCAAATACCCGGATATTTTAAGTATAAATGAGATGGTCAGGGTTTTTTTGTATCCGTAGCGATCGGCAAAGCCTCCTGAGAACATCGGGATCAAAGATTGGACCAGAGCCCACCACATAAAGATTTGTCCTTTTTGAAGCTGGGAAAAATGAAGGCCGTGTATCTCGTCAGCTTGTGCTATATAAATCGGGATCACGACACGAACACCATAGTAAGACAAGCGTTCAAGCATTTCAATGATGTTTAATATCCAAAACGAGTATTCAAATGAACGAACCTGGCGGAAAAAAGATCTGTTACCCATGAATCATCTCCGGTTGATGAACGGTTACACCTGTGCTGAAACCCTTTCTTTATGTTTTTTTACAAAAAGGCATTAAAATCTATAAAATATCATGATGACATAATACCGGATAATTGTTTCTATGAATAAGGTATATTTGATCAATGTATCTCTTTTGTGAAAAAAACTGTTTTCGCGGGAATAATCATTAAAATTGTTAACGGGAGAATTCATGATTAAACAGCTGTTGATTATCCTGGCCGTTGGGTTTCAGATGCTGTATGCCGATGACAGCGCGGATTCGTTATTTTTGAATATTGGCCGGAAATATGCTCTGGCAGGAATGTCTGTTTACGTTTTTTCAGAAGGTAAAGGGGATTACCGGTATAGTTACGGAAGACGGGATATTTCAAGGAATCTGCCGGTTAATCGTCAAACGAAGTATCGAATCGCTTCTATCTCAAAATATGTAACGGCAACGGCAATTTTCATTCTGTCAGACCGGGGATTGCTTGACCTTGATGCCTCCGCTTCAAATGGATGCAGACTTCAATGTTTATAAACTGCCGGAGATTAATGACCTGGCTGTTTTATATCGGGGAACACGCCCCCAGTTTGATAATTTCCGGGGCATTCAACCGCAGGAACCTGACATGAGTCAATATGTGCCGGGCTCAAACGGGTTGAAATTTGCACCGCAGGGCGGCTTAAGGGCCAGTGCGGAAGATTTGGTTAAATTTTTAAAGGCAAACATGAAACAAGAAACACTGATGTCGCCCCTTGCCTTCGATGAGATGCATACCACTGTTTGGTCGTACAACGGAACCAACGGAAACAATTATAACGGAATTTTTAAAAATTTTGCCCATGGTAACCATGTTACAACAGACCTGCTGCCCGGTGAAATGTTGTTGGGGCATTCCGGTGAAGCCTATGGTTTAATTGCAGATGCATATTTCTCTTATGAGAACGAATACGGCATTGTTTTTATAACAAACGGCGGGAATTGGAATTATGGTGAATACAGCGGCTGGTACAATCTTGAGGAAGAAGTGTTTCAAGCTGCATTCCAGGCGATTCCCCGCTTGTTCAACCAAATTAGCGGCAGTGAGATTAATGATATAACACCCTTGACACAGGTATATCCAAACCCTTTTAATGAAACGGTTTTTTTCAAAGTAAATCTGGATGACAGGTACAAGATAGATTTGAAAATAGTGGATTTGAACGGAGCAACAATTCTAAACATCCGTGATTCTATTTATGCGGAAGGAACTCACTATTTCAGTTGTTCATTTTATGGCTATCCGTCCGGAATTTATTTTTATCAGATATTGATGGATGATTATAAAGAAACCGGGAAACTTTTATTGGTTCGATAGCACTAACATATCATGAAAAAACTGAATTTTTATTCAATACAACATGCTTTGAATAACCCGTTACCCGGCGTACGGTATCATCAGGATATGTGGCCGGAAGGACGGAAAAAGCCTCTCAGAGATTCGTTTTACCCCGCGGCCACACTGCTGCTGATCTATTTGCAGGATGGTGAATTATTTTTCCCCCTGATTCGGCGGAGTGACAGGAAAGATGATCATCACCGGGGACAAATCAGTCTTCCGGGAGGTCATATGGAAAAAAATGAAAATCCTGTTGAAACGGCAATTCGGGAAACAGCAGAGGAAATTGGCGTCGATGTGTACACGCATGAAATTGCCGGAATGCTGACGCCTCTTCCCATTCCTCACAGCGGATTCATCGTGCATCCGTCCGTGGCGTATACAGAACGCAGACTTCAGTTTTCTCCGGACCCGAAAGAAGTAGAGGAAATTATACACGTTAGATTGTCTGAACTGTTGGAGCATCCTGAAAAAGGACGTTTTAATTTGGAAAACGGGTATCAGGTGCCCGGTTTTTTGTTTTCCAATGTAAATGTATGGGGGGCAACTGCCATGATACTCAATGAGTTTAGAGCCTTAAAAAATGCTTTAGTGTAGCGTGAATTTTATAATCGTATTTATATTATCATTATGAATTCAGTGCCGTTGCTTCTGTTAATCTCGATAGTACCTTTCAGTTGGCGTATCAATAAACGAATCAGATTTAAACCCAGACCTGAACTGGCATCATCAAATGCAGATTCGGGAAGAACATGTCCATTATCACGATAAAGAAGTTCAATTTTATTATTGCGAAGTCTGAAATGAATAAATATTTCACCGTCCTGTTTGTTTGAAAAAGCATATTTAAACGAATTTGTCAGCAATTCATTCAGAATAATACCCACTTGAAACATAATTTTTGAATCCATTATTTCATCTTCAATTTCTTTAATGACCTTGATTGTTGATTCATTATCGTAGGACTCAATAATATTATCAATCAACGGATTCAGGTAATCACCGGATGAAATATTTGTAAAATCATCGGTATGCATAAGCTGGTCATAGATCATCATACCGGATATTTTATTCTTTGCTTCCTGAAGAGCATTTACAGCCCCTTTATCCTGCAGTTTTCTTGCTTGCAGCGTTAAAAAACCGGCAATGGTGTTCATGTTATTTTTAATCCTGTGGTGAACTTCCCGAAGCAGTATCTCTTTTTCTGTTAACAGCCTTCTGACTTCATCTTCATCGCGTTTAGAAATTGTAACATCTCTCAATATCAGTAATATTCCATTTAAATGACCCTGGTTATCCAAAATTCTGGAAGATCTGATATCCAGAATTATTTCATGGCTGTTTTTCTTATATACCAGATCGAGAACGTTATCAGAATCTTCATTTTGCATGATTTTCCCGAGAGTCTCTTTATCGAACAGTGTTGCTATATCGGTTCCCCTTTTAACATTTATGGCCCCCAGGAGCTTTTCTGCCGCATGATTGGATTCTGTGATCAGATAACTGTTGTTCAAAATCAGAACACCGTCACTCATGAATTCAAAAACAGTTTTCTTGGCGGCAGGGATCAGGTCAAATAATTTATAAGCATAAATATTATATACAAAAATTACTGCCGCAACCAATAACCCAAACGGCCCCAAGTCAATAACAACCGAACGATGAGCAATCATATTGAATATAAGCGCCAGCCATGGAAAAAGCGATCCGATGAAGAGCAGGTAGTACCGTTTTCTTATCGTATTTTTGTTGACCCGCCACGCCCGCAGTAGCAAAATGCTGCCCAATATAAAGCAGACATTGGTAAAAATGACAAAAAACCAGTACCACGTTCCCCGGTCAAACCTTATTATGGTCAAATTCGATATGGTATCATAATTCAGATTGATATAATAGAGGTTGTGAAAAGGATTTGTATTAACAATAACCAGGGTTATAAATGATGCCAGTATTAATAACGGTGCTATAAAACGACGATAGTTGATTAATTGGCCTGTATATTCCATGAGAAAGAGAACCCACAATGAACCGAGAAACGCCAGACCGATATATTCAAGTGTCAGATACATAAAGGCCGATTCAAGGTCCTTGCTGTGAACCTCAAAATAATATCCGAATGTATACACTGCCGAAGCAATCATGAGCAAAGAAAACAAAAATCCGCCCGGAACATCCCTGTTTCTGTCACTGATTAAACCCATTAACAGATAAGCCATCCCGAAAATGGGAAGAAAGTTTATAATAACCTGGATAAATTCTCCGCCTGATAATTGGTTATACAATTTTTTCTCTTCCTTTCCTGATAATTGTTAACATCAAATTTCTCATGTTAGCTTTCACCGGTTTTAATTTTAAGTTTTTTTTATGGGAAATGTTATGCTGTACCGGGTGCCGCCTTTCCAGCTTTGCTCGCAATGGCCTTCAAGTTGACTAACCAGAAGATCAACGAGCTTCAAACCAAAGCCCCCTTGCCTTTCTGGCGGAGAATCGCCGGACATTCCGATACCGGTATCTTTATATTCCAAAATCAACGTGTTTGAATGCGGTAAAGAGAAGTTTATAAATATCTCACCGCAGGTATTTCCCGGGAATGCATATTTGAATGAATTGGTTATAAGTTCGTTGAGAATAAGTCCCACGGAGAACAGGATATCTGAATCTATCAGAATATCCTGAATATTGTGTTTTATGTTAATTTTTGAAGCGGAGATATTGGCTGCACTCAGATTTGTAATCAAGCGTTCCAGATATTTTTTGGAAGAAATGTTCTTATAATCATCGGATCTGAAAAGTTTGTCATAAATAACTGTCATTGTTTTAATGCGGTTTTGGGCATCTTCCAGAGCCTCTACCGATTCCGGATTGCTTAACTGTTTTCGTTGGAGAGAAAGTATACTGGCAATGATATTCATGTTATTTTTTGTTCTGTGGTGAACTTCTCTCAGTAAAAGCTCCTTTTCTTTCAGCAGTTTCTGGATTTTCATGTTTGCGGTCTTTTGCAAAGTAATATCAGAGATGAAGCCTTCCAGATGACGTAAATCCCCGTTTTCAGAATAAGAAGCCAGCACCTGTTCGCGGACCCATTTTTCATTTCCGTGTCTGTCTATAATCCGATAATCAATAAAAAAATGTTTCTTTTCCCGGATGGTATTTTGAATCGTTTCCCAAACAGCCTGTCGATCTTCAGGGTGAATGACATTGCTGTATAAAACATGTGCTTCATAAAAATCCTCCGGCTTGTAACCGGTAAGTTGCACTGAACCCGGACTGACAAATTCCATAGGCCAGCCCGGTTCATTTTTACACAGATAAACCATGCCCTGAAGATTGGAAATTAGTGTATTGAGCATGTGTTCACTTTTCCGGATTCTTTCAAGATCCATATATTTTTCCGTCATATCAGAAAATACAAGGATTATACCCTGTATTTTTCCGGAAACGTCAATAATGGGTGCAGCACTGTCTGCAATATGATATTCGGTGCCATCCTTGGCTATTAAAACGGTATGATTTGCCAGTTGAGCCGTTTTGCCGGTTTCCAGCACCTGTACAACGGGATTGGCAACGTCTCGCCGGGACTGAGAGTTAATAATCCTGAAGACTGTTTCAAGCGGACGTCCCCGGGCTTCTTCAAATGTCCAGCCGGTTAACATTTCGGCGACATGATTCATTCGGTTTATTTTTCCCTCAACATCTGTGGCAATTACGGCATCGCCGATTGAATGCAGGGTTACCGAAAGATATTCTTCACGTTCCCTGAGAGCCGCTTCGGCTTCCATTCTGGCAGTGATGTCATGGATTATGGAGTACAACAATCGTTTTCTTCCAATTTCAATTGGACCGCTGTAAACTTCCACATTCCGGATCTCACCGCTTGAGAGCCTGTGTTTAAAAATAAAATAGTTTTGTTTTTTGTCTCTGGCTTCGGCCATAGCTGCTTTTATTTCGCTGTCGGTCATGATATTGATATTGGAAATATTCATACCCTTCAGCGTTTCTAAATCCCATCCGTAAAATGTGCAGGCAGCCTGATTTGCATTATTTATTAACCCGGTTTCGGGATCAATTAAAAGCATAACGCTGTAATTGTTGGTAAAGAGCGCCTTGTAACGCGCTTTGCTTTCCTTTAAAACCGATTCTCTTTCCTCTCTTTCAGAAATATCTCTGGCAACAGCAATAACGGCATGTTTACCAAAGTACGATCCCGGAGATAAACTGACTTCTTTAGGGAACAGGGTACCGTCTTTTTTCTTTCCCCAAAAGAAGAGTTGAATCCGCTTTCCTTCAGACGCCTGTTTAATTGATTTGAAAATCAGATCCTTATCATTTTTCCCCGGTGCAGAAAGGAAAAGGGGTGTATTGCCGAGAATTTCCTCTTTAGTGTATCCATACATCGTTTCTGCCGTTTTATTGATATCAAGTATTACACCTTCCGGATTATGAATAAAAACAGCTTCTGAAATAGTGTTGATTATGTCTTTGTATGTCCGTTCGGATAATTTGAGTTTTTCTTCCGCTTCTTTACGGTCGGTTATATCTGCAATGGATATTAATCCTGCAGGTTTACCCTGATACTGAATCGATCTGCCGTTTAAAAATACCCAGCGGATCGAGTTGTTCTTTGTTCTTATTTTAAATTCGTATGAGTTAACGGTATCCTGTCCGGTTTGCCTGTTTTTGCCTCTTTGAATAATCATATCCCGGTCCTCAGGATCAACTATCTCCCAAAACTTTTGCTTATACAATTCTTCTGCAGAATAACCGGAAATCATTTCTCCGGCAGGATTTGTGTAAACCCAGGAATCGTTTTGATAGATCATAATGGCGAAAGGGGAAGAGTCTGCAAGCATTCTGAACTTTTCTTCACTTTCTTTCAGTTCATTTTCAACCAATTTCTGTTGGGTGATGTCTCGGATGTAGGCCCCCACTCCCATCTTTCCGCCGCCCATCGGGACCGGAAACTTCGTTGTTTCATAGGTATGATCATCGATTGTTTCTAATGAAGTTATAATCCTGTTCTCCCGTAAGGCCTGCAAATCGGATTGTTCGCAATTTTTGGCGTTTTCATCCGGTAAAAAATCCGAATCTTTTTTTCCGATAATTTCATGTTTTTCCCGGTTAAAAAACCGTGCATTTGCTTCATTGATTAAAACATATTCCAGATTGTCGTTTTTTAAAAACGCCAGATCATGGGTAGAATTGAGAAAGGTTTCATGCCTTTTTTCACTTTCTGTTATAGCATTTAGCTGTTTTTCAAGCGCCTTGTGAGCATCAAAAAGCTCAAATGCCATTTCTATGGAAGACATGAGAACAAATTCGCCCGAATTTTTAATGACATAACCATATCTGGTTATAGATCTAACCTTTTCTACCATTTCTTCTTCAGAATGAGATGTAACAAAGACAATGGGGATATTGTAATCTTTAAGAATGATCTGGGCAGCCTCAGGACCGCTTAACCCGGGTCCAAGGTCAATATCTATAAGGATAAGATCTATATTACCGCTCTCATTTACGGTCTTAACTGCATGTTCGCCCGTGTATGAGATTTTTGTCTTATATCCATAGTCTTCGAGTAAAACGGCAGTATATTGAGCAATGAGTTGTTCGTCATCAACTATAAGTATGGTGCTATTGGGCTTATGCATTGAATGCTCCGGTGATTTAAAGGATTATATGAATATAAGAAACACAAGGAATTTATTGAAAAGAATATTTGGTATTACTGATCCTGAACAAAGCGGTCTCTTGAAGACAGAAGGATGATATCTCGCAGTGCCTGTTCATTTTTTGCATCAAACCAGCGTTTTTCAAATTCTTTTTTCTGAACAATCTGGGCAATTGCAGCCAGTGCCCTCAAATGAAAACTTCGCTTATCTTTTGTCCCTGCTATGACAAAGAGCGTCTTAACGTCTTTTGCATCTTCAGAATACTCTATCCCGTCTTTTGCACGCACAATTAATAATTCAAAACGATCAACCCCGTCAATAATCACATGCGGAACGGCCAGGGATGGGGTTAAAAGCGTGCTGCTTTCGTCTTCGCGTTTTTTAAGAAGCTCTTCAAGTTTATATTTATCCATATCCAGACGAACAGAGAGTTTTTCAGCACTGAGTTTAAAAAACTCGTCTTTTGTGACATGACCTTTAAGATCCAGAATAGGCGCATCTTCCACAAGATGGTCAAATTTGTCCATACTTATTTCATCCCGTTCACGAATAATCTGTTTTAATTCATCTTCGAGAGATCCGGTAGCAATCTGGCGATTCGTAAGCCGTGCAATCAAATGAAGGAGAGCTGATTCGCGGCTAACCTTTTGACGTCCATAAAGAAGATAGTATAAAAAAGCAGCCAGAATCAATGCACCGCTGATCAGATAGGCATCTCCCCCTACTTGATAAATAACATAAACCAGACCCGCTATTCCAATTATCTGCAACCAAGGATAAAGGGGCGATTTAAACAAAGGTCTGTAATTGTGAAGGGTACTTTCCCGGAGTACGACAACCCCCAGACAGGCAAGAATATAGGTCATCATTAATACTGTAGAGGCTGCTTCAACCAGAACTTTCAATTCCAGAAAAAGACTGAGTATCATAATAAATCCTGTGACCAAAATAGCAACGTGAGGGGTATGAAATCGTTTATTGATGTGGGCGAAAGGACGCGGAAGAAGATTATCCCGGCTCATTGCCAGAAGATACCGGGACGCAGACATCAATCCCGCATTGGCCGTTGATATAAAGGCCAATATGGCTCCTATGCTCATTGCAATGAATCCGGTTTTCCCCAACACCTTTTCTCCTCCAAGAGACATAGGAATCAGGGAATGATCAAGCTCTTCAACATCCACAACGCCGGTGGTGACGGTGATACTCAGGGTATAAACAAAGATGACGGTAATAATCGAAAGGATAATGCCCCGGGGCATGGTTTTCCCCGGATCATGGACCTCTTCCGCCATGCTGGCAACTTTTAATAATCCGCCATAGGATACAAAAACAAGTCCTGTGGTTGAAAAAACGGGAAGAATTCCGTAAGGAGTAAAGGGGATAAGATTCTCGGTTTTTATTTTTGGGAAGCCGATAATAATATACAAGATCAATAAACACAAAAGAACACTAACAAGAATAACCTGTGTTCTTGCCGCTTCTTTTACGCCCAGCGTATTTAAAACGATAAAAAATAGGGTTAAAAAAGCGCCAATCATTATTATGGCATTAATTTCGACAGAATATATATAAAGACTATTTAAATCAATAATCAGCCGAACAAAGGTAGCCATGCCTACAATGGCAAATGAGCTTTTCAGCGTAAGCGAAAACCAGCTTAACAGGCCGGCGACCGATCCGGCTCCGGGACCAAAACCCCGCATAACAAAAAAGTAATCACTCCCGGCTTTCGGCATAGCGGTTGACAGCTCTGCCATACTCAAGGCACCGATAGACGCAAGCAGTCCGGCCATGATGTAAGACCAGATAACGGCAGGTCCCGCAATTGAATGAGCCATTCCCGGAAGAATAAACAGACCCGAACTGATCATTGCACCGGTAGCAATGGTATATACGTGTATTAATTTTAAGCCTTTCTTCAAATCTGAACTGCTTTGACCCGGCATGAAAAATTCCTTATGATGAATGCTTCAAAATCAGTGATTTTATGTTTGTATTACGAATATAATTATGAGGGGTTGCTAAATAAAAACAAAAAAACAAAAAAAAGCACTCATATGAGTGCTTTTTCTTTTTTTTTGTGAGAAAATATTATTTCAAAAACAAGATTTTCATGGTTTGTTTGAATGAACCGGCATGCATTCGTATGATATAGATACCGGTTGCCACTTCCGTACCGCGAAAATCAGTACCGGCCCAGACTATTTCGTAATAACCGGTTGTCTGATAAGAACTGACCAGTGTTTGAATGTGCCGACCGGATAAATCGAATACTCTGATATCAACCTTGCAGTTTTCAGGGATCTGATAAGGAATCGTCGTGCGGGGATTAAAAGGATTGGGATAATTTGCACTAAGTTCATAGGTCTCAGGTATTCCGCTGCGGCCCAATACTCCGGTTGTGTGTGCATCCAGCGCCGGTGAAACAACAGACATATTTCCGTTATAATCCACGGCGGCAAGTCTATAATAATAATGTGTTCCGGGCTGAACATCCGTGTCAATATAGAGGGTATCCGTTAATTGAACAAGTGGGCTGATTTCCATCGGATCAAAACCGGGATCCGGCGATTTCCAGATTATATAATATCCCAGATCTGAAGCATTTACGGCATTCCATGAAAGTTTAAGCTGATTTTCTGCCAGCCATTCTGCCCCAAGTCCTGCCGGGACTTCGGGAGCGATATTATCTATGGAATAACCCTGAACGGCCGGACTGATGTATCGCCCGTCCGGAAAGGCAGAGATGATCCGGAAATCATGTAATCCAGGGCCGTGAATTGATGAATCAACCAGCGTATGCACCAAAATTTCATAGTTCTCCAGAGCATATGCCGCTGTTGAATTTGCTGCAATCCATTCACCGTCATAGCGAATTTCTACCGTATAAAGCCCAATTGTGTCTGCCATGCTTTTTCCTGTCGGTTCTGCATGCCGTATATCAAAATAGCTTCGTGAAAATGAAACGGTTACCCAACCGCCCTGATCTTCCGGGACATCCATGACAGAAAGAATCAGGGCAGATGCGCTGCTTTCTGCTGTGATGTAATTTTCCTTAACAGTCTGATATGTGCCTGTTGTATCTGTGACAGTCAGAGTTACCGTATATGTGCCGGGTGTTGTATACGTGTGTAAAGGATTCTGATCCTCTGAAGTATTTCCATCACCGAAATCCCAAAGAATATCTGTAACAGGTGCTGCGCCGGGAGCTGTCAGGTCGGTAAACTGAACGTCAAAAGGAACAGGGCCTTCCGTTTTGTCTGCAACAAAATCAGGAACAGGAGTCGTCCGGGAACGCCATAGCGTCCGGTTGGGACCAAAAGCCCAGGCCGTTCCGTCCAGAGCAATATCCACACCGTAAAACATAAGATTTTCCGCTGCATTTTCCGGCGTATATTGCTCCCAAAATGCTCCGAAATCCTTTGTCATATAAAGGGCGCTTTCTCCGTAATACCCGGCTGCAAATCCCGTTCCGCTTGTTGGATCAATCCGAATATTGACAAGCACCTGTGGATTTTTATCAAATGTTGCATCGTACCAGGTAGCACCGCCGTTATCCGTTCTCCGGATTCGGGTAACATAACCGTCACCCTGCAGTTCGCCGTATGCAATAACGATACTGTTTTCACCCAGCATTTGGACGGTCCGGTTGCTGTTGCTTACGGTTGTATGATCCAGAGAGGGAAGATTCCCTTTGATGGATGTCCATGTCTGGCCGCCGTCCCGGGTAATGAAGGGTTCCATAGTCCATGGCACTACATTCAGACGGGCCATAATGACGCCCGTATTCTGATTCAGCCAGTGACCGCTGTATATATGTGGCCGGCTTGTGGGTGATGGCGTAATACTGGAAAGAGTATAATTTCCGGAGGCCGGATCCCGTGTGATTTTTTTGAACCAGCGTGTGCTGGTAACACCGAGGCGGGCCGTTCCGCTTACATACAGGATTGTTTCATTAACCTGCTGAAGATGAGTAACCATATCGTCATTGACATCAAAGCGTTGTGACCATGTCGTGCCGCCATCTGTCGTGCACCATACGAATCCGAAAACGATATCGTAATTATAGTTATTGGAACCGTCATCCAGAGAAAAGGCAACAGCCCCGATATTTTCATTAATAAAATGTACTCGCGGAGATGCACCCGGTCCGGAAAAGTCTGTTCCCGGTTCAGGAGAAATATCAGTCCAGAGTGCCCCGCCGTCTGTTGTTTTGTATAGTTTATTTTTATTGGTAACGATATAAACAATATCTTTTGAAATAAAGGCACCGTCAATATAGTGATCGCCCTCATTTCCCGGCAGAGATGTAAGCTGTTCGAAAGGAGAATCTACAGGATTCACGTGAATCGGTTCATTGACGGTTATAAAGGCGGATTTGACCCGCGATTTGTTCTCGGATCCGTCAGAGGCTTCAAGTGAAACAGTATAGGTTCCGGGTGTTTCGTAACGGTGTGTAGGATGTTGTTCCTGTGATGTTGTCCGATCGCCGAAATCCCAGTTCCAACTGACAGGATTACCGGTTGACAGGTCTGTAAAATTTACAACGAGAGGAGCCCGTCCCGATGTTACGTCAGCAGAAAAATCTACAGTCCATTCTGTCGGTTCCTGATGGAAATAGAATGCTCCCATATCTGCCCGTGTACCGTCCGGATCGGGAAGATAATCGGGTTGCCCCGCATCAATGGCAGGAGATCCGGCTTGAAGCCGATAATCCGCAGTAAAAACGGGATCAAGATTGACATCCCCTTCTCCGGGAGATATCTGATCATAATCCAATCCATTGCCCCAAACACAATTGTATTGAATATTTGCCTGGTTATCTTGCAGACTGCTGATGCCGGTTCCGTTATTGACGCTGATATTATTGATCACTTCGCCATATACCATCACGCTGATGCCATCATATTCACTGTTGACGACTGTGTTGTTAATAATAAGAGGTGTTCCCCCTTCTCCCATGGCAAGTCCAACCTGACTAGAATTTTTTATGAGATTATACCGGATAATAGGAGATGATGCCGGCGGATCTCCATCATACTGCCAGTCTCTGGACGTAATAATTCCGTAAGAACAACTGTCGATAATACAATTCTGTATAACCGGTGAAGCACTGGGGACATAAACGCCGGCCCAACCGTTTCGAATCGTAAATCCTGAGATAACAGTACTTTGGGACGTATGGCTGACTTCAATTGAATTCAACCACTTTCCGGGAGACGGTTCCAGAATACAGTTTTCCGGACCGTTTTCAGATCTGAGCACGATTTCTTTTCCGTAAATAATAAATTTAAAGCCGTCGTTATCTTCCGGATGATACACACCGTCTTTCACGATGACCGTATCGAAATCTGATGCTGTATTTATCCCGTGCTGTATTGTGGCAAAAGGGTTATTTTCCGAGCCGTCTCCTGTAACATCAGAGCCTGTGTTTGCTACAAATAATGAGCGATATTTCACCGGTTCATAAGCAGTAATTGCTCCGTAAGCAGTTTTTATGTCTGTAGAAAATTCATTGGTTGCGAAAAGTGTTACGTCATAAATCCCCGGTTCTGTGTAAATGTGTACCGGATGAGCCTGGGTGCTGGTATCGCCATCACCGAAATCCCAAAGATATGCAGCCACAGGTCCGGTGGATTCGTTTCTGAAGCTGACAACCAGCGGAACGGGCCCGCTGTCCGGAGATATTGCAAAATTTGCCTGAATTTCAGGTATCATGACAACAATCATATTTTCTTTGGTATGGGTATGTGTGATCTCACCGTCTGAAACAGTGAGGGATACAGTATAAGTTCCTGGAGTTTCATAGGTATAGACCGGCGACTGGAGAGAGCTTGAACCGCCGTCGCCGAAGTCCCATTCCCATGAAGTAATCGTTGTGTTTTCAGCAGCAGACATATCAGAAAAGCGCACAGACAGGGGTGCAGGGCCATGCGGCAAGGAAAGAACAGTAAAATCAGCTGTCAGGGATGGAAGGGATCCTTCGAATTCATACATCCCCATATCCGGTGCGGCGCCAACCCAGCTTCCCTGAGGCATGTCCACAATCAGTTCGCCGCCCATGGTATAAACGGCGGCTCCTTCATCGATGCACGGTGAATCTGCAGTGAGCCGGTAATCCGCATCAAAGGAAGGATTGTGACCGGTTACTGAACCTCCCATAATATTATCTAGCCACGTGATAACACCGCCATACATAGTGCTTTGTGCTGACGGACCGCCGCGTACATTGGAATAGGCAATCTGTATTTTACTGCTGGACCAGCAGCCGATTTCAGGCACCCCATTGGCATTGTTACCCCAGATAATACTATTTATGATGTTTATGTTAGATACCATGGTAAACAAAGCGCCTCCCCATTGATTTGCTTTGTTGTCGGCGATGGTACAATTAATGATTTTGCCGTTGGATGCGGAGAGGTATATTCCTCCTCCGGCCCCGCCGCTGCCTGTTCCTGTTGCCACATTTCCCGCAAAAAGAACCCGCTCAAAAGTAAAATCTGTATATCCTCCCTGAAAACCGGCACCATCAAACCTTGTATTGTTCATTATTCTTGAGTCTGAAACGTGAATGGTTGCATCATACGAATGAATTGCTCCATTTGTATTCTGAATAAAATCTGAATTGGAAATCTCAGCAATTGATTTTTTACCAAGGATCATTCCGATACTATTGTTATTACTGACAGAACAATAAGACATGGTCATGTGTGAAGCATCAAGATTTATCCCGAGTTGCTCATTGTTTTCAATCCGGCTATGGTTGATTTCAACGGAGGAGCCTTCAATAATAATGGCAGCAGTGGACAATGTCGACGATCCCAGATTTTTCAATTTCAGGTATTCCAGGACCGGACTGGCGCCCTCGCGAATTCTCACATGTCCGTATAAACTTTGTAGTTCTGCATCCATGGTAAAACCAACGAGACGACTGGATGGTGATATGTTCAACTTATACAAAACAATGGGTTGATAAGACGATTCGCTTTGTAAAATTGTGTTGTCGATATCATACTGATTACCGGTTAGAATAAAACGGGAAGCGATTACCAGATCTTTATCTTCCAGAACAATGTTTGTTTTGTATACACCGGGACTGACCAGTATGGTATCTCCTGTTTCTGCAGCAGCTACAGCCTCTTCAAGTGTTGCATAAGTATCAGGAACGCTTAATGTTGCCGCATTTAATGAAGACAACACAAGAAGAAGGGTTACCGTACATAAAATGTGTCTCATATTTTTCCTCTTTTCTTTTTTAGGTTTTTTTATCCCTCTGAGGGACCGGGATATTTGAAGCCGTTTATATTTTGTTTTCTATAATTTAGCATGAAATAAAATGGGAAATTGTAATCGTGGTCACTTTTTTATAAACACGGGTTTATTTTCATTCATTGTAATAAATCATGGTTTCTTTGACAGTGGTTTGATATACCCGATTCCCCGCCAGACTGCCATCAGGATAAGCAGGTACACAAACATAGCAGCAAATGCGATCCAGTATCCGGCAATTGAATTGTTAAAGAAAACGATAGGGAGGTTTAAAATGATTAGAAGAGGGAATCCAAGAAAAAGTGCAATTCCGCCGCCGTACGCCAAATCTTCCGCCGCCGGAGATTCAAACTCGGGATCTGTGATACGGACTAAAACCAATCCTGAATTAATAGTGCCGGTCATTTCTCCGAAAATGCCTATAAAACGTTCAAAATGATAATCATCAAAAGCCCTTTTTGATGCCCAGCGGATGATGAGATATGTTGAAAATGCAGCGATAGAAGACATGAATAGAACCGGCACCCAGTACTGGCTGATTACTGTTAAGCTGATTGCAGCGACTGAGCCTGTGATCAAATAATCCACGCTCACACCGGAGGCCCGATTCATTAAGCCTTTATCAATAACATAACTTTTTTTTGTTACGTCCAAAATTTTACGGATTCCTACAGCAATCAGAAGCCCGATCACAAAGTGGAAAGACCATAACGTATCTGAGAATTCTCCCAAGCCGCCGGAATCCATTAAAAGGGTTATCCCCCTTATAACTAGGTACGTCAAGAGATAAATTGATCCAATAAGTCCAACCTGAAACGCCATGGGTTCAATGGCTTCGGGAGACAGGGTTAAAAATCCGGCGATCCCGGGTGAATTCTCTTTTACAATACCGGTGAGAATGTCATTGTTTAAACTTTCTTTTCCCTTGATCAAGGTGGTTTCCCCTTTTCGAATGCCACGGTTAACGAGTGTGATACCGGCAATATATGCAATGAGAAAACCGATAACGGCAAATGTAAGTCCAATCATTCCTCCGTTAGCTAAGCCGGCTTTTTCCCAGCTGTGTCCCATGGTGTAGGCAATACCAGGCCCCATGCCAAACCCCAGGGGAACCAGAAAGCCTATCCCGGCGAAAAAGTCAGGTTTAAAGAAATAGATAACGGTAAACGCAACCACAAGCCCGGCCATGGCTTGAGTAATATAACAGGTAAGCTCAATAAACGCTTTACTGACAGGACCTTTACCAAAGGACGTTTTGGACTGACGAAGCCCCAGAATGATAAAAGTCAGCGCAAGAAGATGATACACGTACATACCCAGCCTGTCGCCGTCAAGCGGAACGATTTTCATGACCTGACTTCCCAAAACCAAACCGATTAATCCGCCTATAATATTATTGGGGATTAAAAATCTCTGAAAAAAGGGAATATAACGCCTGAGGATTGTACCTGCTATAAGGAATAAACTCAGAAACATAAAATCGAGAACCACATCTTTTAAATTTAAAGTAAGGTCCCAGGGTGTCATATTGTTCCTCCTGTGTAAGGTTAATGACGATGATAACATAATATAAAAATAAAAAAAGCAGAATAAGAAAAGATAGAATCCGGGATTTGTCAATAGGAAGGCATGGCTGGCCAGAGAGGAAAACGGCATAAGATTATTACATTATATGAGATTGTTTGAGTAATGCCCCCCGCCCCGGTGTAACATATACACCGGGGCGGGTAAGATACACCGGATTTTATCATTACGCAAATTAACATTATATTTACTATATCCTATAAATACTATGTCTGACGATGCTCACGGTTCATGAGCTCATGGGTTCATGGGCTCAAGCGTTCAAAGGTAAGAGGTTGAGAGGTTGAGGCTCGCTGCGCTCGCTGTTCAAAAGTTCAAAGGTTCAAAGGTTGAGACGTTGAGGCTCGCGGTGCTCGCAGTGGACAGTCGAAAGTCGAAAGTCGAAAGTCAAAAGTCAAAAGTCCAAAGTCGAAAGTCAAAAAGTTGATTGCCTGTTGACTGATCACTGATAACTGTCAACTGCTTACTACCGGCTATCGGCTACCGGCTACTGGCTACCGG
>NPIE01001152.1_pt3 | contig 175505 bp, 137 predicted proteins | sample 8637661 | NCBI WGS metagenome assembly NPIE01 (sample SAMN07420842, study PRJNA396082) | bioreactor metagenome | isolation source: sample BA12 brine-fed electro-methanogenic bioreactor BA | place: Japan: Kochi | collected 2016-12-09
GGATTGATAATTGATGATTGATGAGGGATGATTGATTAGGGTCGGGGCTCGTGACCCGTGACCCGTGGCTCGGGGGGGATGGGATTTGGGATTTGGGATTTATGAATTACGATTTGCGATTGGGGATTTGGGATTGATAATTGATGATTGATGATTGATGATTTGGGGGGAGGGAGGGGTGAAGGGCAGGCGAAATGTGGTGGTTTTGGGATGGGGCGTTGATCGAGGGTCGTGTTGATGGGAATCGGGGAAATCATCGGGGATAAGCGGGAGGCGATTCTGGCATTGGCGGCGAAGTACGGGGCGTCGAACGTTCGGGTGTTCGGGTCGGTGGCGGAGGGGGAGGCGGACGAGGGGAGCGACGTGGATTTTCTGGTGGATATGGAGCCGGGACGGAGCCTGTTCGACGTGGGCGGTCTGCTCATGGACCTTCAGGAGTTGCTGGGGCGCAAGGTGGACGTCGTGACGGAGGCGGGCCTGCACTGGTATATTCGCGAGCGGGTCATTCAGCAGGCGAAGCCGATATGAAGGATGAGAAGCTCTATCTGATTCACATCGCGGAGTGCATCGCGCGCGTCGAGTCGTATACGCAGGGGATGACCCAGGAGGCGTTTCTGGATTCGTCGCTCGTGCAGGACGGCGTGATTCGCAATCTCCAGACGATGGCGGAATCGACGCAGCGGCTCTCGGAGGCCACCAAGCGGACTCAGCCCAGCATCGAATGGTTCAAGATCGCGGGCTTTCGCAATGCCCTCGTCCACGATTACCTGGGCGTGGATCTGGACAAGGTCTGGAACATCGTACAGAACGATCTGCCCACCTTGAAGGTCGCGATAACGGAGATGCTGGATCGTCGATAGGGTGAGCGATCACCCACGCTCGGCACAACGACAAGAGAATCACAGGCGGAAGCGGTTGGAATTGATACTTGGTGAGGGATTATTGATTATTCGGGGAAGTTGAGGTGGGCGTAGGGGCCTTGGAGTTGGCGGGCGGCGGTGTCGTGGGCTTGGGCGGCTTCGATTTCGTGGGTGAAGAGGCCGAGGGTTTTTTGTTTGCCGTTTTTCTTGATGTAGGCGATCCACTTTTGTCGGCGGGGGTCCCAGGCGACGCCGAGGTATTGGGAGGTCGGGGGCGGTGAGCCTGGTCGCGGGGTTCGTTTGCGGCGGTTGGCGTTGTTCTGGGCGGTGGTGCAGTTGCGGAGGTTGGGGACGCGGTTGTCGAGGCCATCGTGGTTGACGTGGTCGCAGACGAGGTGGTCGGGGGTGTTCATGATCATGCGGTGCATGAGGATGCGGTGGGAGCGGCCGTTGTTCTGGACGGTGCGGACGGCGTAGAGGGCGTGGGAGGCGGTCTTGACGTGCCAACGGAACTGGGCGAGCCAGGGGTAGAGGGCGGGGTCGACCTTGGCGAAGCGGCCCTGGGTGAGGGGGATTTTGCAGTATGGGCCGTAGCGGTCGGTGTAGATGGGCAGGTCGGGGGCGGGCTCGAGGTCCGTCGGGGGCGGGTCGGCGGCGTCGCGGAAGCAGGCGCAGGTGTCGGTGGGCTGGACGCGGGGCCAGCGGGCCCGTCCGGTGCGGGGGTGGGCGGCCGGCGGGTTCCGCAGGCAGCGGAGGGCGCCCGCTATGTCGCGACAGAAGCAGCAGCGGGCGCAGGATCGCGATGTGGGCACATCGGGCATCGGTGCGTCCTTCGTGGAGGCTGGGAAAAAAGTTGCGCCTCCATAAAGGGACGGTGTTGCGTGTTCTGACCAAAAAATGGGCCTGTTTGCGGAGGGTCGGCGACGGTAAGTGGCGGTGGGAGAAGCAATAAAAAAAATTTGTATGTCACGCGCGATTCTTCATTTGGGTGTTGCGTGTTTGGACCAACGTTGTTTTTGGCGCGTCAGGGCGGTTTTTCACATGGGGGCGAATGGCGGGAACTGCATGGCCCTTCGTGCGATCCGGTTCGGGGCATAAATTCGAAATCCGAAATACAAAATGCGAAACAAATTCAAAGGACGAAACCCGAATGCTCCAAATTCGGCCCAATGCTGACGAGAATCGGCGGGCCGGGGGGACGAATCGATTATTGATGATTGACTATTCGGGGGTTTGCCAGGGGATGGGGAGGTGGAGGCGGGTGAGTTTGGCGGCGAATTCGCGGGCTTCGCGGTTGGGCTGGTAGCCGTTGCCGTCGGGGGCGGGGGTGAGCCAGGCGAGAGACTGCATCTGGGCGAGGACATCGTGGGGGCGGCCTGCGTTGATCAACGCGAGCAGGTCGATCTCGATACGGGAGAGGGACATGGCATCGAAGCGGTAGTCGAGGAAGGCCTCCCAGGTGAGGGGGACCCAGTGGCGGACGATCTGGTGGCCGATGGCTTCGGCGTACCGGCGGATTTCGAGTTGGGCGTTGGGGGCCATGCGGAGCTCGAGGAAGTGGAGGAGGTTGTGGAGGTCGATCTTCCAGTAGGCTTCGGTGTAGGTGGAGAGGGGCAGGTCTTTGCGGGCCTGCTCGCGGGCGATTCCGGCGGCGAGGCGTTCGTCGTAGGCGTCGCGGGTGGCGGCGAGGATTTCGGACTCGCGGCGGGTGAAGTGCTCGCCCTGCTCGGGGGGCAAGGCGCCCCCGCTGCCCTGGCGGTTGTCGGCGGCCTGGAGTCGCCACTGGTCGGGGGCGGTGCGCTGGGCGGTGTCGATGGCGACGGAGTAGCGGGTGGAGCATTCGTTGACGTTGGCGGTGCGGTGGCGGATCCATTGCCTCCAGCAGTCCATGGGGGTGCGGAGGTGGAGCTTGATCTCGCACATTTCGAAGGGGGTGGTGTGGCGGTGTCGCAGGAGGTAGCGGATGAGGCCTCGATCCTGGCGGACGTGTTTGGTGCCAGCGCCGTAGGAGACGCGGGCGGCCTGGACGATGGCGGCGTCGGAGCCCATGCAGTCGATGAGCTCGACGAAGCCATCGTCGAGGACTTTGATGGGTTTGCCTTTGAGGGATTCGATGTCCATGCGGGTATGTCCCTGTCAGACTTCGGGCAGTCTGGTTCGCGGCTATTCTGTATCCTGTTGGTCTATTTCATGACGACTGTCATCCGTCGAAGACTTGTTCGGCAGATACGGCGTTGATATGCCCTCGCTCGTAGGCATCGAGGCGCGATTCGGCCTCGCGGGCCCATATAACGCCGATCTCCTTACGGGCGGGGAAATCGAAGCTCGGGAGGATCTCTTCGACCAGTTCGGCCCGGTCGATTGGGGTCCGTTCCAGCGCTTCCGGAAGAACGCGTTCGCTTTGCGGCGTCATGGCCATCTCCTTCTGTTCTACGGGCGACCATCGTAGCAAGAATGCGGACCCCGTGCAAGGGAGGTGCGAATGCCTCTGGCGGGTGGAGTGCGAAGAACGCGCGGTGCGGGGTGGCGGGCGGGGGCGGGAGGTGGTAGAAAAGAGGGGTGGGCATGATGGATTTTGGATCAGGAGTCTGGCGATGCGTGTCGGGGTGGTTGGGGCCGGAGCGATGGCGGGGTTGTACGGGGCGTTTCTGGCTCGTGCGGGGTACGACGTACACTTTCTGATGCGAAGCGATTACGAGGCGGTGCGGTCGCGGGGGTTGCGGGTGGAGAGTTGTCAGGGGGACTTTCATCTGGAGCGGGTGAACTGCTACCGGGAGCCTGGGGAGATGGGGGTGGTGGACCTGGTGTTCGTCGGCTTGAAGACGACGGCGAACGGGCACTACGAGGAACTGATTGCGCCGCTGGTGGGGGCGGAGACGCGGGTGCTGACGGCGCAGAACGGGCTGGGCAACGAGGAGCGGCTGGCGGAACTGTTCGGCGCGGAGCGCGTGGCGGGCGGGCTGGCTTTCTTGTGTTCGAATCGCAAGGCGCCGGGGGTGATTCGGCATCTGGATTACGGGTTCTTTCGGACGGGGAATTTCCGGCGGGCTCCCGATGCGAAGTTGCGGACGTTCGTGGGCATGATGCAGAAGGCGGGGGTGGAGTGCAGCACGGTGGACGATCTCGTGCGGGCGCGATGGGAGAAGCTGATCTGGAATGTCCCTTTCAACGGGCTGTCGGCGCTGCTGGATCTGACGGTGGACAAAATCATGGAGGACGGGGCGCTGCACGCGCGGGCGGAGCGGCTGATGAAGGAGGTGCAGCGGGCGGCGGGCGCCGACGGGGTGACGATCGAGGACGGGTTTCTGGAGTACATGATGGGGCTGACGGTGAAGATGGAGCCTTATTCTACGTCGATGCACCTGGATCGGCGGCACGGGCGGCCGATGGAGATCGAGGCGATTATCGGGGAGCCACTGCGGCGCGGGCGGAGGTGTGGGCTCGCCCTGCCTGAGATGGAGGGGCTGTATGCGCAGTTGAGGGAGATCGATCGGGGCGTTGAGGATTGACGGTGCTGGTGACAGCATGCGGTACGCGAGAGAAGGTAACGCCTTACGGCGTCACTACGAGCGCGTTTGTGGTGTGCTCGTGAGGGCACAGGTGATGCGCAAGTGCCATGAGGTGCGATCAAGGTAGCGTCTTACGACGCCACTACGAACGTGCGGGGGCGGACGAGGTGGCGGCGGCAGCGCCGTAGACGATGAGCATCTGGGCGATTCCGTAGGTGATCCAGCAGAGGTCGCCCAGACCGCGCCAGTTGTCCTGGAAGAGGCGGAGGGCGAGGAAGGCGTCGCTGATGAGGAAGAGGAGGCCTCCGAGGGCGACGGGGAGGAAGCGGCGGTCGAGGCGGGCGAGGGCGGCCATGAGGGCGGCGGCGGTGGCGAGGAAGAGGGTGTAGGCGGCGGTGGGCAGGTGCATGGCGGGCAGGTCGTCGGAGGGGTGGACCAGCAGGGTCCAGAGGGCGAGGCCTGCGAGGTTGTAGACGGTGACGGCGACGGCGAGGGCGGGCGTCCAGCGGGGTTGGCGGGTGAGCTGGAGGCGGCGGGCGAGGGTGAGCAGGCCCGCGATGTAGGCAACGTGACCGAGGGCGAAGAGGGGGACGATCATGGTGAGGGGGTGCGTGAAGCGGAGGGCGCGGAAGGCGCCGTAGAGGTCGGCGAGCATGCCGAGGGTGACGCCGGAGGCGATCAGGGCGGAGGGCAGGCCAAAGGGATCGCGGCGGCGCCAGAGGGCGTTGATCCACGCGACGGTGGCTAGGACGGCGGAGGAGATCCACCAGAAGCGGGACCAGGCGCTGTTACCGGTCACGATGGCGCCGACGAAGGTGCCTGGCAGGAGGGCCAGCCAGAGGAGCCAGAAGACTGAGAACAGTACATATCGCGACGAGTTTGTCATGTGCATCAGCGTATCCGACATGGCGTCTTCGCCCAATGAAAAAAACGCGCGGCATTTGCCATCCCCAATCCCGATTGTATCGGGATGGAGGCTGCCACCCACCTGGCAAGATGTTGTCACACACACGCAGCGACGGCATGTCACAACTGCTGCCGGGAAGGCGGGTCGGATGCGGGGTCGGGCAGCAAGGTGAGGTCGTCCGGGCAGCGATCGGCTGCGCCGGTGAGTTGGATCAGTTTGCGGCTGAGGGCGCAGTAGGACCAGTAGAGCACGAGCAGGGAGAGCACGTCCAACGCAGCAACGAGCAGGCCAATCATCGGGTTGGTCGCGGTCTGCTCCAGCCGTTCTATCAACACGTGGAACCATCCAAGCGACCAAAGGTATATCAGGACGAGGACGAGGGCGGTGAGGTGGCGGATGGAGCGCGGGCCGAAGTGGCGCAGGTTGAGCCAGGCGATGGCGAGCACGATGACGCCGAAGGCGGTGAATGGGAGGACCATATACAGCAAGGCGGCGTAATCGGACTTGAGGACCGTCGGAATGCCGGCGTAGGCTCCTATGTAGACGAAGAGTGCGCCGAGCAGGCCGAAGGCGGCGGCTACGGCCTGGATGATCCGCTTCGTGAGGATGGCTCTGGTCATCGTTCGCCTCCGCTCGTGTCTTTGTCGCTGGCTGTCACACGCTTTGCAGGCGTCGCCCCCCTGCCGCTGCCACGTGCCCTGCCGCTGTGGGTCTATTATACCGACATGCCCGGCGCGCAACAAGGGAACTGGCGCGTTGAGGGAGGCGAGGATTGGTTCGTCCAGGTGGGGGTTTGATTCGTTGGCGGGCGGGGACAAGGGTGTTGCGGGCGTCTCGTTTGCGGCGTATCATCGGGTGCCGGCGGCAGTGAGGTGTGCGCCGCGCCTCGGGTAACGGAAACCATCGCTTGGGAAGGAGACTTGGACATGAGCACGGAGATTCGCGTGCAGGAGCTCGACAGCCAACGGTTCATTGCGGAGAAGGTCGCAGAGATTCAGGCGGCGGTCGGAGACGGGAGGGCAATCAACGCGCTGTCGGGCGGTGTGGATTCGTCTGCGGTCACCCTGCTGGGCCATCGGGCGCTGGGAGATCGTCTGCGGACGGTCATCGTGGAGAACGGTTTGATGCGGCAGGGAGAGATCGAGCAGGTGGTCAACTTTTTCCGGGACCTGGGCGTGGCGGTGGAGGTGGTCGACGCTCGGGAGGAGTTTTTTGCGGCGCTGAAGGGGATCCGGGACCCGGAGGAGAAACGTGAAGCGATCACGCAGACTTTCTATCGCGACGTGTTCGGGCGTCTCGTGCGGGCGAGCGGCGCGAAGTGTCTGCTGCAGGGGACGATCCTGACGGATATTGACGAGACGGTGGCGGGGATCAAGCGGCAGCACAACGTTTTCGCGCAACTGGGGATCGATCCGGAGGAGGCGTTTGGGTATCGGATCGTGGAGCCGTTGATCCAGTTGCGGAAGGACGGCGTGCGGAAGGTGGGCGAGGCGTTGGGGCTTCCGAGCGAGCTGTTCGCTCGGATTCCGTTTCCCGGCCCGGCGTTGGCGGCTCGGGTGATCGGGGAGGCGACGCCGGAACGTGTTGCGATCGCGCGCAAGGCGACCGCCGTTGTGGAACGGTTGCTGAAGGATACGGGGGCGTTTCAGTATATGGCGATCCTGCACGAGGATCGCGTGACGGGCATGCGGGACGGCAAGCGTGATTTCGGCCATCAGATCGAGGTGCGTTGTTGGGACAGCGTTGACGCTCGAACGGCGACACCGACGCGACTATCCTTTGAGACGCTGGGGGCATTGGCGCAGGGGATACTTCGCGAGGTGGACGGGGTCGTCAGTGTGACGTACAACATCGCGTCGAAGCCTCCTTCGACGATCGAGGCCATCTGACAGGTCCGGCGGGCCAGGCAACGGGCTATTCGCGAGAGGTCGTCAACGGCCTGGGCGAGATGATCGCGGTGGTGACGGTGCGCGAGTCGCGGATCGAGTCGCTGACGGGTAACGACGCGTTCACGGTTGGGTCGGGGTGAGGAAGACGCCCCCGCGCTGCAAGAGAAGGCTCTATTCCTCCCCACTGCAAGCGTTCAGTACGAAACAACCATGCGTGGATCGATGCAGACGCTTCCTTTGCCATACGAAGAAGCGCACAGCATATGGCATTCCTTCTTCAAATGGTTCTGCGTGAAGGGGCGCCACGTAGGACAGCTGTTCATCTGCTATACGTAGGTTCTCTGAGTAGAAGAAGCCCAATGGAATCAGCATGCGCCTATGACCGTCATCGACTGGTTCTGAAATCCGCGTGATCGTAATGTCGTTTGTGCAGTTTGCGGTTGCTCTTGCCCCTGTATTGGGAACCAGGTGATTGTAGGTTTCAACTGGGTCTTCACTCTCCGGACCAATTAGGAGGATGGCATTGTCGATTCTCTTAACGAAGGAGCTTCTGTTCTCGACCGTAGTTTTGGCCAGTAGGAAGCCCCCAGAATGATTGAGATCAAGGTGAATATGCAGATATGCCGTGTAGTGATCGGCGACTTTCCAGATGAACGCAATGATGCCGAGCAAAGCACCGACCATCTTTAGAGCTTCGATCATCTTCTTCTCCTGTTGTCGAAAGTGCGCGGTGTGCGGCACACACTCTGCATTGCCATCGTACGAGACCACGAGAGAGCGACGTCAGGCCTGGGGTAGTCCGGTTTTGGTGAAGAGGGACTCGATGACCAGGAACAGGCCGGCGGGGTCGTAGCGGTGTCCGAGTTTCGGGACCCACCATCTTCCGTGGGCAAGCCAGTGTCGAAATCCCAACGCTCCCTTGAGTTGACTCACATCCGCTTTCGCCGATGCGATCTCTTCTGCCCAGACGTCGAGAATATCTTCCAGACGAATTCGGCGGCGCGTGCGGGAAGCCATGCGACGGAAGGCTCTCGTCACCGAGTCCTTTGGCTTCCTGTTCATTACGCGATTTTCGAAATCGACACGGATGGCTGCCTCGGCAGCCGCGATGATGAATAGCGACGCCTGCTTGTCGGCCTCGTCGAATAACTTCTCGATCTCGGCGAGCGTCTTGCCGAAGAGTCTGGGATCCTGCACATCCGCCGCACTTGCCACGGCTCTCGTGGCGATTTCCGCACCTCGCACAAGGTTGTCGCGTGTGGTCTCGTAGTAGTCCCAGACGTCCCCTACCGTCACCTGGGCTGAACTGATGGCGGTGCGCTGTGTCACGCCATGACCTCCTCCAAGACGATCTGGAAGGAATCGCGGTCGAAGGGTCGGGTTTTGGGACGGGGACTTCGTTCCACGAGCACCCAGCGGTCGTCCTGCAACAGAATGGTGCGCACGGCCCGTTGCCCGTGCACGTCGACGCGTCCGTTGGCTCCGACGATGAGGGTTCCCTTGGGGCGGAGTTCGACCCGCTGCTTGCCGATCAGGAGGGACAGCACATCCACCTGATAGGAACCGATGTAATCCTCCTGCAAGGGGGCTGACCAGGTTGAGTACTGGACCACTCCCTCGTTCTCAAGGGGGGCGAGCCACGCCCTGACCTGCGTATACAGATCGTCAATGTCGCGGAGCCACTGGTCGCGGCGGGCCTGCCAATCGATTTCCACCTGTTCGGCAGCTTTGGAACGGAGAAATGCACCCAATCCATCGTCCTGTGTCATCGGCAACGTCTCCAGCAATCGCGTTTTCCCGCTCGTACTACAGGGTGATGATAGCATGCGGGGCAGCATGGAATCAAGCACGAGGTTGTGAAAACGGCGGCGGGCCGCGAGAGGCAGTGTGGTTGGTGGTTCTTCACAGGGAGAAGCGTTGGGACGGTCACGGCTGGTGCGCTCCGGGGGGATGGGCGGTCGGAGGGGAGATGCTTCGCTCGCTCAGCATGACAGGAATGGGGCGGGTCTGGCGAGGGGGTGTATGCGCTTGCGGGCACACTACGAGCGGGGGATCGTGGGGGTGGGATGGGTTATTGATTATAGATTATTGATGATTGATGATTGATGATTGGAAGGGGCGGAGATGGAGGGTTTCATTTTTGGGGGGTGGGGGTATACTGTGGGGTTTGCCGGGGCGGTGGGCCCTGGCGTGTGTGGCATGTGGTATGGGAATGTGTGATGGGGTATTTTCGGGAGAATGTGTCGGGGGTGTCGGGGTATACGCCGGGGTTTCAGCCCAGGTCGTCGGACGTGGTGAAGCTGAACACGAACGAGAATCCGTATCCGCCTTCGCCGGCGGTGCTCGAGGCGCTGCGGGCGGTCGGTGCGGAGCAGCTTCGTCGCTATCCGGACCCGGCGGGCGGTGCGTTTCGCGAGGCGGCGGCGCGCGTCCACGGGGTGGGGCCGGAGAATATCATCTGCTGCAACGGGGGCGACGACCTTTTGTCGATCGCGATTCGGGCGTTTTGCGAGGCGGGTCGGCCTCTGGCGTATCCGGTGCCAACGTATACGCTGTATCCCGTATTGGCGAGGCTGGAGGACTGCCCTGCTATCGAGATTCCGTTCGATGAGGGGTTTGGGCTGCCGGCGCTGCTGGCGACGAGCGGAGCGGCGCTGACGATCGTGTGCAATCCGAACGCGCCGAGCGGGACGTGCGTGCCGTTCGAGGATCTGGCGTCGCTGGCGGAGATGCTTTCGGGCGTGCTGCTGATCGACGAGGCGTACGCGGACTTTGCGGACGGCGACTGCATCGAGCTGACGAAGCGGTTCGACAATGTGATCGTGCTGCGGTCGCTGAGCAAGGGGTATTCGCTGGCGGGGCTGCGGTTCGGGTATGGGATCGGCCATGCCGAGTTGATCCGTGGGCTGATGAAGGTCAAGGATTCGTACAATGTCGACGCGGTGGCGCTGGCGCTGGCGACGGCGGCGATTCAGGACCAGGCCTACTTCAAGGCGAACGTCGAGAAGGTTCGCGCCGAGCGGCGGGATTTGACGGCTGCGCTGCGCGGGCTGGGGTTTACGGTGTTGGAGAGTGCGACGAATTTCGTGCTGGCGACCGTGGGGGCGGAAGGTGGTTCGGCGATGCCGGCGGCGCGGATTCATGAAGAGCTGGCGAAGCGGAACATTTACGTGCGGTATTTCGACGTCGCGGGTCTGGAGGACAAGCTGCGGATCTCGGTGGGGACGAAGGAACAGAACGAGAAGCTGCTGACCGCATTGCGGGAAATCCTTGAATAGTCGGATGTGACCGAGTCCTACAAAAGGGGCTGTGTTGCAGGAAATACGAAACTCGAATATCGAAATCCGAAATAAGCACGAAGGCTGAAAGGCTCGAAATACGAAACAGCGCCTGGGGGCGATGAAGGAGATTCTGGGACGGAGCGGGCGTTTGCGTTCGTGAGGGAAGCAGAGGGGTTGGAATGGTGGAACGATGGAATAGTGGAATAGTGGAATGGTGGGATCGTGGGATGCGGTCGCTTTGCGGTTTCCAGCATTCCAATGTTCCAGTATTCCAGTGTTTGAGTATTTGGTGAGGTGAACAGGATGGAACCACGGAAAGCAGAGATTCATCGGCAGACGAATGAGACGGACATCACGTGCCAGTTGGCGCTGGACGGGACGGGACGGTACGAGATCGATACGGGGGTGGGTTTTCTGGACCACATGCTGACGCATGTGAGCAAGCACAGCCGGATCGATCTGGTGGTGAAGGCGAAGGGCGATCTGCACATCGACGCGCATCATACGGTGGAGGACGTGGGGATCTGCCTGGGGCAGTGTCTGCTGGAGGCGCTGGGCGACAAGAAAGGGATCGCGCGGTACGGGCACAGCTCGGTGCCGATGGAGGATGCGCTGGCGAACGTGGCGTTGGATCTGTCGGGTCGGCCCTTCTGCGTGTATCACGCGGAGTACCGCTGCGAGAAGATCGGCGATTTCGACGTGGAGTGCATCGAGGAGTTGCTGCGGGCACTGTCGAATGCGGGCAAGTTCAACCTGCACGTGAACGTTCCGTACGGGACGAACGCGCACCATATCGCGGAGGCGATCTTCAAGGGGCTGGGCCAGGCGCTGGCGGCGGCGGTGCGGATCGTGGGGACGGAGATTCCGAGCACGAAAGGACAGTTGTGATCGAGGAACTGAAACCGTCGGAGTACCGGATCGGGATCGGCACGGACATTCACCGGCTGGTGGCGGACAAGCGGCTGATGCTGGGGGGCGTGTACATTCCGTATCCGGCAGGGCTGCTGGGGCACAGCGACGGGGACGTGGCGCTGCACGCGGTGATCGATGCGCTGCTGGGGGCGGCGGGCCTGGGGGACATCGGGACGCTGTTTCCGGATACGGATGCGCAATGGAAGAACGCCGACAGCAAGGAGTTTCTGTACGTCGTCAAGGAGATGCTGGAAAAGAAGCACTGGGAGGTCGTCAATGTCGATTTGACGATCCATACCGAGGCGCCGAAGCTGGGCCCGCTGAAGGGGCAGATCCGGCGGTGCATCGCGGGGCTGCTGGGGATCGATTTCAGCTCGACGAACGTGAAGGCCAAGACGAACGAGGGTCTGGGGGAGATCGGCGCGGGGGAGGCGATGGCGGCGACGGCGATCGCCCTGCTGCGGAAGAAGCCCAAGCGCGGGCTGTAAGGACATTCGAGGGAGAGGTGCCGCTGTCGACCATCCCCAAGCCTCCGCTGCGCTGCGGCTTGAGGCTGCCACCCGCCTCTGCGAGAAACCCAAGCGTCGGTGGCGGGACAATGCTTCGCCCATGCCCACGCTTCTGCTGCGCTGGGGATGAGGCAGGCATGCGAAGCAGATTACGTGGCGCGGGCGATCAGGATCGCAGCGATGAAGGCGGCGAGCATGGCGAGGGCAAGGGCAGCGAGTGCGGTCTGCAGCAGGGTTCGGACGCTGGTACAGGCCTGCCATAGGGCGAAGCGGCGGTCGCAATCGGGGATCAAGGGGCCAGCGGACGGGTGCGCGGGCGCCGGACTGCGTAGTCGGCACGGATAGACGTCGTGAATGTCGTCCTCGTCGGGCCAGACGTCGCGGACGGTAACGGCTTCCAGTTGGGCGAGGTATCCGTCGGCGGTCCAGAGATGGAAGGTGATCCAGCCTTCGGGATCGGAGGCGGGATGGGCCATGGCGCCGTGAAAGAGGGCTTCGTGCAGGTCCTCGCTTCCGGGCGGCATGGCGGGGATGGAGGCGGGGACGGAGATGGTGGTGTAGAAACCGACGCCGGTATAGTCGCGATGGGTAACCGAGGCGGCGGCGAACTGCTTACGCAGGAGGTCCATTCCGTCGAGCGGTTTGGAGAGGATCGCTTCGATGGCGGCTTTCTCGAGTCTGGTGAAGTCCATAGGTCCTCTGCATGGTGGTGCGAGATCGTGTCGATCAATCAAGCTGCATACGTCTATGGTATACGGCCAAGTCGGGGACAGCAAGGGCGACGCATGCGTCGCCCCTACGATTCGACTTCGACGGAGCCGTGGAGGACAGCACCGGGTTTCGAAGGGAACCCGTGCAAGTACACATCCTCGATCGAATGCGCGGCATCATAGTAAATCGGGAGATCGCTCGGTCCGTTGTACAGGATACGGCCCGTCCCCTACGGCTCCCGGGCGTCCGGCGGACGGTCGACCCCTATTGCTTCCAGGCGCTCGATCAGCGGGGTCAGCTTGTCGTGGACTACCGCCCACAGTATCTCGTAGCGGATCTCGCCATATTCGTGAGTCAGGACATTTCGCAAGCCGATCACTGACCGCCAGGGAATGTCGGAGAGACTGTCTCGGGTCTCCTGCGAAACACACCGGGCGGCTTCTCCGAGGATCTCCAGGTTGCGTTCTACGGCGTTGCGCGTCTTGCGGTCCTGGAGGAAATCCTGGAAACCGACTCCCTCGGTAAACTCGACCGCCGTCCTGGCGGCATCCAGCATATCCCACAGACGAGCCATGTCCTTGGCGTCAAGCCGCATAGATCACCTGGCGCGTCTTCAGAATCTCGTGCTTTCTCCACGGGTTCCGCATCGCTTCTTTTTCCACGAGGTCAACGGGACGCCCGAGGCGAGTCTCGAGTTCCTGTTTCATGTCCAGGAGACGGTCAATATCCAACGGTGCTCCCGGCTCAAAGCTCACGAGGAAATCCAGATCGCTGTCGGTGTTGAAATCCTCTCGCAGAACAGAGCCAAAGACGGACAATTCGCGTATCTGCCATTTGCGGCAGAATTCGGCAATCAGGTTGGGGTCGAGTTGTACATTCGTATTCATGATGGCTCGATTTCATCATAGCGACGACATCATGGCAGGTCAAGCTATCATCGAACAGGGTATCTGTGCATCTGTCGGTATCCGACGATGCCCTGCCGTGTAGTCCGACCGCAGCCGCAGCGAGGGCGAGGCATGCCTCGCTCCTACCGGGCTACGATGATGCAGGGCGGGAATCCGGAGGCGGGCGTTGCGGGAATCGGGGCGGAGATCACCTCCGTCTATTGCTCCGCGGGCGTGTGGGCGTTGACCGGAGGCGGGGGCGGGGGTAGAATGCGGCGATGCCTACTGATGCGACTGGATTTTCGGACGGGGTGGCATGATGACGGCCTATGACAAGGAGATCGCTCTGGAGTTCAAACGGCGTGCCGGCGCCCTGGTGCCGATTCTCCAGTGCTACGTCTTTGGGTCGAGGGCCAGAGGGGATGCCGCCAGCGGATCGGACCTGGACGTGTTTCTCGTGGTGGAGCACTTGGTCCCAGGTGTTCGAGAGAAGATCTCGGAGGTTGCGTGGGAGGTCGGGTTTGAGAACGATGTCGTGGTGTCCACCTTTGTCCTTACCGCCGAACAGCGGGAGCACGGTCCGCTGGGCGTCAGTCCGATTGTCCAGCAGATCGAGAAGGAGGGAATCCCGTTGTGATCGACGCACGGCTCAGGGAACTCGTCAGGCTACGGATTGAGCAGGCTGAGGAAACCCTCCGCGAGGCTCGGATCCTTGGCGGGCAGGAAGCCGGTCGGGGTGCGGTCAATCGCGCCTATTACGCCATGTTCTACGCCGTGCTTGCCCTCCTCGCAACCAAAGGTCTGGGTTCGTCGAAACACAGTGGTGCGATCTCATTGTTCGATCGCGAGTTTGTCAAACCCGGCGATCTTCCGAAAGGACTGTCTCGGTCGCTTCATCTGGCATTCGAACACCGCCAGCAAGCCGACTATGGCGAAGTGCGCGAGATCGACGGGGTAGCGGTGCGGAAGGCAGTTGAAGCGGCGGAGACATTTATCCGAGAAGTCGAAGCTTATATCCAAAGCAAGGGTTTCGGTTGCTCGGGTCAGGGGTGAAAGAGGGTACGACCTACAGAGGGGTACGATATGGGTTTGGCGTTGTATAACAGTCTGACGCGGCGGAAGGATGCGTTCGTTCCGGTGGAGGAGGGGCGGGTGGGGATGTACGTGTGCGGTCCGACGGTCTATGGACATGCGCATCTGGGGCACGCGAAGAGCTACGTGAGCTTCGACGTGCTGGTCCGCTACCTGCGGTACCTGGGCTACCGCGTGACGTACGTGCAGAACATCACGGACGTGGGGCACCTGACGGACGATGCGGACGCGGGGGAGGACAAGATCGCGCGGGAGGCGGCGAAGGAGCGGAAGCACCCGATGGCGGTGGCGGAGTTCTATACGCGGAGCTTTTTCGAGGACATGGATGCGCTGAACTGCGTGCGGCCGGACATCAGTCCGCGGGCGAGCGGGCACATCATCGAGCAAATCGAGCTGGTGCGGACGCTGCTGGAGAAGGGGCACGCCTACGAGGTGAACGGGTCGGTGTACTTCGACGTGGCGAGTTTCAAGGAGTACGGCAAGCTGTCGGGGCGGAACATCGAGGAGATGATGGCGGGGTCGCGGGTGGAGCCGTCGCCCGACAAGCGGAACCCCGTCGATTTCGCGCTGTGGAAGAAGGCGGAGCCCAACCATATCATGCAGTGGCCGAGTCCGTGGGGGATGGGGTACCCCGGGTGGCACCTGGAATGCTCGGTGATGGCGATGAAGTATCTCGGGCGGACGATCGACATTCACGGCGGCGGGCTGGAGAACCAGTTCCCGCATCACGAATGCGAGATCGCCCAGTCGGAGGCGGCCAACGAGGCGCCGTTCGTGCGGTTCTGGCTGCACAACAACATGGTGACGGTCGACGGGCAGAAGATGGGCAAGAGTCTGAACAACTTCATCACGTTGAAGCAGGCGTTCGTCGGCGATCACGAGCGGCTGGGGCGGGCGTACGAGCCGCTGGCGATTCGGCAGTTGATTCTGCAGAGCCATTATCGCAGTCCGCTGGATTTTTCCGATGCAGCGCTACACGGGGCGGACAGCGGGTATCAGAAAATCGCGGAGGCGGTGCGTGGGTTGCGGAAGCAGATCGCGACGGCACCGGAGGGCGAGGTGAATGCGGACGTGGCGAGTCAGTTGGAGTCGCTGCGGACGAAATTCGAGGAGGCGATGAACGACGATCTCAATACGTCGGTGGCGCTGTCGGTGCTGTTCGACCTGGTTCGCGTGACGCATGGGGTGACGTCGGGCGGCGGTGCGACGCGTCCGACGCTGAGCGCGGTGGACGAGTTGTTCCGTCGGCTGGGCGGGGACGTGCTGGGGATCGTCCAGGGCGACTACGCGGAGACCGGCGGCGTGAATGAGGAGGCAATGGACAGGCTGGTCGGCCTCCTGATCGAGCAGCGGGCGGTGGCGAGGAAGAACAAGGATTTCGGCACGGCGGACGCGCTGCGGAACCGTCTGGAGGAGGCGGGGATCGTGCTGGAGGACAAGCCCGAGGGCACGCAGTGGAGATGGAAATGAGGATCCTGGGGATCGATCCGGGGTTGCAGTGCTGCGGGTATGCGTGCATCGACACGGACGGCGATCGGGAGGCGATCGTCGAGGCGGGCGTGCTGCGGACGGATGGCGAGCTGCCTCTGGAACGTCGGCTGAATCAGATTGCGCTGGATATCGAGACGCTGCTGGAGCGGTTTCGGCCGGAGGTGGTGGCGGTCGAGCAGTTGTACGCTCATTACGCGCATCCGCGCACGGCGATCCTGATGGGGCACGCGCGCGGGGTGATTCTTCAGAAGAGTGCGGCGGCGGGCGTGGAGGTCAAGAGCTTCAGCGCCACGCGGATCAAGAAGTCGCTGACGGGGAACGGGCGGGCGTCGAAGGAGCAGATGCAGCGGACGATTCAGACGGTGATGGCGCTGCCCGAGCCTCCGACGCCGCATGACGTGGCGGATGCGATGGCGATTGCGCTGTGTTGCGCAAACTCGCTACAAAGAAGCCAGCTGGGTGTGGAGAGGTAGCTATGCCCCAGGCATTGGATAAACTGACGATCAAAGGCTTCAAGTCGATCGAATCCCTGGAAGATTTTGAGCTGCGCAACCTCAATGTCCTGATCGGCAGCAACGGCGCAGGCAAGAGCAACTTCGTCGATTTCTTTCGCCTGCTGCGGGCCATGATGGAGCTTCCACTGCCCCACTTGCAGAACTCCAGTCTCCAGGCCTACATCGCCGATGGCGGCGGCAGTGACGATTTCCTCTTCAATGGTCCCAAGGTCACGAAGTATGTGGAAGCAGTGCTGCTATTCGGAGATAACGGCTACCGCTTCAAACTTGTGCCAACCTCCGACGAGACCTTCATCATCAACGACGAAGCTCAGTACGGGAAGGCGAGCGGCTGGCGGGATCTGGGAGCGGGCCACACAACCTCCCGATTGCTGGGAGAACGCACAGAACCCAGTGCGCAGGGTGGACCAAATGCAGCCTCCTACGTTTACGAGGCGATTGCCTCGTGGAAGATCTACCACTTCCACGATACGAGCAGCATTGCGCCGGTGCGTCGTTCGGAGTCCGTGGAGGACTGCGAGTACTTGCGGTTTGACGCAGCCAACATTGCTCCGTTCCTGCTGGAGTTGAAGAGAAGCGAAACGAAGACCTACGAACGGATCGTCGAGTCGGTCCGACTGGTAGCGCCGTTCTTCGACGACTTCCTGATGCGACCGAACGGGCAAGACAAGGTGCGTCTCCGCTGGCGACAGAGAGGGTCCGACTATCCGCTCAAGCCGCACCACCTGTCGGATGGCACGATCCGCTTTATCTGCCTGACGACCGCCCTGCTGCAACCGGATCCGCCGTCTACGATGATCCTCGACGAACCGGAGCTTGGACTCCATCCGTATGCGATCGAGATTCTCGCAGAGCTGATTCAGGCAACTTCAACAAGAACGCAAGTGATTGTCTCCACGCAATCACCGGCTCTGGTGGACTGCTTCGGGCCGGAAGACATCGTCGTCGTGAATCGCAGAAAAGGGGCGTCGCGCTTTGAACGTCTGGATGCTAGCCATCTCTCCACCTGGCTGGAGGATTACTCGCTGGGCGATCTGTGGCGCAAGAATGTCATCGCCGGGGGGCCGGCGCATGAGTAGTGTGGAGGTTTACGTGGTGGTCGAGGGGGCGACCGAACAGACCTTCATTCGCGACGTTGTCGCTCCGACGATGTCGTATCAAGGCGTCTATCTCCATGCCGCCCTGATCGGCAAGCCCGGCCACAAAGGCGGCAACATCCGTTTCGACCGAGCCAAGACCGACATCGGCAACTTCCTCCGCCAGCGACGCGATACGTATATCTCAACCATGTTTGACTACTTTCGCATTGACCCGGGTTGGCCAGGCATGGATGAGGCGCGTCAACAAGGTACAGGCAGAGCAACGTTGACAGCGCAGGAGAAAGCCATCGTCCTGGAATCCGCGACGCAAGGCGCCCTCGTGCAAGCGTGCCCTGATCTGGATGTCCGCGGACGTTTCATTCCTTATATCGGGATGCACGAATTTGAGGCGTTGCTGTTCAGCGACCCGCGTGTTCTCGGCGAGATTGCAGAGATCGATCCAGTGGCAATCCATCGGATTCTGGACCAACACGGCGAACCCGAGGAGATCGACGACGATCCGGTTTGGGCCCCTTCCAGGCAGTTGGCAGCGTTGAACGCCAATTATCGGAAAGTGGCCATGGGCAAAGCCATCGCGGAAGCCATCGGCGTCCCGACTCTTCGCCAGAGGTGTTCCCATTTCAATGACTGGCTGAATCGGTTGGAGGCGCTTATCATGAGACGTGATGTGCGACCAGAGAAAACAAGCAGTTGATGGTGGTGCTGTATGATTGCGAGGATTGAAGGGAAGTTGTTGCGGGTGGATACGGAGACGGCGCTGGTGCAGGTCGGGGCGGTGGCGTACGAGGTGATGCTGCCGGGGTACTGCGTGGGGGTGCTGAGCGAGCAGATCGGCGGCGAGGTGGTGCTGTGTACGATGGAGTATTATGAGGGGACGCTGGGCGGGGGCAATCTGATTCCGCGGATGATCGGGTTTCTGAGCGAGGCGGAGCGGGATTTTTTCACGCGGTTCACGAGCGTCAAGGGGATGGGGATCAAGAAGGGGCTGCGGGCGCTGAACCTGCCGATTGCGAATATCGCCGACGCGATCGAGAACGGGGACGAGAAGATGCTGCTGAGTCTGCCGGCGGTGGGCAAGCGGATGGCGCAGCAGATCGTGGCGGAGCTGAGGGGCAAGCTGGTGACATTTGCGACGGGGGCGGAGCCGGCGCGGGCGGCGACGAAGCTGGCGGGCTTTCAGAACGAGGCGCTGGAGATCCTGGTCGCGTGGGGGGAGAAGCGGAACGAGGCGCTGGAGCTGATCGAGCTGACGTGCCAGAAGCACCCCGAGGTGACGAGCGCCGAGGCGCTGGTGCCGCTGGTGTACCGGGTCAAGCAAGGGATCGAGGCGTGAGCAGCCTGATGACTCTGTCATTCCGCTCCATTCGGCAGTGCGGCCCTTCGCTGAGGGTAAGGAGAAGAAGAAGGCGGTTTATGGCACCGGACAGGTCGTCTTCAAGACACGATAACCCTCAATGAATGCCGTTCAGGTATGAGGCCCGGGGAAGCAGCATCCCTGCGAATCTCAGCGTGACCACTCCATGCGCAACTTATCTTGATGCACGCCAGCTCCGTAGGACACAGTCTTGAACTTGCAGCGCATATAAAGACGAATGGCCCCCTTATTTTCATGGAGGACATGCAAGAAAAGATGGTCATGGGATTTTTGTAGTTCTCTCACCAGACTTGTGGCGTAGCCCTTTCCTCGATGATCGGCGGCGACCAAGAGATAATCAATATAGGGCTCGTCCTTTAGCGTCGTAACCGATATGAACCCAACACATTCGCCCCCAGTCTCAATGACATATCCTGAAGCCTCTTTAATACCAGAGGGCAGGTTGTTTCCACATGCATCTTCCTCCCGCCGATACAGGGCGCTAACTGCATCCACATCTTGCTTTCGCATCTTTCTGGGTGGGATCATGGATCTGGTGTACGCTGTCTGAGAAGATACAAGTCGCTCACAACAGCTCGACGTCACGAGCGCCGCAGCTAAGGGAGCGCGTCACTGCAAAGATCTATCGGACGCATTATAGGGTCTACGCCAAGAGTGAGGCAAGCACCGGCGCACATTTCCTGCGGACATCGACCGGTTGCTCTCTGGCGGTGCGACAAGGGCGAGGCATGCCTCGCCCCTACCCGTCTAGTCACATCGCAACTGCAGAATACGGCGTAAAGTCCTGTCGGAACTCCTACGAACGTGGGTGGGCTGACCAATCCTTCGCGGACCGCCTGAACCTTGACCGACGTGTGAATCGTGCCATAAAATACGAACTGAAACGTGGAGGCACAGAAGGACTCGTTGACGATTTGATGCTATAGGAGGGCACTATGAGGCGTGTGGCGATCATTCTGGTGTTGGCATGGGGGTCGGGGGTGTGGGGGGCGGAGTATTTTCCGTTGGGGGTGGGGAATCGGTGGTCGTACCAGACGTCGACGGGGATGGGGATGACGGTGGCGGTGACGAGGGAGGCGCCGGTGCGGGGGGTTCGGTGCGTGGTGGTGGAGACGACGCTGGGCTGGCAGAGCAGCCGGGAGTTTGTGCGGGCGGAGGCGGACGGGCTCAAGGCGTATAAGTCGGAGATGCAGGGGCAGGAGTTCGTTTACGATCCGCCTGTGGTGCGGGTCAAACTGCCCTTCCAGGAGGGACAGACGTGGACGAGCACGGTGAACCAGTTCGGGATGTCGATCGTGACGACGTACCAGTCGGCGGGACGGGAGCGGGTGCAGACCCCTGCGGGGGCGTTCGACTGTGTCGTGGTGCAGTCGACAGCCGCCCTGCCGGGACAGCCTCCGATCGTGTCGATGAACTACTATGCCGCCGACATGGGGCTGGTACACCAGATCGTGCAGACGGGCGGTCAGCAGATGATCGCAACGCTGGTGTCGGCGAACGTCCGGCCCTCGCAGAAGCCTGCGCGGACGGCACCGGCACAGACGACGCCGGCAGTCCCCGATACGTCTCGGGAGGAGGCGGAAACGACGGAGGAGAAGGCGGCGCTCGAGCGGTACGAATCGCCCGACGGGAAGGTGGTGCTGTATAAGCCTCGGGAGTGGGCGGTGGAGCAGGAGGCGTTGGGCGAGGGGATGCTGGCGGTTTCGGTGCTGGAGCCCGAGGAGGATGCGGCGGTGGTGTTCATGAGCTTTCCCGTCGATCAGGACATCCCGGATTCCGTCAAGCTCATGGCCCGCTGCATGATGGCCCTGCGTGAAGAATACCCCGACATCAAGGCGACGCGCGTCTCCTCGTCGCCGGAGAAGGATCGCACGATCGCGGAGGTGACGCTGAGCGCGGAAGGCGAGCAAGGTAAGGGCCATGCCTATTTCTTCCACACGCCTCGAGTCGGCACGGTGTACTTCCTCCTGGCTCGGACGGACAGGTGGGAGGAACTGCGTCCGATGATGACGAACGTGGCCGCCAACCTGGCCTACGCGCCGGAAGGGATCACGACGGTCGTGCAGCAGGCCCAGGCGCGGGCCAGCGCCGCACCGGCCACTCCGGGCACCGCGCTGTCACCGGGCGTCCTGATCAAGCAGGCCTCCCAACGCGCCGGCAAGCAGGTGCCCCTGCAATCCGTGGCTCTGCCCGATCGCTCCGCGAGTCTGCAAATTCCCCAGGGCTGGGATCTCGAAGGACAGAAACTGGAGTTCGTGACGGTCAACAACCGGCAGACCCGAACGCACGGCATGGGATGCACCAAGCACAACTTTATGGCCAACAACATGTCGCTTCCCGGCGTGATCAACGCGCCGTATCAGCCTCCGGCCCAGGCTCTGAAACGGGTGCTGGAAGCCGGTCCCGGCACGCGCGAGGTGCAGGTGCTCAGCATCTGCTCGGTCGAGGAGGCGGTGCCGGAACTGGCGCAATCGATTCAATCCATGCGCGCTCAGGGGATGCAGGTCGAGGCCCGCCTGATCTACGCCCAGTTTCGGAACGTCCCCACGGGCACGACCGAGCGCGGGCTTTTCAGCGTCCAATGTGTGGGCATGCCAATGAATCCTGCCTGGCAAGTGATGCTGCAGGGCTGCTGGGCCCCTGCGAATGAATTCGAACAATGGCTGCCCTTGTTCCTGCGTCTGGAAAAGACCATCCAGATCAATCCGCAATGGTTTGGACAGGAGATGCAGGGTCGGGCTGCGACGCAGCGAAGGCTCAACGCCGGGCTGATGAATTCGATCGCTGAATCCAATCAGGCGTTTGACGATTATATGGGCAGCCTACGGGACGCGGATCGGAGTCGGGATTACACCAGTCATATGTGGAGCCAGACGACGCTGGGGCAGGGAAACTGGGTGGCGGAGAACGAGGGGGCGAAGGTGTACCAGACGGATTCATGGGGGATCGAGGGGCCCGAAGGGCGCATCGACCATCAGGCCTACAACAACACGCACTTCACGGGGGAGAATCCCTGGGGCGGGGAGGACCTGGAGCTGGTGGATACGCGGGAGGAGTATGAAGGGTATATTGCCAATCCGTAGGGGGCGGCGAGCGTTGGATGTTCGCCATCCCCAAACGCTGGGCGTTTGAGGCTGCCACATGGGGTGGGGGGAATGATTATTTGCCCGTACGGGGGAGATCCGGGGGGGCGTTCGCCATCGGCAAGCTTCGCTTGCCGCTGCCACCCAGGCGCTGCCACGCGGGGTATATATGGGGCGTGATTGTCCGCGGATGCAGGGGGGATGATTATTTGGCCATATCGGGGGGCGCAGCGTTGCAATTTGCGGGGGATCGGGTAAGCTCTGGGCTATGGCAATCGGAAGAGTTATCAGTGGACAGTCCCTCGGCGAGGCGGAGGAGGTTTTCACCAGCTCGCTTCGTCCGGGGCATCTGGACGAGTGCATCGGGCAGCGGAGCGTGCGCGAGAAGCTGGGCATCGCGATCCAGGCGGCCAAGCAGCGGTCGGAGCCATTGGAGCATATTCTGTTTTATGGGCCGCCGGGATTGGGCAAGACGACGCTGGCACACGTGGTGGCCAACGAGATGGGGGCGAAGATCCGCAGTTCATCGGGTCCGGCGCTGGTGAAGGCGGGCGACGTGATGGGGCTGCTGACCAGCATCAACACGGGGGATATCCTGTTCATCGACGAGATTCACCGGCTGAGCACGCCGGTGGAGGAGTTCATCTATCCGGCGATGGAGGATTTCAAGGTCGACTACACGGTGGACAGCGGGCTGCACGCCAAGACGATCAACTTTCCGCTCAAGCGGTTTACGCTGGTGGGGGCGACGACGCGGGCGGGGCTGTTGAGCGCGCCGCTGCGGAGCCGGTTCGGGATGCTGTATCACCTGGATTTCTACAGCACGTCGGAGTTGACGGAGATTCTGAGTCGGTCGGCGGGGCTGCTGAAGCTGCACTGCGAGGAAGGGACGCTGGAGCTGATCGCGAGCCGATCGCGGGGGACGCCGCGAATCGCCAACCGGCTGCTCAAGCGGGTTCGCGATTACGCACAGGTCAAGGGCTCGGGCATTCTGAGCACCGATATCGTCGAGAACGCGCTGAAGATGGAGCAGATCGACGCGCTGGGTCTCGATCCGCTGGACCGGGCGTTTCTCAAGGCGCTGGTGAACGTCTACGACGGCGGGCCGGCGGGCATCGAGGCGATCGCGGCGACGCTGGGCGAGGAACGCGATACGCTGGAAGACGTGGTCGAGCCTTACCTGCTCCAGATCGGGTTCGTCCGACGGACCAAGCGCGGGCGGGAGATCACCCCCAAGGCGCGAGACCACCTGGGGCTGGCACCGAAGAAGGCCAAGCAGGGTCGCAGCGAACAGGGGGATCTTTTCGAGCTTGACGGGGCCTAGGTTCCGGGGCAAGATTGGGTGCAGCAGCGCATGGGAATCGACGGGAGGGAATCCGTCTCAGGCTGCGTAGTTGCGAGGAACAGATGAATCCTGAATCGAGCCCATTCAGTCCAGGCCAGCCGGTGCCAACGGAGTTCTTCGTCGGTCGCATCGAGGAGATCGAACGTCTGCGGAGCATGGTGCTGGGGGCGGTCAACCGGCGGTTCAAGATCGGATTCGTCACCGGCGAGCGCGGGATCGGCAAGAGTTCGCTGGTCTCCTTCGTCCGCCATCTGGTGGACCGAGAGCAGGCGGTGGCGGGATGTCATGCTTTTCTGGGGGGCGTGCGAGAGCTTCCGGAGATGGTGCGCCGGACCTTCGACCGTCTGCTCAAGGACAGCATCGAGAAGCCCTGGCACTCGAAGGTACGGGAGTTCTTCGGTCAGCACGTGCGGGAGGTGGGCCTGTTCGGCATCTCCATGGAACTGAGTCTCTCCGCCCAGGACCTGTCGATGATCACACACGATTTCGTTCCGTCGATCCGACGGCTTCTGGATCGACTCTCGGGCGATCGACGTGCCCTACTGCTGATTCTGGACGACATCAACGGATTGGCATCCTGTTCTGACTTTGCCAACTGGCTCAAGAGCGTGGTGGACGAGATCGCCACGAGCCAGGAGGGGCTGGCCTTGTGCCTGCTGGTGGTGGGACTGGAAGAGAGACGGCAGGAGTTGATTCGCGTGCAACCTTCGCTGGCGCGGGTTTTCGAGATGATCGAGATTCACCCCTGGAGCGACGAGGAAGCGCGGGAGTTTTACGGCAAAGCGTTTCAGAACGCCTCGGCGCAGATTTCGCAGAAAGACCTGGACCTGATGGTCCAATTCACGGGCGGGCTGCCTGTTCTGGCGCACGAGATCGGCGACGCGGTCTGGCGAGCGGCGGAGGACGTGAAGGTCGGGCACGATGCGGTGTGGACGGGGATCATCAATGCGGCGGAGGTGGTCGGGCGCAAACTGCTGGAACCGCAGGTTTTTCAGGCACTGCGAAGCGACCGATACCGATCGATCCTGAGGAAGATGGCGGACCGCCCGATGGAGCTTCAATTCCGCAGACAAGATCTCAGCGCCAGGCTGACCTCCGATGAGAAGAAGGTAATGGACAATTTCCTGCGGCGGATGAAGGATCTGGGGATGCTCGTTTCAGACGAGCAAGCGGGACGCGGGGGGTATCGGTTCGTCAATCAGCTTCACGCGCTGTATTTCTGGATGGAATCGCAGCGGGTGAAGCGTCGCGCGTAGTGGCGACGTGCACGGTTTACGTGGGGCGGGCTTTGAGGATGTGGGGGGCCATGCGGGGGCGTCGTCCGAGGGTTTCGGTGAAGTGGTGGATGAGGACGGCTTCGATATCGTCGAGGACGTTCTCGGGGGCGTGGGCGATGTGGCGGAGGTTGACGAGGGCGCGGGCGGCGGGCGGGCTGAGGCGGACGCGTTCGGGGAAGCTCATCTCGCAATCGCGGCAGACGAGGCCGTTGGCGGAACTGCTGAAGTAGGCTTCGCGCTGGTCGGGCGAGAAGGCCCGGCGGCAATTGGCGCAGGTTTTGAGGTTCGGGCGCAAGCCCACTTCACGCAGCAGCGCCAGTTGGAACAGGATCAGGCGGAGCAGGATGTCGCGGCGCGGGCCGGCGGCGACGTCTTCGTCGAGGTCCTGGATGAACTGGACGAACTGGTCGAAGAGCACCAGATGCGGATCGTGGTCGTGGGTGAGGTGGTTGAGCAATTCGGCGGCGAAGAGGACACTGTCGAGGGCGAAGAGGTTGCGGCGGAGGCCTCCGCGCATGGGATGCTGCTGGTATTCGGTGAGGGTGGCGAGCTTGTCCTTATCGGCGGCGGTGTAGACGATGTCACCGAAGGAGAGGACCTCGATGGGACCATCGAAGGAGGACTTGGCGCGTTTGGAGCCCTTGGCGATGGCGCCGATCTTTCCGGCGAGGCGGGCAAAGAACGTGACGACCTGGGACGTTTCGGAGTAGTCGACGGCACGAAGGCAGACGGCGCGGTCCTTGGTCAGCATGGCTACTCTTCTTCCGGGACTCTGCGAATCGTGATGCGGTTGATCCGGCGGGGTTCGGCGGAGGCGATGGTGAACTGGAGGTTCTGGTAGTCGAAGTGCTCGCCCGTCTTGGGGACGTAGCCCAGGCGGGAGAAGACGAAGCCCCCTACCGTGTCGTAGTCCTCATCCTCGGGCAGGTTCAGCTCGTATTCGTCGTTGAGGTCGTCGACGTAGGTTCGGGCGTCGACCTCGATCGTGCGCTCGTCGACCTCCTTGATGGATTCGGGCGGGGTCTCTTCGTATTCGTCGGCGATTTCACCCACCAGTTCCTCAAGGATGTCTTCGAGGGTGACGATGCCGGCGGTGCCGCCGTATTCGTCGAGCACGACGGCGATGTGCAGTTTCTGGTTCTGGAACTCGTGGAGCAGCGAGCGCAGAGATTTACTCTCGGGGACGAAATATGCCTCGCGCATCTGGTCGCGGAGGCGGAAGTCGGCGGGGTCCTTGCCGATCTGGGCCAGCAGGTCCTTGGCGTAGACCAATCCGACGATGTTGTCGATGTTCTCCTCGTAGACGGGGATGCGGGAATGGCCCACCTTCTTGATGGCTTCGAGCACGGTGGGCAGGTCGGCGTTGACTTCGATCGCGATCAGGTCGGTGCGCGGGGTCATGATCTCGTCGGCGCGGCTCTCGCTGAGTTCGAGGACGTTCTCGATCATCTCCTGCTCTTCCTCGTCGAAGGTGCCCTCCATGCGGTGCTGTTCGAGGTCTTCGAGGAATTCCTCATGCTTTTCTTCGAGTTGCTCTTCGGGGGTGGCTTCGGGGACGCCGGCCAGGCGGCGGACGAAACCGTCGTAGAGGCGAAGGACGTAGAGGACGGGTGCGGCGAGGAAGGCGAAGAACATCAGGAGGGGGAAGGTCCGGCTGATGAGTTTCTCACCGGCGTGCTTGGCCCAGGCGTGGGGAATGGCCAGGCTGAAGACGGAGAAGATGGCGAGGGCGACGAAGAAGACGAGGATGTAGCTGATGGGGCTGAGGGCGCGGTCCTGGATGGTGGAGAGCATGGCGACCAGCAGGAGGAGGGCGCAGAAATTGAACACGAGCCGGTACAAAGAGCAGGCGAGAATCAGGCGATCCGCATTGTCGGTTACGGCGTCGACCAACTTGGGCCTTTCCTCTCCGCTGGCGGACTTGAAGGCTTCCTGCAATCGGAGGCGCGAGAAGCTGCGCAAGGCGATGGCATTGACGGAGAAGAACAGCGTCGCTCCCACGAACAGGCACGTCAGCAGCACAGCCCAACCGATGAAGTGCACGTCGAACAACCCTTTCCAAGTGACCTCAAATCGGGGCCGGGTTTACATTCCCGGCCCATCGCATTCTCTGTGGTGATTATACACGAGACCGAAGCCGGCGTGTTGGAGAATCTCATCCTCGGTGCGGTGCATTTCGCGGGCCTGCTCGGGGGTGAGATCGTCGAATCCCAACTGGTGGAGCAGCGCGTGGGTCACGTAGAGGGCCAGTTCGGCTTGGGGGGAGTGGCCTCGTTCGGCGGCCTGACGGGTGGCCATCTGGGCGTTGACGATCAGATCGAGGATCCGGGGGGCCTGGGGATCGTCGGCGTCCGAGAGGTCGAAGCTGAGGCAGTCGGTGGTCCCTTCGTGGTCGAGGAAGCGTTGGTTGAGCTCGGTGATGCGGGCATCGTCGACGATTCCGACGCTGATGGTGGCGTCGGAGAGGTCGAAGCGGTCGCAGACGGCCTGGATCAGCGTCTCCAGTCGGGCGGGGTCGGCCGGTGGGTCGTCGAGCTGGGATGTGATCTCGATGGCATTCATGGCCCGCCTAGGTTTCGACCATCCTGGGGGCCTGGGGTTTCGGCTGCGGCGGCAGCGGCGCATCGGCGGGGGTCGGATAGGCGATGCGCCCGTGGTAGTGGGCGGCCAGGGACTTCGACATGCTCGCTTCGATTCCGCTGAGTTCGCGGAGGGTCAGATCGCACTCGTCGAACTGTCCGTCCTGGAGGCGTTTCATGGCGATGTTGTGGACGACGATCTCGATCTTGGCGAGGGTCACTTCGGGCAACGAGCGGGCGGCGCCCTCGACGGCGTCGGCGAGCATGATGATGGCGGCCTCCTTGGTCCTGGGTCGGGGGCCGGCGTAGCGGAACTCGCTTTCGGAGGGCGGGGCACCCTTGGGCTTCTTGCCTTCGGGGTCGGATTCTTCGTGCTTTTTCCTGGCCTGGTGATAGAAGGGTTCGACCAGGGTGGTGCCGTGGTGGGTCTCGATGAACTGGTGCAGGACGTTGGGCAGTCCATATTCCTTGGCCATTTCGACGCCGTCCTTGACGTGGCCGACGATGATGAGCTGGCTCATGGCGGGAGAGAGTTCCTTGTGCTTACTGGTCGAGCCCATCTCGTTTTCGACGAAGTACTTGGGCTTGTTAATCTTGCCGATGTCGTGGTAGTAGGCGCCAACGCGACAGAGCAGGCCGTTGCAGCCGATGGCCTCGGCGGCGGCTTCGGCGATGGAGCCGATGAGCAGGCTGTGGCTGAAGGTTCCTGGCGCCTCCATGGCCAGCTTCCTGAGCAGGGGCTGGTTGGCGTCGGAGTAGTCCAGCAGGGTCATGCTGGTAGCGATACGGAAGGTCTTTTCGATCAGCGGCAGCAGGCTCTGGATGAGCAGTCCGCCCAGAAAGGCGGCGAGGGCGTGGTGACCGGCGGCCCAGACGACCGAGGTAAAATCCTGGGGCTCGCCCAGGAAATTGAGATAGACCACCGACAGCGCCATGGCGAAGACGGCGACCGCGGCCATGGCACTGACTTCGAGCAGCTTCATGCGGGTGCGGATTTCGCGAAGGGAGAAGCAGCAAGTGGCGACGCCGGTAGCCATGGTGAGGAAGAGGCCAACGCCCTGGAGCTGGAAGCCGGCGTCGGGCCTGGGTCCGACGCCGAGGCAGGCGAAGAGGGCGTAGAGGATGCCCATGCCGACGGCGAACCGCTGGTCGTAGGCGATGACGAAGACGATGGCGGCGACGACGGCGGTGCCGGTGGCCCAGCCTGGGGTCCAGCGTGAGGGACCACTGGAGAGCACGGCGATCTTGACCGCGCCCAGCAGGACGAGGAAGAGTCCGACCAGGGCCAGGGCTCGGGCATGGTTGTGGAGGATGCGGTTTTCGTAGTGGTAGATGTAGAAGGCGGCTCCGGCGGAGAGGAAGATCACGACGGCCGCCAGCGCGCCCAAGGCCCGAAGGCGTCCCTGGTTGATCATCTCGAAGGAGAGGATCGCGGTGGAGGCGAGCACGAAGCCCGACCAGAGCAGGACGGAGATCACGACCTCGCGGCGGGCGAGGGCGGAGACACGGGTCGAACGTCCGGAGGAGATGTTGCGCCGGACCTGGTTTCGTCTGGGATTGGTTTTCTTATTGAAAATCGCCATGGTAATTAACCCGTTAGGCAGAAGGCGGGAATCGCGCCGCCGCTGGAGCGGATCGGCATCTCACTCGTGAGCGCGTCCTTCGGTGCGTTTTTGAGATTCCTGCTTCTTCTTGTAGGCTCGCACGATATTCTGGACGAGTCGATGTCGGACGATATCACTCTGGGTGAGTTGGACGATACCGATGCCCTTTACGCGTCGGAGGGTTTCGATGGCTTCGACGAGTCCGCTGGTCTGGGTGGTGGCCAGATCGACCTGGGTGATATCGCCGGTGATGATCATTTTGGAGCCGTGCCCGAGGCGGGTGAGCACCATGAGCATTTGGAGGCCGGAGGTGTTTTGCGCCTCGTCGCAGATAATGGCGGCTTCATTCAGGGTGCGCCCTCGCATGAAGGCGAGAGGGATGATTTCGATGATGTCCAATTCCATGAACTTGCGCATCTGGGCGAAGTCCATCATGTCTTCGAGGGCGTCGAAGAGGGGTCGCAGGTAGGGATTGACCTTGGCCTGGATATCGCCGGGCAGGAAGCCGAGTTTTTCGCCTGCCTCGACGGCGGGCCTGGCCAGCACGATCCGTCGGATCTGCTTTTTGCGGAGCATGGAGACGGCGACGGCGACGGCGAGATAGGTCTTGCCGGTTCCGGCGGGTCCGGTGCAGAAGGTAACATCGTTTTTCAGCATCGTCTCGATGTACTTCAACTGCCCGGCGGTGGAGGGTTCGACCACCTTCTTGGAATAGACGGTCACCGCCTGGCCGTCTTCGGCGCCGGCGGCCTGTGCGCCCTGCTCGATGAAACCGGTCACATCGTCGCTGGTCAGTTGGCGGTGCTTGAGCAGGTGCTTCTGCATCCGATCGACCACCTCGGCGGCCTGGTTGACGCCAGCTTCGGTACCGCTGATGATGAGGTTATACTGGCGGGCGGTGATGTTGACGCCGAGGGATCGGCGCAGTTGCCGAAGGTGACTGTCAGAAGGTCCGAAGAGCTCGAGTTGACGGCTGCCCGGATCTAGTTGTACGGTAACTTCCAAATTGCTCCTCGCTTACGCGCTGGTTCCCGCATTCGTGGATGGACGGCCCCGGTCAGGCGACCAGACGGAAAAACAGGTATCCGAAGGGCGCCGCCACCAGAGGCGAATCGATCACATCCAATATACCACCGAATCCGGGCACCCGGTTCGCGGAATCTTTCTGCTGGGCGTCGCGCTTCATCATCGACTCGGTCAGGTCGCCCAACTGCCCGATCAGGGCGAACGAAGCGCCGAAGACCAGGGCCCACGACCAGGCCATTATACCAAAGCCGAGGGCAAAAGCGAGACTGACGGCCATCGCGACGAGGATCGCTCCGGCGAGGCCTTCCCAGGTCTTTCCCGGGCTGACGCGGGGGGAGAACTTGTGTCGTCCGAAGAGCTTGCCGAAGGTGAAGGCGCCGATATCGGAGAATTTGACGACGAACATGAGCATGAGGGTGGGCCAGAGGCCGATTTCGACTCGAATGGCGAGGATGAAGGCGGAGAGGAGGCCCAGATAGAGGGCAGCGAGGGAGCTGATGCCGCAATTGGGCAGGACTCCGTCGGTGCCGAAACGGGCGTATTGGGCCACTACGGAGGCGAGGAAGGCGAAAACGAGGGCCAGGAGCAGCCAGGTGTGCAGCGAGAGGGCCAACCACTGGGGCCAGTACCAGGCGGTGGCGAGGGCTACGACGGCGACCATCGTCGGGGCGACGAGAACGCGCAACCCCTTGCTGGAAGTTAGGTTAGCGAATTCCAGGACGGCCAGGGCCATGACGATGGCGACGAGGAAGGCCAGGAGTGTGCCCTGGATCGGCTTGTCGTCGGTCGGGGAGGCGGTGATGGAGCCATCGAGCCAGCCATCGAGGAGGACGAGGCCTCCGAAGACCACGGTCATGAGCACGCCGGAGAATATCCTGTGTTTCAGCATCGTCTCGAATCCCATCTATTCGCTACCGGCTCCAGGCGGCCGGCGGCGGTACGCTCATCCACGGGAGGGAGACTCCGTGTGGAGGGCCCCGAACCGGCGATCCCGCTGGGCATAGGCGACCAGGGCCTTTTCAAGGGTTGCCTGATCGAAATCGGGCCAGAGCGTGTCGGTCACGTAGAACTCGGAATAGGAGATCTGCCAGAGCAGGAAGTTGCTGACGCGCAGCTCGTTGGCGGTGCGGATCAGCAGGTCGGGATCGTCCAGCCCCCTGGAATACAGGTGGTCGCTGATGCACTGCTCGTCGATATCGTCGACTTGCAGGTCGCCCTGCTTCGCTTCGCGGGCGATGGCTTTGGCGGCATCGACGATCTCGGCGCGGCCGCCGTAGTTGAGGGCCATGGCCAGGACCATGCCGGTGTTGTTTTGGGTCAGCTCGCGGGTCCCGAGGAGGGCATCCTTGACGGTCTGGGGCAGACCTTCCATGCGTCCGAGATGCACGAATCGGACGTTGTTTTCCATGAGACTGTGGCGGATGCTGACGAGATAGCCGCTGTAGATGTGCATCAGGGCGTCGATTTCGGCCTGGGGTCGCTTCCAGTTCTCGAGGCTGAAGACGTAAAGGGTGACCGATTCGATCCCGAGGTCGACGCAGCGGAGGGAGATCATCTCGGCGGTCTTGGCCCCCTGCCCATGGCCTTCGTATCGTGGCAGGCCACGGCGCTGGGCCCAGCGGCCGTTTCCGTCCATGATGATCGCGAGGTGGCGCGGCATCAATTCCGGGGGCACCCCGAGGCGTTCGGCAGTGGCTTTGCGTTTTTGCTCCATGGTGCTCATGTGCATCGACCTGCGACCCGGGTCGGCTCGGCGGCCTCCGGGCATCCCTTTTTTAGGCCCGCGTCAGCGTCTGGCTTCGTTTGGGTCCGACGCCGATCATTTCGACGGGGCGACCGACGATCTGCTCGATACGCTCGACGTAACGCCGGGCGTTCGTGGGCAACTGGTCGAAAGCGGTGACGGCGGTGATATCCTCTTCCCATCCCGGCAGGGTTTCGTAGACCGGTTTGGCCTTGGCCAGGCGGGTGATATTGGCGGGGAAGAAGGTCGTCTCTTTGCCCTCAAGCTCGTAGGCGCGGCAGATTTTCAGATCCTTGAGACCGGTCAGGGTATCGAGGTGCAACAGAACGAGGCTGTCGATCGAACCGATGCGGACGCCATAGAGGACGGTGACGGCATCGAACCAGCCGCAGCGTCTGGGGCGACCGGTGGTGGTGCCGTATTCGTTGCCGGCGTCGCGAATGTACTGGCCGATCTCGTTGTCCTGCTCGGTGGGAAAGGGTCCGGCGCCGACGCGGGTCGTATAGGCCTTGATCACGCCGATGTACTTGTTGACCATCCGGGCGGGGACACCGCAGCCGGCAGGGAGGCCCAGCGCGCTGGAGTTTGAACTGGTGACAAAGGGGAAGGTCCCATGGTCGAGGTCCAGCAGCGAGCCCTGGGCACCCTCGAACAGGATCGACTTGCCCTGCTCGATGGAAGTGTGGAGCAATTCCGTGGTGTCGGTGATGAAGGGACGAAGCCGCTGGGCATAGCGCCGGCATTTCTCGAAGATCGTCGCAGCCGGGAGCGGTTCGGCGCCGTAGAGCGCGCCGAAGAGCTTGTTCTTGTATTCCAGGATGGCGTCGAGCTTGGCCTTGAGGGCGTCGAGGTCACGCAGGTCCCCTACCCGCACGGCGTAGCTGCGTCCGACCTTGTCGGCGTAGCAGGGACCGATGCCACGGATGGTGGTGCCGATCTTGCGCTTGCCGAGGGATTCTTCGCGAAGCTGGTCCTCCCGCTTGTGATAATCGAGGACGACGTGGGCGTTCTCGCTGATGAAAAACCGGTGGTCGAGGGAGATGCCTCGTTCGGCGAGTTCGTCGATTTCGCCCAGCAGCACTTCGGGATCGACCACGACGGCATTGGCGATCACACAGGCGACGTCCTGGCGGATCGAGCCGCTGGGCAGCAGGTGCAGGGCGAAGCGACTGTCGCCGATAACGACGGTGTGACCGGCGTTGGAACCGCCACCGAAGCGGACGACCATGTCGGACTGCTCGGCGAGAATGTCAACGACCTTGCCCTTGCCTTCATCACCCCACTGTAAACCCACCACGCAGATATTCATCGAACCGGTGCTTCCTAAAACGTTTCAGAGACTGGTTCCAAACACAGATCGCAATAGCCTACAGAGGGAGCCTACTGGGGTCAACGAAATATTCAGGGCCTCGGGTGGTCGTGGCGGGTTCGGCTTTGAGTGCGCGGGGTTGGGCTGGTCTTGTTCGCAGCCGTCGCATACGGGGCGGAAAGGCGAAGCCCCCATGCCCAAAGCTCCACTTCGCTACGCTTTGAGGCTGCCCCCCCAGGGTGTGCGGCGACGAGAGGGTCAGGTGATCTGGGCGACGAGATGTTCGAGGACCGGTTTGAGGTGGTCGTACTGGCGATCGGTCAGACGGTGGCGGCGTTCGGCGCCATTGTCATCGGTATAGATGACAGTGAAGACGCCCTTCTCGTCGAAATGGGTCTTGTCGATGGCCTGGATGGCATCGTAGGGAATGCGTTTCCTTCCGGCGATGACGAGTTCGCTGTCGGTGGCGAGGACCTTACGGCCTCGGACGGCGAGGAAATACCCTCCGATGAACAGCGCCACGGCCAGGAAGACCGGCGGGGACTTCTGGTTGAAGACGAGGATCTCGTTCGGACGGCCCTGCTCATCGCTGTGCTCGGCGATGAAACTGTCGTTGAGGTAGCCATCGTAGGCAAACCAGGCCCCGAGGACGAGACACACGACGATGTAGATTTTGAAGTTGGTCCTTTTGTACTTGCTCAGTGGCGCCTCAATCGCCATGCATCCTCTCCTATTTCCGCTACGTTGAACGCCGCTGGGCAATGACCTCGGTGAGAGGCTGCACAAAATACGGCACGATCTTTTCTGCCATCATGGCTTCGGCCAAGTGACACAGGTTCTCAAACGCCGCGAGGGCATCGAATCTTTCGTCGGGGCTGGGATACTGTCGGACGGTCATGGAAAGGGTAATGGCGTCTTCCCGGCCCGGTTCCTTCTCGCCGGGCTCGTAGACGCTGGTCTTGGACTCGATACTGACCCTGGCCTGGGTCCGCATGTCCTCGGAGAGGGCGACGACCATGGCGGGGGAATAGACGATGGGCTTGCTGTGGGGCAGATCGAGGAGCCAGTTGAAGGCGCTTCCGCCGAAGAGGGCCTCGGCGATGATCTCGTCGTGCTGGCCGGAACAGTCAAAGTCCATCGCAAGGGACAGATCGACCGAATCGACGTCCAGAGGCGTGACGCCCAGCATGTAAGGCATCAGTTCGAGGACGAGCCGGTCCTGACGATACGCCTCCTCGAAGGTCGCGGGATTGGCCATTCCGGAGCCGATGCGGTCGCCTTCGAGGCTGACCCAGCGGTATGTCCCGGCGGCGTGGTCCTCTTCCAGATAGTAGTCGTTGTTGTCGCGACGTAGGAAACGTCCCATCATCGGAAACTGCTTCTGGATTCGGTCGAAAAAGGTCAGGATCGTGTCCCGCTCGGTGGGCAGATCCAGTTCGGTGTTGACGTAGAGGTCCACGTAGAAGTCGTCACAGAGCGAACTATAGCTATTTGCTGTCATGGGGGTCGAGCCCTCCATTCTAGTCAGACGGAACACTTCCGGGCCGGTCTTCGGAGGTATCCGAACTGCCGAACCCCGCCGGCCCATATCAATTATACGGCTGAAATCCGCATTTTCACACATATTTTCGGCCGATCGGCGCAAATCTGCCCAGTTTCAAATTTCGCGTGGGAGGCGTTTCGTCCCATAATCCCGCGCGGCGAATACACCTGCATGTCAACAGGAGAAACGGGGAATCAGTCCGCCCCCTTCCGCTCGGGTCGAGCGTCGGGGAGATCAGGCGCGGAGGAGAGTGTAGACGATCGCGACAGCTGCCAGGGCGTAGCAGTAGAATCCGAAATAGCGCAGCTTGGCGGCGCGGGAGATGACCAGGAGGAGCTTGAGGGCGCCGACTCCGACGAGGGTGGCAGTGGCGGCACCGGCCAGGGTGGCAGTGGCGGCAGCACCTCCAGCCTGGACGCTGGACCAGTTGCCTGCGGTTTCGAGGAGGGTTGCGCCGAGAATGGCTGGTATTCCGATCAACATGCTGAACTCGACCGCCTGGCCTCGCTGGAGGCCCAGCAGGACCGCTACGCCGATCGTGGTTCCGCTGCGGGAGATGCCGGGCAGGACCGCCACTCCCTGGGCCAGTCCGACGATGACGGCGCCCTTGAGGCCCAGGGCAGCCAGATCGAGCGTGGTGCTCTTGCGGCGGTCGGTCAGCCAGAGGAGCGTACCGGTGACCAGCCACATCAGGGCGACGACCAGCAGGCTGCCTCGGGCGTCGGTGAAGAGCTTCTTGAGGGGCAGTACGAGGACTGCGGTGCTGACGTTGGCGACGAAGACCATCAGGATCAGGCGGGTGGTGGACAGGTAGCCCTCGGGCGCTGCGGGGCCCAGGCCTGCGTTGGGATCGACCCAGGAGGAGCGGTTCAGGAAGCGGTAGAGGGGCTTGCGGAAGACGATCAGGACCGCCAGCACCGTGCCGACGTGGGTGGCGAGATCGAACAGCATCATTTCGGGGCTCTCGGCGTCGAAGCCAAACAGGGTCTCGAAGAAGACCAGGTGGCCCGAGGAGGAGACGGGAAGGAATTCGGTGATGCCCTGGACGATCCCCAGGAAGATTGCTGTCAGAACGTTCATTCCGTCTCCGCGCTAGATCGTTTCATGCCGGCATTGTCCGGCGACCGTGCGAGCCACGTATCAGGTGGCAATCCAGAATCTGACGAAGACCGCCAGGATCAGTCCTGCGAGGAAGCCAGCGAGCAGATCGTCGGCCAGCACGCCCCAGCCCTGGGGCAGTTTCTCCAATACCCTTATCGGCCAGGGCTTGGTGATATCCAGGATTCGAAACAGAAAAAAACCGAGTCCGCCGACGAGAAGGACCTGTTTGAGGGAGATGTCGGGCGGGAGAAACCAGGCGGCGACGAGGAAGGCCATGGCCTGTCCGGCGACCTCGTCGGCGACGATCTCGCCGGGGTCGGTGCCGCCTGCGACTGCGGCGACCGCGGGGACGAAGGCGACGCAGGCCAGCGAGGCGAGGGCGACGATCGCCGCCATGATCGCGGCCATGGCGGGGGCGGCAACATGAAGTTGGGCCAGGACTGCGAAGACCACCACCGGGGGCAGCGATCCCCAGGTTCCCGGGGCCACGGGCAGCCAGCCCAGCCCGAGACACGATGTTGTCAGTCTTCTCCAATCCATAGGGCCCAGACGATACCCCAGCGGGACAGTCAAGTCAAAGGGAAAGAGCGAGATCATACTGGTGGGTGAGGTGCATGTTCATGGCTGTTGCGAGACGAACAGGCGGAGGCGGGTCTCGATTTCGGCCAGTTCCGGACAGACGGCCAGGAGAGCTCGATAATTGCTGAGGGTCTGCTGCATCAGGGCCTTGCGTCCATGGCCTGGACTGCGGGCGTCGCCAAAGCGGGCCAGGAAGGGCTCGAAGACCTCCTCTTTCAGACGCGGATGCCGGCGCACCTCGGGCCATGAGGTGCTCAGCTCATCCCGGTAGCCCGCCAGGAGCCAGGCTTCGACCTCGGGCTGGGCGGCACAGCAGATCAGAGATATGCCCCGGCGGGCCATTTCCTCTTCGAGATCCGCCAGGCCAGCGGCGCGGTCGGCGTCGGGGAGGAACAGCCAGAAATCGAGATGGCTGTACCGGTCGGTGAGACCGCCTCGGATGGCGCTGACGGCGTGGGGGTAGCCGTCGAGTTTGGTGGTGGTCAGGATCGTTACGCGGGCGTTGGGCTTGCCCAGTTCTTTGAACATGCGCTCGATCAGGGGTTGGAGAATGTACCCGTTGTACGTCGGGTCCTCGGGGATGACGAGCACGCGGAGACTCACAGGGCCGTCTCCAACCAGCCCTCGGCGATCAGGTCGCTAATGGGCTGCTTGCTGACGATCTCGTTGAAGCGCGGGATCTCGCTCAGCGGGACAATGCGCGACTCGCCCGTCTCTTCGTCGCGGTGGCAGTAGAACGTCGTGGCGTATTCGGCGGGTTGGAGCCAGGCCAGGACGATCGGCGAGTGGGTCGTGAGCATGACCTGGGTCTTGCGCTCGGCGGTGCGACTTCGGAGCAGTTCCACGAGCAGCCTGAGGCGACTGGCGTGGATGCCGTTCTCGATCTCCTCGATGGTCATGATCCCGGGCATGTCCGGCTGGAAGAACGCCGCCGCTATGGCCGCAAAGCGCAACGTACCCTCGGACAGCACCGGCGCCGGCCATTCTCGGTCCCCTTCCTTCACCATCACCATCGGTTCGCCAAGGGCCCCCTTCAACACGCCCACATCGTCTACTTCGCGAGGGCGCAGCTCCTTGAGCCAACTCAGATAGGCTTCCTTGACCTGGGGATCGTTGCAGATCATGCGGACCAGCGCCGCGAAGTTCTCTCCCTGTTCCCCCATCCGCGTGATCTCGTATGCCTTCGAGTACTCCCGCAATACCGTCGGCAATGGGTCAACGCGTTGCATGTCGGCCAAGGATTGTGCCACGGATTCTGCTATCTCAGGCCGGGCTCGCCCTGGCGCCACCAAGCTGAATTCGTAGACCGGTTCTCGATGATCGCGGCGCGCCAGCTGCGCGAGCACGGGACGATCCGCATGGAATCTAACTCTGGAATACGCCCCCCTTTTCGCATTCCCTTCGCCATAGCAATAGACACCAAGGTCTCGGCTGGACGCCCTATCGTACCCTCGTGAGTCATAAACGACATCTTCCGAAATGGCAAGACGTTCGTTTCGCAAGCGTCCTTCCCTGGCAGAGAATGCGATGGCCAGCTCAATGCTGCTGTCTCGTCTTGCACGTAGCTTCTCGACTACTTCAAACGATATAGGTTCAGCGGCTTCATGAATGGCAAAGGCAGCCTCTGCGCTGCCGCCGCGGATGCCGTCCCAGACTTCGCTGGTGGCGCTTTTGGGTTTTCCGTCGAGGATTTCGCGGAGGGTGAAGCCGTAGCCGATGCCCTGGAGGACGCGGAGGGCGTCGAAGAAGTTGGACTTACCGCTGGCGTTGGGACCGATGAAGATGTTCATGGGGCCCAGGTTGACGGTCACGTCCATGAAGCTCTTGAAGTTCTTGATGGTTATGCGATCGATCATACGACGTCCAGACTCCAGAACGGTGTGCCTTCCGACGTCGAAGCGTTTACCGGAGCGATGAGCGGGCTGCAAGCATCTGGGCAGGGCCATCGGCAAACTGCGTCTGCCGCTGCCACCCCGGGCTCAACTGTTGAGTTTGCGGAGGATGTGGCGGGCGAGATGTTCGTTGATCTCTCGATGTCTCGGTACGGGTTGGCAGGCGCCCGTCTGGGGGTTCTGGTACCAGTCGTGGCGTGCTCCATGACGCAACCGGACCGCCCCGAGGTCTTCCAGTCGGCGGAGGAGGTCGGTTCGTTTCATGCGATGCGGAACTCCGCGACGCGACGTACACCGGGGATTCGCCCGCTCGTCAGTTCTTCATAGAGATCCTTGAGGTTCTCCTGAAGCTCCTCGACGGTCTCGCCCTGGGTCATGTAGTCGGGGTACTCCTCCAGGTGTCCCAGCCACATGCCATTGTCTTGCCAGTAGATGTATCGGATACTCTTCATAGTAGTAGTGTACCTGCGAGGGCGGTGCGACGTCAACGCGAATCGACGTCATCGGCAGGCTGCGTTTGCTGATGCCATGCTGGAGTTCGGCTGGTGCGTTTGTGGGGATGTGGCGGGGTCAGGGTTGGTGGGTGAGTTGGAGGGCGAAGCGGTCGGTCATTCCGGCGATGTAGTCGCAGACGGCGCGTTGGAGGCCATGGGGGTCGATGAAGCGGCGGAAGTAGCTCGGCATGATCTCGGGTTTGGCGCAGAGCTTCTCGAACAGCTCGGCCAGGTAGCGGGAGGCCTGCTCGGCGTTGCGAAGCAGGGATTCGTGGTGGTAGAACCGCTCGAGGAGGAAGGTCTCGAGGATTTCCAGTTTGCGGTCGTACTCGGGCGAGAGGCGGATGAGGTTGTCGGGGCGGTCGCAGGCGTCGCGAGGTGTCTGGAGGCGAGCGGCGGCGATGGCCTGGCGGCTGACGTCGATGCAGTCGCTGACGAGGACATCGATGATGGCCTTGGCGGTGCGGGTCCGGCGGATCGTCCAGTCCTCGATGGTCTCGACGGCGATGCGCCGGCGGGCTTCGGCGAAGATCTCGATGTGCTCCATTTGATCGCTTTCGAGCAGGCGGGCCTTCATGCCGTCTTCGAGGTCGTGGCAGTCGTAGGCGATGCGATCGGCCAGGTCGGCGATCTGGCCTTCGAGGGTGCCGTTGGCCTCGGCGAAATCATTGTCCTGGGGGACATCGTAGCGGCTCTTGTGTTTGGCGAGGCCCAGGCGGGTTTCGTACATGAGGTTGAGGCCCATGAAGGCGGGGTACGGGTGTTCGAGCAGCGTGACGATGCGGAGGGTCTGGGCGTTGTGTTCGAATCCGCCGTGATTCGACATCAGGGCGTTCAGGGCGGCTTCTCCGGCGTGGCCAAACGGCGGATGGCCCAGGTCGTGGGCGAGGCAGATGGCTTCGGTGAGGGCTTCGTTGAGGCCCAGGGCCCTGGCGATGGTGCGTCCGATCTGGGCGACCTCGATGGTATGGGTCAGGCGGGTGCGGTAGTAGTCGTCGAGGCCCGGCGTGAAGACCTGGGTCTTGCCTTCGAGACGGCGGAAGGCGGAGCAGTGGATGATCCGATCGCGGTCACGCTCGAAGGCGGAGCGGTAGGGATGGGGCGCTTCGGCAAAGGTGCGGCCTTTGCCGGCGGGCTCGGTGACGGCATACGGTGCAAGGCGCTCGGTCATCGGGTTCGTCCATGGAAGAATGTTGTTCATCGTCCGGTAGGTCTTCCTGGTTCTATACGCACGTTAAGACGCATAGGACCAACAGGACTCACGGCTTGTACCCAGCGGTTAGAGGTTCGGCAGGCCGCTTTCGGCGCTGACCGTTCTCAGTTCGCCCAGCAGGTCGATCAGCGACTGGCTGATCACGTCCGTATCGCTGCACACGCTCATGAAGTTGGTATCGCCATCCCAGCGGGGCACGACGTGGATGTGCATGTGACCGGGCAGACCCGCGCCGGCGCAGCGACCGAAGTTCATGCCCACGTTGTATCCGTGCGGATGGACGGTCATGGAAAGGGCCCGCTGCGATTCGCGGACCAGCTTCATCAGTTCGGTCATCTCCTTTTCGGTCACATCGTCGAGGTCGGCGACGTGGCGGGCGGGCGAGATCAACAGGTGTCCGTTGTTGTACGGAAAGCGGTTCAGGACGACCAGGGAGTTTTCGGTGCGCCAGACGAGCAGGTTTTCGTCGTCCGCTTCGGGGTGGGCGAAGCTGCGGCAGAGGAAGCAGCCATCGGTCTTTTCGATGCCGCGGATGTAGGGGATGCGCCAGGGCGCCCAGAGATTTTCACGTGTCAAGGTGCAATGCCTCCAGAGGGGTTCAGGGGCGGGCCTGCGGGGCCAGCCATTCGGTGGTCATCGTCTGCTCGATGGTGAGGTGCGGGTTGGCACGGATGCCCATCGGGGGCAGCGATGCGTTCATACGTACGGTGTATTTCTGTGTATCGGCGAGCAGGCGGCCTGCGTCGACGTCGAAGGCTTGCTGACCAGCGCCGTCGAGAGCGAGCGATTGATAGCTGCCGAGAAAGCCGAAGGTGCCGCTCATCTGGAATCGGCCGGAATAGGGGATGGGCCAGTCGGCGGGGGCGGAGTCGGCCAGTGCGTAGGCGCTGTCGATGATGGCCAGGCGTGTGGCTTCCTGGTGGCGGATTTCGCTGAGTCGCCAGGTGACGTCGCGGGCCTTGCGGAGGACCATGGGCAAGGGGACGGGCAGCGTCGATTGCCACGTCTGGCCGATGGCGACGCCTTCGGCGGGCTGGTCGACGCTGGCGATGGCATCCCAGAGGAAATACTGGTCTGCGATGAAGTCTGCGACCATGTCGGGATTCTTGATCCGCGCGCCCGAGGGGCTCGAGCGGAAGGCCTTAGCGCCGATCTGCTGGACGAGGGCGTCCAGTTCGGAGCGGTCGAGGATCCTGCCGCGTGGGTCGATGGTGAAGGTGAAGGTCTTTCCGGCGGCTGCCTCGACGGCGTCGGCGCCGTAGTGGCGTCCGCTGCGTTCGACGACGACCGACTCGCAGACGGCGCGGATGGTGCTGACGCCATAGGGATCGACGCGGACGGGCGTGTAGGCGGTGACCATTTCGAGGCGTTCGAATCGCGTCTCGATCTGGCTTTCGGCGGCGTTGGGATCCCAATTCAGCTCGATCTGACGCGTGGAGACGAACTTGTAGCGCAGGGTTTGACCCAGGTCGAAATCGACCGTCAGGAAGACGCGATCGGCGCGGTCGACGCGCGGGGCATCGACCCCCCTGCTACGGCAGCCCGTCAGCAGCGAGAGAACTGCCAGGAATCCTGCAATGAGCTTCGCGTTCAATACCATCGCCTCGCTCTCATGGCGCTATGCGTTCCAGTCGATGCAGCAGGGTCCGGGTCATGCGGATGGCGGGCGGATGGGCGGCGCCGCTCTGCAACGCCTCGGGATCGACGGCCACCCACTCAGTGCGGAATCGTTCGACGTAGGTGTCGATGCTTCTAGTGTCGAGATCGAACGCCAGTTGGCCTTCGTAGCTGTCGATGTTGTCGAACATGCCGGTGGGGACGGCGTTGGTCTGGCTCTGGTACAGCTGTTTGGCAGCGGCTGCGGAGGGGATGCCTTTCATGGATACGTGCGCGGTCCGATCAGCGTCGCCGGTTTCGATTCGCTCGAGGGTGTAGAGGCGTTCGTAGGCCTTGGCGCCCATCCGTCCGAAGGAGAGCATCTTGACGTTGCTCCAGGTCTGGCCCGGCCGGGCGGATTCATCCTCCAGAGCCATCAGGGGCGGAACCTCGTGCCGCTCGCGGATCTCCTCGTCGCTGATGAACTTCAGGGCGGTCTGATGGTCCGGTGAAGGGCCCTGGAGCGAGGCGCGCAGGGCAGCGAGATCGCCGAGGGATGCGACGGCTCCCTGGGGCGTGATCTCGACTTCGTACGTCCGGCCGATCAGCTTGGACAGCGGACTGTCGCTCTGCGAGTCGCGGGTGCTGTCGAAATCGACGACCACGGTCTGGCGGGAGCGTCCGAGGTACTTCAGCGCTAGGATGGTGATCCGGGCGATCGCATTGCCGTTGTCGTTGACGCGGTCGATCCGCTGGTCGAAGGTGATTTCGACGTGGTTTCCGATGGCGCCGCCTCGGAAGGCGGCGGGCTTGTTGGAATCGTCGCCCTCCCATCGGACCGCTGCTTCGGTTTCGGTGGTGATCCGATAGGCGGTCGTCCGGTCGGGAACGAATTCCAGGGTCAGGTCGACGGGGGTCTGAGGTTCGGCTGGCGCGGCGGTCGGGCCCGACGGCAGTTCCGCTGAAGCTGGTGGCTCGCTGGCGTCGACGCGGACGGGTTCGGCAGGCGATTCGGGCGGCGCATCGGTGCTGCGGCACCCCGTCAGCAGCACCATCGCCCCCAGAGTGACGGCGGCGAAGATGGCGTAGATATCTGTGGTTCGTCTCATTCGGGTCCCTACCCATGTGTCTGACGGCTGCAAACGTCTTTTCATGCACCCCGGAGCGTCAATTATAGGGCGGCAGAGGGGCCAGACAATGATTTTCCTTTATTTATCCCCAATAGACGGCTAAACTTAGGGACTTTGACCCTCACGGTTTTTGTCGACGGATTTGGAGAACGAGCATGAGAAGTGATACCGTCAAGAAGGGCTTTCAGCGGGCGCCGCATCGCGGCCTGCTTCATGCATGTGGTCTGCGGGGCGAGGATTTCGAGAAGCCGTTCATCGGCATCGCCAACAGCTTTTCGCAGGTGGTCCCGGGGCACGTGCATCTTAATGAGGTGGCTCGTGCAGTGGCGGCAGCGGTCCGCGAGGCGGGCGGGGTGCCGTTCGAGTTCAACACGATCGCACTGTGCGACGGGGTGGCGATGGGGCACACGGGGATGAAGTACTCACTGCCTTCGCGGGAGCTGATCGCGGATTCGGTGGAGACGATGGTGCGCGGGCACTGCTTCGACGGGCTGGTCTGCATTCCGAACTGCGACAAGATCATCCCGGGGATGTTCATGGGCGCGGTGCGGCTGAATATCCCGACGCTGTTCGTCTCGGGCGGTCCGATGAAGGCGGGCAAGACCAAAGACGGGCGAACGGTGGATCTGATCAGCATTTTCGAGGGCGTGGCCCAGTTCAATGCGGGCAAGATCAGCGAAGAGGAACTGAAGGAGCTGGAGGCGACCGGCTGTCCGACGCAGGGAAGCTGCTCGGGCATGTTCACCGCCAACTCGATGAACTGCCTGAGCGAGGCGATCGGCATGGCGCTGCCGGGCAACGGGACGATCCTGGCGGTCGATCCGCGACGACAGGAGTTGTACCAGGCGGCGGGCAAGCAGATCCTCGAACTGGTGAAGAAGGACATCAAGGCGCTGGACGTGATCACGCGCGAGGCGATGGACAACGCTTTGGCGCTCGACGTGGCGATGGGCGGCTCGACGAATACGGTGCTGCACACGCTGGCGATCGCGAATGAGGCGAATATCGATTTCGACCTGAGTCATATCAACGCGATTTCGGAGAAGTGCCCGAACATCTGCAAGGTTTCGCCCTCGAGTCAGGTTCATATCGAGGATGTGGACCGGGCGGGCGGGATCAGCGCGATTCTCAAAGAGATCAGCAAGATCCCGGGATTGCTGAACCTGGACTGCCTGACGGTGACGGGCAGGACGCTGGGCGAGAACATCGCGGAGGCGGAGATCAAGGACCGCGAGGTGATTCACCCGCTGGAGAACGCGTATTCCAAGCGGGGCGGGCTTTCGATTCTCTATGGGAACCTGGCGCCGAACGGCAGCGTGGTGAAGACGGCGGGCGTGGCGCCGGCGATGCTGAAGCACAGCGGCCCGGCGGTGATCTTCGAGAGCCAGGAAGAGGCGTGCGAGGGGATTCTGGCGGGCAAGGTGAAGGAAGGCGACGTAGTGGTGATCCGCTACGAAGGTCCGCGCGGCGGCCCGGGGATGCAGGAGATGCTGAGCCCGACGAGCTATATCATGGGCGCGGGGCTGGGCGAATCGGTGGCGCTGATCACCGACGGGCGGTTCAGCGGCGGCACGCGCGGGGCCTGCATCGGGCATGTCAGTCCCGAGGCGGCGGTCGGCGGGCCGATCGGGCTGCTGAGGGACGGGGATCTCATCGAGATCGACATCCCCAACAACACGATCGACGCGAAGCTGACCGAGGCCCAGTGGGCGGAACGGAAGAAGGCGTGGAAGCCGGCGGAGCCTCGGATCAAGGAAGGCTACGTCGCCAAGTACGCGACGATGGCGACCAGCGCCGACACCGGCGCCGTGCTGAAGTGGTAAGACCGATGGATGCACGGGCAAGACAGGCGGTTCGTGAATTCGTTGAAGCAGCGCAGACGCTCTATGGGGAGCGACTTCGGCAGGTCCTCCTTTATGGCTCCTGTGCAAGGCAAGAAGCGACCTCCGATTCGGACATCGACCTGGCGGTGGTATTGTCCGGAGACGTGGTGCCAGGCAGAGAGATCGATCGAATGATCGACCTCATCACGGATATCAACCTGGAGCATAGTGTGCTGTTATCCGTGTATCCGGTCTCGGAGGAGGATTTCGTGAACCGAAACAGCCCTCTTCTGATCAACATACGGCGGGAAGGAATGCGCATATGAAGGAGATTGGGGCGCTCCTTACGAAAGCGCAGCGATATCTCAGAAGTGCACGATTGCTGCTTCAGGACGGCGACTATGCATCTTGCGTATCGAGAAGCTACTATGCGATGTTCTATTGCGCCCAAGCCGCTCTTCTGACCAAGGGGTTGACCTTCTCTTCTCATAAAGGCACCCTTTCAGGCTTCGGAGAGCAATTCGTCAAGACGGGCATATTCCGGAAGGAATTGGGCAGAGAATTGAATAAGGCGTTTGAGAAAAGGCAATTGGGGGACTATGAGGCCGCATCCGTCGTATCGAACGAGGATGCCGATGACGTGCTGGTCAGCGCCGTAGAATTCTGCGGTGTGATCGAGCAATGGATCGTGGAATCACAGACGTAGCCCGAGGGGACTCTTCGGAGTTTGGCCTTCTTTGGAGCATTGTGACTAACAAGACGATTTCGACAAAGTGGTATGCGGCGGGGTTGTGTTTTGAGTGCACGGAGTGCGGGGCGTGCTGCTCGGGTCCGGGGGAGGGGTACATCTGGGTGACCCGGCCGGAGATCGAGTTGATTGCCAAGCATTTGAACATGACGCCGGGGCAGTTGCGGCAGAAGTACCTGCGGCGGGTGGGCCTGCGCACGACGATCATCGAACACGAGGCAACGAAGGACTGTATTTTCCTGCGGACGATGGGCGGGAAGAAGCGGTGCGTGATTTATCCGGTGCGTCCGAGCCAGTGTCGGACGTGGCCCTTCTGGGCGGACAATCTGTCGGGGCCCAACGCGTGGAACCAGGCGGGGATGCGGTGCCCAGGGATCAATCGCGGGCGGCACTACAGCGCGAAAGAAATCGAACGGATCAAGAGAAACAAACGATGGTGGCTGAATCAGAACGATACCGCCGAGTCGTCGCAGAAGTAGCGGTTCTGTACGACTGGATCGATGGGCAGCTTCAGCAGGACCGCGAGTTGTCGGGCCAGTGCGGAGGCTGCGGGGCCTGCTGCGACTTCGCCAGCTACGACCACCTGCTGTTCGTGACGCCGCCGGAGTTGATTTATCTGGCGACCAAGCTCAACACGTCGAGTCTCAAGCCGATGAGCTACGACCGGTGTCCGTACCAGCAGGAGGAGCGGTGCGCGATTCACCTGCATCGGTTCAGTGGGTGCCGGATCTTCTGCTGCGACGGGGACCACGAATTCCAGGGCGAGCTGACGGAAACGGTGCTGCGGAAGCTCAAGACCGTCTGCCAGCGGCACGAGATCGCGTATCAGTATCTGGATCTGGCGACGGCGCTGGCGAGCTTCTCTAGCGATATTTGTCAATCGGCTGCGGGACCTTGTCCTGAGGATCGTAGAGATTGATGTATTTGACGCCGGCGCTGAGGGAGCCGAATTCCTTGTAGTAGGTGTAGAGCTTGGCGAGCTTCTGCTCGTCCTTGGCTTCGAGGTGCTTGGCCCATTCGCCGAGTTCGGCGCCCCAGTAGATCAGCGTGTTGTCCTTGCTGAGGAGGACGAGGTGCGGTTTTCGGTGGTTGCGGCGTCCCATGTAGTTGTCCACATCGACGCTGGCGATCTGTTCGAGCAGCGGGCTGGTGGGGCTGACCTCGGCATCCATGCGATTGAGCAGAATGATGAGCTTGACCGCGGCGGCCAGGTCGTCGCGGTCGAACACCGCGCCGGGCGAGGGGGGCAGGCCCTGCGAGACGCCCTCGACCTTGACGATGGGCAGGTGGGCCATCGGCATGTAGTCGAGTACGATCAGGTCGGCGTCGACGTAGAACTTCGAGGGGCCTCTTTCGAGCAGCGCAACGGGCTTTCGCCAATGGGCCTTGACGTATACGGCGTCGTGGCGGGCATGCACTTCGATGTCGTCAAGCCAGGAGATGCGGGCGAGGTTATCGGCGACGGTGCGGGCGATTTCGTCATTGAGGGGAAAGCGGTCGCCACCGGCGGCGGCGACCACGCGGGCCTTCAGGTCCCAGTTGACCCAGGTGGGCACGTCGACCAGGACGAGACCGCCTTCTTCGGTCGGCTTGGCGGTACTGACGTAGGCTTCGGCATAGCGTAAGAACGCACCGGCGGCCACCAGGACCAGCATGACGGCGGCCACCTTGACGGCGGTGGTCAGCGTCTGCTTTCTGGCTTCGACCTGTTTCTTGGTGCGTCTGCCCCGCCAGGCGGAGATTCGTTCGCGAAGACTGATTTTCTGTTTCTTTCTGGCCACTTAGCGCCTCAACTTGCGTAGAAAATGTGTTTTCTCAGGCTACCGATCTGTTTCAGCAATCAGAAGTCCCATCAGAAACAGATACTATCAGAATCGACCGTTCGGACGTTTTGCTGCACTTGTTTTCGATAAAAACTGGCTTCGACGATGCGGACGCACAACTGGCTCATGGAGAGCCCGACCCTGGCGGCGGCCTTGGGCAGCAGCGAATGCGTGGTGAATCCGGGGATCGTATTGATTTCGAGGGCATAGGGCACGTTATCGTTGCCCAGGATGAAATCGACGCGGGCGAAATCCCGGCATTCGAGGGCATCAAAGCAGGCGAGGGCGTCGCGATGGATGCGTGTGCGCAGGCCGGGGTCGGCGATCGTGTCGAACAGGTATTCGGTCTGCTCGTCGATGTACTTGGCCTGGTAGTCGTAGAATCCGGTCCTGCTGCGGATTTCGATGATGGGCAGGGCCTGGCGTCCGAAGACGCCCACGGTGATTTCGCGACCGGCAATGAAGGGCTCGATCATACCGTCGCCGAATTCGTCGCAGACGCGCAGGGCGCATGCCGCGGTTTGGCAGGAGCCATCGATGATGTAGACGCCTACACTGCTGCCCTGGCGGATCGGCTTGACCACGAATCGGTCGCCCAAACCGTTCAATCGGGCTTCGATGTCGTCGCGCGACATCTTCCGGTCGATTTCGATGGTTGCAGGGATGGCGACGCCGGCGGCGGCGAAGCACTTCTTGCTGGCGACTTTGTCGAAGGCCAGGCGGCTGGCTTCGGGGCCGGAACCGGTGTAGATCAGGCCCCGGTCGTCCAGGATCTGCTGGAGATTGCCGTCCTCGCCAAACTCGCCATGGAGCGCGACAAAGAAGACGTCCACGTCGGGCTGATCGAGCGCGGCCAGGTTGTCCGGTGTGATATCGGCGGCAACGATGTCCAGGCCCCCCTGCTGCAGCGCGTCGGCGACGCAGCGTCCGCTCTGGAGGCTGATCTCGCGTTCGCGACCGATTCCTCCCTGTAAGACCACTACCTTCATGTCATCCTCGACTTCTCGATCTCGAGTCGCTCCACCGCTCGCGTGGCACCGGCGCAGAAACCCGGCGACGCATGCGAGCCAGGAGGGGCGAACGTTCTACTTCCAGATTTCGATTTCGGGCTGCAACTCGATGCCGGCCTGTTCGCGGACGCGCTGCTTGATCGTCTCGATCAGTCGGAGAACGTCGCGGCTGGTGCAGCCCTCGTTGGCCACGATGAAATTGGCATGCTTCTCGCTGACCACTGCTCCGCCGATCTGGAAGCCTTTGAGTCCGGCCCGGTCGATGAGTGCCCCGGCCGATGCGCCCGGCGGGTTCTTGAACACGCATCCGCAGTTCCTCGTGTTCAGCGGCTGATTGTTCTTCTTGTAGATCCAGTTCTCTTTCAGGGTCCGCTCGATCTCTTTCGGGTCGGCAGGGTGGAGAGTGAGCCTGGCGTTCAGGATCAGCGGCGCGCGGATGTTGACGGTGCGATAGTCGAAGATCAACTCGGGCTTGCTCTTCTCGAAGACGGCGCCCTGGGCATCCATCAGGGTGACGGAGTCGACGACCGAGCCGATGTCTCCGAAGCGTCCGCCGGCGTTCATTTTGACGGCGCCGCCGATGGATCCGGGGATGCCGGTGAGCATTTCGAGGCCGGAGAGGCCCTTCTGCACGCAATCGAGCACGAGCTTGCTCAGTTCGGCGCCGGCCCAGGCGGTGATCTGTCGGTCGTCGAATTCGGTGGCGCCGAAGAGCGGGCCTTCGAGCTTGATGACGGCGCCGCGAACCCCTTCATCGCTGACCAGCAGGTTCGATCCGAGGCCCAACACGTGGAAGCGAATGTGGTTGTCGTTGCACCGTGCGACGACGTCCTGGAGTTGCTCGACGGTCTGGGGACGAATGAAATAATCGGCAGGACCGCCCAGGCGATACCAGGTGTGCGGCGCCATCACGTGGTTTGGTTCAACGATTTCTGCCAAGTCGGCGAAGATACTCATCGGCCACCTTCCACACATCTCCGGCTCCCATGGTGACAACCAGGTCGCCGGCACCGAGTTCTTGTTGCAGATAGTCGCATACCGCGTCGAAGGTCCCGATGTATTCGGCATCGGCGCCCTGGGCGCGAATCCGGTCGGCCAGGATTGCCGCGTTCACCTCATTGCGGCTGACCTCCGAATCACGAACGAAGTAGATTTCGGGAATGATCGCCTTGTCAGCCTGGGCGAAGCTGGCGGCGAAATCGTCGAGAAAGAAGCGCGTCCGGCTGTACTGATGCGCCTGGTAGACACACCAGAGGCGGCGGGGCTGGTATTTTTCGCGAATGGCCTGGAGGCTGGCGCGGATCTCCGTGGGATGATGCGCGTAATCGTCGAGAACGGTCACACCGTTGACCTGGCCCTTGAGCATCAGGCGGCGGTCCACTCCGGTGAAGCGGCCCAGCGCGGGCAAGATCGCCTGCGGGTCGGCGCCGATGCTGACGGCGACCGCGGTGACGGCCAGCGCATTGAGGATGTTGTGTCGGCCCGGCAGCGACAGCGTGGTCGATCCGAGACAACGGCCTTCCTGAAAGACGTCGAACTGACAGGATCCCTGATGCGGGCGGACGTTGCGCGGATAGAACGTACAGCGGGGGCTGAAACCAAACGTCACGACGCGGCGGCGTCCCAATCGCTCGATGACTTTGGCGACGTTGGCGTCCTGACCGTTGGCGACGATGAGGCCGTCCGGCTTCGAATCCCGGGCGAACAGATAGAAGGCGTCGACGATGTCGGCTTCGTCGCGATAACAATCGAGGTGATCGGCTTCGATGTTGAGGATGCAGGCGACGTGCGGGTGGAGGTTCAGGAAGCTGCGATCGTACTCGCAGGCTTCGGCGACGAAGAAGCCGCTGTCGCCGCTGCCGGAGGAGGCGCCCAACTGGCAGACCTCGGCGCCGACGACGAAGTTCGCGTCGATTCCGACCTGGCGGAGGCAGTGGGCGAGCCACCCGCTGGTGGTGCTTTTGCCATGGGTGCCACTGACCGCGACGCTCTCGAAGTGGTTCATGAGCTCGCCAAGCAATTGGGCGTACTTGTAGATGCGGCAACCCTGGCGGCGCGCTTGCTGCAACTCGGGATTGTTCTCTTTGACGGCGGCGGAGACGACGACGACCTCGGTGCCCGGCTCGACATTCGCGGCGCTGTGTCCCAGGCGGATGTCGGCGCCCATGCGTGCGAGGCGTGCGGTGACGGCGGTGGCGGACTGATCCGATCCGCTGACGATCGCGTGCTTCTCGATCAGGAACTGGGCGAGGCCGCTCATGCCGACGCCGCCGGCGCCGATGAAATGATAGTGTGCCCGGGCAATCTTCGGTCGATTCACGGCAGTGACCACCTCATAGCGATGGGCCGCTTTGATCCGTGTTGGTTGAATCCGAACTGGCGCTGGACTCATGGCATCCCTTCTTGTCGAACTTCTTCCGTGAAAACACCGGAGCAGTGTAGCAGAAACCCACAGTGAACGAAAGCCAAATCGCGGCGCGACGTCGGAAAAACAGGGCAAGTGGGACAGGTTGGCGGGCGCCCCGCACAGTTTGACTGGCTCTCCATGCGGGTCCGTGCGCGATGACGGGCGGATCCATCAGGGCGTGCGGCGCCGGAAGGGACGCGGAAGGGTCCGAAAAAGCAAAGGCTGCGAACTCCCTCATGGAGAGTCCACAGCCCCAGAGATTGTCTTCGGGACACGCGACGACACATCCCGGCACGAGTGTCCGAGCAGCGAGGTGCGGTCACGGCGAGGCGGGATAAAAGGGGTGCAAGGTCCTCTCTATCGACCCGGCCTCTATGGTAAATTGTACGAGACTATCTGCCTCGGTCAAACGCCCGCGGCAACGGGAAGGGTTTGCGGGCCGTCAAAAAAGAAGGGCTGCGAAGTTATCCGCAACCCATCGAATCGACAAGAGCACATGCTACAGGGCTTTGCGTCGTCGCATCCAGCCGACCAGGCCGGCGCTCAGGCTACTGAGCAGGAAAGCGCCGGGGGCGGGAATCACAGGGGCCGGCACACACTCGGTCTCGACACCGATCTGCCAGAGCGTGTTTTCCCCGGTCATGGTGAAGCTGATCTGCTCCCAGGCGGGATTCGGCGTGATCTGCCACTTCGAATAGGAGACGGTATAGCTGCCGAAGACGCCCGTGGTTGCGCCAAGTGAGGCAACCGAACTCAACGGATTGTCCGAATTGGTGATGCTGGCATTGTCCGGGCTGAAGCCACCGATGTGGTAGACGTAGAGGTCGATGATCTTCTGCGGATTAGGATCGGGATAGTTGCCGATCGTCAGCATGACGCTCTCGACGTTCGAGAAGATCCGGTCGACGTCATTGTAGCTCTCGGCGGTAATCAGGGCCTGGGGTGCATTGCCCGTCGGATTCGGGAAGGTGTTGTCGGTGATGTTGGGGGTAACGGTCCACTGTCCGGGGTCTCCGGCGGTGACGTACGTCGGATTGAAACTCCAGTACTGTTGGGTGGTCAGAGCAGCGAAGGTCGGAGCGGTCGAGAAAGGGGCTGCCGCGGCACAAAGCAGTAGAAAGGTTCTTTTCATCGCTTCTCTCCTCGTTATCCTCACCTGCCGGTGGTGGTAACCTTGGAGACCCGCGTGAGCGTCCCACGTACCGAATAACAAGCCTATCCAGTACTACACGTGCATCCTTGCCGGGATCATTCCGGCACTCCCCTACCCTATCTCCAGTCTCGTGCGGGCCGTGGACAAGGATCGTGGAGATCCGTGGTCCCGCGCGAGACTTTCCGCGACTATCAGACGTCCAACGGGGTGTGGGCCAAAAATGACGGCTCAGTCCGGCAAAATCGGCAAGCCAACCGGAGACGCCAACTGTTAATTTAACCATTCCAGGAAGCTTTGCCAGGGACAAATCCGTCAAAAGAGAAAAAAAAGGAGGTTGACCACGTGGCTACGAGGACCCGCTGCCAGGGCACAGGATCGTTCTATCGGACCTGGGCAGGGCGAAAAACGTCACGGGCGCACGGCTTTGGATCGGCGGGTGGCGGTTTCGGCCTTGCTTTCCTTGTTGTGATTCTGTAGGAGCTTGATGGCCTTTTTGACGTCGGAAACCTTCAGGACTCCGGTGGTGCGGCCGCCTTTTCCGCCAGCGGTGCAGTAGGCATAGGAGATATTGACGTGGCCTTTGGAGAGTTTCTCGGACACTACGGCCAGCGCTCCGGATTTGTTGGCGAGATCGACACAGAGGACGTCGGTCTCGTTGTAGGGCATATTCAACCTGGCCAGCACCTCTCGGGCGGCCTCCGGCTTCTCAAAAACCACTCGCATCACGCCGTGCTCGGCCGAGTCCATCATGGTAATGGCGGTGATGTTGATCTTGGCCTTGGCGAATTCGCCCAGCACTCGAGCTAACACCCCCGGCTTGTTGACCATGAAAACCGAAAACTGTGGCGCCATGTACATGCTCGTGCCTTTCCAACGATAACTGTGCCTTTCGTTTGGCGATGCCGAACCAGCCGCGATTATCTCGGCGGTCCTGACTCGAACGAGTCACGCAAAAACCGTTACCATTATGCAACCGTCCCAGGAATCGTTCAACGCTATTGCTACGCGGGGCCGGTCGCTGCGTTCGCAGGATCGGCCTGCAGCGTCTGGAACGGGAACAAACCCATGGGCGCGGGAAGTTCGTGGACGCCATGGGGACAGAGCGGAAACGACCGTCCCGGCGCTGGGCGCCGGGACGGTCGTTTCGATCGATTTGCATCTGGGCTTCAAGGGTTCCGGGCTCATGGCTGGTAGACGACGACGAGTTCCACCGCCTTGGCGGGATCGCCTTCGTAGGCCCAGAACTTGCGATCCGAGTCGTAGCTGTCGGCGCCATAGAGGAGGACCAGGGCGTTGCCCGACGACCAGCCGGAGCGATCCACGACCTCTTGGACGAGCGACTTGATGTCGGGGCTCTCATACCAGGCGTTCGCCTGCCAGGCGTCGTCCCAGTTCCAGTTCTCGGAGGCGTCGGTCATGGTCACGGCGTTGACCCGGTGCGAGATGCTGAACGGTCCCGGATTGTCGGCGTCCTCGGCTCGCAGCCAGGCTTTGATCTGGCCTCGCAGCCCGCTGGAGTGGGCGCAGATCCTCAGTCTGGCCTCGATGATGTCGGCGCCCTGAGGAATCTCCACATTGCGGAAGCGCATGCCGGACATGTATTGGCCGACCGAGAGCGTGGGTTCGGCCGATTTCTGGTAGGTGCTCCAGCGGCTCACGTAGGCATCGTCGTCGCCACCGGCGATCTTACAGACCGCAGTGATCTGACTGACGACCGAGATCGTCACGGTGGCGGTGTTCGAGCGTCCGCCGAATGGGGCGGTGCCTCCGTCATCGGCTCGGAAGGTGAAGCTGTCGTCTCCGATCCAGCCGCCGTCGGGGCGGTAGACCACCTGGTCGATCCCCTGGGCGAGGGTCGCGGGAACGCTGGCGATGGGGGAACCGCTGCCGGCGTGCTCCAACGTACCATGCTGAGGCAGGGAGACGATGGTGTAGGTCAGTTGTCCAGGGGGGTTGGGCGCACCGTCGTCGACGGCGACCAGCGTGACGGTCACCGGCGAGCCCAGACCGGTGCTGACCGAGCTATCCTGGGCCAGCGGCGGACCGGCCTGGAGGGACCCGAGTTCGAAGATTCCGGAACCGGAGATGCGCTTGACCACCAGCAGGACGGAGGCATGTGTCTGCGGCGTGTAGCTGGCGAGTTCCTCGCCCCCCATTCGGGAGGCGGTGCTCGAGGCCAGCAGGACGGGCGTTCCCGTGGCGCTGGGGGTCATGCTGTAGATGAAGAGGTCAAAGTCGCCTGTGGTGGGGTTGTGCAAGGTGACGTCAATGCCACATCCGGCGCTGAGATCGGCCACGGCGGCCCAGGCTCGGCGGTCTGCGAGTTCGTCGCCCAGTTCGGCGGTAACGGAGGAACCGGGGGCATAGACGGAGCAGGCGGCTTCGACGGCGGCATCGATATTGAGCAGGCCGTAGCCTTCGAAACGGTCTTTTCCAGCGGGGAAACCGTCTGGGCCGCCGACGTTCCGCTCCAATTGCGGGTTGCGCTGACCGCCCTGCCGCTGTGTGTTGGTTTCTGTGGCGGTGGCGCAGAGCAGCATTTTCACGAGGCGGGGATGCTCGTCGGAGGTGAAATCCCAGGCGAGTCCGCCCTGCTCGAGCGCTTCGATGACGAGGGCGGCGGCGCCGGAGACGATGGGGCTGGAGAAGGACGTGCCGGCGCCGCAACTGTAGTCGTTGGGCACCTTGTCGAGGTAGCCGATCCCATCGCAGGTTCCGCTGTCGACGGACATGATGGTGGTGTAGTGGTAGTCTCCGCCGGGAGCGATGAGGTCGGGCTTGAAGTCCTCGGACGCATAGTCGCGGGGGTTGACATATCCGTAGGTGGAGTAGCCCGCCAGGCGGTTCTCGTCGTTGGAGGCACCTACGGTGATGGCCAGCGCCGCGCGGGCAGGGTCGGCCATCATGCGGAAGGACTCGGTTAGTTCGTCGGCGCTGTTTCCGGCGGCGGCGACGACGATCACGCCGCTACGAACGGCGGAGGTGATCTTGTCGCGCAGGGCGGCGCTCTGGAGGGGGAACCCCGCGTCGTCCGAGAGTCCCCCGCTGATGTTGATGATCTTGATCTTCTTGGCGACGCGCTGGGCGACGAGGCGGTCGACACCGATGGCGAATCCATCTTCGACGGCCCATCCGTCGCTGGTGGCGATCTTGACGGCGGCGTAGTTGCATCCGGGGGCCACGCCACTGAACTTATTGAAGCCGTCCCCGGTACCGGGATAGTTGGCCACCGAGGTGGTGATCACCACGCTGTCCAGCAGGAGGTTGCCATAGTTGGCCAGCAGAGGCGAGTACAGTCTTTGTGCGATGGCATGGAACGTGTTGGTCAGAGAGATGCCGGACATGCCTTCCTGGCCATCGCCGATCCACTCGATACCTTGCATCTCAGCGTCTCCCTTCATCCAGCAGACCAGGTCGAGCCAGGACACGGGGCCGCTCCACCAGGCCTTGGAGGTGACGGTGATCATGCCGGAGGGGACGACGATCGGGTCGACGATGTGGGCCCAACTGGCCCACTCTTCGGCGTAGGTATACCGCAGTTCGCCGTCGTCGGCGCCGGCGCTCTGTCCGGTTCCCACGGCCACGCCGGCCACTCGGCTGCCGTGTCCGTAGTAATCCACAGGATTCGGTTCCACCTCGCCGCTGATGTCGCTCCAGTAGACGCAGCGTCCGGAAAGATCGGCGTGCGTGCTGTCGACCCCGGTGTCGACGATGCCAATGGTCGTATCGGAGTTGCCGCGGAAGCCTTGGGGCCTGCCGGCGAAGCCCGGCTGCCAGACGGCGCGGGCGCGGCTATACTGCGAGGCCAGATCCAGGTACAACTGGGCTTTCCTGGCGGCCGGAGTGACCAGGACGAGGGCGGGTCCCATGGCGGAGGGCAGCGCGTCGAGCTGTCCCGATGCGATGCGACCGTTCCACCCATAGGAAACGGCTTCGTACATATACGTGATCTCACCACCCAGGGTGAGAAACGTATCGATTTGTTCCTGCGTCACGGGCTCATCGAAGATGAGCTCGACGTCGACCTGCCTTTCGTCGAGCAGTTCGCCGCCGATGGACTTGCCGGTCTGGTACAGGGGCGAGGGGATCGTTGCCAGCGTCATCCCGGCCTCGAGCTCGTCGTCGAGGCGGTTGCCGTCGAGATCGCTTTCGCCGACGGCGCTGATCGTCGGCGGAACCTCGGGAGGCGGTGGAGCGGTCCAGGTCTGCGCTACGGCCGCCTGCGCCAATCCGATCGAAAACAGTGCCACCGTCCACGCGATGGGACCCAATCGGCCAACGCAACCGGCCTTCATGAATGGTTGCTGGTGTGATCCTGACGGACTCATGCTCCCTCCTGTTGCGAAGAAAACGGAATGAATGCGAAGCGACCCTGTCGCTTGGATCGTCTGCGGAAAGGACGGGTCCCCACCATGGCGCCGAGACCTGATGCGCTCGTCCTGAGAGAAGACCGTGTTCTCACCTCTCCTTGTGCCAACTCAACTACCCCAATTCAGAGCACCCCCCGGCGCACCTCGATTTGATCATACCCTTTTTGTGGCTCCAGGTCAACCGAAATCTCCGCCAGGTTGGCGGGGAGGTCGGCGGGGGCCACCGGCATTCGGCGCTCCCGCGGATGGTCAGGTCCGAGAATCCTGCGGGACCCGGCCTATGGGCGGGGAAGGTCTCGACTCGCTCTCATCGGCAGGGCTTTCGGTCGGGACCGAGTTCAGGTCGAAGGCGCCCGATCCGGAGACCCGCTTGACCACCAGCAGGACAGAGGCGTCGGAGTCGGACATGTGCTGGAGGGACTCGCCCAGTCCCCTGCCTGGATTCGTACTCGACGCCAGCACGACGGGGGTCCCGGAGGCGCTGGGCGTCATGCTGTAGAGGTAGAGGTCAAAGTCTCCCCCGGTCGGGTTGTCCAGTGTCACGTCGAATCCGGTTCCGGCGACGAGGCGAACCGTGCGGGCCCAGACCCGCCGGTCGGCGACGGTCGGTCCGAGCTCTTCGCCGGCGGTGTCGCCAGGCGTATAGGTCAGGCAGACCGCCTCGACGGCGGCATCGGCATTGATCATGCCGTAGCCTTCGTGGCGGTCCTTGCCGGCGGGGAAGCCGTCGGGGCCACGGGCGGCGCGCTGGAGGGACGGACTGAACCGGCCGCCCTCGCGTCGGGCATTCGTTTCGGAAGCGGTGGCACAAAGCAGCATCTTGACCAACCTCGGATGGCGGTCCGAGTTGAAGTCCCATTCGATTCCCTGGTGTTCGATGGCTTCGATGACCAGGGCGGCGCAACCGGCGACAAAGGGACTGGAGAAGGAGGTGCCCTGTGCGGCGGCGTAGTCGTCGAGTTCCCGGTCCGGGCCGAGACCGCCGTCGGTGGAGCCACTGTCAATCGACATGATCCCGGTGTAGTAGTAGGATCCTCCGGGGGCAACGAGATCGGGTTTGAAGTCCTCTTCGGTGTACTTGCGCGGTTCGAGGAATCCGTAGGTGGAATACTCGGTCACGGCGTTTTCATCGTTGGAGGCTCCCACGGTGATCGCCAGAGCCGTTCGCGCCGGGTCGGACATGCCCCGGGCTTCCTCGGAGTATTCATCGGCGCTGTTGCCGGCGGAGAGGACGACGACGACCCCGCTGCGCACCGCGGTGGTGACCTTGTCCCGGAGCGTGACGCTTTCGACGGGCAATCCCCAAGCGTCCACAAGTCCGGCGCTGACGTTGATGATTTTGATGTTCTTGTCTTTGCGGCGCACCACAAGATCGTCGATCGCGGTATCCACTCCGTCGGCGAAGGACATTCCGTTTCGCATGGCGAACTTGACGCCCGCGACCTTGCAGCCTGGGGCGACCCCCGAGAAGGTGTTGAACCCGTCTCCTGCGGCGGGATAGGGCGATACGGTGGTGACGATCGAGACATTCCAGAGGTAACTGTCGTCATAGTCGGCGAGAATCGGGGCAAACACCTGCCCCTCGACGGCATTGAAGGTGTGCGTGGTCGTCAGTTTGCCGGGCCCTTCAGCGCCGATCCCGACCCACTGCGGACTGTCGAGCACGGTGCCTTTGGGCCAAGTGACGTGGTCCAACCAGGCGGAAGGCCCGTCCCAGAGGGCCGAGGAGGTGACGGTCACCGGGCCGGCGGGCAGCGCGATCGGCGCCGCGACATGGAGCCAGCCCATGGAATCCAGCGAGTAGGTGTAGCGTAGTTCGCCCTCCTCGGCGCCACCGCTGTCGCCGGTGCCGAGGGCGACGCCGGCGACGAGGCTGCCGTGGCCGTAATAGTCGACGGCGTTGGGCTCGTAGTCGCCGCTGATATCATTCCAGTAGACGCATCGATCCCGGAGATCCCGGTGGAGGTCGTCGACTCCGGTATCCACGATGGCGATGGTCGTGTTGGGATCGCCGTGGAAGCCCGTAGGACGTCCGGCGAATCCCGGCTGCCAAATGGGACGAACCCGGCCGATGCGCGTCGCCTCGTCCATGTGCAGGCAGATCTGGTTGATTTTCGGCGTGACCAGGACGAGGGTCGGGCCCATCGCGGAGGGCAGCAAGGTCACCTGATCGGCGGCCATGCAGCCGATCCAGCCGTAGGAGACGCTCTGGAACATGTACGTAATCCGGCCGCCGAGTCGAGCGAACGCGTCGATCTGGTCCTGGGTGACCGGTTCGTCGAAGATCAGTTCGACGTCGATGAACCTAGCGCCCGCCAGCGGCGAGAGCGAACGGTCTTCCTCCAGCAGCATGGACGGGCCCTTGCCCAGATGGACGGTGTCCAATTCGTCATCGATCCGGTTGCCGTCGAGATCGTTGGGATAGGCGCCGCTGATGACCGGCGCGACCGCGGGGGCCGGCGGAGGGGAAAGGAGCTTGTCCGTCGCCAGGGCCGGCACGGCCTGCGCAGCCAGGGTCAGGCTCAGCAGGAGCACCAGTGTCGGCGTCGCGATCTTTCGATAGCAGGCCGCATGGGCTCGCCGCGACTGGCTTGACCACAAATGGTGACGTAAAAAGGACAGGCGCATCGTTTCCTCCCTCCTAATCAATAGGCAATATCCGTTCACGAAAAGGGCCCACTCGGAGCATTCCCGCACGCTGAATTTCGCATTCCGCATCTATTGCGACGGCACCTGGGGCGAAGGACGTTCCTCAGGTCGCGGCCTTCCGCTGATCCTTACACTCGCCATGGGCCATCTAACTGCAACGCGACCTCACGCGTATCATACCTATTTCCCCCACAGCAGGTCAACCCAAAACCTCGCGGGCGGACGCAATTTGGCGGATTAATGCAGACCACAGGGAGGGATGGCGGAGTTCGGGCCAGCGCGTGGAAGCGAAGAGATCGGGGGTCGCGGGGGAAGCGGTCGCGAAGGGACAAGCGCGGGACTTCACACGCCAGGCGAGCCGCCAGCGGACTGGGCCAAGGCGGCGGAGCAATCGGGGTAGAAGGCGAAGATCTTGTCGAGATTGGTGATCCGGAAGACGCGGTGCAACTGGGGTTCGAGGGCACAGATGTCGACCCTGCCACCGTGGGCCTTGAGGTAACCGCGGGCTTCGAGGAGGAGTCCTAAGACCTGGGAAGAAAAAAACTTGACGCCGGAGAAATCGAAGATGATCTCGCGGGGCGGATGAGCCTGAACGTACTGGCGGATCAGCGACGAGGCGGTGGTGATCTCCTCGACGTCGCTGATGCAGTTGTTCGTGAACGAGACGATGGCGACATCGCCTTCGCTGCGGATTTCTACCGTTTCCGTCGTTTTCATAGTTCTCCACGTTTGCCGATCCGAGCCAGCGGGGCATTATCCCATATACGCATGGGCGCGTCGAGGGTTTTGTTGGGATGCGCCATCCCCAGAACTCCGTTTCACTACGCTCCATTCGACTGCGCTCAGGACAAGTTTTGAGGCTGGCAGCCACCTGTCAGGATATTTTCGCCCACCCGGTGGTGGGGGTTCTGGTCGGACGGGCGCATCGGTGGTATAACGCGGCTCAGTGACGCGCGGGGCGTCCGGATGGTGTGAGGACTCATGAAGATCGCGGGGATCAGAAAAGTCGGGGCGGCACGGACGCAGACGTGCCGGGATATTGTGCGTCTGGCGCGGGTGGACGACCTGCTGAGCCGGGCGGGGGCGATGATGATGCGTGCGAGCCCGAAGGCGACGCTGTGGACGGCGGGGATTGCGGTTTCGGGGCGGCTGGCCAGCTACCTGGGTTTGCCGGGCTTCAGTCGGATCGAGGCGCTGCTGGCGCCGGTGGTGGTCGGAGGCGGGCTGCTGGCGATCGGGGCGGCGCTGCGATACGTGCCGCGCGCCCTGAGCGGACGGCTGACCACCGTTGCCGAGGCGAACGATCTGAACCTGATGGAGGATTACCGCAAGAGCCAGGCGCTCGAACACCTCAACGCCTTGTGGGACAACGTGTTCCGGCATGAATCGGCGATTCGGTACAGCGAGGCGGAGCAACGGGCGGAGGCGGACGCGATCAGGCAGGCCAGGCAGCGCGTCGAGGAGGCGATCCGCCACTGGGACGATCCGCTTCGCGAAACCCTGGGAATCCGCTCGGACGAGGAGGTGAGCGAGGTGGCCTCGGCGGTCCTGAGCGAACGGCCGCTGGCAGACAATCTGGAGAGATCGCGCGAGGGGTTTCTTGCCTCGGCGCTCTATGCACTGAGGCACAATCTTCCGCAATCGAGCGAGGCGTATGAGATCGGTTTTCGCCTGAACCTGTACGAGGACTTCTGCGATGGGGCGTACTTCGATGTGAGCGATACGAAGCTGTGCGAACAATATGCAGGCAACGTGTCGCTGAGCGCCGTCAAGCGGGAGGTGGGGTTCGGTCGGATGGACGGGCTGCGGCAACTGCCGAGGGTGGTGCTGTCGAAGATCTGGTTCTTCCTGGTGACGCGCAAGGTGGCGGTGGAGGCGGGACGGGCGGTGCAACTGCTCAACTGCGAGTACCGTACAGAGGCGTTCAATTCGCAGGTGCTGCTATGGCCGGGGGAGGAAGACGCGGCGTGGCTGGGCGCGTTCGAGGGAGCGCGGGCTCGCGTTCTGGATCTTCGCAAGTCCATTCTTCACGCGGCACTGGGCAGGGACCACGACAATGCCGTCCGCGTGTTGGAAAGGACATTTCTGCCCTGCTTCGAATTCGCGACGGAGCTGCGGGCTCGCTACGATCCGGAATACTGCGTGGGAAGTCTCGACCCTACGGACGCGGAGAGCGGACGGAAGGTCCGCAGCAGCCTGGTGGGCGATCTCGAGGGGCAAGGGTATGCGGACAGGCAAGTCGCCCGATCACGAGCGTACGCAGGGCGAATCGTACGCGAACAGGCGGCGTTCGAGGAGTACGTGTCGAGGCGGCATCCAGAGATCTTCGCCGATGGCGTTGCGGCCCGTGCCGTCAGGATCGCCTTTCACATCGACAAGAATGGACTGCGGCGTGCCTTTGGGACGACGGACCTCGCGGATCGGCAGATAGTTATCGATCGGGAGATCCGGCGGGCGGCGGAAGAACACAGCAGCTACAGCGAGCGTCTGGTCGCCCTGCGAGTGCATCATCAACTGACCCTGCTGCAACTGGAGAGCTACAAGCGCCTGGCCCGTCGGCTGGCCTACGCGGGGGACTGAACCGACGACGCTCTGCCGTGGCAGCGACACCAGTATGACGGTTCTTGCGCCGAACATCGGGGCGCGATGCCGGTGCGACCGTGCAGAATCTCGTTGCGTGCGGGAGGCTTGGCGTGCTATATTTGGAGGGAGGTTGAGGGTGTGGGTTCAGGAGACGACCGGCAGGGAAGCGGCATCGGCGCGCCGGTCACAGCGCAGCACTGAGGCATGGGTTTTCCTATCGGATCGGAGGATCCTGAGGCCGTGTGTTCGCAACGCATCTTTTACCGGGGGCGAACCAGCGATCCCTATCGCAACCTGGATTCCCTGTTTCCGCTTTTTCGGCTCTCTCGGATCATTCGTGGGTTGAGGACTTCAGCGAGTCTACTCTCGGCAAAACCGCTCGGGGCCCCAGAGGCCCAAATTCCCCACCAGGTTGCCCCTAATTTGGGCCTCTGCCCAATCGGTTTTGCCGAGAGGATCGCGGCTGAAGTCATTGTTCTCACAATGCAGGCACGGGCCAGGCTTTTGACGTACCTGTCAGGTAGCCGGTACTGTCGTATGGCGGTCTGGCAGCACCCACGAATCTTTTCAACGAGGCATTCTTTCTCCACCTATGCGAGGTGGGAGAAGGATCGTCGAGACGACTGCATCCATGGCCCGCGCCGGAGCTGGTCATGGTGAAGAGGAACCGCCTTGGGGACCCTCGTTGAAGCGAGGTGGCCCCGGCTCTTGTCAAAGGAGGAACCGCCATGTGTAGAACGCTGGTCTATCTGGTTTGCTGTACCTTCATGCTGAGCCTGGGCGGGGCGGTCCGGGCCGATCTGGTGGGCTACTGGGATTTGAACGAGGGCACGGGCAACGTCGCCCACGACCGGTCGGGCAACGACAATCATGGTACGCTGAACGGTCCTGCGTGGGAGGCGGGTCTGTACGGGCAGGCGCTGCGCTTCAACGGGACGAACAGCTACGTCGAGGTGCCGACGTCGGGGAGCCTGGAGATCGACGGGCAGGTGACGGTGGCGGCCTGGATCCACTGGGCCGACAGCGGCGACACCTGGCTGTGCGTGATGGCGAACGGCCAGCAGAACGGTCCGTGGGAGAACTACGGACTGTTCATCAACCGGGCGTCGCGGTTCGTGTACTTCACGCTGGCTCTGGACGGCGGGCACGTGACCCAGCAGACGCCCAACAACCTTATCGAGCCCGGTCGGTGGCAGCACGTCGCGGGCGTGTGGGACGGTTCGGTAGTAAGGATCTACGTCGACGGACAACTGGCCTTTGAACAGGCGCGAACCGGGGTGCTCGTTCCGCCAGGGCTGCCCTTGCGGATCGGACATCGTAACGGGAGCGCCCATTTCTTCAGCGGCGTGATCGACGAGGCGGCGGTGTTCGATCATGCGCTGACCGAGGCGGAACTTCAGGAGGCGATGGCGGGGATCACTCCGGCGGAGTTGGCTTCGAAGCCACAGCCTGCGAACGAGGCTGTGGACGTACCTCGTGACGCGATTCTGGGCTGGAAGGCGGGTCGGTTCGCGCATACACATGACGTCTATTTCGGCACGGTTTTCGAGGACGTCAACGCGGCCAGCCGCACCGATCCGAGGGACGTTCTGATCGGACAGGGGCAGACGCAGGCAACATGTGACCCCGAGGGATGGCTGGGATTCGGTCAGACGTACTACTGGCGAGTGGACGAGGTGAACGCACCACCCAGCGGCACGATTTACAGGGGCAGCGTGTGGAGTTTCACCGCGGAGCCATTGGCGTATCCAGTCGTCGGTGTCATCGCTACCAGCAACGGCATTTCGGAGGACAAGGCGGGAGCGGAGAAGACGGTCGACGGCTCGGGGCTCAACGCTGACGATCAGCACTCGACGGCCACGGCGGATATGTGGCTGGCCAGCGCGGGGGACGATCCGCTGTGGATCCAGTACGAGTTCGATCGCGTCTACAAGCTGCACGAGATGCTGGTCTGGAACTAAAACAGCCAGTTCGAGCTGATGCTGGGCTTCGGACTCAAGGACGTGGGGGTGGAGTATTCCGAGAATGGCGAGGACTGGACGGCGCTGGGCGAGGTGGTGCTGGCGCAGGGCGTCGCGAAGGAAACGTATGCGGCGAACACGACGGTGGATTTCGGGGGCGCAGCGGCCCGGTACGTTCGCCTCCACGTCCAGAGCGGCTATGGGCCAATGGGTCAGTATGGCCTGAGCGAGGTCCGCTTCCTGTTCATCCCGGCGCATGCGCGGCAGCCGGAGCCGGCGGACGGCGCCATCGATGTGGCTCCGGACGCGGTGCTCGGGTGGCGAGCGGGTCGGGAGGCGGTTTCGCATGAGGTCTACCTGGGCGCAGACGCGGAGACTCTCGCGCTGATCGATATGGTCGACCGGGCGAGCTATGTGCCTACGGTGCTGGAGTTCGGCAGCACGTACTCCTGGCAGGTCGTGGAGGTGAACGAAGCGGACGAAGTCCCCTCGTGGGCGGGCGACGTCTGGAGCTTCTCGACGCAGGAGTTCGCGTGGATCGACGAGTTCGAAGCCTACGACGACGATGTCGACGCCGGGACTACGATCTTCGATACCTGGATCGATGGATGGGTCAATGAGACCGGGTCGATCGTCGGATACTTCGATGCGCCCTTTGCCGAGAGGGTGATCGTCCATAGCGGCGCACAGTCCATGCCGCTGCAATACGACAACAGCCTCTCGCCCTTCTACTCGGAGACGGAGCGCGTCTTTGAAGCGGCGCAGGACTGGACGCTGTACGGTGCCGATTCGCTCGTGCTCTATTGTCGCGGTCACGCTGCGGGATTCCTGGAGGCTGCGGACGGCAGCATTATCATGAACGGCATCGGCCTCGATATCTGGGACGCATCGGATCAATTTCGTTTTGCGTACAAGAGTCTTAGTGGGGACGGGTCGATCGTCGCCCAGGTCGACAGCGTGGCCAATACGGACGTGTGGGCCAAGGCGGGGGTGATGATCCGCGAGACGCTCGAACCGGGTTCGGCGCACGCGATGGCGGTCGTGACCCCGGCCAGCGGGGTTGCGTTTCAGCGTCGGCCCGAGGCGAACGCCGCCAGCGCGAGCACGGGCGTAGCCGACCTGGCAGCCCCCTACTGGGTCAAGCTGACGCGAACGGGGAATACCTTCGTCGCACAGATTTCCGAGGACGGTGAGAGCTGGATGGATATCGCGGTGACGCCGGCGGTGACGATCCCGATGGCAGGCGACGTCTATATCGGGCTGGCGGTGACGAGTCATAACGCCCTGGCGACCACGGACGTCGAGTACTCCGGCGTTGCCACGACAGGGAACGTCAGCGGCTCCTGGCAGGTCGCGGAGATCGGTGCGGAGCAACAGGACGGCAACTCGGCGGAACCGTTCTACGTGACCCTGGAAGACAGCAGCGGAAGATCGGCGACGGTGACGAATGCGGATACGGGTGCCGTCATCCGACCGAGCTGGCGGCAATGGACGATTCCGCTGAGCGATTTTGGCGGCGTGGACGCCAGCCGGATCAGCAGCGTGAAGATCGGGGTCGGCAATCCTGACAACCCGACGGCGGGCGGAACAGGGATCGTCTATATCGATGACATCGGCTACGGTCGCCCTGTCGGCGACCAATAGCGCCGAGACGCAGCACAGGTATGCGCCCTCCTCTCCAGCGGTTTCGGGGGCCGGGGTTCTTCACAGCTCAGGCCCCTGTTGCTTTGTTGCTTTCGGGCATGGAGGCCGTTGCATTCGGAGGCTGATTGTGGTAGAAATGAGGGTCGGAGTTCATTCTTTCACATCTGTTCGATTGCGGCGGTTGTCGCTGAGGAACCGGTCTGATTCTGTCTGAAGGAGGATCGTCATGGGCACGTCGAAATGCGTCGGGACCGTCAGAGATCACAGAGGATACTGGGGGTGCCTGTTGTTGCTGCTGTTGCTGGCCAGTCCACTGCTGGCGGCGGGACCCGACACGACGGGACTGGTGCTCTACCTTCCGATGGAGAGCGCTGCGAACCCGGTCGATGCTTCGGCGGATCCGACGACGGTGACGGTGCTGGGGACGCTGAGCCTGGCGGATGGGCAGCTTGGGACGCAGGGACTGGCGTTCAACGGCGATCCGGCCAACCGGCTCGAAGTCGCGCATGCCCCCAAGCTGGAGGGGATGTCGGCACTGACGATCGAGGCATGGGCGTATCCGCAGAACATCGCCAGTCATGAGGGGATGGCGATCGTCTCGAAGCGGATCGCCAACCAGAACGCCGACGCCTACAACCTGTTCATCTGGACGGGGCAACACCTGGAAGCGCGCGTCAACGCCGGCGGCGGGGTCAATTCGACGACCGCGTTGCAGAACAACACCTGGTACCACATCGCGTACGTGTTCGACGCGCAGGCGGCGGCCGGGGAGAAGGCGAAGCTGTACGTCAATGGCGTGCTGGAGGGTTCGGGCGACCACACGGCCACGGCGGCGCAGGGTTCGAACGGGGGCGGGGCGCCGATCTGGATCGGCGAGCTGGATTCGGCGCGAGGGTTCCCCTGGGACGGGATTCTCGATGAGATCGGCATCTGGGACATCGCGCTGACGAGCGATGATGTGAATCTGCTGATGAGCAAGACGAAGATGCAACTGCTCAACAAGGGCGCCGCGAGCAACCCGACCCCGGCGGACGGGGCCGAGGACGTGGTCCGCACGACGGACCTGGGCTGGACGGCGGGTGAGTTCGTCGCGACGCACAACGTCTACTTCGGGCCCTCGCGCGAGGACGTCAATGCCGCGACTTCTGCCGCTTTGATTGCCGAGGGACTGGCGCGCGACGTGACGAGCGTGGACGTCGGAACGCTCGAATTCGGACAGACCTACTACTGGCGCGTGGATGAGGTGAACGGAGCGCCGGATTTTGCGGTGCTCGAAGGAGACGTCTGGAGCTTTACCGTGGAACCGGTCGCCTATCCTATCGAGAGCATCGTCGCAGCGAGCAACGGGATTGCAGACGAGGTATCGGTGGCACAGAAGACGGTGGACGGCTCGGGGATCGATGGCGACGATCGGCATTCAATCGACAGCGAGGACATGTGGCTGGCCGATCCGCCCGAGGACGAGCCCCTTTATATTCAGTATGCGTTCGATCGCGTCTACAAACTGCACGAGATGCTGGTGTGGAACTACAACGTGCAGTTCGAGGTAATCCTCGGCTTTGGGCTCAAGGAGGTAACGGTCGAGTATTCGCAGGATGGGGCGGAGTGGACGACGCTGGGCGACGTCGAATTCGCCAAAGCGACGGCGACGAGCACGTATACGGCTAATACGACGGTGGACCTGGGCGGGGTTCCCGCACGGTTCGTCCGGCTGACCGTCCACAGCGGTCATGGCACGATGAACCGGTACGGGCTGAGCGAGGTTCGCTTCCTGTACATCCCGGCGCAGGCCCGGGAGCCCGAGCCGGCCGATGGGGCGAGCGACGTCGATCCGGCGACGGCGCTGAGCTGGCGCGCCGGGCGGGAAGCGGATGTCCACGAGATTTATCTCGGAACCGATGCGAACGATTTGACGCCGGCGGGCACGGAGAGCGAGGCGCGGTTCGTTCCGGACGATCTGGCGTTCGGAGGCACCTACTACTGGCAGGTCGTGGAGGTGAACGAGGCGGACGAGGTCAGCGCGTGGGCGAGCGAAGTCTGGAGCTTCTCGACGACCGAGTACGTGCTGATCGACGGGTTCGAGACGTATGACGACGACCTCGACGCCGGCACGACGATCTTCGACACCTGGCTGGACGGTTGGGTCAATGAGACCGGTTCGACGGTCGGGTACTTCGAGGCGCCGTTTGCGGAGAAGACGATCGTGCGCAGCGGTTCGCAGTCAATGCCCCTTCAGTATGACAACAGCGTCGCACCGTTCTATTCGGAGGCGGAACGGAATTTCGACTCGCCCCAGGACTGGACGGGCCACGGCGCCGATACGCTCGTGCTGTACGTGCGAGGCAACGGGCCCGATTTCGTGGAGACCACGGACGGCGAAATCGTCATGAGCGCGATCGGCACGGACATATGGGACACCGCCGATCAGTTCCGCTACGCCTACAAGAACCTGGCGGGCGACGGCTCGATCGTGGTCCGCGTCGACAGCCTGATCAACAGCAATGAGTGGGCCAAGGCGGGCGTGATGATTCGGGAAACGCTCGAGCCAGGTTCGCAGCATGCGTTCGTGGCGATGACGCCTACGCCTTCGCACGGGATTTCGTTCCAGCGGCGACCGGTGGCGGGCCAGGCCAGCGCCAACACCGACGTGGCGGATATCGAGATTCCGCACTGGGTGAAGCTGACGCGCACGGGCAATCTGTTCACCGCGCAGCAGTCGGTGGACGGCGTGACGTGGGTGGACATCACTCCGACGGCGCCGGTGGAGATCCAGATGGCGTCCAGCGTGTATATCGGGCTGGCGTTGACCAGTCACAGTGCGACGGTCCCGACGACCGCGGAGTTCTCGAACGTTTCGATGACCGGCGCGGTCTCGGGCGAATGGCAGACGGGCGATATCGGCACGGCGCAGCCGATGGGGAATTCGTCAGAGGCGATGTACGTGACGATCGAGGACAGTGCGGGCAAGAGCGCGACGGTGACGAATGCGGACGAGGCGATCACGGTTCGCCCGTCGTGGCAGTCCTGGCTGATTCCGTACAGTGACCTGTCGGGCGTGAATCTCGGTCGGGTCGAGAGAATGATCATCGGCGTCGGCAGCGCCACGAGCCCGACGGCCGGCGGCACGGGCACCGTCTACATCGATGACGTCGTGTACGGCCATCCGGCTGGCGAGTAGAAGGCAACCGACAGCCGCCTACCGACCGACCGCACGTTAGAGTACGTTCAGGGGCCCGCACCGATGGGGTGCGGGCCCCTTTCCTAAGAGACGGCACACATCCTTCGAAACCCAACGCGGGCTGCGCAGCAAAGCGCGGTCAGAGCTTCTCCAGCAGGTTCAGCCAACGTTTCCAGGCGGCGTCGTGCGCTTGTCGGTTGGGATGGTCCGGCTCGCCCTCCTCGCCCGACCGCATGAACGCGTGCCCAGCGCCTTCGTAGGTCACGGGCTCGTAGGTCTTGCCGGCCTGCTTCATCTGCTGAGCGGTCTTCTCGACGGTGCTGGTGACGCGGGCGTCGTTTCCGCCGTAGAAGCCGTAGACCGGGGAGTAGATCTTCGCGAGTTGGTCGGGGTCGGTCGGGGCGGTGCCATAGAAGACGAAGGCAGCGGCCATCTTGTTGCGGCTGGTGGCGAAACGGAAGGTCTGGCTGCCACCCCAGCAGAAACCGGCTACCGCGAGCTTACCGTTGGAGGCGGGCAGCTTCACGGCGTAGTCGGCGACCGCCTGCAAATCGGCGGTGACCTGCTCAGGAGGCAGTTTGTAGAGGGCGTTGCGGGCGGCGTCCTGGTCGGGGAAGTCGCTGGTCTTGCCGCCCTCGGGGCCCACGCCCGAAAGCAGATCGGGCGCTACCGCGATATAGCCTGCCTCGGCGATCCGGTCGGCGACGCCGCGAACCCAATCGGTGAGTCCACGATTCTCGTGGATGATCAGGACCGCGGGGACCTTCTCCTGGACCTCGGGGTAGACGACAAAACACTGGACGGTTCGGTCGTCCTGCTCGACACCGACCCATTCGTGGTGCCGGGGCGATTCGTTCAACCGCTGCTGTGAAGCATCCTGGGCGAACAGAGCGCCGGACAGGACGGCCACTGCAAGCAGGCCTGTCAAAACGAGTCCATTCTTCGCCGGAAACCGCCTTCTGGCTGAGTTCGACTTCATAACACACCTCCCTTCGACATTCAGGCCGATTTTCGGGAGGTGGTACGGCGCGCCAGGAGCGGCGGTTCATCGATTGGTTCCGCGAGGCTATTTCGGGCTGATGCGGTAAAGACCGGCGCCGTGTGCGGGAATTACGGCGCCGAATTCGCCGGAATAGGCCCCCAGGTCCTTTTTCTCCCACAGATCGCGGACGGCACATCGGCCTTGCAGGCCGATCGTTTCGAAGAGCACTTTCACCGGTGCGATGTTTGCAGAATCTCCCGTGTCTCGCGTGTTGAATAAGGCTACGTACTTGTCTTTCGAATCGGGCACGTCAGCAGTCCAGGCGATGGAGCCATCGCGGGCGAACAACTCGCGGTTGTTGGTGCTGTGCTGGTTGACGGCGAGGACTTCGTCGTTGGTCAGCAGCGAGAGGGTGAAGTCATCGTTGCTGGGCAGGTCGCCTCCGAACATCAACGGGCTGCGGAAGATGGACCAGAGCGTCATGAGGGTGATCTGTTCGTCTTCGGTAAGTCGGGTGCGGCGGTCGTTGCCCCGCTCGCCTCGAATGCTGATGCGGCCCAGGGGCAGCATGTCGGCGTCGGGCCAGTGGCCTGGACCGCTGTACGGCGCCCAGTTGCGACAGCGTCCGAACATCTCCTCGATGTCCACCCAGCGATCCCAGAAATCGTCGCTAATGCGCCAGAGGTTGGCATGCATCATGACGTGCTCGGCGGCTTCCAGCGGCGTGGCGCCAGGGGAGGTGCTCAGAACGATGGGTCGGCCGCAGGTGTCGATGGCCTTGCGGATCAGTTCGATCTCGGCGCGGTGGTAGGGACGAGACAGGTCGTCGATCTTGATGTAGTCGATCTCCCAGGAGGCGTAGAGTTTGAAGATCGAATCGTAGTACTCCTGGGCGCCCGGGCGGTCGGCGACGATCGTATACATGTCCCGCAGCCAGGGGGATTGCTGCTCGGTGCTGTGGATGTCGGCGGCACGGGCGGTGCTGCCGAGGATGGGCGTGTTCTTCTTGACCGCCTCGACGGGGATACCGCGCATGACGTGGATGCCGAACTTGAGACCCTGGCGGTGGATGTAGTCGGCGAGGGGCTTGAATCCCCTGCCATCGGCGGCGGAGGGGAAACGATTCACGGCGGGAAGGAATCGGCCGTACTCGTCCATCACGTAGCGGGGATCGCGCTGGTTGTAGCCATGGGCCTTGGTGTTCTCGACAAACCAGCGGATGTCCACGACGACGTATTGCCAGCCATGCGACTTGAGGTGCTGGGCCATGTAGTCGGCGTTCGCCTTCACTTCCACTTCGGTGACGGTGGGACCATAGCAATCCCAACTATTCCAGCCCATCGGAGGGGTCTGGGCCCAGGCCCAGAAATCGGGGGATGAAGTCGGCTCCGCTGCATGGATCAGTGAGGCTGGTCCAAGCAGAATGCAGGATACAGCGACGCATTTGCTGAGGGTGCTGAGGTTGGCCGACGGGGTCATGGGCGATATCTCCAATTCGTTTGCGTGCCATTTTATGACGTGTGGGTTACGCGCTGCGGCTGCGTCGGCGGCGGCGCTGTTTCTGTTTGCGGATTTTGTCGGCTTTGAGGGCGGCGGGGCTTTTGGCGCCCAGGGTCCGCTCTTCCATCAGCTCGCAGAGCCGCTTGCGGGCGTAGTACCGATTCAGCGGCTGGGAGCGTTCCTTTTGCGTCTTGACCTCGAGTCCGCTGGGCGTGTGCTTGAGGACGACGCAACTGGAGGTCTTGTTGACCTTCTGGCCGCCGGGACCGGAGGAGCGGACGTATTTCTCTTCGAGGTCTTCTTCGCGCAGATCCAGCGATGCCATGCGGGCTTCGAGCTCCGCCTGTTTCTTGTCGGTCACGCCGAAGTTCATCATGGCACCTGTTTGGCGCTGGTTTCGATCTCGATGGTCGCCTCGTCGAGACCCTGGGCTCGGGCAGTTACGCGCACCCTGCCTGGCTGGCGGCTCGACTGGAGGATGGCCAGACCCCGACCTCGATAGGCCTGGTGGACGTTGTCCTTCGGGTCTTCGATGCTGTTGAGGTCGCCGTTCTCGATGCCGATGATTCTTGCGGGACCTTCTACGTCGAAAGTGATCTCACGATCGGGGTCGGGGACGCGGACGCCCTGCTCGTCGACGACGGTGAATTCGATATGACAGATGTCCTTGCTATCGGCCATCAGTTCGGTCGCATCGGGCGAGAGCATGATTCGCTTCGCATCGGAGGCGGTACGTAGCGTGAATTCGCAGACGTCGGTGCCATCGTTCCGCCCTACCGCTTTCAGCGTTCCAGGCTCGAACGGGACTTCCCAGGTGAGGACGCCATCGCGGGCTTCGGAGACGGCCTTGGTTTCCAGGGGGTTGCCGTTGAGAATCAGCGCCACTTCTTCGCAATTGGTGCAGGCGCTGACGGTGACACGGGCGTCTTCGGACCAGTTCCAGTGTTCGGCGCCGAACATGCCTCGCCAGCGCCGGGACGCACGGGGCGAGGCGCAGATGTAGACCATGGGCTCATCGTCCCAGAGGCTCTGTCGGAACCATCCGATGGGCTTCTTGAATCCGCACAGATCGAGCAGGCCGGCGCCGTTGGCGCGGTTGGGCCAGCGGCGAGCCTCGCCCAGGTAGTCGATTCCCGTCCAGAGGAACTGTCCGGCGACGTAGTCGTTGTCGCGCACCGCGAGCCAGGCGTCGTAGCTGTCGCCGTTCTCGCTGCCAAAGATGAAGCGATTCGGATAGTTCTGGTGGTCCGCTTCGTAGTGCTGCTCCTGGTAGTTGTATCCCACGACGTCGAGCATCTGGGCCAGACCGACGGCGTTGGACATGGGGATGCTCGCCAGTGCGGCGGTCACGGGACGCGTGCCATCCCACTTGCGGGCGGCTTCGATCAGCGGGCGGGCGTACTTGACCAGATTCTCGGCGGGCGGATGTTGCGGCCGATAGTTGTCGCCCAGCACCGGGTGAGAGAACGGATCGTTGGGGTAGTCGATCTCGTTGCCGATGCTCCACATGATGATGCAGGGATGGTTGCGGTCCCGGCGGACGAGGTCTTCCATATCGCGGACCGACCACTGTTCGAAGACCTCGCCATAGCCGAACTTGCTGGGCTGGCCTGCGTTCCAGCCTTCGACCCACTTGTTCTTGGGCGGGGTGAATTCGTCGAAGGCCTCGTCCTTGACGAGCAGACCGAGGCGGTCGCACAGGTCGAGCAGTTCCGGGGCGGGCGGATTGTGGCTGGTGCGAATGGCGTTGGCGCCGAGGTCTTTCATGAGGCGCAGGCGCCGTTCGAGCACCTTGTCGGGAACCGCGGCGCCGAGGCAGCCTGCATCGTGGTGCAGGCAGACGCCCTTGAGTTTCATCGCATTGCCGTTGAGGAAAAAGCCCTGGTCGGGGTCGAACGCGATCGTGCGAATCCCGAACGGCGTCGTCACTTCCTGCACGACGTCGGCGCCGGCCTTGAGGACGGTTCGAAGCGTGTACACGTTCGGCGCTTCGGTGGACCACAACTGCGGGTCGGCGATCTTGATTTGCGGGCGGAGCGTCTGTTCGGCGCCGGCGTCGAGTGTGCCCGTCTGGGTCAGGGTGGCCACGCCCCCTCCATTCGGGGCAACGATACTGGATTCGAGCGCGAAGGACTGGGTCTGGTCGCGGTCGTTCTGCACGACTGTCTCGATGCGAATGACGGCGGAATTTTCCTCGATCTCGGGCGTGGTGACGTAGATCCCCCAGGGCGCGATGTGGAGCGGGTCGGTGATGTGCAGGCGTACGTGACGATAGATGCCCGATCCGGTGTACCAGCGGGAGTCGGCGAACTTCGTGTGGTCCACGCGGACGGCGAGCACGTTTTCCGCGTCGCCAAACCGGACGTGGCGGGTCAGGTCGTAGTGGAAGCTGATATAGCCGTTGGGGCGACGGCCGACGAACTGTCCGTTGATCCAGACCTCCGAGTTGTGGTAGACGCCATCGAACTCGACGACGACGCGCTTCTCGCGATCGGCGGGATCGAGGGTGAAGTGTTTGCGGTACCACCCGATGCCGCCTGGGGCGAAACCGGTGCCGCTGGCGTAGTCGGCACTGAACGGGCCCTCCACGCTCCAGTCGTGGGGCACGTCGACGGTGCGCCAGACGGAATCGTCGAAGGCGGGCATCATCGCAGTGGCAAAATCGCCCTTGCTGAAGCGCCAGTAGAAATCGAAATCCATCGCGTGCAGCGGGATCGCCGTCGTCAGAACCAAGAGAGCCGCAGTACAGGTCCAGGCAAATCTCCGCGATCCGTTCATCTGGGTATTCCTCCTGTTAAAAGACTACGGCGAATCAAGTGCGTTTGGCAGCGGGCTTGCGATGCCACCAGGTGGCCAGGACGGAGCCGGAGATGTTCATCCAGGGTCCGAAGATGGCCGGGGCGAGGGCAGCGGGGGCACTCTGGAGGATGTTCATCGCGAGCCCAGAGGCCATGCCACCGTTCTGCATTCCCACTTCGAAAGCGACCGTCCGGCACGCGCTTTCATCGAGACGTGCGGCCCGGGCGAACCAATAGCCCAAGATATATCCGACGAAATTCAGGATCACTGCGGCGCCGATCAGATAGAGTCCGACGGTCATCAGTTTCTCCGCTGAGCGGGCGGTGATGATGGCGATGATGAAGACGATTCCCGCCATCGAGACCACCGGCAGCGCCTTGTCCATCCAGTTCTTCGGGCCTTTGAGCCAGACGTCGATCACCAGCTTGGCCATTGCGACGACGCCGATCAGGAGCGAGCCGACGACGAAGCCGTCTTTCTTGAGGGCGGCGTCGCCATAGGTGAAGACGTTGGCGGGCGCGAAGAGGATGATGCCAACCCCCAGGGCGATGCAGACGATTCCCACGATCGCGAGGACACTGCCCTTGCGAAAGACGGGCTGCCGTCCATAGAGGATGCGATTGGCGATCAGTCCGGCGACGATCGGGACGATGATCATGTTGATGATACCGAACATCATGTTCAGGAACTCGATCTCGATGAACTGTCCCGCCAGTTTGTCCATCAGGAACGGGGTCATGATGGGCGAGATCAGGGTCGAGCAGGCGGTCATCGTCACCGACAGCGCGACGTTGCCGCTGGCCAGGTAGGTCATCAGGTTGGAGGCGACGCCGCCTGGGCAGGAGCCGATCAGGACCACACCGGCGGCGACTTCAGGTTCGAATCCAAACAGCTTCGCCAGGATCAGCGCGGTGATCGGCATGATCGAGAATTGCAGGATGAAACCGACGAAGACGGGCCAGGGCATCTTGATGACCCGTCCGAAATCGGCGACGCTCAGGGTGGTGCCCATGCCGAACATGATGATCTGGATGAGCGGGACGATCAGGACGCCCAGGTCGAATCCGAACCAGCTCATGAAGGCGACGGGATAGGCCATCGAGGCGGTGACGAAGGCGAAGACCCAGACGGTGAAGGCGAAGCTCTTGAAGACGGGGTGGGCCATACAGTAGATCGCCAGCGCCGCGAACGCCACGATCAGGGCGGGGGCGGAATAGGCGCGGTGGCCCGTGAGAAAGGTGACGATGGCTGCGACAAGAGCGATGGCGAATACAATTCGAAAGTGCTTCAAAATCGAACGTCCCATTGGCACATGTCTCCCCTGATTGACCATTTTCGAGAGGCGGCGGCCTCAAGCTGACCTTGCGGACGACTGCCACTTTGCAGCCATCCCCAAGTCCTGCGGACTTGAGGCTGCCACCCGTCGTTCGCAGTGATGCCGTGAGGCGTTGCTTTCTCAGGAATGGTATGCCCTTACGGGCACACTACAAACCTTATGCCCTTACGGGCACACTACAAACCTTATGCCCTTACGGGCATACTACAGACCTTATGCCCTTACGGGCACACTACGAACCTTGTGCCCTGACGGGCACACTACGAACGGCGGCGGGTTGAGAACCCACCCTACGAATTCCATCTTCAGCTCCATAAGCGATCGTTGGAACGATCGCGGTTCCATTCGTCGGTGGGGGCAAAGAGTTCCTGCCCTCGTTCGAGATGCTCCTGGATCACGTCGAGGTTCAGCTCGATACCCAGGCCAGGACCTTCGGGGACGCGGGCGAAACCGTCGGTATGGAGCGGCTTTTCGATGCCGGTCACCATGTCCTCCCACCAGTCGACGTCGACGGAATGGTGTTCGAGGGCCACGAAATTTTCGGTGGCGGCGGCGCAGTGCAGGTTGGCCATGAACGAGACAGGGGTGCCGGCGAAGTGCATCGGCATGGCGATGCCGCTCTGCTCGGCGTAGTCGCCGATCTTCTTGGTTTCGAGGATGCCGCCGGCGGTGGCGAGGTCGGGATGCACCATATCGACGGCACGCTCATCGATGAGCTTCTTGAAACCATCGAGCAGATAGATGTCCTCGCCCGTCAGCAGGGGCACGTCGATGGCGTTCTTGATCTCCTTGAGCATCTCGGTGTATTCCCAGGGGACCATGTCCTCGAGCCAGGCGAGCTGATAGGGCTGCAAGGCCTTGCCCAGCTTGATGCAACTGTTGACGCCGATGTGGCCAAAATGATCGGAGGCGACCGGGATCTGCCAGCCAACGACCTCGCGGACTTCGGCGAAGCGCTCGCCCATCAGTGCGGCCCCCTTGTCGGACAGTTGGATGGCGGTGAAGGGGTGCTTGCCATACCAGTTGGTTTCTCTCGTCGGATAGCTCAGGGCACCGGGGACATCGCGGACGGTGCGGATGCCACAATCGTACTTGAGGAAGGTGAAGCCCTGTTCGATCCGTTTCTTGAGCCCGGTGACCCGTCCGTCGGGGGTATCGGCGTAGAGGCGCACGCGGTCGCGGTATCGTCCGCCCAGCATCTGGTAGACGGGAACGCCATAGGCCTTGCCCGCCAGGTCCCAGAGGGCCATTTCGACGCCGGAGACGCCTCCGCCCTGGCGGGCGTGGCCACCGAACTGCTTGATCTTCTTGAAGATCTTCTCGACGTTGCAGGGGTTCTCCCGCAGCAGGCGGGCTTTGAGCATCAGGGCGTAGCGCTCGCTGGCACCGTCGCGGACCTCGCCATAGCCTGAGATGCCCTGGTTCGTGTCGATGCGGATCAGCGGGCAGCGCATCGGCGCCCGCGCCACCACCGCGATGCGGAGGTCGGTGATCTGCAAGTCTGAGGGGCTCGAACTGCGCCGAACGTTCTGCGTCGCGCAGGCGATCTGCTCTTCGATGGGGGCACCGACCATGCCCGCCAGGGTCAGTCCGGCCAGACCCGCCCCGGCGCCTTTGAGCAGGGAACGTCGCGAAGTTGTCGTCTCATGCGGGAGTTCGTGTCTGTTCTTCATAGATCCTCTTTTGTGCAAAGCGTTAGCATGGCGGGTGTTACCAGTTGCGTGCCTTGGGGTCGAGCATCTCTTCGATCACCTCTTTGGGCACGGGCAGATCGTTCATGTTCTTCTTCAGCCAGGCTCGGAAGTCCTCGCGAATTTCGGGCGTCCATCGGCTGTCGATCTGTCCGGGGGTGTATTTGCCTTCCTTGAGCCGCTGGTGTCCGAACATGTCGCGCAGGGTGATGGCTTCCGACTCGGTGACGACTTTCTCGGCCAGGTGGGCGGGGATGAAGACGATCCCTTCGCGCTTGGCGAGGACGACGTCGCCCGGGCAGGCGACGGCCCGACCGATGCGGATCGGCACGTTGATGGCGCTGAGCATGACGTCCTTGAGGTAGCTGGGGTCGGCGCCCTGGTGCCAGGCGTTGAAGCCTTCGACCTGCTCGATGCCCTCCAGGTCGCGGACACCGGCATTGAAGATGACACCGTTGCGGCTGTTGGCATAAATCGCGTTGGCGAGGTTATCGCCGATGAGGGTGCCGTCGAGGACCTTGCCGAATCCGTCGGCGACGTAGACGTCGCCCTTCTGGAGCATGTCGATGGGCCAGGAGTTGGAGTTGCCCAGGCGACCTTCGGCATGCCCCTGGTTCATGATCGCTCGATTGTAGTCTGGTTGAGTCGGCATGTACTGGGCGGTCAGCACGCGTCCGACGATCGCCTCGTCCGGACGCAAGACCTGCCAGCCCAGCGCCGTCTCATAGCAGTTGCGGTATCCGGCGTTGGTTACGATGCTCCAGGCCATGGTGATCGGGACGTTTTGCATGCGCTCCAGGAGCTCGTCCGAGACTCTCGGGCGACCGTCTTCCATGCGGGGTCCGGTCCATTGAGGCGTGCACTGCATCACGCGGAGAGGGCTGGAGACCGTCGGCGGCTCGATACCGCCATCGGCGGCCTGGATACGAAGGTTGCGCCAGCGGACCTCGTAGGGACCGGCGTTGTTGCCGATGCCGTGCACCTGAAGACCGATCACGCCTCGGGCGTCCATACCGTCGCGGAAATCGACGCAGGGGACGTCGTTGACCCAGGTGCGGATGCGGTCGCCCTTACATTCGATGCGGTATTTGTTCCACTGACCATCCTTGAATGCCTTGCTGGCGGCGGGATCGGAGTTGGTGCTGGCGAGCATGAAGGCCCGGCGGGCTTCGTCGTAGACGCTGCCTGAGGAGCCCGCTTTTTCGGTGGCGATCTCGACCTGGTAGCCATAGACGCGGTCGGCGGGGATGGTGCGCCTCTGGGGCGATCCGTCGCGACCGGCGAATATAAACGTCATCTCGGTCGGCGCGATCTGACTGCGAATCTGGACGCCGGAGTTCAGCTCGGGATCGACCTTGACCTCGAACTCCATCACGAAGTCGCCATACCGGCGGTCGCTGCACAGGAACGTGTTCGGGCTGCCCTTCACCGTCGTGCCGACGATCTCGCCATCCTCGACGCGGTACTTGGCGAAACCGCTGTGAATGGACCATCCGTTCAGGGTCTTACCGTCGAACAGCGGGGTCCATTGCTCCTCGTCCTGGTTGCGGGCCAAGCTGGGGGCGGCGGTGGCGACTACGAACAGAACTGTCAGGCAACCTATCCATCTACGACTCATGAAACACTCCTTTCCAACGCTGGGTCATACGGATGCTGTGAACAGCATTAAACACGAAACCGCCGCCGGGGGCAAAGGTCTCCAGGCGATGGCGGAGATTCCCGAGGCAGGTGTGGAACGCGAATCGACTGGGTCCTGGTGGGCTTCGCGGTGTTCGATGGCGGCGAGGACGCGCCGGCGCGGGGTCATCGGTAGCCCTCCTGGGTCAGGCGGATCACGGCGTCGACGTTGCGGCGGTCGATGATCGCGGCGCCGGCGTCGATGTCGGACGGCTGGATCTGATAGCGGCAGTAGAGCGCCAGTTGCACGACAGGGTAGAATCCCTGGATGTAAGGCTGCTGGTCCACCGTGCAGCGAATGACGCCGGCCTGGATGAGCCGGAGCGTCGTCTCGGAGAGGTCGAAGCCGGCCGACCAGTAGTCCTGGCCTGTGAAGTGCTTTTCCAAAGCCAGGCCTGCCGCCTCGGTGTCGGATTGGCCGGTTCCGAGAATGATGCGGATGTCGCGGTGCCGGCGCAGCGCTTCGGCGATGCGTTCGGCGCCCTCAGTTGAATCGTTGCCGGTGACGATCACCGTCCAAGTCACGTCCTTCCCCTGGAGCAGATCCTGCAACCCTCGCAGTCGATCTTCGAGGGCGGAGACGCCTTCGTCGTGCATGGTCATCAGGATGTGGCTGCCTTCGGGAATCTGTGGCAGCAGTTCGGAAGCCAGCGTTCGACCAGCCTCGTAGAGCCTCTGATTGACGCTGCTGAGTCTGGCATTGGGCGAGGCATGGTCGTCGACGTTGAATCCGACGACGGGGACGCCGCGATCGACGGCCTCCTGCACCACCCGGTCAAAGGCCTCCGGATCGATGAGGTTCAGTGCGATGCCGTCATAGCCATCCTCGACGGCCTTTCGCACCATCGCCGCCTGGGCGGAGAGATCCACCCCTTCGGTGCCGAGAAAATCCGCCTGCACGTCCATCATTCGGGCTGCGTCGCGCATGCCCTTTTTTACGGGTCCGAAGAATTTGGCGTCGACCGTGCAGGTGATGAAGGCGAATCGCAGTGGCTCGATCGATTCCTCCGTTCGGGCGGCGCGGTAGGATCGGTCCACGCCGCAGCCGGTCAGCAGCAGCGTAATCATCAGTAGTGTCACGAATCGCATATGGCACCTCCCATGCACAGAGAGAGTATCTGTCATCTGAAGATCACGTAGAGCACGATCATCGTCAGGGTGAGGAATCCGCTGAGGAACTTGTAGTTGCCCAGCCCGGGCCAGCCTTTCTCGCGCAGCGGTTCCAGCGGGGACTTCCAGACCAGGGCTATCCTCGCCTGGGTCGGTTCGTCGGGACAGGCGATCGACAGGACGATCATCACGAGGCCGCAAAGGCAGGCGAGGATGAAGCTGACGACCATGAAGTTCAGGAACTCGAAACGCGGATAGGCATCTTTGAAGGCCTCCAGTCGTTTCGTGAAATCGAGCAGGAAGACGACGAAGCCGAGGGCGGAACCGGTGACGAGCGTGACGAACGACGCCTTCGAGGAGGCCCGTTTCCAGAAGATGCCGGCGACGAAGACGACGGTGATGGGCGGCGCCAGGTAGCTGATGGCGGCGTTGATCCCCTGAAAAACCGTGGGGAAACGTCCGCACAGAGGCGACCAGAGCACCGCGAGAACCATGGCGACGAAGGTGACGATCCGTCCGATCAGGACGAGCCTGGTTTCGGAGGTGGCGGGCGCCCAGCGTTTGTAGAGGTCGTAGGAGAACAGCGTAGCGGCGGAATTGAGGGCGCCGGAGACCGTGCTCATGAGCGCCGCCATCAGGGCGGCGGCGACGACGCCTCGCACTCCGACGGGCAGGAGCGTACCGATCATGTGCGAGTAAGTCAGGGCGGCGTTGGGCTGGCCTTCTTCGTTGGTCGGCAGTGGTGGGATCGTGCCCTGCCTGACCAGGGCCAGACAGACCAGGCCCGGCAGCACGAAGATGAAGACGGGCAGGATCTTGATGAAGCCGGCGAAGAGCGGACCCGTTCGCGCGTGATTCTCGTCTTTGGCGCCGAGGACGCGCTGGACGATGGTCTGATCGGTGCACCAGTACCAGATGCCGATGATGGGATAGCCCAGGAAGACCGAATACCAGGGCAGCCCCGAGGGGTCGCCGGCGGGACGTAGCACGGTGAATTTCGCGGGGTCGACCTGTTCGGTCAGTCCGCTCCAGCCCCCCACCTTGAAGAGACTGATCCCGGTCAGCGTAATCGCACCGGCCAGCAGGATGATCGTCTGGACGGACTCGGTGAGCACGACCGCCATCAAACCGCCTACCATCGTGTAGAATCCGGTGATGGCGGCGATGATGACGATGCTCCAGATCATCGGGACGCCAAAGAGCCCTTCCAGCACGGTCGCGCCGGCGTAGAGCGAGAAACCGATGTGGATGAAGATCGCGGAGACGATCGACAGGACCGCGAGCCAATCGCGACTGGCCCGACTGTAGCGCCGCTCCAGGAAGTCGGGCAAGGTCGCGACTCCCGAGCGGATGTAGAACGGCGCAAAGAACAGCGCCAGGACGATCAGTGTGAAGGCGGCCATCCACTCGAAGTTGCCATACGCCAGCCCGTTGGTGTACCCTTCTTCGGCCAGACTGACGAGGTGGACGGTGGAGATGTTCGTCGCGAACAGCGCCAGACCGATCATGGGCCAGCGCAGTGTCTTGCCCGCCAGGAAGTACTCATCGGCCCTGTCCCGCGCCCGGCGCCGCAGACCCGCCCAGCACCCGAGGGCAAGAATCCCGACGATGTACGCGACGATGATGGTTGTGTCGGCCCACCCGATTTGCACGGAGATCTCCTTACACGCTGCCACCCGAATGCATCGATCAACGTCCGTTCCATGTTGCAGTTTGGCCACGAGCGAGGTCCAGGTCCTTCGTGGCCTGGCCGTAACGAAGTCGGCAGGAGTTGCCGGCGAGCGAGCGTACGGTCGCGGAGGTCAGCTTGCCTTCTTTCCAAACGATATCCACTTCGAAGCTGCCTCGGGCACGGAGCCCCTGGACCGACCCAGTGGGCCAGGCTTCAGGCAGCGCCGGGAGCAGTTCGATTCGGTCGGTGTGGCTTTGCAGCAGCATCTCGGCGATGCCGGCGGTGGCGCCGAAATTGCCGTCGATCTGGAACGGGGGATGGGCATCGAAGAGGTTGAGGTAGACGCCCCCGCCGTTCTGGTAGTCGGTTCCCTTGAACGCGACGGGCGTCAAAAGGTTGCGCAGCAGGGTGTAAGCGTGGTCACCATCGAGCAGGCGGGCCCAGAAGTTAATCTTCCAGGCACGGCTCCAACCGGTGCCGCCATCGCCACGCGCGTTGAGCGAAACCGCGGCGGCCCTGGCGAATTCCGGCGTCGTTCGCGGCGCGATCTGACGACCAGGGTGCAACCCGAAGAGATGGGATACATGCCGATGCTGGTTGTTGGGATCGTCGCGGTCGGTCATCCACTCCTGCAACTGCCCCCACTTGCCGATCTGCGGGCCCAGGAGTTTGTCGCGGAGTTCGACGAGGCGGTTGCGGAACTCCCGGTCGGTTCGCAGGACATCGGCGGCTTCGATCGTGTTGGTGAACAGGTCCCAGACGAGCATTTGGTCGTAGGTGACGCCCTGCTCTTCGGGACCATGCTCGGGCGACCAGCCATCGGGCGTCACGAGTCGGCCGTCCGCGAGTGCGACGAGACGGTCCTGCCAGAAGTGGCAGACCTCCTTGAGGATGGGATAGGCGATGTCACGGAGGTAGGTCTTGTTCTGATTGAAGGCGAAGTGTTCCCACAGATGCTGGCCGTACCAGGCGCTTCCGGGCGGGTTCCAGCGCCAGCTCGAACCGCCGTAGATGTTGTTTTCGGTCTGGACGGTCCAGCCCCGCCGGCACTGGTAGTGCTCCTGCGTGGCGCGTTTGCGCACGTCGCGCAGGCTGTCGATGTAATCGACCAGTGGCACGTGGCACTCGGCCAGGTTCGTCGGCTCGGCGGGCCAGTAGTTCATCTGGATGTTGATGTTCGAGTGGTAGTCGCAGCGCCATGGGGGGTTGTTGCTGTTATTCCAGAGCCCCTGGAGGTTGGCGGGTAAGCTGCCCGGGCGCGACGAGCTGATCAGCAGGTACCGCCCATATTGAAAGAACAGCTCTTCGAGATCGGGATCGCTCGCCTTATCGCGATGGTAGGCGAGGATTCGCTGGTCGGTCGGAAGAGCCAGCGTCGCATCGGAGGAGGCGCCGAGGTCGAGCGCCATGCGGTTGAACAGGCTCCGATAGTCCTCGATATGGGCCTTTCGCAAGACGTCATACGACTTGCCGGTGGCGTCTTGGATCGATCGGACCAGACGTTCGTGGGGATGCGTGCCTCGCCAGTTCCGGTCGGAACGGTTGACGTAGTTGGTGCCGGCGGCGAGCAGAATGGTCAGGCTGTCGGCGTTGGAGAACGCGAGCTTTCCGTCTGCGGCCTGGACTTCGGCGCCGTCGCAGAGCAGCCTGATCTGCGCCTCGTACTTCAGACCGTTGTTCAACTCGCCGGCGGCCGAGAGATTGTCGTCCGAGGCGCGGACGGGGGCACCGTGGGCGTCGGCCAGCGTCAGTGTCCCGCTGTAGGCGCCGGGGCGACTGGCGGTGAAGCGCAGGACCAGCACGCGAGTGGGATAGCTACAAAAGGCCTCCCGTTCGTAGACAACATCCGCTTTGCGGTATCGCACGCGATGAATGGCGGTGGTCAGGTCGAGTTCCCGGCGGTAGTCGGACACAGCGGCATCGCCCTCTGCGGTCAACTCGAGGGTGAGTTCGCCAAAGGTCTGGTACGCGCCGGTGTCCTTCTCGTCACCGGTCCAGAGGCTCTCTTCGTTAAACTGCACGCGAACGGTGGGGACGCCGCCGAAGAGCATTGCACCGAGCGAGCCGTTGCCGACGGGCAGGGCCTCGGTCATCCAATCAGTGGCGGGCTTGTCGTAGCACAGGACCAACTCCGCGCCCGAAACGGGTAGACCGGACACCAGAGACATCCCCAGAACCGTCAGAACCATACGTACGTGCGCTCTTCTCATCGTGCACTCCATTCAGTTCACTGCCAATTGCAGGCTGGGGTCCTGACGCACGCGTGGGTTGGGAACCCACGCTACGGGCCGACGAAGCCGGCGAGGGCGTAGACCAGGGCGGCCTGCCAGTTGATGGCGATTTCATTCGTGCGATAGTCTTCCTGTTCATCGTGCCAGCCGGTGGCGGAATGGCCGCCTCCGACGAGATAGCCAGGCCATGGGTCTTCGATCCCGTCGGCGCCGCAGCGGCGGTCGTGCGGGTTCATTGCAGGGTCGATTCCCAGACCGGTGACATAGGACCGGTTGTAGTAGTTGCGGCCGAACAGATGCGCGACGGCATCGCCGGCGGCGCTACGATATTCGGGCCTGGGGGAAAGCCGATGGGCGACCTGGAGGTTCAGGACCTGCCTGGCGACGGTGCCGTTGCAGCCCCAGTAGTAGCGGCGCATGGCGCGTCCGTAGACGTCGTCGTTTGCCTGGGCGACCAGCCGGTCGGCGGTCGAGAGCACGTCGTTGCGGATCGCGGTCACAAGCTCGGTGTCTCTGCCTTCCCGCTGCGAGAGCACATAGGTGAACATCGCGAGGTTCCGCACGTTGCCCCAGTCCCAATCCTCGTCGATTTTGCCGATGGTTGCGGGCCCCCACCGCCTGGTGGGAGCGACCACCGCTCGCTCTTCGAAGTCCTTGAGGTATTGCGGCTCGCCTGTCGTCTGCCACATCTCGGCGGCGGCCCAGAGTCGATCGTCGGCATCGTTGCTCTGGTATCCACCCGTGCGGAAATCGCCCTGCTGGAAGCGCTTGGGCTCGGGATGGTCTTTGAGGAAGGCGTAGCTGGTTTTGGCCGCATCGAGGCACTTCTGCGCGTAAGCGGCATCGTAGGGCTGGAAGTAGCGGGCGGCCATGGCCATCATCGCAACGAAATCGGCGGTCGCGGCGGAACTCCATTCGGTGAAGTAGCGCTTCTCGTCGTCGTTCTCGGGCATGATGAAGCCCGAGAAGTTCGTGCGAGTCAGCTTGTGCGAGACCCGGCCCGAGCCATCGGGATAGGGCATCTTCAGGAGCCAGTCCGTCTCCCATTTGATCTCCTGGAGGAAGTCGGGATACCCCGGCGCGGTGTCGGGGAGCTCGAGCGAGACCTCTTCCAGCTTATCCTGGAAGTGATCCCAGGCCATGAAGAGACAGCCGACGGTGATGCCGGCGTTGACGGTATACTTGCCATAGTCGCCTGCATCGTGCCAGCCTCCGATCCCATCGCGCTTATGACCCTTGCGTCCGAGGTAGTCTTCGTAGCCATCGTCCAGGTGGCAGGCGGGGTGCGCATAGCGGATGCCGTTATGGGCGCCTTCGACGGCGCAGCCGCACCGCCAGAGGTAGAAGCCTCGCATGGCGGTGGTGAAGGCGAAGTCGTAGACGTGGTCGCCGATCTCGAAGGCGATCGAGCGTCCCACGTCCGGGACGTCGAGATAGAACCTGCCCTTCTCACGAACCGACGAGAAGTCCGCGATCCAGACGTCCTGATCCACGTCGTCCTGATGCCTGGGACCGGTGGCCTGGCCCGAATATACGGTGCTGTCATCGCTGACCTTGCGGACGGTGAAATCCGTGCAGGAGGCGGTGATGGAGGCCTTCTTCGACAACGCGGGGAGGAAGCCGAGGGAATTGAGTCGGATGTCGGAATCCGCGGACCACGCCGGATCGAAGGCAGCCAGAAGCATGATTGCGGCCAGAACCAAACGCATCTTCATTCGCGCACCTCTATCAGTTATCAGACGCCGGCAAACCGGCATATATCAACGTGCCCCATGAGACGTGGTCCCAGTGTTCACCTTCGGGACGAATGCGATCGAGGACCATCTTGGTGTATTTCATCTCCAGTCCCATTCGATCGTGGTAGTGATGATAGACCTTCTCATAGATCGGGCGAAAGCGTCCACGTCCCTTGCTCGAAATCTCAGGGTTGCGGTATTTGCCGTCGATGCTGGTGTAGAGTTCGTACGGGACCTCGAAACCCAGGTTGTACTGGGCGGTGTATTCGAAGGCTTTGGCGAGGCGGTTGTCGTACGCTCCATACAGGTCCCTGCCCTGCTTCCACGCCACTTCGCAGGCGTCGGCCAGGTAGCCCAGGCCCAGTTGGGTATGCTGCTGGTCGCGTCCGCTCTCCTGGCATTCGCCGAACTCGTTGACGTAATGGCGGATCGCGCCGTTGCCTTCGCCATGGAGGTAGTAATCGACCGCTCGCTCGTAGATGGCGGCGTCGTCGCAGAAGACGCCGATGCACATCATAGTCACGATCATCGAGGCGTCCCAGTTGCCGTTGGCCTGGGGGAAGAAGTCCTTGATGACGGGATAGTAGACATCGAGCAGCATGCGTTTGAACTGCTGCTGATCGGCGGACCTCCAATCGGGATACGTGCTGCGGATGATCTCGGCGGCGTTGCAGAATTTGTATCCGGCGATGCCGGCCAGCAGTTTCGCATCGTGACCGGTGATGGAGTTCAGGACGGGCGACCAGGCGTTGAGGATCTCGACGGTCTTCTCGGCATGGGCGGTATCCTGCGCGATCGCCCACTGGATGGCATGGGCGTAGGCGGCCAAGGCATCGTCGCCCAGCTCCTTGGCTCCGCGCCACCGTCCGCGCAGGTCGCGTACGACATCGGCTTCGGGACGCGGCCTGTACGACAACGAGGCATAGCGGGACTTCCGCAATTGGTCCCACGCGGTCTTCCAGGGCTCCTGCTCGGCCCGGACCTTAGAGCGAATGAAGTCAAGTTCCGCCTGGCTGTGCAGCATGCCCGGATGGACGAAACCGGCGTGGGCGGTGGAGAACAAGCCACAGAGGAGAAGGACGAGTGGACCGACCGCTTCGCGACTGCTTCGCTTGCTGTGTATCATGTTCGTCTCTAACAACAGGTCCTGTCGGTCGGTGGGATTCGACCGGCCGACAGGACCGGACCGTCGTTACGCTCGTGCGATTACCGTCTCCGGCTTCGCGTGGGCCGGCCTCGCATCACCGCTTCGGCGCGGTTGTTGATCTCTTCCGAGATATCCAGGTCGCGGATCTTCTGCGCCAGATCGCGGGCGGCCTGGCGGTCGCTGCGAAGCATGGCGCCGGCCAGTTCGGCCGCTGCCAGAGCGGCTTCGGACTTGAACGTCTCGTTCTGGGCCAGACTCAGCAGACGCTCGGCGACCTTCTCGCTCGGCAGCGTGCCCATCGCGGCGATGACCTGCCGTTTTTCGTCGTCGCGCCGGGCGGCGTCGAAGGCACGGAACGCGAGGGCGACGCGGTCTTCGAGCGGCGCCGAATCGCTGGTGACGATCAGACGCAGCGCCCCGCGCAGGGCGAGGACGTAGTGCGTCAGGGAAGTCTCCGGATTGGAGGCGATGGCCAGCAGGACGTCGGCGGCCTCGAAATCGGGCCAGTTGGCGAGCGTGCGGATGCCGGCTTCGCGCAGCGCCTCGTTGGGCGACTGGGCCACCTGGGTGACCACGCTGAGGGCCTCGGGACCGCCGGCGGCGTCGAGCGACATCAACAGCGTGGCTTTGGCTTCGCCCTCAGTCAAATTGGCTCGCTCGATAACCGCCATTGCCGCCGCTGTCCGGTCGGGGGCCTTAGCGAGCACGGCGCGCAGAGCGGCGCCGGCGCTGCTGCGAGCGCTGCGGCTGGTGGTCCTGGCGACGAGCTCCGCCAGCGTCGCGGCATCGACAGCGTCCGCGACATCGGCCAGCGCTTTGAAGGCGCCGGAACTGATGTCTTCATTGCCATCGGCAGCGTAGCTCAACAGAGCGTCCACGGCGCCGGGCGTGCGGCGTCTGCCGAGCAGACCGATCGCTACGACGCGTGACTTCGCATCGCCCGAGGCAGCGGTCTGGCTGATGACCTCTTCGACGCGGGGGCCCACCATCAGGGCGAGTCCTTCACGGGCAGCCCGCTGCGTCGATCCGGAACCGTTGGCAGCGATGTCCAGCAGCGCCTCGGCGGATTCGGCGCAGCCAACGGCGGTCAGCGTGTCGATCGCGGCCAGGCGCACCTCTTCGAAATCACTGTGGAGAACCTTCTTGACCGGCGCGACGGACGACAGATCGCCTCGATCGGCGATCAGACCCAGCACCTGTACCTGGTGCATCGGCGCCAGCTCGGGCAACACACCGCTCAGCGCCTGCATGGGCGCCGAGGTCGGCGCCTGTCGGGCCACCTGCACCGCGGTGCGTCCCACCCTCGGATCGCCATCGCGGATGATGTTGACGATCTCGGCGGCGGCCTTGTCGGGATCGCACACCAGTAGTCCATTGATCGCGGCAACTCGAATGCTAAACGGGTTGGGGCTGTTCGGATCGCGCGTCAGCTTCGTCGCCCAGTTGTAAACAGCAACATAGAGCTTGCCGGCGTTGACGACGTCGTTGTGGGCGGTCCTCTCGTGGGCGATGTCGATCAGGCCCGTGGCTGCCTGCATCGACACGGGACTCAGCGGTTTGGTGAGCACGGCAAACAGGGCACGAGCGCCGGAGGACCCGCCGATGTTGGACAGGGCGCTGGTCGCAGCGGAGGCGACGTTCGGGTCCGCGTCGCCCAACGCCGCAGCGATCGGCTCGACCGCCTCTTCAGCCCGACGTTGTCCCAGCGCGTTGATCAGACCGATCTTCCAGGCAGCGTCCTGGGCGGAGGCCAGTTCCTTAAGCAGCGCCTCGGTCGCACTCGGGTCGGGGCTCTGCTCCAGGGCCCGGCGGGCATAATCGCGGAGATGCCGGTCGCTGGACGACAACAGCCTGGCCAGAGCCTGCACCGATTCGCCCTTGCCGATGCGCTCGATTTGGAGCACGAACCAGTTGCGGACGGTGTCGGGCATCTGGCCCTTTTCGAGTTTGTCGCTCAGGACCCTGGCAAGGACCGCCCGCTCGGCTTCGGCGCCGGGTCGGGAGGCGTGCGAGCCCATGTCCTGGAGCATGATCTGATACTCATACCGACTCGACACATCCTCGGCCGACATCAGCGGCAGCAGATAATCGATGGCCTGCTGATAGGCCTGGGCCAACTGATCCGCATCCCGGGCGGGCGCCTCGGCTTTGCCCGTCAACTGCCTGACCAGGTCCGCTCGGTCCTGAGCCTGCACGCTCGTGACCATCACGAGCAGGCCCAGCAGAACGATTCCATAACGACCAACGTGAAAGAGTCTATTCCTCATCGTCTGTTTCCTTTCGATCGACGCTCCTGTCTTCATCAGCACACCTCGACAACCTATCAGAGCACGTAGGGCGCCCGTCGCGGACGGTCGTACCAGCGTTCGGCGGCGGGGTCGTCGAGGATTCTCTCCTCGGCGGGGTCCCACTGGATGGGTCGGCCCAGCCGCTCGGCGATGCCGCTGAGATGGCAGATCGTCGCGGTGCGATGGCCGATCTCCGCAGGGCAGATCGTCGCGTTGCGCGTCCGGATGCAATCGATCCAGTTGCCTTCGTGGTGGTTCGAGTCGTAGAGATGAATTTCGCTCGGCAGCAGCGGCGCCTGTGCCAGTTCGACCGGTTTGGTGTCGAGACGGCCTCCCCGACTGACCATGACCTCGCCTTCGGTGCCGATGAACTGGATCATGTGACCGCCCCAGACGGGGTGGTCGCGCAGGACCTTGGTGCCGTCGGCGTAGTAGTGGGTCTGGTACTTGTGGTCGCCCCAGCCCTTCGGGATGAACTTGACCGGTCCCGAATCGTCCATGCCGAGGGCCCACTGGATGATGTCGAAGTGGTGAGCGCCCCAGTCGCCATTCTTGCGGGAGCCGTATTCCCAGAAGCGTCGCCAGCCGCCGCCGTAATTGCCCTTCACCCGTTCTTCGTTGTACGGGAACCAGGGCGTCGGGCCCAGCCAGCGATCATAATCGAATCCTTCGGGGATCGGCTGAGCGGGCAGAGTCGTCGGGGGTGCGAAAGACCCGAGGCTGGTATAGATCGTGTGGACCTTGCCGATCCACCCATTGCGGACGATCTCGGAAGCCTTGCGGAAGGCCCGTTCGGAGCGTTGCTGCGAGCCGACCTGGAAGACGGTGCCATACTGCTTACAGGCGTCGCTCATCTGGCGGCCCTCGCGGATCGTCAACGTCATGGGCTTCTGGCAATACACGTCTTTGCCTGCTTTGATGGCGGCCAGCGAGCACATGGCGTGCCAGTGATCGGGTGTCACCACGAAGACGGCATCGATATCCGGCCGGTCGCAGAGCTTCTCATATTCCAGATAGGCATCGCAGCCCTTGTAGTTGCCATCGGGCGACTGGTTGGCATAGGCGCGGTCGACCTGGGCTTTGGCGCTTTCCCGCCTGCGCCGGTCGACGTCACAAACCGCCAGGACCTGCACGTCGCTGCGTCCGAGCATGCCTCGCAGGTGTCCGCCCATCATCAGGCCCATACCGATCATGCCCATCGTGATGCGATTGCTGGGCGCGTCGGCGCCGAAGACGGTCGAGGGCACCACGCTGGGCAGCGCCACGGCGGCGCCCAGTGCGGCGGCCCCTTTGACCATGAAATCTCGACGACTCAGAAAAGGCTTCTTCTTCATCGATTCAGTCTCCTGTCTGCATGGGTTAACCATCACTCTGTCGATATGTAAGCACTATAAGGGAAATTCGAGCGGATTGCCATTGGACGGTGCCGACAAAATCGACGAGCCTCCGGGGCATGGAGATCGCGTGAACGGCGCTCGATCGGGCGAGGCACAACAGCAATCCGTTGGTTATGGAGATGAACGCGAGAAGCCCCCCTGGATTTCGCGAATTACCGGTATAGGTCGCAATAATCGCCCTCCCCGTTGCGTCTTTGCATCCGAACCTCGGAACCGATGGCGAGGTATACCAGTCCATTACGTATGGAGTGGCCCTGTTTCCCGCGTGGCATGTCGCACGAGCAGGGGCTTTCCCGAACAGGAGATGAGCCGAAAAGGAGCGCTGCATGAGACAGATCGCGGTGGTAAGCGTTGCCGTATGTGGTTTCTTGAGCATGATTTGCGCGAACGCCTCCGCCCAGGAGGGTCAGGCGTATTGGCCGACCTGGCGCGGGCCCGCGATGAACGGCGTGGCGCCGAAGGGCAATCCCCCAGTCACGTGGAGTGAATCGAAAAACGTCAAGTGGAAGATTGAGGTGCCGGGCCAGGGAACGTCCTCCCCAATCGTCTGGGGCGACAAGCTGTTCTTCCAGACGGCGGTCGATACAGGCAAGGCAGGCCAGGCTTCGGCTGCTGCGGTGAGCGAGGAAGGGAACCAGGGTCGAGGACCGAGACGCGGTCGAGCGCCAAGCACCGTTTTCCAGTTCGACCTCGTGTGTGTCGATCGGACCAACGGGAAGATCCTCTGGCAGAAGACGGCCACCGAGGCGGTCCCGCACGAGGGGCACCATGGAGACCATGGTTTTGCCTCCTACTCTCCCATCACCGACGGCAAGCACATCTGGGTCAGCTTCGGATCACGCGGGCTCCATTGCTTCGATCTCGAGGGCGATCTGAAGTGGTCGCGAGACCTTGTCCCGATGACCATGAGGGGCGGCTTCGGCGAGGGCAGTTCGCCGGCACTGGCGGGCGAAGCGGTCGTCGTCGTGTGCGACCATGAGGGCGATTCCGCTATTTTCGCCTTCCACAAGGAGACGGGCGAGCCCCTGTGGCGCAAGGATCGCGACGAGAGAAGCGCCTGGGCGACCCCGATTTCCGTGGAAGTCGACGGCAGGCTCCAGGTCATCACCAACGGGGCCAACTTCATCCGCAGCTACGATGCCCAGACGGGCGAGGTGGTCTGGCGGTGCAGCGGGCAGACAGACAATGTCGTGCCCACCCCGATTCTCGGCTTCGGAAAGGTTTTCTGCACGAGCGGCTTTCGCGGAAGCGCTCTCCAGGCCATCCAGCTCGGCAGAACGGGCGATTTGAGCGGCTCGGACGCGATTGTCTGGCAAGTCGACGAGGGCACGCCGTACGTGCCGTCGCCGATCCTCTACGAGGGACGGATCTACGTCTGTACGGTCAACAACGAGATCATCTCCTGCTACGACGCTCAGACGGGCGAGCCGCACTACACCAAGCAGCGTCTGCATGGCGTTAATGGCGTATATGCGTCGCCAGTAGCGGTGGCGGACCGTTTGTATTTCGCCGGACGCAACGGCACCACGGCTGTTATCAAGAGCTCCGACAGTTTTGAGGTCCTCGCGACCAATACCCTGGATGATGGGTTCGACGCTTCGCCCGCCATCGTGGGAGACGCTCTGTACCTCAAAGGCAGAAAATACCTCTACTGCCTGATGAATCCATAGTAACCCACCAGGAAATCACAGCTTAACTGCCTTATTTGATTATACTTACAGCCACAGGGCACGTCCATCGGGGCATGTCCTCGGCCACTGCGGAAACCCGACGCGGCGCTCGTTTCGAGAGATCTGATGTTGCGCGCACTTTCCATACAAGAGATTCCTCCGATCTCTGCGCGGTTATCGGACAAGTGGAGTCTACGCGGAAGCAAATCCAGAGTCGATTCTCAACTGGTTCTTGCGACCCTGGGCGAATCGACCTATTCTCACAACAGACGTTGACAGAAGCAAGATTCGGAGCCCTGGGACACATGGAAGACAAGGCTGCGAATCTTCATGAGATTGTGCAAAGCTTGTTTGTCCGATAAAATAGGCAAATCACCTACCAGCAGTTGAGCGAATGGAGGACAAACTCGCTGGGCCTACGGACCGTTCATGGTCTTTGTCTGTATCGCTGCGGATGCAGGCAGTCGACCGTTTGGTGCCGATTCGCCAGGGAGGAGTCAGGAAGCGCGGAGATCCCACCTGGAATAAGGAAAATTGCGGAAAAACCGTTACGAACCGCAATTCCGACGGCACTAATCTGAGCCAGTCATATGTCCGACATTCGGAATCAGAAACGGATTTGCAGTGTAACGTCTTGGTTTAGAGAGGAGTACGAAATGAACGGTCTGAGAGAATCGCGTATGAGAGGCATCGTGGCCCTGGCGGCCCTTTTCCTGGTGGCCTCTGCGGCCTACGGGGCGCCGGTGAGCTTGGGCAACGGGGTTCCGGTTACCGGGATTTCGGGGGCGGCCGGGAGCGAGCAATTCTACATGATCGTCGTGCCGGCGGGGCAGGACGAATTGGAGATTGCGACCTCCGGGGGCACGGGAGACGTCGATCTCTACGTGCGCAGGGACGCTGCTCCGACGACCACGACCTACGACTACCGGCCCTACAAGGTCGGCAACAACGAGACAGTATCCGTCGAGAACCCTGCGGCAGGCACGTGGTACATCATGCTGCGAGGCTACACCGCCTATTCCGGGGTGACGCTGGTGGCCAGCTATTCGGCGAGCGTCAGCGTCGTGGACCTCGCCAACGGCGTTCCGGTCACCAATCTGAGCGACGCCACCGGAGGCGAGAAATTCTACAAGATCGAAGTGCCGGCCGGGCAGACTAAGCTCCAGATCAGCATCTCCGGCGGCACCGGCGACGCCGACCTCTACGTCAAACGCGGCGCAATGCCGACGACGACCGATTATGATTACCGTCCCTTCCTCTCCGGTAACAACGAATCGGTGACCGTGGACAATCCGACGGCCGGCACGTGGTACATCATGCTGCGGGCGTACAGCGCCTACACCAACGTGACCCTGCTGGCCAGCTATACCGGCGGGGTCGGTTCGGTGCTGAGCAATGGCGTTCCCGTCACGGGGCTTTCCGGCGCCCAGGCCAGCGAAAGGATCTTCCGCATCGACGTCCCGGCGGGACAGACCAATCTGGAGATCAAGATGTCCGGCGGCACCGGCGACGCCGACCTGTACGTCAAGTTCGGCGAGGCGCCGACCATCGGCGATTACGACTATCGTCCCTTCCTTTCGGGCAACGACGAGACGGTGACTGTCAATAGCCCGACCGCGGGCACCTGGTTTATCATGGTGCGCGGGTACAGCGCCTATTCCGGCGTCACACTGGTGGCCAGCTACGGGAGCGTGTTCATCCTGGAGGATGAGGTTCCGGTGACCGGGATCTCCGGTTCGGCCGGCAGCGAGAAGATCTACAAGATCGACATTCCTTCGGGTCAGTCCGTTCTGGAGATCAAGATCTCCGGCGGCAGCGGCAACGCCGATCTGTACGTTCGCCACGGCGCGATCCCGACGACGTCCACCTGGGATTACCGCCCCTACCTGTCGGGCAACAACGAGACGGTGACCGTCAACAACCCAGCCGGCGGCACGTGGTATGTCCTGCTGCGCGGGCGCACGGCGTACAGCGGCGTGACGCTGGTGGCGGATTACTGGTTTGCCGGGACAGTGACGCTGCTGGACAACGGCGTGCCGGTGACCGGAATCTCCGGCGCCGAAGGCAGCGAGCGGTTCTATCGGATCATCGTGCCCAGCGGTCAGGCGAAGTTCGAAATCGAGATGTCCGGCGGCACCGGCGACGCCGACCTCTACATCAAGAGGGGTGCGCCTCCGACGACGTCGGATTATGACTATCGCCCGTTCGAGATCGGGAACAACGAAACCGTCACGATCGACAACCCACAGGGTGGCAACTGGCTGATTATGATTCGCGGCTATCACGCCTATAGCGGCGTGACGCTCGTGGCCACCTACGGTGGCGGCGGTGGCGGCGGCGACACGGTGACCCCGCTGAGCAACGGCGTGCCCGTGACGAACTTGAGCGGTGCGACCGGCAGTGAGGTTTACTACAAGATCGACGTGCCGGCCGGACAGTCCAAGCTCGAGATCGAGACCTTCGGCGGCACCGGTGATATGGACATGTACGTTCGCAGGGACGCCAAGCCGACCACGTCGGAATGGGACTATCGGCCCTATCTGAGCGGGAACAACGAAACGGTCACGATCAACAACCCGACCGCCGGCACATACTACATCATGCTGCGGGGCTACCAGGCCTATTCCGGTCTAACGCTGGTGGCGACCTACACACCCACCAGCGACCCGACGGTCGTGACGCTGAACAACGGCGTGCCGGTCACCGGGATTTCGGGTACGGCCGGCAGCGAGAAGTTCTACAAGATCATGGTTCCGGCCGGACAGGACTTCCTGAACATCACCATGTCCGGCGGCACCGGCGACGCCGATCTCTACGTCAAGCGAGGCGCCAAACCCACGACGTCCAGCTACGACTATCGCCCGTACCTCATCGGCAACGATGAAAGCGTCGAGATCGCCAGTCCGGCGGCCGCGACCTGGTACATCATGATCCGGGGCTATCAAGCCTACTCCGGCGTGACCCTCGTCGCCACGTACGGCACGAATGCCGTCGGAAATGACTTCACGAGCGATCCCCACTGTGTGGCGCTCTGGCGGTTCGAGACCGGTCAGTTGACCGTCGATTCCATCGGCTCCAACACGCTGGAAATCGTCGAGACCGTGACGGCAGACACCACGGAGTACAAAGAAGGTGACTCTTCTGTCGATACCCGGTTGGGTTATCTGCGGATGGACGACGCCGACCTGGATCCCGGTTTTCCGCTCAAGAGCGGCGTAGCGACCCCGGAATTCTCGGTGGCCTTCTGGATGAAAGCACGTTCCGGCAGCACCCAGGTGACCGGGGCGGTGATGTTTGCCAAAGGCGCCGAAACCGGTCCCTATACGTACTCGTTCGGCGTTGGGCTTCTCGAGCCGGCCGGCGCGGGAACCGGGCTGATGGTCCTCAGCGTGGGCAACAACGACGGTACCGGTCTTCACATGTACAATGTCGGGTTGCCGCGACCGATCGAAAGAAATCGATGGTACCACGTCGCGGCCACCTATGAGCAGACCAGTGCCACGGCCGGCGTGTTGAATCTCTACGTCTATGATCCCAGCGACGATACCGTTATGACCGCGACCGTTCCGTCGGTGAAGGTCCCGGTCTTCAATGGTCCCCTGGCGATTGGGATGTTCCGCTGGCACACGTCCCGGTACAACGGGTTGCTGGATGAAATGGTCGTGTTCGATGACGTCTTGACAGCGGCTGAGGTCAACCAGATTCGTCAGGGAAGCTACGGCAAGCCCTAGGATGTCTGGCATGAGCATCGGTTGATGAATGACGTTGAGTTCCAAGGTCCCCGATCGGTCCGGCCCGCGCCGGGCCGATCGGGCTTACTATGAGTGGAGCGGGTATGATGCGTCGAAAGAAGACCCCGGCAACAGAAACGGACAAGCAGGCAAAGACGAAGAGCTTCATCAAATCGGAATGGCCGTTGTTTCTGTATCCGGCCCTGGTGATCGCGGCCATCGCCCTGCTTCAGTTGGTGAATCGATCCATGGAGAAGGATCTGTCGCCCTCGCAAGGCCCCGGACAGAGGGGCGTTTCGCCGAATAGTGGTCCGGCGGAGCCCGACGGTTCGAGACCGCTGGAGGCGACGAGTGCGCAGGACGGGTCGACCTTGCCTCTCGATACGTTCGTCCAATCGCCCGAGGCGGCGCCGGCACCCGGCGAGGAGTCCATGGCCGACCGGCTGCGAACGATTGAAGCGATGCGGCGTCGCGCCGAGGCGGCTGCCGCGGCAGGCGGCGCTCTCGGTGGAGGCCCGGCGCAAGAGCTCGACGGCGTCGATGCCATCGTGGCGAATCTGCGCCAGGCGCTTCGAGCGCAGGATCACTCTCGCATCAAACAGGCCATGAGCGAACTGGTCGCCCTCGGCGACGAAGTGGTGGGGCCTCTGAGTGAAATCGTCGCCAGCGGGAAGGACGAGACGGCGGTGTGGGCGGCAGAGGCGTTGGCGCGCATCGGCACGCCGACGGCCACCGCGGCCCTGTTCGATACGCTCTCGATGATCAAGGACGGCACGTACAAAGAGCAGATCGCCAAGACGGCATCCAACATCACCAACCACGACAGTTGGCCGCTGCTGCTGGACACGCTTCAGGACACGAAGGACGTGACGGTGCAGCGTGCGGCCGGTGCATCGCTGTCGAGGATGGCGGACACCCCGGTGGTGGACGAGATCATCGCGCGCTACGACGCGGCGCTGACGGAGGAGGAAGCGGCGCGTCTGGCGCAGTTGGTGAGCAATATCAGCTCTCCCGGCGCAGGTGAGTCGCTACGGACGCTGGCGGGCGAGGTTTCGTCGGCCCCCGTCGACGGCCTGCAACAGGCGGCGATCGACGCCCTGGCGAACGTAGGCGACGCCCAGTCCGTCAACTACCTCTTGAGTCGCCTCGAGGCCAGCCCTCCGGGCGAAGGCGGCGCTCTGTTCGACACCATCAGCCACATCAGCGTCCCGCAGGCTCACTCCTCGCTGCTCTATGCGGCAGCGGGCAACAAGGCGGTCTCGGCTGAGCAGGGTCGGACAGCGGCGATCTACGCCCTGGAGAACTACCCCAGCGCCGAGACCTGCTCGCTGCTGGAGCAGATCGTGGCGACGGAGGACAATGCGGCGGTGGTTTCGGCGGCCCTGCGGACGCTGGAGAACATCCAGAAGGCGGTCCCGTCGGCCGTGGAAAAGGCCACATCCAAGGCGGATCCGGGGATTATCCTGCCGCTGGACCCATTGCAGAAATAACGCCCAGGGCATCCTGCGTCACCTCTCTGACCGGCGGTTTCGCGGCGCCTTCGGAAGTGTCTGTGAAAATGTCCTGGCAGGTGGGTGGCAGCCTCAGAGCGTAGTGAAACGCAGCTTTGGGGCTGGCGGATGCGTCTGTCGGATCGACATGAAATGGCCTGTCTATGGGGCACCATCTCCATCCGCCTGTGGCGGATAAGGCTGCCACCCGGATGCTTCCACGGGCCAAGAACACGCAGGCTCTGAAACGTGCACAGACACTCTTCGGAAGGCGTCCGCCGTGCGCTTGCTTGTCTGGCGCGAACATGCTATAATGGCGACCGTCAAAGGGCCCTGGTGGCCAGCGGGATACAGCGGATCGGCCTGAGGCTCATCGTGTTCAGTGTCGGTAGGAGAGCAGACATATGGCGGGTGTCCTGAGAAGGCTTTCACTTTTCCTCGTTTTTGTCACTCTCTGGCATGGTTTCGCACCGGACTCGTTCGCCCAGAACGGGGCGGACGACACGGTGCTCGTGATCAGCGAATTCGTCGCCTCCAACGAGCGCAGCCTGCGCGACAACGCGGGTGACTGGCCCGACTGGATCGAGATCCAGAACACGTCGGCCCAGACCGTGAGCCTGGACGGGTGGGCCCTGACGGACGATCTCGCCGATCTGACGAAATGGGAATTTCCCGACGTGGATCTGGGGGCAGGCGACTTCCTCGTCGTCTTCGCCTCGGGCAGGAACGAGCGGGACCCGGCAGCGGAACTGCACACGAATTTCGCGCTGGCGGCCTCGGGAGAATCCGTGGCCCTCGTGGCGCCGAACGGGACGGTGGCGCACGCCTTCGCTGACTATCCGCCTCAATTCGCCGATATCTCCTATGGGCTCAGTACGGGAAGCACGAGCGGGCAAACCGAGACGATTCTCGTGCCGGAGGCGGCGGAGGCCAAGGCCTGGGTCCCGGCCGACGCTTCACTCGGCGCGGATTGGATGCAGGCGGGGTTCGACGATAGCGAATGGCTGACGGGAACGACCGGCGTCGGATACGATTACCCGGGCTTCGTCGGGCTCGACGTCGGTTTCATGCGAGGGGTCAGCACGACGGTCTACGTGCGGGTTCCGTTTCACCTGGAAGACCCGACGTCCGTCGATCGGCTGATTCTGCGAATGAGGTTCGAGGACGGTTTCGTCGCTTATCTCAACGGGTTCGAAATCGCTCGCGGCAACGCGCCCGAGGGGGAGGAGGTGCCCTGGAACGCATCGGCGACGGCGATTCGCGAGGACAGCGATGCGGTCGAGTTCCAGGACTTCGACGTCACTGCGTACAAGGACTGGCTGGTGGCAGGCGAGAACCTTCTGGCGATTCACGCACTCAATGTCGATCTGATCAGTTCCGATCTGTTGGCCCTGCCGGAGCTGACAGCGCTTCACATCGAGCGGATCGACCTGGAAGGCGTCGCGGAAGGCTATCTGCTGGAGCCCACCCCGGGGGCGGCCAACCAGGCGGCGATGGCGCAGATCGGCCCGGCGATTCGCGACGTCACTGAGCACCCGCCGCAACCAGCCGACGACGAGGATATTGTCATCACCGCACGAGTTTTCGAGACGCAGGCGCCGGTGCTCGGGATTCAACTGACCTGGGGAATCGGCTTCGATCCCGACAGTCGGTTCATGACTTCGGATACGGTGACGATGGTGGACGACGGGACGGGAGACGACGCCCTGGCGGGCGACGGCATTCATACCGCAACGATCCCGTCGCAGTATTTCGGACCCGGCGATATGGTGCGCTGGCTCGTCCAGGCGGTCGACACCCGGGGGCAGATGTCACGAGCGCCTCTGTTTCCGCACCCCGATGATTCACCGGAGTATTATGGTACGGTCGTCAAGGACCCGCGCATCAATACAGCCTTGCCCGTATTGCACTGGTTCGTCGAGAACGTTCCGGCCTCGGAATCGCGCAGCGGCACGCGCTGTTCGGTCTACTATCTCGGCCAGTTCTACGACAACGTGAACATCCACATTCGCGGGGGCAGCACGTCGGGCGCCCCGAAGAAGCACTTCAAGTTCCGATTCAACCACGGCGCCAAGTTCCAGTATCGCGAGGACGCTCCGCGCGTGAACGAATTCAACCTCAACAGCACCTACAGCGACAAGGCCTATCTGCGGCAGAACCTCGCCTTCGAATGCTACGACTGGTGCGGCTGTCCCGGCAGTGAATCGTTCCCCGTCCGCGCTCAGCGGAACGGCGAATTCTACGGCGTGCAGATCTTCATCGAGGAGCCCGAAGAGGAGCTGCTCGAACGTGAAGGTCTCGATCCGGACGGGGCGCTCTACAAGATGTACGACACGTTCAACCCCTCCGGCGGCGGGGAGAAGAAGACGCGACGCTGGGAGAACCAGCAGGATCTGAGCGACTTCCGTCGGGCCATCAACCACGCCTCGGGCACGACCTTGCACAACAACCTTTTCGATCGAGTGAATCTGCCGTTGACGCTGAATTATCTGGTCGCGACGATTCTGTGCCACCAGAACGACCATCCTCACAAGAACCACTACTTGTACCGTGATTCGGACGGATCGGGGCAATGGTGCTTCCTGCCCTGGGACCACGATTTAACATGGGGTTCCAACTGGATCGGCAGCCAGGGGGGCTCTTACGGCGACGTGATTTACGCGGACGACGACCAGGTGCCGGGACGACCGAACGTCGTCAAGCCTTCGCATCCGTTCGTCGGCAAGCAGGATTGCCAGGAGTGGAATTCGCACTGGAACCACCTGATCCACGCGTTGCTCGAGGACGACACCGTGCGGGCCATGTTCCTGCGGCGTCTGCGAACGGTCATGGACGAATTTCTTAACGCGCCGGGGACGCCGTACGAGCAGCGGTTCATCGAGAATCGGATCGATGAACTGTACGCGATGATGGCGTCGGACGTGGCGCGCGATTACGCCAAGTGGGCCAATCCCTGGCCCTGGGGCGGACAGGAGGGCTACGTGCGGGACCAGTCGTTCGGGTACGCGATCGACGTGATCAAGAACGACTATCTGGCGGTCCGGCGGACCCACCTGTTCATCACGCACAATGTGGATCGCGTGGCGAGCTATCCGATCGCGGGGTCGTACTCTGCGGCGATTCCCAACGCCCAGCCCGACGACCCGATGATCCTGTTCGCCGACTGCGAGTTCAACCCGGTCTCCGGCAACCAGGACGAGGAGTACATCGCGCTGATGAACCCGAATTCCTACGCGGTGGACATCTCCGGCTGGAAGATTGCCGGGGGCGTCGAGCACACGTTCCTGCCCGGTACCGTGATCGTCTCGGGCGGCGGGCTCTACGTTTCACCGAACGCGGGGGCGTTTCTGCGCCGGTCGAGCAGTCCAAAGGCGGGAGAGGGCCTGTTCGTGCAAGGCGACTACCGGGGACACCTGTCCAGTTGGGGGGAGACCCTGACGCTGCTGGATCGTAACGACCGCGTGGTCGACACGTTGACGTATGAAGGCGATCCGAGCGACCAGCAGCGCTATCTGCGTGTGACGGAGATCATGTACAACCCGGCCGACGACAACGACTTCGACAACGACGAGTTCGAGTTCATCGAGTTGAAGAACGTCGGTGCGTCGCCACTGCTGCTCGACGGCGCCAAGCTGACCGACGGGGTCCGCTATACCTTCGAAGCGGGCCGCAACGCGCGACTGGGTTCGAACCAGTGCATCGTGATTGTCAAGAATCGACAGGCCTTCGCCAAGCGCTATGGCACTGCCGGCATCACGCTCGCCCCCGGCGTCTACACGGGCAGCCTGAACAATGGCGGCGAGACCCTCAAGCTGGACGATGGCACCAACAGTACTATCCTGGAGTTCGAATACGACGACCAGTGGTTCAGCGAAGCTGACGGCGCCGGGCATTCGCTCACGATCAAGGACGCCGCCGATGCTGACCGCAACAGTTGGAATACGCTGGTCGCGTGGCGTCCGAGCGCCCAGGCTGGAGGTACTCCGGGAACCGATTGAGGGACGGTGACACATGAGACATGGTGCGGTGTTCATGCTGGTGGTCCTGGCAACGATCGCGAGATTCGCAGTCGCGCAGGAGAGTCTGGTCATCAGTGAGTTCATGGCGGCCAATGCGAGTCGGGCGCCTCTATCTGCGAGCGAGATTCTCGATCGGGACGGGCAGTCGTCGGACTGGATTGAGATCTGGAATCCGTCTGCTGTGTCCGCAGGACTTCAAGGCTGGTTTCTCACCGACACTCTGAACAACCTGGCTAGGTGGGAATTCCCAGACGTGGAACTGCCGGCAGGCGGCTTTCTCGTGGTCTTCGCCTCGGGCAAGGACTGGCGCGACCCGGCGGAAGAGTTGCACACGAATTTCGCGCTGTCGGCGGGAGGCGAATCCATCGCCCTGGTCGCGCCGGACGGGACAATTGTCCACGCCTATCCGGACTATCCGGCGCAGTTTGCGGACATCTCGTTTGGTATGAGTTCGCCCGACGCGGGTTTTCAAACGGAGATGGTCCTCGTACCGGAAGGGGCTGAAGCGACGGCGCTGATTCCGACGGACGGATCGCTGGGCAACGACTGGATGGTGGCGGGCTTCGACGACTCTGGCTGGCTGCGAGGCGCCACCGGTGTCGGCTTCGACTATCCCGGGTTCGTCGGACTCGACGTGACCGCCATGCGGGGCGTCAGCACCAGTGTCTACGTTCGCGTCCCGTTCCGCATGGAAGATGATGCGTCCGTGGACCGACTGACCCTGCGAATGAAGTATGAAGATGGATTCGTCGCTTATCTCAATGGCGTCGAGGTGGCGCGGTCCAACGCACCGGCGGAGGACGACCTGGCCTGGAATGCGGCGGCAGCGGGTATCCGTCCCGACGATCAGGCGGTGCAGTTCGAGGATTTCGATGTCTCGGCGTACGCGAACCAGCTCGTTCCAGGTGAGAACGTGCTGGCGATTCAGGGTCTCAACATCGACCTGATCAGTTCCGATCTGCTGGTCCTTCCCGAGCTGATCGCGGTCCGCATTCACGCCGCCGACCTGTCGAACGTCCTGGAAGGATACCTGCTGGAACCCACCCCCGGGGTCGCGAACCAGGGGGCGCTGGCTCAGATCGGTCCGGCGATCAGCGAAGTGACGGAGAATCCTCCACCTCCGCAGCCGGAGGAGGACCTCACCATCACCGCGCGGGTGGCGGAAACGCTGGCCCCTGTTCTCGGGGTGCAGTTGACCTGGCGGATCAACTACGATGCGATCAGCCGGACGCTGACGCACGACACGGTGCCGATGGTCGATGACGGCACGAATGGCGATGCGGTGGCCGGCGATGGCCTCTATACGGCGGTGATCCCCGCCCTGGCATTCCAGGGGGGCGATATGGTTCGCTGGTGCGTGGACGCGATCGACAGCGAGGGACGGACGTCGCGGGCGCCGCTCTTTTTGCAGCCCGATGATTCGCCTGAGTACTACGGGACCGTCGTCCGCGATCCCGGGCTGGTCACGGAATTGCCCGTCCTCTACTGGTTCTCGGAGCAGCCTTCGCGAACGCGCACACGATCGGGAGGTCGGGCGTCGGTCTTCTTCGACGGCGAATTCTACGACAACATCTTCGTCCGCCAACGCGGCGGCTTCACCGCGAATGATTCCCAGAAGTTCGTCTTCAACCGGGCGTACCGGTTCCGCTTCTCCTCGGACCACGAGAGGGTTCGTGAATTCAATCTCAACAGCAATGGCTCGGACTCCAGCTATCTGCGGCAGCCATTGGCATTCGAAACCATGCGCAACGCGGGATGCCCTGCCTCGCTGTCGTTTCTGATGTTGTCGGTGCTCAACGGCAGGGTCGACCGCACGGGGATCTTCATCGAGCAGGTGGACGAGGAATTCCTCGAACGCAACGGCCTGGACCCGGCCGGGGCGCTCTACAAGTTCGTGCAGCGGTCGTCGTCGGCGCCGGTGTTCAACGACATCCGTTCGGGCATCGAGAAGAAGACGCGCGAGTACGAGGGGTACGACGACGTCGACGAGATCGTAGCCGGACTCAATGCTTCGTCCGAACAGAGACGCAGAGAGTTCGTCTTCGACCGTTTCAACCTTCCGCAGATGATGTGCTATCTGGCGGCCCGGTGTCTGCTGCAGGATACCGACGACATCCGCAAGAATTTCTACTTCCATTGCGACAGCGACGGGACCGGGGAATGGTCGATCTTCCCCTGGGACAAAGACTGGACCTTCGGCGTCGTCGGAGACGGCGGCGTCTATACCGCCCACCCTTTCCTCGGCGCCGACTCGCACCCGAAGGCCGGCGGCTCGCAGTGGAGCGTTTATCTCAGCGTCATGTACCATCTGCCTGAAACGCAGGAGATGTTCCTGCGGAGGCTGCGGACGGTGATGGACGAGCAGTTACAGCCCCCTGAGACGCCGTTCGAGCAGTTTCGGTTCGAGAATCGGATCGATGAGATGATCGTTCAGGCGCGCGGGCATCTGCCAGGGTCGATGAACTCACTGCGAAACTACTTCCCGTCCCGTCGGATCGATCTGTACGTCGACCACAGCATCCACAATACGACGCGCCCTCCGGCGGGCGGCTGCGCGGGAATCCCCGATCCGCAACCCGAGGATGCTTCCATCGTCTTTGGCGGTTACGAATGCGATCCCGTCTCGGGCAACCAGGACGAGGAATTCGTCGAGTTGGTCAATCCGAACGCGTTTGCCGTCGATATCTCGGCCTGGCGGCTCGAAGGCGGAATCGAACACGAGTTCGCGCCCGGCACGGTCATCGTCTCGGGCGGCAGCCTGTACGTCTCGCCCGACGTGCGCACCTTCCGCCAAAGAGAGGGCTTCCCCACCGGCGGCCAGGGCCTGTTCGTCCAGGGCAATTATCGAGGCCATTTGTCCCGCAACGGCGAAACCCTCCGTCTCCGCGACCATACCGACCGCCTCGTCGCCACCTTGACCTACCCCGGCATTCCGTAGGCCGCAGCGAGGCCGAAGCGCTTGCTCCAACGTGGGGGATATCGTAGAGTACTTCTGTCTGAGTTTCGTTGTCAGGAGTACCTCATGACTGTGAAAGAGAAAGCCTGCGAAGTGATATCGCGAATGCCGGAAGAATCGACGTTCGAGGATATCCAGTACCATCTGTATGTGCTCCAGTGTATCGAACAGGGCGAGAAGGAGATCGAGGACGGCAAGACGCTGACCCACGAGCAGGTGACAAGCAGGCTTGCGCAATGGCTCAAGTGATTTGGACTACGGGGGGTCGAATTTGTAGCCGATTTCGCGGAGGGTGTGGATGTATGTGGGGTTGTGGGGGTCGGGCTCGATCTTGTTGCGCAGGGTGGTCACGAAGCGGTCGATCGTGCGGGGGCCTGAGATGGAGTCGTATCCCCAGACGAGATTGAGGATTTCATCGCGCGGCAGCGCCCGGCCGGGCTTCTTGACGAACAGCTCCAGCAGCTTGAACTCCTTGGGCGAGAGTTTGATTTCCTGCGCCTGGCGCGTGAACTTGCGGGCGGCGATATCGAGCTCGCAGTCGCCGAACCGGTAGACCTCCTGCTCGGTCGAGCGCATCCGGCGCAGCAGCGCCTCGGTGCGGGCCAGCAGTTCCTTGATGCTGAACGGCTTGGTGACGTAGTCGTCGGCGCCGAGATTCAGGCCCAGCACGATGTCGGACTCTTCGCCCTTGGCGGTGAGCATGATGATGGGCATGTCGAGCTTTTCCTTGCGGACCAGACGACAGACCTCGTACCCGTTGATCTTGGGCAGCATCAAGTCCAGCAGGATCAGGTCGGGCCTGGCGTTCAGGGCCGTGTCCAGACCGGTTTCGCCATCCTCGGCGGTCAGGACACGATAGCCATGGAACTCGAAATTGTCTTTGAGACCCCGCAACATGGTGGGGTCGTCTTCAACGATCAGGATGGTTTCCATAAGGCTGTGGACACCCATCTGGATGGATTATTGATGATTGATTATTGATGATTCTAAGGCTCAGTCCGCAGGAATCAATGGGCAAGGCTGCGGAATCTGTATCCGGTGCTGCCGATGGCCTCGATCCAGGGGCGCGGCGTCGAAGCATCCTCGATTCTGCCCTTCAGGGTAGCCACGGTCGCGTCGACGTCCTTCAGCGAGATGAAATGCGAGTAACCCCAGACGGCGGTGCGGATTTCGTCCTTGGAGAGCGGGCAGCCCGCCTTGCGCAGGAACAGACGGAGCGTTCCAAACTGGCCGGGCGTCAGAGGCACCTGCCGGCCCCTGCACTCCAGCGTCCGTCGGCGCACGTCCAGGCGGCAGGCGCCGAACTCATAGACGGGTGGCTCGTTCGTCATACGGCGTCGCATGAAGGCGTTGGCGCGGGCCAGCAGCTCACAGATGCTGAAGGGTTTGCGGACGTAATCGTCGGCGCCCACATCGAGGCCCAGCACGACGTCATTGTCGCAGTCCTTGGCGGTCAGCATGATGATCGGCATGTCCAAGTCCTTCTCGCGGATGCCCGAGCAGACTTCGTAGCCATTGATCCCCGGCAGCATGATATCCAGAATCACCAGGTCGGGGTGTTCCTTCAGCGTCGTCTCCAGTCCCTGCGGGCCATCGCGTGCGGTGAGCACGTCGTAGCCGGTCATCTTGAAATTGTCCTCGAGGCCCCGCATCATGACCGCGTCGTCCTCGACGATCAGTACCGTTGCCATCGGAGTATCCTTTCCGCAAAGCGGTTCAGTTCCTGGTCGGCAGAGTGACGATGAACGTACTGCCCTGACCGGGTCGGCTTTCGGCGCGGAGCGATCCGCCATGGGCGTCCACGATGAACCTGGCGATGCTCAGGCCCAGTCCACAGCCTTCGGCGCGGCGGGACAGCGTGCGGTCCACCTGATAGAAGCGACGGAAGATGCGCTTCATCGCACGTCGGGGAATGCCCACGCCATCGTCCGAGACGGCAAAATACACGGAGTGATTCTCGCTCGTCACCTGAAGCGCGATGTGCTTTTCATCTTGCGAGTACTTGTAGGCGTTGTCCAGCAGATTGACCAGGACCGTCACCATCGCGTCGGGGTCGGCGGTTACGTCGGGCAGCCCCTCGGCGATCTCCATCTCGAAGTGGCAGGAGGGTTTGTCGAACTTGGTCCGCACCGCCTCGGCGGCATTGCGGGCAATCGAGTCCGGAGCGACGCGGCGCATCTGAAACGCCTGTTTGTTGCGTTCCATCCGCGAGAAGGTCAGGAAGTTGTCGATCAGCCGACTGAGCCGCCCGTTTTCCTTCGAGATCAGTTCCAGGTATTCCGTCACCTGCTGCTGGTCGCGATAGCGACCTTCCAGCAGTGTATCGACAAGGACGCGCATGGACGCGAGCGGCGTCTTCAGCTCGTGCGTCACCGTCGCGATGAAATCGTTTTTGAGCCGATTGAGCTTGACCTGCTTGCCGATCGATCGCGCTGCGAAGGCGCCCGAGAACAGAATCAGCACGGTCACCAGCGTACCGGTCCACATATAGACTGCGATGCGCCGGCCCGCCGCCCGATCGAGGACGTCGCCCTCCTTGAAAAACAACTCGACCTTCCAGTCCGGGAACGGCGCTGCGATCGGTCCGGCGGCGAACGGCTGCGTGCGCGGTTCCGCGCCCCCCATGACCACACGACCGGTCCCGTCGCTGAGACGGTACTGCACGTAGTCGTCGGGAAAGGCGCCGACGAATTCGTCGAGGGCCGCATGGACGGTCTGCTCGGAGAACACCGCCAAATAGAGGGAACGGTTGAACTTGTGCAACAGGCTGTAAGCGGTCACCTCGCCCATCTCTATCGGCAGGAGCTGATCGGGTTTCCAGGTCTGGAGATCGGCAACCGAAGCGAACCGTTCGGCCAGCGCCAGCGACTGCTCCTCAAAGCGGACGAGCCTCTCCAGGGGCACGCCGTCGATCCGCAGAGGCATCGATCCAAGGCGAGCATGGTCCCGCGCCACCTCCATCGCCTTGCGGGCGATGAACAGATTCTGATCGGCGGTCAGCGCCCCACCCGCCGGGTTCGGCCGATACAGCATCTCGATCAGCCTGGAGAACGTCTCCTCGAAGAGATCGTCGTATTGCGCGCGATCCTTCATCCACCCCAGCATGAGCAGGCGGGCGTTGGCGATCCGCGAAAGGACCGCCGGGTCGGCGCCGTCGGCCAGCGAACTGAATGCGGCCTGCCGGCACGCTTCAATGGCCTCGCCGATGCGGTCGAGCTTGGCCAGGCACCGGCTCTGCCCGACCAAGGCATCGAGCAGCCCACGATCGTCCAGGGGCGGATCCTTGCCCACCCATTCGGCCAGACGTCGGCGATAACCGGTGGCGGAGAGGGCATGCTGACCGTACCGCTCGGCGGCCTGGGCATAGTCGCGATCGACGAATTCGAGTTGCCAGGCGTCGGCCAGGAGGCCGGTCGGACCAGCTGCACCGCCTGCATCCGTCGAAACCGTGGGATAGAGACGCCGGCCCGACTGGTCGTACATCAGCACAGCGTCACAACCGCCCTGCTCGACCACGGTCAGAACGCGGTGGTAGGGATGGACCGAGTCGTCGTCCTCCAGCCGGCGGCAGCGCCGCATCCAGTCCGTCTCGGCCTTGGCACGCGCCTTGCTCAGTTGGTCCGTCTGGAACAGGACCAGCTTCTGGCGGATCACGAAGCGTTCGTTGTCGATCGCCTCGCTCATGAACCAGAGCAAACAGACGGTGGGTAGCACCACCGCTACTGCGAGCAGCAATACCACCCACCGATATTGGCCAGAATCTGCGTTGAGTTTCGGCCGTCGTCGCACCGGCTACCTCACGAGTTCAAAGAGCCCTCGTCATCGACCCGCCAGTTTCGCAATGGCGGGGGCATCGAGGGCATAATTGTAGAGGCGGACGTCATCCACGGCTCCACGGAAATACTCGCCGTTCATGGCGTGTCGGCCCAGCTTCAGGGTTTCGCTTTCGGGCTCGGGGTCTCCGGAAGGATCACCGTTGTCGGTCACCAGCGCGCCGTCTTTATAGGCCTTGAGATTCTCTCCGTCATACGTGGCAGTCAGGTGATACCACGTATCGGCGTCGAGATCGCCGAAGCTGGCGGCGTACCACACCCCGCCGACACAGACGCCGGCGCTGCCCCGGAACTCGTCATCCATGTGGTCCCAATTGATCTGGTAATTCTTCTCACGATGGACCGGTCCGGTCTGTTTGTCGTGCGAGGGGGCTGCGGCGCCCTTGACCCAGGCCGCGATGGTCCAGGCGGGCGAGTTGGTGTTGTAGCCGGTATCGACGTAGTCGTCCTGGCCGTCGAAGACGAGGGCGCCGCCGACCTTACCGCCGTCCGGCTGCCAGGTCGGATCGCCCTGGACCGTTGCATTGCGACCGTTGCCCGAACTGTCGGCGACCATCCTGCCGTCGCTCTCGTCGAGCTTCCACCAGCCGACCAGGCCCAGCGGCTGGGCGATACCGAAGGCGCGAGTGTTCTGCCAAGCGTCATCTTCGACCGCGTTCCAGGCCAGCTTGGAATCGCGTTCGCCACCGTCGTCGTCATCATTGACCTGCACATCGAAACCGATGGGCGATCCCGGAGAGCATGTGGCGTCCAGCATGCTCCAGGGGAAGCGGACTTCGAGACGGTAACCGTCGTCGGTTCGGGCGAACTTGTACTCGGTGCCGTCGGTCCGCTCCTGGCCGCCCCTGCCCATCGTGGGCGAGGCAGCGTCCCATACGAAGAAGTACTGGTAGTCGTTGTCGTCGTAATGTCCCGAACGGCTGTGGTCGGCGTCGATGAAGATCTCCACTCCGTCGTCGTACCAGAATTCGTCGGAATCGTTGCGCAGCTCGTCATCGACGACTTCGACGAGCACGTAGAGGTTGTTCTTGTCGCAGAGGGTCTTGAACGAGGCGGAGCAATCCTGGTCGTCCGAGACAGCGTCGTAGAAGTTGTGCTCCAGGCGATAGGCCTCGGCCTTGTCCCACGCGGCGTCGGGCTCGCCATCGATAATCGGGGCGCGATCGGTCGGAGCGATCCCTGCGGAACTCACGGGCGGCGCATCCCACTGTTCGCTTCGTCCCTCGATTTCGGACATGCCGTCAGCGATCTGCATCATCGGCCCGATGATCTGCGCGATCGGCGGCAGATCATCCACGCTGAGGTGCACGCCAAAGCTGTTGTCTTCTTCGCTGGTCCGCAGGCGGACCGTGGTCTTGGCGCTGGCCTGAGCCAGCTGGTCCATCGCCTCGCGGACCCGGTCGGCCACCTCGCCTTCAGGGAGTTCCATATTCGCGGCAGCGAACTGCACGGCTCCCGCTACGTTGACCGCCACCAGCTTGCTGGTCGCATCGGGCAGCGTTGCCAAGGCGCCTTGAAGCGGTCCGCTCTGGGCGGCGCCCCTGCGCTGCTTCATGGCAGCCACCGAGGTCTCCACCATGCTGGAATTCAGCGACAGGACCGTGGTCTTGTTGGCCTGGTCCATGTACCCGAACAGCTTCTGATAGTTGGGCAGGGTGAAATCGAAGCGTCCACCGGTCGGCTGGGTTTCGCCGATGACCACGTTGGCCGAGCGCAGGACTGTGCTGAGAATCTGATGGGTCTGCTGTGGGTTGGCACTGGTGATGGCCAGGCCGAACGACTTGATCTGAGGCGGCATGTCGTCGCTCAGTTGCTCGGTCGGCTTCTGGAACGGAACGGCAAAGAGCGTAATCTGCTCGATGTTGTCGAACAGTTCGCGACCGATATCCAGACCCGTGACATTCCTGATCTGCTCGCCCGCTGCCTGGGCCTGCATGGTGTCCGAACGGCCCAGCGCCACGGAGAGCAGCGCGATCGCATCCGACGGCACCGCGTTCAGCGCAGGCGTACTCAGGTGCGGCGTACGAATCATGTTGTAGGCGAGGCAATTGTGCCCCTCGGCCAGATTGACGTTGGCATCGAGCGCCAGACCCGTCGGACGGATCGACAGCGAAGCGATCACATCATCGATGTTCTTGAGGTCTGCAAACCCCTCCGCCATGCGAAGCTGCGCCGGCATCTGGTCGGGCGGGAACATCTTCTGCACCGCCTGGTACGCCTGGTCGGCGTTGACCCAGACGGTCAGCAGGTTGTCCTGCCGGGCCTTCTTGTTGATCCGGGCAAAGGACTTGTTGCTCGAGGCCAGGGACGGTCTCGTGGTCAGACCCTTGTACTGCTTGACCGACCAGTCAAGTAACTCGCTGCCTTTGGGACCGGGGCTGGTGACGATGATGACCGTGTCGTCGTAGGCGGCCCCTCCGCCGTCGCCGAAGGACAGGGTCGTCATGCCCTCGATTGCGTCAGCGGGCTGGCCGATGAAGCCCAGACCCATCTGGATGATGCCCCGCAGCGCGTCGCTCTGGCCCGGGTACAGAACGATGATCATGGGCGGATTGTTCGGCGCAAATTCGGTGACGCCGATCCCCATCCCGCGAATCTTCTTGAACTCGGCCATCATGCTGGGATTCAGCAGCGCGCTGACGATCTGCTGGGGCCCCTGCTGGGCCTGGCCCGAATGATTCTGCCCGATCATGGCCAGCGGATTCTCGAACGGGGTGCCCTTGAGCATGGTGAGGATGGTCTCGACCTGCTTTCCCGGGCTGCCGATCTCGATATAGGCCAGGGTCTCGGGAGGCATCAGGCTGGCGGGATCGGCGTTGCCCAACTGGTCCAGCAGAGGCTTGACCTTCTCGATCAACTGGGTCTGATCGCGGTAGTCGCTCGTCAGCTTGCTGAAGGCCGCCTTGGCCGCCATCTCGTCCTTCCGTTTCAGGTGACACATGCCCAGACGATACCAGGCCTGGGCCACCTGCTCTCGCGGCGCCGAAGCATCGGCGATGATCTGCCGGTAGACCTCGACGGCGGCGTCCAGGTCCCCTTCCACCTCCTCGGCGTACAGCCCTTCGCGCAGCAGGACCGACGCCGACTTGGCCAGGGCGATCGCACCGACGACACCGACGAGCACCAACAAGACGATGGTGAACCGCTTTGTCTTTCTCATAGCTCCACTCCTTTCAATCGAACCACATTAGCAGTGACGGCTCATCTTGCACAACCGTAATCTGCCATGGGGCTGTTACCGGTTTGTTACGGGCGCGCCCTTTTTCCATGAATTCTCTCCCTGGCCCGTCGGTTTCGTCGGATTCGGTATTGACGGGGTGCGCGGGCGCCATTATGATGGCGGCATGTTGATTTCTGTGCGATCGGTGTTGACCTGCCGTTCCGAGGCAGTCTGGCTCGGCTGCGGTATCACTCCACCCTGATCTCTCGCCCGTCGTCTCGCCTGTTTCGCCCTCTCCTTCGCCATGCGAGAAGAACCGACGATTTGAAACCCGAGGATTCCTCCTCCAAGGACACCTGGAATGGACAGTGCCCCAACGATAACCACACACTGCGTCTCACGTGAGATCGCCCGACGGCGGACCTTCGCCATCGTCTCCCACCCGGACGCGGGCAAGACAACGCTGACCGAGAAGTTTCTGCTCTATGGCGGAGCGCTGCACCTGGCGGGCTCGGTGACCGCGCGGAAGAACCTCCGCGCCACCACCAGCGACTGGATGGAGTTGGAGAAGCAGCGCGGGATCTCGATCAGTTCGACGGTGCTCCAGTTCGACTATCGGGGTTTTCGGATCAATCTGCTGGACACGCCGGGGCACAAGGACTTCTCCGAGGACACGTACCGCGTTCTGACGGCGGTCGATGCGGCGGTCATGGTGATTGACGCGGGCAAAGGCATCGAAAGCCAAACCCGAAAACTCTTCGAGGTCTGCCGGCGCCGGGGCGTGCCCATCTTCACGTTCATGAACAAGATGGACCGCCCGACCCTGGACCCGCTGACGCTGCTGGATGACCTGGAAAACGTCCTGGGGATTGCCGCTTACCCGATGAATTGGCCCCTGGGAACCGGCTTTGGCTTCAAGGGAGTATGGGACCGGCACACCCAGATGGCGCATCTGTACGAGCGCACCAGCGGCGGGGCCCATCGGGCGCCCGTGCTGACGACGGGCCTTTCCGATCCGGTGGTCCGAGACCGCCTGGACGACGACGCCATCTATCGCACCACGTGCGAAGAGATCGAGATGCTGGAGGGCGCCGGCGCCGCCTTCGATCCGGCCCAGGTCCTGGGGGGCCAGGCCACGCCGGTCTACTTCGGAAGCGCAATCAACAATTTCGGCGTGCAGCTTCTGCTGGACGGATTTCTGGAGTATTCAGCGGCGCCGGGACCTCGCAGTAGCCAGGGTGGGCCCATCGACCCAACCCATCGGCCCTTTTCGGGTTTCGTGTTCAAGATCCAGGCGAATATGGACCCGAGGCACCGCGACCGCATTGCCTTCGTCCGCGTGGTCTCGGGCAAATTCGAACGCGATATGACGGTAACCCATACGCGAACGGGCAAGGCGGTCCGCCTCTCGAACGCCGCCAAGCTCTTCGGACGCGAGCGGGAAATTATCGGAGAAGCCTGGCCCGGCGACGTGGTCGGCATTGTGGGCAACGCCCATTTCGCGATCGGCGATACGCTGACGGAAGACCCGGCCATCGTCTATCACGAGATCCCGCGTTTCGCTCCGGAGTGCTTCGCCTATCTGGAGAATCCGGTGGCGGCGGATTTCAAGCGGTTCGGCAAAGGGCTCGACCAGTTGCTCCAGGAAGGCGTGGTCCAGTCGTACGAACTGGCGGATTCAGGGCGCAGGGCGCCGCTGCTGGGCGCGGTCGGGCCGCTCCAGTTCGAGATCGTCAAGTACCGGCTGGAAAGCGAGTACGGCGTCGCCTCGAGCGTGAAGGAGGCCCCCTGGACGGTCGCCCGCTGGCTCGATGGGGTCGGGGCGCGAGAGAGACTGTTGGTCCCCACCGGAAGCTGTCTGGCAGCCGACGCACAGGGGAACCCCATGCTGTTCTGTGGCGACGACTGGCAACTGCGCTATTTTCAGGACCGCAACCCTGATGTGCAGGTCAGCGACCAGCCATTCACCGACCCATCGACCCAGTTGTCTGTCCGATAAGAGAAAAGGGGGACGATCGTGGCGCGTACGCTGGAAGAACTCGATTACCAGAAGACGCCCCTGGGCGAATTGGTCCTGCGTCGCAGGCGGTCGCCCTCGGTGGCGGACGACTGGGTCTACGAGGTGACGCTCGACCACGAGATGCTGATGTCCAGCACGGTCAACGTCAGCGAACGGGCCCTGGCGACGCTGGCGTTCGAGGCAATGGGGCGACCGCCTCGAGATGTGCTCGTGGGTGGGCTGGGCCTGGGGTATACGGCGGCTGCGGCGCTGGAATGTCCCAGCGTGCAACGTCTGGTCGTCGTCGAATTGCTGGCGCCGGTGATCGCCTGGCACCGCAAGCGTCTCGTGCCGATGGCCGGCACGCTGATCGACGATCCGCGATGCTCTTTCGTGGAAGACGACTTCTTCTCGTTGTGGGCGTCGGGACCGGGCGGGCAGCGCTACGACGCGATCTTACTGGACATCGATCACTCACCCGACTCTTTGCTCGAGGCCGGGCACGCTGAATTCTACAGCGTTGCGGGGTTAAAGGGCCTGGCCAGCGACCTTCGACCGGGCGGAGTCTTCGCTCTGTGGTCGGCGTGGAAGCCTCCGGTCGAATTCCTTGACGCGATGCGAACCGTCTTCGCGTCGGTGCGGAGTCACGAGGTGTCGTTCTTCAATCCGCATGTCAATGAGACCGACTCGAACTGGGTTCTCGTGGCGTCTCTATCGGACAAGACTCGGTGACAGCGATCTCGACAGCGACTAATCTGATTTCTCCGTTGTTTCGTGCCTGGCGGGCATAGTCTGCGGCGTCTCGGGAGCCCGACTCTCGGCCGGCTTGTCGGTAGCATTGCCCAGGTACTGGGGAAGTTCGACCCCCGCCATGCCGGCCACTTCGTGCAGCGGAGGGATGGAGCGAATCAGGCCGGAGAGAAAGTTGGCGGTCGACGAGGCGCCGTCTCCGTTGCCACCGGAGTCCCAGACGGTGACCTTGTCGATCTTGATGTTCTTGATCGCTTCGACCTGGCGGGCGACGATGTCTTCGATCTTCTCGATCATCAGCAGAGTCGAGGCAGCCCGGGCGTCGCCGTTGCAGCTCTGGACCAGCGACTGATAGCCGGCGGCCTTGCTGTCGAGCACCTGCCGGATACCCTTGGCTTCCGCCTCGTATCGGGCCAGCGTCGCATCGGCCTGGCCCTTCGCCTCCCGGCGGTACTTCTCGGCCTGGGCTTCCGCTGCGATCTCGATCTTGCGCCGCTCGGTCTCCTGCCGAACCACTTCCTCGGCGTTCAGACGCTCCTGCTCGGCCAGGTACTGCGCCTTCTGGATGGCCACCTCGGCCTTCCGCTTGGCGACTTCGCCCTTCTCGAAAGCTGCCGCCTGCTTGGCCGCCAGTTCGGCGTTGTAGTCGGCAATCTCGGCCATCGACTTGTTCTCGCCCGCCACCGCCAGAGCTTCCTGCTGCTTGACGAACACGCGCTGGCTGGCCTCCGCCTCCTTCTCGCCCTTGATGGCCTCCGCCTCCTGCTGCTGAACGAACACGCGCTGGTCGGCTTCCGCCTTCTTGCGACCCTTCTCCGCCTGGGCCACGTTCTCGGCGACGCGGATGGACCGGTCCCGATTCGCTTCCGCTTCGCCGATCGCGGCGACCGTTTCCTGCTGCTGCACGAAGACGCGCCGATCCGCTTCGGCTGTCTTCTGGCCTTTCTCCGATTCGGCGGTGTGTTCGGCCACGCGGATGGCCCGCTCGCGGTTGGCCTGGGCCTCGCCGATGTCGCCCAGTTTGACCTGCTCGGCGACATCCACTTTGGCCCGGTTGATAGCCTCGGAAGCCGCTTTCTTGCCGATGGACTCGATATAGTCCGATTCGTCAGTGATGTCGGTGATGTTGACGTTGATCAGGTACAGGCCGATCTTGTTCAGTTCCGGCTCGACGTTCTTGCGGATCGAGTCGAGGAAACTCTCCCGATCCTGGTTGATCTGCTCGATCGTCAACGAGGCGACCGTCAGACGCAGTTGACCGAAGATGATTTCCTTGGCCATGTCCTCGATCTCGCGGGGCTGCAAACGCAGCAGTCGCTCGGCGGCGTTGTTCATGATCCCTTTGTCGGTGCTGACGCCGACGGTGAACGTGCTCGGCACGTTGATCCGGATGTTCTGAAGGGACAGTGCCCCCTGAAGCGGAATGCTGATGGTCATGGGCGTCAGGCTCATGTACGAGTAGTCCTGGATCAGCGGCCAGACGAACGCACCGCCTCCATGGACGCACCGGGCGGACTGATCCTGCCCGACCTTTCCGTAGATCACCAGGATCCGGTCCGACGGACATCGTTTGTAGCGGGAGGCCAGGAACAGCACGGTCGAGACCAGCAGCAGCACAAACGCCACCAGTACGACCATCCATAACGTGCTTCCCAGCGCCCCCTGCGCCAGCATTGTCGAAAGCATCATTTCCATGTCTCCGCTCCTATGGTTGTTCTATGGTTGGGCGTTGTTCTGCGATCTGCACACCCGGCGACTGGGGTGGAATCGGCTCGACCACCAGCACATCCTGGGGCGTCACGTCCACGACACGGATACGCTGACCGGTTTTGATCACGTCGGTTCCCGTCGAGACGGCATCATAGATGCGCAGGCGCTCCTGGACGGTGACCCGCGCCTTGCCGGTCCCGGCGCTGGGGATCGTCAGATAGACCTCACCCTGCTGGCCGATGGCGTTGCGCAGGTTGATATTTCCGCTGGCCTGCAACGCACCGGCCTTGCGAAAGATCGCGCCGATGAGCCAGACGGTCCCGAAGCCCGCCAGCGACGCCGCGACCACCGCGGCGGCAGGGCCCTGCCGGGTCTCACGCATCATGGCCAGTCCCACCAGCCCGAACATCATGAAGAAGGCGGTCAGGCCCTGGAACGACAAGATCTTGAAACTCAGGTACGTGTCATGTACATCGATGTCCGCATCGCCCGCGAAATCGGCACCTGCGTCGGCGCCGGTGAGGTCCACGCCGTCGACGTGAGAAAAATCTGCGACGTCGTGGTGACCGCCACTATCACCGCCGATGAACTGCAGGGCCAGGCGCACGACGAACAGGACGCCGCCGATCACGGCGCAGACGAGGAACAGCGTCTCGATGCCACTGAACTGGACGGAAAACGCTACCATGGTTCGGCCCTTTCAAATCCGCTTCGCGCGCCATTATACCGGTGTCCCGGGACATGACCAGCCCATAGAAGCGGAAATCTCTCGTCTGATCCATAGACGCATGAGCGGGGCAGATCTTGCGCAGCCGGCGAAGATTTCCGGCGTTCCGTGACACAGGCCGCCCGGAAAAGGACGTCATGCCGAGAGAATCCTCTGGAAACGTATCGCGACCACCGCCATCAGCAGGACCCAACCCGCCACACGCACCGCTGTGGCCAGCCAATCTGGAACGCCACCGTGTCCGGCCTCCCTCAGGACGGCCCTGAGCAGGAAGGCTCCCCCCAGAATATCGGGCCACCATATGCAGGCCAGACCCGCGAAGGCCAGAAAGGAGCCGGCCCGTTGACCTGGAAATCATCCCAGATCCTCCGGACCGTCGGTCGGTGAGGGCGGTGCGACAACCAACACCTCGACCGCAATGTGGAGGACCACGATCGCCAGCGCTATCCAGCGTGATCTTTCCATCTCAGCTCTTCCTGCCAGTCTTCTATTCAGCTTCCCGGCGGTACCCGGCACCGTCCATATCCACAGACGCACAAGTCGGGCGAATCTCAGACTACCGGCACGAGATTTTCCCGTCTCAGGAGATCGCCGTCCGTCCATGAACTGCCTTCGCAGGCAGACGTACCAATAGGAGAACAGACGTAAGTATAGACTGCCGCTACGGTTGAGAGAAGGCGGCACAATCGACATCCGAGGAGATCGATCATGGACGCGATTGATTTGACCGAACAGGAGATCATGGTCCTTTGCGGGGTGCTGGAGACCTACCTGGCGGATCTGCATACGGAGATTTCCCATACGGACGACCGAGGTTTCAAGGAAACTCTCAAGACCCGGCAGCACCTTGTCGAGGGGATCCTCCATAAGCTGGTTTCGCATGCCAAGATACCCGCATAGGTGATGCGATGCGGATTCAGGCGGAAACGGGATTGCCGGGTGCGCCCTCCAGGGGTATAAACGAGCGTGTCGCGTTGCAGAAGGCAACGAGGATCTCGCTTGGGGGAAGAACCATATGAGTGAGGCATCTGCACCCTCGCGAACGCTGTACGGGTGGCGCCTGGTGCTGCTTGTGCTGACCGCTGGCCTTTGCGCCGGTGCCTTTGCCGCTACGCCACAGACACCGGTCGTCAGATCACCGGGACCGAAGTCATCCGTCAGCCCGGCGGCGTGGACGCGGGAGACCACGTTCGGGGAGGCCATCGACAGCCTGCGGAATGCGACGATGCCTCCGTTGAATATCGTCGTGCTCTGGCGTTCGATCGGAGAGAATTCGGACGTTTTCCGCGAGACACCGATCGGCTTCGACAGCATTCCTGGTCTGCGCGTACGCCAGTATCTGGACCTTCTGCTGTTGTCCATCTCCGCCGGCACGGTCAGTCCGCTCAGTTATGCCGTCGACGGCGGCGTGGTCATCATCGGCACGGAGGATGTGTTGCCCGTTCCCAAGAGTGTCGCGCGCGTTTACGATGTCAGTGACCTGGTGGCTGCGCCCTCCTATGCTCCCAGCCCCGGCGGCATGCGTATGATGTTCGGCGGCGGGCTCATGGGCGGCGGCATGATGGGCGGTTATGGACAAGGTCCGGGCCAGGGCTTCGGCACCGGTTTCGGCGGCTATGGCGGCTACACGACAGGAACCGGTCTACAAGGTCTCGTCGGTTCCGTCACCAGCGGCGGCAGGTGAATCCGAAATTCGAAGCACGAAATTCGAAACAAGCACGAACAATCAAAGCTCAGAAATCCAAAACAGTGCGCGGCGCGCAGTGAGCGTCCTGATCATTCGAGTTTCATCCGTTTGCGATCTGTTTCGGGTTTCGAGATTCGGATTTCGGACTTGCCGATCAGCCGTCTTTCCGAGCGGCCCGGCGCCGATCCCCTTCCTTGAGCAGACGTTTGCGGATACGGATCGACTTCGGGCAGACCTCGACCAGTTCATCCTGCTGGATGTACTCGAGACACACCTCCAGGCTCATAATGCGTGGCGGGCGCACGCGGGCAGCATCGTCCTTCGACGACGATCGGATGTTCGTGAGTTGCTTGGTCTTAGCCGCGTTGACGGGGATGTCATTGTCCTTGCAGTGCTCGCCGACGACCTGGCCTTCGTAGACCTCGTCGCCCGGCTTGACGAAGAACGCACCGCGGTCGTAGAGGGCGTCCAGCGCATAGGCAGTCACGGTCCCGGTCTCGGTGGCAATCATCACCCCCGCCTGTCGCTGCGGGATCGAGCCGCGCATGGGCTCGTACCGCTCAAACGTATGGTGCATCACCGCTCGGCCCTGGGTAGCCGTCAGAATGCGGGCGTTGAGGCCGAACAGCCCGCGCGACGGAATCATGAACTCCATGTGGACGTAGTCGCTGACGCCGCTCTTGGAATCCATCTTGACCATCTCGCTGCGACGGTTCCCGATCAGGCTCATCACGGCGTTCTGGCAATCGGCGGGGCATTCGATCACGAGCCGCTCGATCGGCTCCTGCCGATAACCGTTGACCATCTTGATGATGACTTCCGGCTTACCCACGCAGACCTCGTACCCTTCCCGTCGCATGTTTTCCAGCAGGATGCCCAGGTGCATCAGGCCGCGACCCGACACGATATAGGCATCGGCGTTCTCGCCGGGCTCGACCCGCAACGCCACGTTCGTCTGAAGCTCCTTGTACAGGCGGTCGCGCAGGTTCAGCGACGTGACGTACTTGCCCTCTTTGCCCGCAAACGGCCCGTTGTTGACGTGGAAGGTCATGCTCATCGTCGGTTCGTCGATCGCCACGACCGGCAGCGCGCTGGGCTCGTCCGGACAGGCGATCGTATCACCGATATCGACCGGGTCGAGACCGGCTACCGCACAGATATCCCCGGCCTGCGCATTCAGGGCATGCTTCTTGCCCAGCCCTTGGAACTCGTATAACTGCACCACCTTCTGCTGGGTGTGGCGACCGTCCTTGTCGATCACCGTCACCGGTTGGGCCTGCGCGAGCCTCCCGGCGAACACCTTGCCGATCGCCACCCGTCCGACATAGTCGGAATACTCCAGCGTGGTCACCAGCATCTGGAGCGGCTGGTCGGGATCGACCCTGGGGGCGGGAACATGCCGGAGGATCGCATCATACACCGGCTTGAGATTGTCGTTGGGCCGGGCCAAATCCTTGGTCGCCCAGCCCTCCTTGGCGGAGGCGAACAGCACGGGAAAATCGAGCGCGTCGTCGTTGGCGTCGAGATCGACGAACAGATCGAACACCTCATTGACCACGTCGTCCGGCCGCGAGTCCGGGCGGTCGGCCTTGTTGATTACCAGGATCGGTTTGAGCCCGTGCTGGAGCGCCTTGCCCAGTACGAAACGCGTCTGGGGCATCGGCCCCTCGAAGGCATCGACGATCAGCAGGACGCCGTCGGTCATCTTCAGGACCCGTTCGACCTCGCCGCCGAAATCGGCGTGGCCCGGCGTGTCGACGATGTTGATCTTGTACTCGGCCCCGTCGGCGTCGACATACTGGATCGAGCAGTTCTTGCTCAATATGGTGATCCCGCGTTCGCGTTCGAGCGGGTTGGAGTCCATAATCAGGCCATGCTGGCCACCCGCCAGCTTGTCCAGTTCTTCGTCGCGGAACATCCCCGATTGATACAGAAGCTGGTCCACCAGCGTCGTTTTTCCATGGTCCACGTGGGCGATAATCGCCACGTTTCGTACTGTCTGAGCGTACATGTGCCGCCATCCTCAGTCATTGTCTGCCAGAAAATCCGTCCTTCGCCTCCGGCCCACAGCAAGGCCGGAGCCACCCCACGAGGTGAACCCGATAGTTTACCGAAATCCGGACTTATGGGCAACAATATCTGCAAAGATTTGGGCGTGATTCGCGAACCCTCCCCCCGTCCGGCTCGGAACCCCAGGGGCGACCCCTGCGGTCGCCCCTGCTCCCCACGACCCCGGCGCTGCAGGTCAGTCGATCACGATGCATCCCTGCGTCCAGACGATCAATACGACAAATCCGAGGATCCACAGCAGCTTGCCCATGTTCTTCCCTTCCGAATAAGACCTCGTTGGTGTTCCAGCAAACCGAATACACTACCAGGGTTCTTCGATCCCTGCGATCCGTCGGCGTTTGGCCTTGCAGGCGACGGCGTTCTGTGTCACCCTAGGAAGGCCGGATCCGCCGGCGCAGTAACGGATGCGCTGGTAGCAGAGATCGAGTCTGGATCAGGAATGGAGGCGACGGACATGGAACCGAACTGGCTGCGATGGGCAAAGCAGTGTGCCGCACTGGCACAGAACGGGTTGACGTTTTCCGACAATCCGTATGAGATCGAGCGGTACGAGCACTTGCGCGACATCGCCGCCGAGATGATGGCAGAAGGCTTCGGACTGGACAAGAAGAGCTTTCTCGACCTGTTTTCACAAGAGAACGGCTATACCACCCCCAAGGTGGACGTGCGCGGCGCCGCCTTTCGCGAAGGCAAGATCCTCCTCGTCCGCGAGGCCCTCGACGGGGGCTGGACCCTGCCGGGCGGATGGGCGGACCCCTGCCAGACCCCGTCGGAGGCGGTCGTCCGCGAGATCTTCGAGGAATCGGGGTTTGAGGCCCGCGTGACGAAACTGGCGGCCGTCTACGACCGCAGCAAACACCCCCACCTGCCGCACATCCCGTTTCACATCTACAAGCTGTTCTTCCTGTGCGAGATCATCGGAGGCGAGGCGACCGAGAGCCACGAGACGACCGGCGTGGGATTCTATGCCGAAGACAACATCCCCGAGCTATCCATCAGTCGAACCCTGCCCTTTCAGATCGCCCGCATGTTCGACCATTATCGCGAGCCCGACCTGCCCACCGACTTCGACTGAAGGTCCGCTACGAACGCCGACGATGTACAGACAGCATGCCCAGCCCCATGGCGACCAACCCGATGGCACCTGGGGCGGGAATATGGACGGGATCGGGACCGGGAGAACCCCCTGTCACGGCCAGGCGATACACCGCCTGTCCACCGCCATCGGTCGCAAATCCCAGCGACCAGGCGGTCCCACTGGCCAGGCCCAGGACCTCGACCGAATCGAAATCGCCGATGAATGTGGAACCGGCATCCAGCTTGATCAGGTCCCAGTAATTCGAGCCGGTCGGTGCGAAGCTGAAGGCGACGCTTACGCTGCCGTCGAGTTGGGCAGCGCCGGCATCGATGGCGCCATACCCGACGCCGCGAACGAAGCCGTCGATGTCGAATTGGAGGTCGCTGCCTTCGCCCAGCAGCAGGTTACCGCCGGCGTCCAACAGGCTTCGCGTCAGTGTGAGCTGCCCGGCAGCGGAACCGACACCGCCGGTCCGGCGGGCGGCTTCCACATCGCCAGTCACAGTCGCCGTCGAATCAACGAGGGTCATCGCACCGTGGGCGAAGCTGGAGGCATCCTCTGCCCCGCTGCCGGAGTAGCGTCCGATCCGCAACGACGGTGTCGAGACTGTCGCGTTGTGGAAGGTGGCCGAACCCGTCGCCTGGGCAACTGCATCCTCGTAGTCGGCCTCTGCCCATCCGATGTCCATACCCGAAGCGGACTGGAAGGTGCCGCCGCGATAGATCAGCGAAGCGGTCGTCTGGGCCTGTCCGTCGCCATGGGCCTGAGCATGCCCGACCATGACCGAACTCAAGTCGGCACTCGACGTCGCATCGCCCAGAATGCGGACCTCCGCATCGTTCACGATGGCGTCGCGGTGAGAGCCCAAAGAGCCAACCGCCTCGCCGATCGTCCATTCTCCGCTGCCTGAGAAGCTCGTCTCTTCCAGCGAAAGTCCCGCAGAGACGACAGAATCGCCGACGTAGTCTGTTCTCGCCAGGCCCAGGGCCAGTCCTCCGTCGAGCGAGGCGGAGCCGCCTTGGAGGCTCAGAGAGGCGTCAGTGACCGTGCTGTCACGATAGCCGGCGGTATGAACCTGGCCCACGGTCAGCAGCCCACCTACGCTCAGATCCACGCCATCACCCAGCGTCACCGCAGGACCGGCGACATTCACGCCTCCATGACCGCTGCTGGTGGCCTTGCCAACGGTCAATGCCCCATCCACATCGAAGACGTGCCCCGACTCCATCGTGAGGCCGACGTTCTGGACGCTCGCGCTGGCGGAATAGTCCCACGACCCACTCGCAGAAGCAGCGCCTATCGTGGCGTCGCCCGTCGCGATGAGATCGGCGTCGAACGTCGCGGTGGCGCCGTTGACGTGGGCACGACCGTGCCGACCGGCATCGGCGGTGCCGACAGACAGGCTAGTCGTCGTCACGCGATCGCCAGTGAAGGACAATGAGGCGTTGTTGGTCTGCGCGGTCCCGTAACCGGCGGTGGCAGTGCCAATGCTCAACCCGCTGAGATCGGCGGTGGAACCGGGGTTGCCATCGACGACCACCTCCGCCTTGTTGACGGTGGCCGCTCCCACCGGTCCATCCTGTCCTGACTTGCTCGTGCTGCCGATGGTCCAGGCGCCGGCCCCGGTGAACGTCATCTCTTCGAGGCGCGCCGTCGCGGTTGTTGTGGCGTTGCCGACCCTGCGAGTCGCGCTGGCGATGCCCACCTGGAGACCGCCCACCGATGCAGTGCCTCCCGACAAGGCCAGGTCGGCTGTCACGTTAACCGTCCCGGAATCTTCTTCGGATCGCGCGTTGCCTACCGTTATCGAACTCAGATTCACCGCTGAGGCGGCGGTGCCTGCGATGGCCACGTCCGCGTCAGCCGCGACAGCCGCCGACGGACCATCGTACGAACGCAGAATCGCATCACCGACCGTCCAGGCGCCGCTGCCGCTGACGGTGGTCCCCTCCAAAGAGAGTCGTCCCGAGACATCGACGTCTCCCCCCCAAGCCACAGTCGCCTGGCCGACGGTCAGGCCTCCGTCCAGCGAGGCTGAACCACCGTCCAGCGTCAGATGGGCGTCGTCGACGGTCCCCCAATCGAACGTGTTCGAGTAGATCTGGCCGATCGTGAGCAAGCCATCGACGTTGAAGTCGACTCCTGTACCCAGGGTCACTGCGGGATTCACAAGGCTCAACTTGCCATGCCTTCCGACGCTGCCGCTGCCGACCGTGAGGGCCCCGCCGATGTCGAAGGCATGTCCCGCCTCCACAGTCAGGTGGGCATTCTGAATGTTGGTGAAGGCTTCCGAAGAACCGGTGCCGACGTTCACGTTTCCCGTCACGGTCAGATCCGCATCGAAGGTCGCGGACGCGCCATTGACCTGGGCGGAGGCAGACTCGCCGGAGGAGGCCTTGCCGACCGCCAGATCGGTCGTCGTGACACTCTGTCCAGCAAAGGCAAACGACGCGTTCGTCGAAGCCGATCCGTAGCTCGCGCTCGAGCGGCCGACCGTCAGACCGGTCAGGTCCGCGGTGGACGTATCGTCGCCCTCGATAACGACGCTGGCCCGGTCGACCCTCGCGGACCTGCCGTAACTTCCTTTGTTCGCGACCCCGACGGTCCAGGCCCCCGAGCCGGTGAACGCAACGTCCTCGAAGAGCAGGTCTCCACTGGCAACGGCGTAGCCTGGGCTGGTGGTGGCATTGCCCACGCGAAGGTCGCCCACCGTCGCGGTCCCGCCCGAAAGCGTGACCTGGCCCGTCGAAAACGCCTCGGCGCCGTTGGTGTTGGAGGTGGAACTGACGCCCACCTCCAGCAGCGTCGGAGCCAGAAACAGGGTATCGAACATGTCGAGCGTGCCGGTCCCGCTGGCGACAACATCCTCCGTGTTGCTCGTAGCGGCGCCGACGCGGACCGTCGGCGCCGTCAGGCTGCCGCCCGAAACCGTCACCGTGCTGCTTCGCGTACTCTCCAGGGCCGCACCGATCTCGAGCGCCAACGCCTCTGCGGCGCCGGCGCCTACCTGAGCGGTGCCGCCATTGCCGACCACCGCCGTGTCGCTGGAGGTCGGGACCCTCAGATCCCAACTCCCGATCGAAAACCAGTCGTCGACCCCTGCCGGCTGCCAGGTCGTCATATCGGCCGATACGACGCTGCCGAGCGCCACCAGAGTCAAGAGAACCACCGCCTGCCAAATCCCGGACGAATTTGCCATCCGCTGCCTCCCTTCCGAGTCCCCTGCCGTCGGTCGTCTCGCGACGACCCACAATACGGCTCTCGCATTGTACGATATCGGGCGTTCGGCAGCAAGAGAATTGGACCAAAGCCTGTCAGGAATAGGGCCGATAGGCGCTCTCAGCAGGCCGCACTCGCCGTCCTGGTGTCCATACGCCGTTTCCAGACGTAGTACCACACGGCCCCCACCAGAGAGCCCGAGACCAGGACCAGGAACCAGGTGAGCTTGTGCGTGTGACTCTCGAAATGCCTCAGGTCGCGCAGGAGCAGGTCGATCAACTGGATCAGCCAGAACAGCCCCGCAATCAACGCCAGCAGGTAGATAAAATCCGACAGCATCGTGTCATCTCCGCATAGACCTTATCTAGTCGGCGGCGCATTTCTTCTCTGGCATAGTCGCTCAGACTGTACTCACCGATCTGTGTTCCGGTAGCCATATTTTCCTCAGGCGTCAAATCTGGTATGCTCTGGGCACGAAAGAACGGGCGGGACAGGACCGCCCTACGGATCATTAGCACAGGAGATCGTCATGAGCAAAGCGCGAATTGTCCTTGCCGCCATGCTGGTTCTGGCCGGCATCCCGGTCGTGCATGCGGCGTCTCCAGACGGAGTACCAGATGGCACCGATGAGCGAGCCCGAGATCAGGACCAGGAACCAGATCAGCTTGTGTGTGTGACTCTCGAAATGCCGCAGATCGCGCAGGAACAGATCGATCAATTGGATCAGCCAGAACAGGCCTACGATAAGCCCGAACAGATAAAGAAATGAAGATAGCATCGCATCATCTCCGCAGAATTGCCCCTGATCTCTCTCTGTGGTCATCCAGACAAGTACTCAGCCCATACACAATGGTATAGGGTACCGCAGCCCCACGAAGCACTCAAGGAAAGGCGTTTGTAGTGTGCCCGTAAGGGCATATTCTCCATTCGACGCTGACAAGGGCAAGTTGCCCGCCAAGGAGATGGAACGAACAGCTCACGGCGTCACTACGCACAAACACGTACGAAGCTTACCTGTCAGGGTCGGGGTCACCGTCCGGGCCGGGGGCGAACTCGATCAACTCGCCCGGCGTGCATTGGAGTTCCCGGCAAAGTAACTCGAGCGTGGAGAAACGAATCGCCCGGGCCTTGTTCGTCTTGAGAATGCTCAGATTGTTCACCGCCAGCCCCGTCTTCTCGGCGAGGTCCTTGAGCTTCATATCGCGATCGAGCAGCAGATGGCCCAGTTTGATGCGAATCATGCGAATGCCTCTATACGAGCGTCTTGGATTCCTGGAGGATCGGCAGAATCTTCCGCAACGCAATGCCGATGCCGACGAGGATCGGTGGGGTCGCTACGGCATGAAGCAGCATGAACGCAACCGAAATAACTTCGGAAGAACGCCACCGCGATCCGTGGGAGAAGGTGTTTGCGGCCAGGGAGACATAGACAACTACTGTGAAGGCGGCATAAGCAAAAAGGACCTTGTCGGCATGCCGGAGAAGCCATTTTGGCTCGCCTTCGCCTTCCATCACGTACATGATGAGGTCGCTCAGGGCCAGCGCCAGAATCCCGCTTAGGACCAGCGACAGCAGACGCCAGAGCATCATCGCCCCAAGCCAGGATCTCAGCTTGTCCCCTTCCATGCCCGAGAACGCCAAGAACGCGGGCAGAACCACCATCATTGCAGCCACGAAGAGAAACAATAGTCCATAGAAACGTGCCGCTCCCGCACAGAGTTTGAGGAATCGCTGATTCTCAACGACGAATCTGGTCTCCATGATCGATTCTCCCAAAAGGCCTATACACCGCTCAAAAGTGAGTTACACCATGAAACAGGCTATAATCTCCATGCTATTCGTGTATTTGTCAACGTTAATTATGTCTGCATTTCTGATTTTCTTCTTTTTCGCCAGGAAAAATCCGCCCGAGGTGGGATTTTCATTTGACGCCGTATAGATATCGACTATATGATATCTATTGAACGACAATGAGAAATCTAGATGCCATATCAAAAACGCTTGAGGGTCCGCTGTCGTCCCGGTTCGCGCGCCACCTCCCTGCCCCCCGGGCTACACTCGCACACGACTGGAACGGCGCGAAGGCGGCGCTGGCCTCGTCCCTTTCATGCAAAACGAACCCAATTTCCATAGGGGCCAACTCGAACGTAAAGTACCGCCAAGAAAAGGTTTACAAACAATCGACGCCGCGAACCTCCGATGGAAACGAACCCAATTTCCACATCTCGATCCCGGACAACGAGTGCCGGTGGAGGGTTGCCACGGGCGCCGAATCTGGTATCCTCAGACGACGAAGCAATGGCGGGCTTAAACCGCCCTGTGAATCACTGGCTCAGGAGGCAGTAATGAACAAATCGCGAATCGTTCTTCTCGGAATCCTCACGTTGGCTCTCGTTTCCACTCTGCACGCAGCGACTACGATCCAGGTCTTCTCGGTGCCGCCGACGGTGGGAACCAACGATTTCTACGTCAGCAACCGGGCGCCGTTGACGCCGGAACCGCTGATCAAGCTGCCGATCGGAGCGATCGAGCCTGAAGGCTGGCTGCGGCGCCAGCTCGAACTCCAGGCGGATGGCTTCGTCGGGCACCTGGGTGAAATCAGCCAGTTCCTCCGCAAGGACGGCAACGCCTGGCTCTCGTCCGAAGGCGAGGGCCACAGCCCCTGGGAAGAGTTGCCCTACTGGCTCAAGGGCTTTGGCGATATGGGCTATGTCCTGGGCGACCAACGGATCATCGACGAGGCCAAGGTCTGGATCGAAGCGACCATGGCCAGCCAGCAGCCCGATGGCTGGTTCGGCCCGCTCGCCAATAAGACCGGCGCCCGCCGACAGGACGGAGCGCCCGACCTCTGGCCCAACATGGTCATGCTCAACGCCCTTCAGACCTACTACGAATACACGCAGGACGACCGCGTGCTCGACGTGATGCGGGACTACTTCAAGTGGGAAATGACCGTTCCCGAAGAGGAGTTCCTGCCCCCCTACTGGCAACAGCAGCGCGCGGGCGACAACCTCGCCAGCGTCTACTGGCTGTACAATCGCACGGGCGAGAAGTTCCTGCTGGAATTGGCGGAGAAGATCCACCGCAACACCGCCGACTGGAGCACGACGGTGCCCAACTGGCACAACGTCAACATCGCCGAATGCTTCCGCGGCCCGGCCACCTTCTATCAGCAATCGCACGACCGCCACCACCTGCTGGCGACCGAGCGAAACTACCAGATGATCTGGGGCGTCTACGGCGAGGTCCCGGGCGGGATGTTCGGAGGCGACGAAAACTGCCGCAAGGGCTACTATGGACCCCGCCAGGCGATCGAGACCTGTGCGTCGGTCGAGTTCATGTTGTCGTGTGAGATGCTGCTGAAGATCACGGGCGATCTGACGTGGGCCGACCGTTGCGAGGACGTGGCGTTCAACACCTTCCCGCCTTCGATGACCGCCGACCTGAAGGGCCTGCACTATCTGACCAGCCCGAATGCCTGCCAGCTCGACCACGAGAACAAGGCACCGGGGATTCAGAATGGCGGCGAGATGCTCTCCTACAATCCCCACAGCTATCGCTGCTGCCAGCACAACGTCGCCCATGGGTGGCCGTACTTTGCCGAACACCTGTGGATGGCGACGCCGGACAATGGCCTGGCCGCCGTGTTTTACGCCGCGTCGCAGGTCACCGCGAAGATCGGTGACGGCGCCGAAGTGACGATCCAGGCGCAAACGCGCTATCCATTCGAGGATTCGGTTCGCCTCACGATCGATATGGACGAGCCCGCCCAGTTCCCGCTGTACCTGCGCGTGCCAGGATGGTGCGAGGACCCCGAGGTCAAGATCAACGGCAAACGGATCAAGGTCCACGCCCGCCCGCGTTCGTTCATCGCGATCGATCGCACCTGGAGCCAGGGCGACAAGCTCGACCTGACTCTCCCCATGACAATCGGCCTTCGCTACTGGCCTCGAAACGGCGACTGCGTCTCGGTCGATCGCGGCCCGCTGACCTACTCGCTCAAGATCGGCGAGAAGTACGTCCGCTACGGAGGCACCGACGAGTGGCCCGCATTCGACGTCTTCCCCACGAGCGACTGGAATTATGGCCTGGTGATCGACCCCGCCAAGCCCATCGCATCGCAGTTCAAGGTCAAAGAGACCCGATGGCCCCAGGACGATCAGCCTTTCGTGACCACCGCGGCTCCGATCGAAATCACCGCCCAGGCCCGGAAGATCCCCAACTGGCAGGCGGATCATCGCGGCCTGATCGACGAGGTCCAGCAGAGCCCGGTCCAGTCCGACGAGCGAACCGAGACCGTAACGCTGATCCCCATGGGCTGCGCTCGCCTGCGTATCAGCGCGTTCCCATGGATCGGGGATGGTCCCGATGCGACCGACTGGAAGAAGCCACCTGCCCCGCCCAAGCCGAAGATCCCGTCGAAGGCGTCGCACTGCTACGGCGGCGATACCGTCGGCGCCCTGAGCGACGGCGCCCTGCCGGCGAGTTCCAACGACCACGAGATCGCCCGCATGACGTGGTGGCCCCATCAGGGCACGAGCGAGTGGGTGCAGTATGATTTCGAGAAACCGCGCACCATCGACGAGGTCGAGGTGTACTGGTTCGACGACAGCCCGATCGGTGGAGGCTGCCGCGTCCCCGCCTCCTGGAAGCTGCTCTACAAGGATGGCAGTGAATGGAAAGAGGTCGCTGGTGCATCCGCCTATGGCACGGAAAAGGACCGGTTCAACCGCGTGACGTTCGATAAAGTGACGACGTCCGGCCTGCGTCTGGAGGTGCAACTCGAGGACGATTTCTCCGGCGGCATCCTCGAATGGCAGCTCCCATAGCGACGAGCTTGCTTCTATGAATTCGTAGGGTATGCCGTGCCAACCATCACTGTCCGCCAGAGGCGGATTGGTGTGCACGGCACACCCTACCGTGCTCAGTCGGCGGCACCGCCGTGACTGGGTGGGGCGAGGCGCTTCACTTCATCGCGGACGGCGTTCAGGCTCAGACCCAGGTTGGTCAGCACCTTGGCGGAGATGGCCTTGCCGTCGTGCATCAGACCCAGCAGCAGGTGCTCGGTGCCGACGTAGTTGTGGTGCAGCGCGCGAGCCTCTTCGACGGCGTGGCGGATGACGTCCCTGGTCTGCTCGGTCTGGGCGAGCTTCTCGGGGACTTCGACGTGGGGGCGATCGGCAAGGAGCACTTCGACCTCTCGGCGCAGGGGCTTGAGATCGACATTGAAATGTTCGAGCACAGCCGCAGCCACCCCGTTGACCTCTCTGGCCAGCCCCCAGAGGATATGTTCGGTGCCGATGTACTCGTGGCCGAACCGTTGGGCTTCCTGATTGGCCAGTGCCATCACCCCCCTCGCATGCTCCGTGAAACGCTCAAACATGTGCATCCTTTCCAAGTGCCCCGGTGCTCCGTCGCGCCACTCCATGCGGCGCCCGGCGGCATTCTACCGCATCGGACGCCTCTCGGCCTGAAGATTCTTGCTGGACCAAACACAAAAACGCGCGCGTCAGGGTACGATGTCAGAGTCTGCAAGTCCGGGGGAGCCACCGATCTCCGTGCTCGGGCGCCAGGCCCCCGGCTCGCCCCAAGCCTGGGGATCGGCCTCGGTCGCATCGATGATTGTCAGCGAGAAACCGTCCCCGTCCGTCTCTGCGTACCAGTCATCATCGAAAGTGAAACGGTGGATGATCCGACCGGCGGCGTCGCGAAGCTCGATGGTCTCGCCGGCATTGTCGAGGCTGCCGGCGAACTGTCCCGCGATGGGCAACCCTGCGCCATAGGTCGCTTCAAAGACGGCGGCATCCTTGACCACGAGGGTGCGATCTCCCGACGGCAATTCGACGGATCCAAAGGTGAAGTCGATCGCGTCGGTGAAGGCGACGAGATTCAGGTCGATCGGCTCGGAACCGATGTTGAGCAGTTCGACGTATTCGGCGTTCGGATCGCCAGCAGGGTGGTACATGATCTCGCTGATCCGCAGGTTCTCCGTCACCGGTCCGACGGCAAACGTCGCCGCGTTCAGGGCGCTCCACTGGTCACCGATCAGCGTTCGCGCCTTGACCCGAGTACTGCCGGTCAGGGTCAGCGGTGCACTGTAGCGCTCGACCGCCGGGACCTCGTCCGCCTGCTCGATCTTGGTCGCAACCAACTCCACCGAGATCAGGAAATCGGAACTGGTGGTCGAGACGTTCAGACCGTGAATCGCCAGCACGTTGCCAACCCGATGCAGCATCGACGCGAAACCGGCCATCTCGATCTCCTCGAAGTCCATCGCGGACAGGTCCGAATTCTGATCGTCGGCGCGGGCGTTCCAGGCGGGCGGGCCCACGACGTTGCGCCGAGCCACTTCCGTGCCGTTCAGGTAAGCGACGAATCCATCGTCGTAGCGAATTCGCAGCGTCAGCTTATCGAACCGGTCGGCCTTCTCCGCAAGGGCGAAGGGAATGCGAATGTAGCAACTGCCCTGCCGTCCGAACATGGAAGCCCCGACGTCGAGCGTGATGAAATCCTCGTAGCCCACGCTGGTCTCGTAGCCAACGCCGCCGGTCGTCAGGGCCCACGTCAGATCATTGAATGCCTCGCCGCCTCGCCAGGCGTCGTCAATAGGGCCGGCAGGCACCAGGACGCGTTTGGGTGTATCCTCGTTCACGAGCACGGTGCGATGCTCGCTGGCTGAGGCGTTGAGCAATCGCGGATCGGAGCCATCGAGCGTATAGTAGATGATTCCGGACGGGGCAGCCATCTCCAGGACGAATCCGGGATCGACATGGCCACCCTGCCGATTGAACGTCGGCGGGGCCGAGGCGAATTCACTGGCGATCTGCCCGTCCATCCAGGCGAGTCGGGCCTCGAGCCAACCCTTCATCCATTCGATCTCCTGATGATAGGTGTTGCCTACGAAACCGTTGGGCCAGAGATAGCGACCCAGGATCGGCCAGCGCTCGAAGTTCCGCTGCTGCGGTTCTTCCAGCAGCGCTGCATAGTCGTCGATCATCCCCAGCATACGCTCGGTGGCGAACAGGTCGCGGCGCAGCTCGAACCAGCGGTCGGCATAACGCAGGCGAAAGAGCGGGTCCTCGAAAAGCCTCCGCCACCACGGGTAATCGCCATCGCCCAACTGGCGGTTGTACCAGCCGGTCGGGATCCATCCCTGGAGGTAATCGGCGTTGCCCAGCGAGAGGTTGTAGTCCCAGACGGGACCCATGTGCAGCTTGCCGTTGCGGTCCTTGAACAGGTACGTGCTCAGGCGGAACCCGTCGATGTTCTTGGCGGTCTCGACCACGATGTGATGGTCGATGAAGGCGCCGACGTCGATGAAGGCGGCGTACCCCTCGATCGGGTCCTGGAAGCTCGGGCCGTGCAGCGTCGCTTCGAAGGCGTTGATAAAATCCCGGATCCAGTCGCGCTGCGCCTGCGTCATGTCGGCGCCGACCGGGTCGTCGTAGATCAACTCATAACCCCGGCTGGTGCGGAACGTGACGTCCCCCCCGTCGAACTTGTCCTTCTTGACAATGTAGCCACCTGTAATCTCCGGCGCGCTGTTGTCGCCCGAATCAAGCGGCGCGATGTCCACACGGCCCGGCGCGATCTTGATCTTCTCCATGAAGACGTACACACCGACGTAATCGTCCATCGAGACGTTGCCGCTGCCGGTGTGGAGGAACAACTCGATGAATCGCGTGCGCGGCGCGTACCGCCCCATCTCGTTGCTCCAGCGATAGGCCAGGACGTTGCGCATCAGCGTCTTGTCCGAATAGGGCCCTTGCAGGACCCAGTCCGCATCCGCGGGAAAACCCAGGATCGAAGCGGCCCGGTCGCGGTCGTCCTGGTCCCAGATCTCGAAGTGATACTGCTTCTTTGGAAAACCCTCGGAACTCTTGCCCCGCACGTTGAGGCCCGCCCGTCCGGCAAAATCCGTCTGGCCCGTAAGCCTGGCGAGGCCCTGCTCGTCGGTGTCGATGACGTATCCGTAGCTCGGCACCTGCGAACCGCCCACGGTCTGGCCCATCGTATCGACGATCATCAGAGGCAGAGGCGAGCGAAAATCCCGCAGATTGCGCCCGACAAACGAGTAACGCTGCCCGCGCACATCGCTCTGCCGCCAGCCGGGCCGCCATGCCACCGCCTGGATCGTCATCGTGCTGGAAACCAGAATCGGCTCGGTGTAGACGTCACCGGCCGGTCGCTCTCGCGCGACGCTGTAAGGGTTGGTCCCATCGGTCGTGTAGTAGATGATCGCATCGGGCGTTTCGGTGCTCAAGCTCACCATCACCGGCGCGCTGCACAGGCACCCCTGCCGGCTGAACTGTACAGGTTCGGCGATCCCGTCGTAGACGCTGACGTTGGCGGCGCCAGGCGTGGGGATGGCCATGTAGCGAAGATCGTCGCTGCCGTCGGGATAGCGCCCGTACGAGACGTCGGGTCGCTGCTCTTCGAACGAGAACTGATCGATCACCGTGGTCCCGTCGGTTGCGACGAGACAGACCTCCTCGCCCTCGGCCCTCAGTCTGAAACCTGCGTGAAGGCTCCCTGAGGCAGTATCACCATCGGCCCAGACGATCAGGTAGCCATGCGGAGGGATGGTCGTGAGTGCCGGAGAATCGGTCGGGAACTGCCACTTCGTGAGGGTCGAGGAATCGTCCGTCAGATACATCCCCGCCAGGTCCGCGCTGGTGCCGGCGGGATTGTACAACTCGATCCAGTCATCGTATTCCCGTTGTGGGTCCCGGTTGGTGGTCTGGTTCGAGGCGAGAATCTCGTTGACGACGACCTGGGTCTCAACGCCGGGCCGGACGGGTCGGCTCTGAGCGGACGCAGCCGCAGCCCACGCGCTCAGCGCAACCGCCAGCGCCAACCATGCGCTTCGTCGAGATATGCCCATTCGATCCTCTCTCCAGTAGGAAACTGCGCTCGCCCGACACGTCGGCGACCGAAGCCGGCTGCCACAGACGCCGCCCCCATCGGGGTCCAACCATTCTACCACAACCCGCCCTTTTCACCAAATCCTTCCGGTCATCCGTTGGACATCGGGTGCGGATGGGGCAGAGACAAGTGCCATCGTATTGCGACCGGGCCCGGACGCCCTGCGTTAGCCGACGAGAGGGGGTGGATTTCCCGGACGTTAAAGTACCGGCCGGGATCGGTCGATGAGAAGCGTGGGCGAAGGATCGAAGACTGTCGGCAGGAGGACCGGATCGGGATGGGTTTCGGGAAGGAGGCATCGGATGAATACCGGTTCCATCAAGAGACGACTGCGGGTCTGCAAGGGATGTCGGTATCTGTGCACGGGCTGCCCGCACGCGATGCCGTGTGTCCGGCAGGGCCAGAAGGTCCGGCCCACCGAATGCTATCTTTGCTGGCACAACCAGGGCACGCTCCTGCCGAAGGACTGCCGCCTGCGCCGCACGCCCGTCCGTGTGAAAGTCCACGCCTGACGGCAATCCAGTACGAGAATCGACCCGCCTCCAGCATCCCCATTGAACTGCGCGTCGGTGATGGCAGTACACCCCTTCGACAGACAACAGGACCAATGAAAAGACACTTCCGCGAAAGGGGCTGCCATGAAAAGCAACCGAAATGCGCTGCTGCTAACGATCGTGCTGCTGCTCGGGATCGCCATCGGGCAGGTCTTCGTGAGGGCCGAGAGCGTCGCCCCCAGCGAGGAGAAGAGCAAGCTCGCGGTCGTATGGTCCAGTGGTGATTCCGAGGTCGCCCATAAAGTCTGCTTCATGTACACCCAGGCCGCCAAGAGCGCCGGATGGTTCGATGACGTCACGCTGATCGTCTGGGGCCCTTCGTCCCGCCTTCTGGCGGGCGATAAGGAGCTTCAGTCCAAGGTCAAGGCGATGATCGACAGCGGAGTGGACGTCCAGGCCTGCGTCGTCTGCGCGGACATGTATGGGGTCGCCGAGACCCTGCGGCAGATGGGCATCACCGTCCGAGGGATGGGCAAACCTCTCTCGGACATGCTCAGAAGCGACACGAAGGTGCTGACGTTCTGAGCGCAGAGGCGACCGGACAGGAAGCGGGCTATGGCAGATTCCAGCCGGGACGCAGACGGTCCTGAACCTCCCAGGCGTCGAGCAGGGCCAGCGCCGCCATGCACTCGATGACGGGAATCACGCGAGGCACGATGCACGGATCGTGCCGACCGTGGGTCTCGATGGGACGGTTCTCCATCTGTTCGTTCAGCGTCCGCTGCGGCTTGGCGATCGAGGACGTCGGCTTGACTGCCACACGCACAGTGATCGTCTGACCGGTCGAGATGCCTCCGGTAACGCCGCCGGCGTTGTTGGTCAGGAAACCGCCGTCGGCCATGTTGTCGTTCGATTCGCTGCCTCGCATCCGCGTCAGTGCGAAGCCCCGCCCGACCTCGAAGCCCTTGACGGCGCCGAGCGTCATAATGGCGGCGGTCAGCTTGGCGTCGAGTTTCTGGAAGACCGGATCGCCCAGACCTGCGGGCACGCCGTGAATGTCGAGTTGGATCAAGCCTCCGACCGAGTCGTTGTCGTCCTTGGCCGCCAGGATCGCCTGCACCATGCGCTCGGCCGCTTCCGGATCGGCGCAGCGGACCGGGTTGGTCTCGATGACGTCGTAATCGCACGTCTGCGCTCCAATGCCGGCGATCTCGACTGCGTGGGCGACGATCTTGACGCCACGCCGGTTCAGTTCCTGCAACGCGAACGCCCCGCCCATGACCCGCCCGGCGGTTTCGCGCCCCGAGGAACGCCCCCCGCCGCGATGGTCGCGGATGCCATACTTGCGGTAGTACGTGAAGTCGGCATGTCCCGGACGGAAGAGGTTCTTGATCCCCTCGTACTTCGACGAATCGTGATCGCGGTTGATGATCGCCATCGCGATGGGCGCGCCGGTGGTCTTGCCCTCGAAAACTCCCGAGAGGACCTCCACCTGGTCCTTTTCATCGCGAGGGGTGGTGACGGCGCTCTGACCGGGACGGCGGCGCGTCAGTTGTTTCTGGATTTCGTCTGACGAGAACTCGATGCCAGGTCGGACCCCGTCCAGGACGGCGCCGATGGCGGCACCGTGACTTTCGCCAAAGGTGGTAACGCGGATGATGTCACCGTAGGTATTGGCCGCTCGGCAGCGAATGGCCAGTTCCTCGACGATGTGCTGGATGGCAATTTGAGCGATCTGCTCCGGCGTCCTACCGGTCGTGTCGATCACCGCATCGGCAAACGGGCTCAGCAGTTCCTCGCGGTAGGCGACGTTCTGATCGAGCTGCGCCCGGGCATCGGGTCCGCGCAGCCAGGGCGGCAGTCCCTTTTCGCCAATCCGGGTCCAGAGCGTGCCCGGGTCGGCGGTCAGGTAGATCAGGATGGCGTTCTTTCGCAGGGCCCGCCGGCTGACCGGGTCGAGCAGGCTCGAACCGCCACAGACGATCAGCTTCCAGTCCGCCTCCGCCAGTTCGACCGCCACCTTCTTCTCGACCGCCCGAAACGCCGGCTCGCCATGCTCGATGAAGATCTCGCGACACGTGTGCTTCTCACCGGTGTCCCGCTCGAAGCATTCTTCGATCAGACGATCGGTCTCGATCGCCTCGAGGCCCGTCAGCCTGGCCAACGCGGCCGCTACCGAACTCTTGCCCGCCCCCTTGGGTCCTGCCAATACGATTTTCACGATGGTGTCCTCACTGCTCTGGATACGCCGGAAAGGTTCCCAGGCATGCCATTTCAACCAGACGATCCGGAGTGCTTTACATCCGCAACCACCTCCGGTTCGCCCATCCTATCCGAAAACACCCTCCGCTTTCAATGCCCATTCCGCCAGCCAGGACCGCCCCGGCCGTCGATGGCATTCTCTGGATCGGAACGTCTATCCGACGCGCACGCTGTACGAGCGCCGGCCCACTCGACGCTTGAAATCGGCTCAACACGCGGTATCCTGTAATCCCACGAATCCATAGTAATCGATCACTCAACCAAAGGAGTGGCGGATGAACAGGAATTCCACACAGCTTCCCTGGGACGCTCTGCGGCACAAGGAAGGCGATATTCCCTGGGATGCCTTGCGGACGTTTTCCGAGGCGGTGGTGCATGACCCCGAGGTTGTAGGGGGCTTGTTCGACCTCTATGCAGAGACTCACAAGACGGCATTGACCGACGTCTCGTATGGCGACCTCTATGTGCCGGCTGTTTTTGCCCTGGCCGCTCCCCACCTCGACGATGGGCAACGCCGACGGATCGGTGCCTTCCTGGTTGACAAGCTTGTGGCCGCCGGTCGGGAAGATGACGATCTTGCCCTGGAGGTTCTGACAGCGGCAGCCGGCACGATGGGACCGATGATCCTGCCGGACGTGCTCGACGCCATCGATGCGGAGACCGACCCTCACGGCGCCTGGCTGTTTCTCTGGAGTCTGACGCTCCTGGCCGCCAAGACGGAGGATGCGGATCTCCGCCAACGGGTGGTCCAGGCCTGTGCCCTACTGCTCGAACGCGTGGAGCGGAACGAGGTCAAGGACTGGCAAGGAACGGATGCCGCCTGGACACTCGCCACTCTTAACTGCACTGAATACAAGGATCTGTTGGAGCGTCTGACAGAAAAGGCCGGCAGCTCGTTCGAGGGGGGCGATTATCGCGACGCGCTGCACCTGCTGGAGGGACGCCTGGAATATACGCCTCGGGAGGAACTGTGGGAACAGCCCGTCGAGCAGTGGTTGCCCACCCGATGGGAGGGGGCACGCAAGTGGTATGCCCGACGGCAGAAGGAGCGTGAGGAGGCGTTGGACCGCGATATGGGCCCTCTTCCTTCGCAAGTGTTTCGGTTCCTGATGTCACCCGTCGGTAGTAGCCTGCCGCCGGAGATGATGCTCAGCGCGCGAAGCATCATCCAGGAGTTGACGGACCTCTCCGCCAGGGTTCTGGGGGTCGATCCACTCGCTTGGGATGTGCCGACACTGCACGAACTGCTGCTCGAGGTGGTCCCTCGCAAATCCTATTCCGATGAGAATCGTCTGGCCAGTATCGCTCCGATTCTGGAAGCGTTCCTTCTCTGGCTGGGGTCCGAAGGGGCGTTGGACCGCGCGCACGAACTGGCGGCCGCCGTCCACGGATGGAGCGATGAAATCGTCTCGGTCGGGATGAATCCCGAAAACTGGGGCCAGACCAAGGCGTTCATGATGCAAGCTGTCGAAGAGGGCCGAGACATCCGCGACCCGGCGTTCAGGAAAGAGTTCATCGACAGACAGGCGAAGGATATGGTCAATGCCGGCATCGTCCAACCGGAGTCGGAGCCGGTGGACGATGAGCCGCCGATCCCGATTGTCGAGACCAAACCGCGAGTCGGGCGGAACGAACCCTGCCCCTGCGGCAGCGGGCGCAAATACAAGAAGTGCTGCGGCAGCCCTTCGAAGAAAACGTAAGTGACAGAGCCGAACGCTCGCATCGAGAGCGGGCGTTCGGCTCTGTCTTTCGGTTCAGCAGATCGGTTCGCTATTGCACTTTCCCGGTGGCGGCCCATTCGACGCCGTTGCGGATCAGTTGCTGCATGCTGGGGTTCAGGATGGCCTTGAAGTCGTGGCCGAGGGCGTTCTGGACGCAACGACCTTTGCCGTAGGGCTTGGTGAAGACCAGCGGCTCTTCCTTCTCGCTCCAATCGGAATAAGCGGCGACCAGGACCTCGATCTGCTCATCGCCCTGGAGCTTGGCGTACAACTCGTCGAAGATCTTGAAGTCGGACATCCCGCTGGTGATCGGATGGTTCGTCGTGACGACCTTGGCGTCGAAGACGCTGCGCGGGCCATGGCCCGAGGTGCCCATCACCCACTTGCGCCCGCACATCTTCCCGAATTCTTCCCACTCGGGAAACGACGCGCTGGCCAGGTGCTGGACGTAGAGCCCCTTGCCCCCCTTGACGAAGTTCAGGAAGTTCTCCTTGGCCTGGTCGGTCATCTTGGGCGTACCGCGATGGAACATCGTCAGGACGATCACGTCGTAGTTCTTCAGCGCCGCCTCCGACTCGAGGATCAGCGGGTCTTCGCTGACTTTGACGTCGAAACGATCCGAGCCCGCCAGCACCTCGCGGGTCTTCTCCGAAATCTCGCGCCAGTCGTGGTAGGGCGCGACATCGTCGCCCGCGATCAACAGGACCTTGAGCGGCGCCGGCTTCTCGGCGGCCACCGCCACCAAGGACACGCTCAACCCCACCATACCGATCAGAAGCACACTCAACCCTACTCGTCGCATTCGATCTCTCCTTGCTGTCGAAACCATCAAGTCTTGCCTGCCGCGGAGCGTCCTGCGGCGGTCGTTCATAATTCTAACGCAAGGGGCGGTCCCAGGGAAAGGCAAAAGGCACTCCGTCACAACCCGGCCTTGATCCACGGTCGCAATCCGGTAGTATGATCGTACGGTGTTTCTGATTCCGACAAGGTGCTCCCTATCGTGAGGAGATGAGACGATGGCTCAATATCTACGGCTGATCGCCCTGCTGACTGTCACCACCGCTGCCCTCGCGGAGGCCAAGTCGGCCCGAGGCCCCTTGCGTATCCATCCGACGAACCCTCGTTACTTTGCGGATGACTCGGGGGAGGCGATCTTCCTGACCGGTTCGCATACGTGGGCCAATTTCCAGGAGCGTGGGGTCGAGGGCGAGACGCCGGACTTCGACTATGAGCGGTACCTGGACTTTATGGCCGGGCATGGGCACAACTTCATGCGGATGTGGCGCTGGGAGCAGGCCCAGTGGATGCAGTTCGTGCCTGCTGCCACGCTGATTCGCTACGAACCGATGGCCTATGAACGAACGGGGCCTGGCGAGGCACTGGACGGCAAACCCAAGTTCGACCTGACGCGCTTCAATCAGGCCTATTTCGATCGCCTGCGGCGGCGCGTCGAGGCGGCCGGAAAGCGCGGGATCTACGTCAGCGTCATGCTCTTTCAGGGTTTCAGCGTCGAGCAGAAAGGCACGCGCGGCGTCGACCCCAACAAGGGCAATGCCTGGGACGGGCACCCCTACAACGCCGGGAACAACATCAATGGCATCGACGGCGATCTGAACGGCGACGACGAGGGTCAGGAAACGCACACGCTGGCCAACCCATCCGTCACGCGGCTACAGGAGGCCTACGTTCGCAAGGTGATCGACACGCTGAACGACCTCGACTACGTTCTGTGGGAGATCAGCAACGAGAGTCACACCGGGTCGATCGAATGGCATTACCACATGATCCGATTCATCCATGAGTACGAAGCAGGCAAGCGCAAGCAGCACCCGGTCGGCATGACCAGTTCGCCGATCAGGAACCCCGAACTGTTCGCCAGCGAGGCCGACTGGATTTCGCCCAACGGCAGGGACTATCTTGACGACCCGCCCGACACCGAGGGGCGCAAAGTCATCATCGTCGACACCGATCACATCAGCCCCTGGGACAGCGAACCCGCGTGGGTCTGGAAGAACCTGATGCGGGGCAACCACTTCATCCTGATGGATGGGTACATGGATTTCCGGATGGGCTCGCCGAGCGAACCACAGCAGAAGCACGATCCGACCCGGCGGGCGATGGGCTTTGCCAGAGAAGTCTCCGAGCGGGTCAACCTAGCGGCGATGGCACCCCGATCCGACCTGTCGTCAACGGACTACTGTCTGGCCGATCCCGGAAAGGCCTACTTGGTCTATCAACCGAACGAGGGTAGACAGACTTTCGATGTGACGATCGAGCCCGGCCGATATCGAGTCGAATGGACTGAGTGCCAAACGGGCCAATCGAAACAGACGGGCAGCGCAATCGTCGAGGACACGCCCGCTTCCTTCACCCCGCCATTTTCCGGCGCGGCGGTCCTGCATCTGCTACGGCAATGAAAGCCAGGTCAGGCCTTGCGCGTCTCGGCGGTGGAGGCGACCAGGAGAGACAGCATCGTCGCGCCGATCACCGCCGGGCCGATGTCGTGCAGGTCGAGTGCCCGGACCGTCGCCAGGGCGATGATCAGACAGGCGAGTCCCACGCCTGCATACCGGAGCGTAGCTGCGTTCCACTTTTTCATCACAAAACCCCTCCTTCCGGGTTGATTCTCATGCCAGGAGCGGCCCTGCCAGGAAAGAGGCCACCCCTTAAAGCATAGTCAACATACCGACCGAGGCCAAAAACCTGCTTCGCCACCGCAGGTTTTCGGACTTGATAGAGCCGTGGATTTTCGCTACGATGGTGAGGACGATAGGAGGCAGCGACGTGAGGGTAATGGAGAGAATTCCGGAGCATTCGCCGGACATCGAGAAGTGGATCAAGCTGATCCGCGCCGATGGCGTCGGTCCGGTCTCGTTCGGGCGGATCCTCAAGTGGTATGGGTCGGTGGATGCGGCATTGGGCGCCACGGCCGGCGGGCTGGCCCGCATCGAGGGGATCGGACCCAAGACCGCCGGGCGGATCGTCTCAACTCGTGATAAATTCGACACTTGCGCCGAACTGGAGCGAGCGGCGGAACTGGGCGTCTGGATCCTCCACATGGCCGACCCCCGCTATCCGCCGCTGCTCAAGCAGATCTACGACCCACCACCCGTTCTCTACGTCAAAGGCACTTTGGACCGGGCCCACAACCTGGGCATCGCGATCGTCGGTTCCAGGCGGTGCAGCATCTATGGGAGCGAGCAGGCGTCGCGATTAGCGCATCTTCTTGCCACATCGGGCTTTACCATCGTTTCAGGCATGGCTCGGGGGATCGATACCGCCGCCCATCACGGCGCCCTGGCGGCTCAGGGGCGCACCATCGCGGTTCAGGGATGTGGGCTGGCTCATGTCTTTCCACCCGAAAACGTCGGGCTCTTCGGGCTCATAAGTCAAAGCGGCGCCTGCATTTCGGAGCTTCCGCTCTCCTACGAGCCCTTGAGCGAGAACTTCCCGTCCCGCAATCGCATCATCGCAGGGCTGTCGCTGGGGACCATTGTGGTCGAAGCCGGACTGCGCAGCGGTGCTCTGATCACCGCCCGAACCGCCCTGGAGAGCAACCGCGAGGTCATGGCGGTGCCGGGCAAGATCGATTCGCCTTTGGCCAAGGGCCCGAATCAACTCATCAAGCAGGGCGCCAAACTGATCGAATCGGTCGAGGACGTGATGGAAGCCCTCGGATATGTGGGCGATCAGCTCAAAGAGCACACCGCCCGCGCCGCCGGCGAAGCGGTCGCCAAAGCCGAGATGCCGCTGTTCGAGACCTCGCGCGCCAATCTCAAGGGGCACGACAAGCAGATCTACGATGCGCTGGGCACCGAACCGCTACACACCGATCAGGTGATCGACCAAACCGACCTGCCGGCGGGCACGGTCAACGCCACGCTGATGTCCCTTCGCCTGCGCGGCCTGATCCGCCAACTGCCAGGCAACCTCTTCAAACGCCGCTAGCTGCGTCACCACCTGCGCGAGTCAATATTGGGATTGAATCCGCCAATTCAAGCAGGTACAATGGTGGTATTCTCACCCGGCCGTCTTTGTTGAGGCTCCCGACGGCCATACGCATCACAATTGGCAGCATGGTGAAGATCTGAAGGAGGACCAACATGTACAGGCACTTCATCCTTGCGTTGGCATCCCTGGCGGTCGTTACTGCGGGCACGGTCCGCGCCGCCGATCCCAGCCTCGTGGGCTGGTGGAAACTGGACGAGGGTTCGGGAACGAGGGCGATCGATGCCTCGGGGAACGGCAACGACGGCGTTCTGCAGGATACCGCGACGCTGGAAGCGGAGGGACACCTGCGCGGCGCGGTACGTCTCGACGGGGACGGCGACTATATCGACTGCGGCAGCAGCGACGTCTTCAACGTGGGCAGTACCGTGACGCTGGCCGCCTGGGTCTGGGCGGACCCCGACTTCAGCTATCCCGACTGGTCGGGCATCATCATGCGGGGTGGGCCTAATATCGACACGTTTGCGCTCTACTACAACGGCAACAACCAACAGCTGGGCTTCAAAACCACCGGGGCGCCGACAGAGTGGACCGCCACCGCCGCCAATGGCGCCGCTGCGATGTTCGACAACGACTGGCACCATGTAGCGGCGACATACGACGGTCAGACCAAAACCATCTATCTCGACGGTTCGTCGGTCATTTCCGTCGGCGCCTCGGGTCAAATCGAATCGAGCAACGGCCGACTCCTTCTGGGCGCCGGACGTGACGTGACACCGATTACGCACCTGCTGGTCGGTATGCTCGACGACGTACGGGTCTACAATCGGGCGCTGTCAACGGACGAACTGGCGGGGGTGATGGAAGGCACCTACGAGCCCATTGCCGAGAACCCCCACCCCGCCGACGGCGCCACCGACGTCCCGCGGGACGCCATGATGAGCTGGGCGCCGGGCGAACTGGCCAGGACACACGACGTCTATCTCGGTACGGTTTTCGAGGATGTCAACGAGGCCAGTCGGGCCAACCCGATGGGCGTGCTGGTCAGCCAGGATCACGACGCCAATACATACGACCCACCAGGCTTGCTCGAGATCGGGCAAACCTATTACTGGCGCGTCGACGAGGTCAACGGGGCGCCGGACTACGCGATCTACAAGGGAGCGACATGGACGTTCTCGACCGAACCGCTGGGCTATCCGATCCTGGGGATCGTCGCCACGACCAATGTCGCCTTCAGCGAAGGCGCCGGACCAGAGAACACCGTCAACGGTTCCGGGCTCAACGCCAACGACGAGCATTCCGTAGCCGCCAATGACATGTGGCTCGCCACCCCGGCAGCGGGCGAGACCGCGTGGATACAATACGAATTCGACCGCATCTACAAGCTCCACGAGCTGTGGGTGTGGAACTACAACGTGCAGTTCGAGCCCGTTCTCGGATTCGGCCTCAAGCAAGTCCTCGTGGAGTATTCCAACGACGGCGCCGAGTGGACGAGCCTGGGCGAGGTGGAATTCGCCCGAGGTTCCGCCACCGCCAATTATGCACACAACACCGCTGTAGACATGGGCGGGGTAGCGGCCAAGTTCGTCCGGCTCACCCCCCTCAGCGGCTGGGGCACGATGGGCCAGTACGGGCTCAGCGAGGTGCGTTTCCTCTACATCCCCGTCCAGGCCCGCGAGCCGGAACCGGCGGACGGAGCAACGGACGTGAACCCGAACACCGTCCTGGCCTGGCGGGCGGGCCGCGAGGCGGCGGCACACGACCTCTACTTCAGCACGGACGAAGCTGCTGTGGCCGATGGGACGGCGCTGATCGACACGGTCGGCGAAACCGGGTACGATCCCGGACCGCTCAACTTCGGAACCACGTACTACTGGCAGGTCGACGAGGTCAACGAGGCAGCGGCGCCACCGGTCTGGGCGGGTCCACGGTGGAGCTTCTCGACGCAGGAATACGCCACGATCGACGATTTCGAGGCTTACACCGACGATCTCGACGCCGGCGAGGCCATCTTCCAGACCTGGATCGACGGATGGGACAACGGGACCGGCTCGTTTGTCGGCTATTCCGATGCCCCATTTACCGAGAAGACCATCGTCTTCGGGGGCAGCCAGTCGATGCCTCTTTCGTACGACAACCAGGCATCCCCCTGGTATTCCGAGACCACGCGGACCTTTGAAGCCGTACAAGACTGGACCGTCAACGGGGCCGATACCGTCGTGCTGCACGTTCGTGGCAACGCTCCGGCGTTCTTCGAGGGCCTCGACGGCGAAATGCTCATCAGCGCCATCGGCACCGATATCTGGGGCAGCACCGATCAGTTCCGCTACGTGTACAAGCGTCTCAGCGGCAACGGCTCGATCGTGGCGCGCGTCGACAGCATCGCCAACAGCAACGCCTGGGCCAAAGCGGGGGTCATGATCCGCGAGAGCCTCGAAGCCGGCTCGACCCACGCCTTCGTGGCGGTCACGCCGGGCAACGGGATCTCCTTCCAGCGGCGTCCGGAGTCCAATACGACCAGCTACAATACCGACGCAGCGGGCCTGGTGGCCCCCTATTGGGTCAAGCTGACCCGTTCGGGCAGCACGTTCACCGCCCAGCGGTCGGAGGATGGCGCCACATGGGTCGACATCACCCCTGCCAGTCCCGTCACGATCGCCATGGGCACCGACGTTTACGTTGGTCTGGCGGTGACCAGCCACGATGCCGCGATTTCCACCGTCGCGGAGATCTCGAGTATTTCCACCACCGGGACGGTGACGGGCGCGTGGCAGGTAGCCGGGATTGGGGCGACGCAACCCGAAGGAAACACCCCGGAACCGCTCTATGTGACGGTCGAGGACAGCGCCGGCAAGACAGCCACGGTGAGGCACCCGGATGCGGCCGTGACGGCCCGGCCCGAGTGGCACGCGTGGCAGATCCCCCGGGATGACTTCGGGGGGGTCAATCTGGCCAGGGTTGAGACCATGTCGATCGGGGTCGGCAACCCCGATAACCCTGCCGCCGGCGGCACCGGCCTGATCTACATCGACGACATCCTGTTCGGACACCCCTCTCAAGCGGAATAGCCTGGAGTTGCGGTGCCCGAGAAGAGTCACTTCCGGGCCTGGATCCACACGATCCAGGCCCTTTTCTTCGAAGGAAAGGGAGCTTTCGGCTGTCCCTACTATAAGACAAACCAAACGCCCAAGAAGCCCGTCTTATCAACTACAATTCCCGCCAAGACCTGCCTGCGAATGCAACATTGCAGTAACTACTGTATTTACAATATTTTATACAAAACCCTCCGTTGCGTTTCGTTCGAAATTCGGCGCGCAATCGCCCCATAACAGTTGACGCCGGGCCTGCGATGTGTTAGGATCACGCATCGATGGCAAAAACGACGAAGAAAACCGGAAAGAAACGAGCACGAAGCTCCACAAAAGTCGTCTCGGTTAGAACCAAGAAGCCTTTCAGCAACTACCGGCAGGCCATGGCCTACCTGTTCGAGAAGACCGACTACGAAAAACAGGAGCACGTGCGCTATAACGTAACGACCTTCAGCCTCGACCGGATGCGGAATCTGTTGTCTCTGCTGGGCGATCCCCACGCGCAGATCAACACGGTGCACATCGCCGGTACCAAGGGCAAAGGCTCGACCGCGACGATGTTGGCCCGGATGCTGGAATCGAACGGCTACACGGTCGGGCTCTATACGTCGCCGCACTTGGTGCACCTGCACGAACGCATCGTGGTGAATTCGGAGATGATTAGCGAAAGCGAGATGCTGGGGCTGATGAACCGCGTCTACGCGTCCGTCGAGAAGCTCAAGGACGACCCACCGACGTTCTTCGAAATCATGACCGCCTTGGCGTTCCTGCACTTCGCCGATCGGAAGGTGGATATCGGCGTGATCGAGACCGGTCTGGGCGGTCGCCTGGACAGCACCAACGTCATCATGCCCAAGGTGGTGGGGATCACGAGCCTGAGCATCGACCACAAGCTCCAACTCGGCGATACGATCGACCGGATCGCGCTGGAGAAGGCGGGCGTGTTCAAGAAGGGCGTTCCGGCCGTAACGGTGCAACAGGAGCCGCTGGCGATGAACGTGCTGAAGGAGCAGGCCATTGCGGTCAAGGCACCGCTGAGCGTGACGGGGAGCAGCGACATCGATTTCTCTTATCGTTTCGAGACGTCGCGCGAGCACGGGCCACACACCCGAATCTGCCTGACCACGCCCACGAGCAAGTTCGAACACATTCGCGTCCCGCTGCACGGCAAACACCAGGCGATCAACTGCGGCCTGGCACTGGCCCTGCTGGACCGCCTCAAGTCCTCCGGATATGAGATCGACATCGACAAGGCTGCCGACGGGCTCCACGGGGTCACGCTGGCCGGGCGGATGGAGATGATCTGCGAAGACCCGCGCATCATGATCGACGGCGCGCACAACGCCGCCAGCATCCGGGCGCTGATCCACGCTATCGGTCAGAACATCCCGTACGATTCCATGGTCGTCATCTTCGGCTGCAACGGCGACAAGGATGTTCCCGGCATGCTCACCGAGCTGCAGTACGGCGCCGACAAGGTCATCTTCACGCGCAGCAGCTCGATGAAAGCGGTATCGCCGCAGGACCTGGCAGACATGTATACCGACATCTGCGGCAAGATGTATCAGGTCTCCAGCAGCCTGGGCGAAGCCCTTCAACTGGCGCGTAGCGCCGTCGGTCGCGAAGACCTGATCCTGATCACCGGCAGCTTCTATCTCATCGGACAGGCCAAGACACGCTTCCAGCAGAACGTCACGCTGGCCGCCTCCTAAAGACCATACGACCGTTGAGTTTAGGGTTGACGGTCGTTGGGCCTGCCTTTCTAATCTTTATCTTGAATCACCGCCGGTGGCGCAACGTCCGAGAAGGGGCTGTGTAACAGGACCATCTACGCGGCCTGCCTTTCTCACGGGGTGGCTGTCGGCCCATTCGACGCAGCGCAGGATCAGGAGCTGGAGATGTCAGAGACAGCGAGCTACATTGCCGTGGACCTCGGAGCCGAGAGCGGTCGCGTCATGCTGGGCACGATCGCCGACGGGAAGCTGCACCTGGAGGAAATGCACCGGTTCGGCAACGGGCCCGTGGAGACGGACGGCTCGTTGCGTTGGGATTTCGACCGATTGCTGAGCGAAGTCAAGACAGGGATCGGCCTGGCTGCGAAGAAAGCCGACGGTACGCCGCTGGGGATCGGCATCGACACCTGGGGGGTGGACTTCGGGCTCATCGGCGACGACGGCCAACTCGTGGAGCCCCCCTACCACTACCGCGACAGCCGGACCAACGGGATGATGGACCAAGCTTTCGAGCGGATGCCGAAGCGCGAGATCTACCAGAACACCGGTATCCAATTCATGCAGCTTAACTCGCTCTACCAGGTGCTGGCGATGAGGCTGGCCAACTCGCCTGCCCTGGCCAAAGCCAGGAAGCTGATCTTCATGGCGGACCTGCTGTCCTATTTCCTCTGCGGCAAGGCCTTTGGCGAATATACCCTCGCCAGCACCTCGCAGATGATGGACATGGCGACCGGACAGTGGACCAGGCCCATCTTTGAAGAACTTGGCCTGCCGATGGAGATCATGCCCGAGATCGTGATGCCCGGGACGGTGGTCGGGCCGCTGAGCGATGCGGTCGGCCGCGAAATCGGCTGTGGGAAGATCCCGGTGATCGCGGTCGGCTCGCACGATACCGCCTCCGCGGTGCTCGGAGTGCCGGGCAGCGGACGAGACTGGGCGTATCTGTCGTCGGGGACCTGGAGCCTGATGGGTGTCGAATTGTCCAACGCGATCATCGACGACAAGACCTTCGCCTACGGATTCACCAACGAAGGCGGCGTGCAGAGCACGATCCGCCTGCTGAAGAACATCATGGGCCTCTGGCTGGTCCAGGAGTGCAAACGGCAGTGGCAGCGCGAGGGACAGGACCTCTCGTATGGCGAACTGACCGAGATGGCGTCGAAGGCCCAGCCCTTCTTCGGGCACGTCGATTGCGATTGCAGCGATTTCCTGGCGCCGGGCGACATGCCGACGCGAATCAACGATTACCTCTCGCGAACGGGCCAGCAGCCCACCAGCGACAAGGGGCAGATGGTCCGCCTGATCCTGGAGAGTCTGGCGATGAAGTATCGAACCACTCTCGAAGCGATCGAGGACGTCACGGATCGGACGGTCGAGGTGCTGCATGTCGTCGGAGGCGGTATCCAGAACGAGCTGCTGTGCCAGTTCGCCGCCGATGCGATCGGCAAGCGCGTCGTCACCGGACCGATCGAGGCCACCGCCAGCGGCAATATCCTGATGCAGGCGATCGCGGCCGGACGCATCAAAGGCCTCGACGAAGCCCGGCAGATCGTCCGCCAGTCTTTCGAACTTAAAGAGTACCGCCCGCAGGATACTTCCCTATGGGCGCAGAAATACGAACAATATACAAAACGCTGAAGTCGGCGTCCGCAACGCACCGGTCGGCCGTCGGCAAGATGCCTTCCAAGGAGAACACCGTTTGATCGAATCACTCGAGCAGCAACTGGACAGCTTCGACCTTGCCGAACGCCAGAGGGCCCTGTCGGCCTTGTGTGACATGGCGGATTCGGGCCAGATCGACTTGCCCGAGACGGGCGAGTTCGTCAACCTGCATTGCCACACCTTCTTTTCCTACAACACCTATGGCTATTCGCCGACCAAGTTCGCGTGGCTGGCCCGCAAGGCAGGTCTGGCGGTGGCGGGCACGGTGGACTTCGATGTGCTCGACGCGCTGGAGGAGTTCCAGCAGGCCCGCGCCAAGCTTCACCTCAAGGGCTGCTCGGGAATGGAGACGCGGGTCTACGTGCCGGAGTTTTCCACGCGGGTGATCAACTCGCCGGGCGAGCCAGGCATCTCCTATCATATGGGCGTGGGCTTCCCGAGCGCCAAGGTGCCCGACTCCGAAAGGGACTTCCTCAAAGGCCTCAAGGAGACCGCGCAGAAGCGCAACCAGGATCTGATGGCGCGGGTCAACGAATACCTGCGTCCGGTGGAGCTGGACTACGAACAAGACCTGCTGCCGTTGACGCCGGCGGGCAACGCCACGGAACGTCACATGTGCCTGGCATACGCCCGCAAGGCTGCGGCGCACTTCGGCGATGACCAGGCCCTCGCTGACTTCTGGGCCGAGAAACTGGGCGTCGGCGCCGAGACACTCGACCTGCCCGAGGGGCGCAACCTGCTCAATACGATCCGCGCCAAGACGATGAAACGAGGCGGCGTCGGCTACGTGCAGCCCGACGAAGGATCGTTTCCGTTGATGGCGGATACGAACCGGTTCATCCTCGCCTCCGGCGGCATGCCCACGCACACCTGGCTCGACGGCAGCAGCGATGGGGAACAGGCCATCGAGGAGCTTCTGGACGTGGCAATGAGCACCGGGGCGGTGGCGATCAACGTAATCCCCGACCGCAACTACACGCCGGGCAAGCAGGACGCGAAGGTCAAGAACCTCTACCAGGTCATCGAAGTGGCCCAGCAGCGGGATCTGGTCGTCGTCGGAGGCACCGAGATGAACAGTCCGGGCCAGAAGTTCGTCGACGATTTCAGCACAGGCGAACTGGCCCCTCTGTTGCCGGTCTTCCTGAGGGGAGCCCATATTGTCTACGCCCATTCCGTGCTGCAACAGCAGTGTGGGCTGGGGTATACCAGCGAGTGGGCCCGGCAGCGCTTCAGCGACCGCGCCGCACGCAACGACTTCTTCACCCTGCTCGGCCGGTCGATGCAGCCGGACCAGGAGACGAATCTGGCGGGCCTCAGCGATACGGCTACCCCAGAGGAAGTGCTCGGGCAGGCGGGCGAATAGGGACTATAGTTCTGCAATCAACACAGAAGGAAAGCTTGGACCATGACCAACATCCCGGCATCGCAATGGGCCGTGCAACTGGTGGGCCCCGATCAACTCGTCCTGAACCAATCCAAGAACGTCTTTGGTCCCGGCTCGCACCAGATCCTGGCCAAGGTCGAGGTCGTGGGGCTGTGTTTCTCCGACCTGAAGCTGCTCAAGCAGTTCACCGGGCACGTCCGCAAGGGCCCCGTCGTTTCCGGTATCGAGCCTGAGGCGCTCCAGCAGATCCCGAGCTATGTCCCGAACGAGAAGCCCACGGTGCCGGGACACGAGACGGTGGTCCGGATCGTCGAGGTGGGCCCAGGCGTCACGAAGCACAGGCCAGGCGAGCGCTACCTCGTACAGACGGATTACCGCTGGCTGCGCACTGCCAGTTCCAATGCTGCCTTCGGGTACAACTTCGAAGGGGCGTTGCAGGAGTACGTCCTGATGGACGAGCGCGCGATCACCAGTCCCGATGGCGAATCGATGCTGATCCCCGCATCGGAAACGCGATCGGGCTCGGCGATCGCCCTGGTCGAACCGTGGGCCTGCGTCGAGGACGCCTATGCCACCAAGGAACGGACCACCATCCAACAGGGCGGGCAGATGCTCATCGTCGTGGAGGCTGAGCTTCCCGAAGGGCGACTGGGCAGCCTGTTCAAACGCTACGGGACGCCCGGGCAGATCACGTGGGTCTCGAAGTCGGGTCCGCCCGCCAATCTGACGGTCCCGGTCGTGCGGGCGCGCGAGCACGAGGACCTGGACGATGCCGCGTTCGACGACGTGATCTACTTCGGATCGAACGCGGGGACCGTGGAAGAGTTGTTCCCCAAAGTCGCGGCCCATGGAATCCTGAATATCGTCCTTTGCGGCGATCGTTTCAGCCGGCCGGTGACCACCATGGTCGGCCGCGTCCATTACGGCGGCATCCGCATCATCGGCACCACCGACTCGGACCCAGCCGGCGCGATGAAGACCGTTCCCAAGACCGGAGAGATTCGCCACGGAGACAAGATCAACGTGGTCGGCGCCGGCGGTCCCATGGGCATGATGCACGTGATCCGCAATCTCTGCCAAGGTGTCGAAGGCGTCAGCGTCTACGCCGGCGACGTCGACGACAACCGTCTGGCCACGCTTACGAAGATCGCGCAGCCGCTGGCCGAAAGCAACGGACTGGAGTATGTCGCGTACAACGCCAAGCAACCGCCGGCGGACGAGGAGTTCGGCTATGCGGTGCTGATGGCGCCGATCCCGGAACTGGTGGCAGCGGCGGTGCAGAGCGCCGCACATCACGGCATCATCAACATCTTTGCGGGCATTCCGGCGACCGTCACGGGCAAGATCGACCTCAACACCTATATCGAGAAACGCCTGTTCTTCATCGGGACCAGCGGCTCGACCCTCGACGACATGAAGCTGATGCTGTCCAAGGTAGAATCGAACCGTCTCGATACGAACGTCAGCGTCGCGGCCGTTTCGGGACTGGCGGGGGCGGTCGACGGGATTCGCGCGGTCGAGAACCGCACGATCGCAGGCAAGATCGTCGTCTATCCGCAGTGTCGGGACCTGCCGCTGATCCCGCTGGAAGAGCTTGCGACCAGGAAACCCGAGGTCGCGGCCTGTCTCCAGGACGGACTCTGGACGCTCGAAGCGGAGAAGAAGCTGCTCGAAACGTGTAGCTGAGCCACCGACGAACGCACGCGCAGCCATCGTGCGGGCGAACTCTTCGGAACAGCAAAGAAACGTGGTTGCATCAGGAAAGGGCCACACATGAAACGAACCGGATCCTCGTCGACGCGTTCACTGCCCCGCTGCCTTCACCTCCTCTTCGCAAGCACGATTGCCTTGTGGTTCTGTGGGACGCTCGGCGCAAGCGAGACTTCCTTCCACGGCCTCGACATGAACCTGGGCAATCTGGCCAGACTGTCCGATGCCAAGACGCGATCGATCAGCCCCGAGAATTTCACGGGCGAGAAAGGCAAAGGCGGGATGGCCACCGAAGGCACCGGCCAGCACGCCTCTCGCGAACTCGGGCAGGGCTGGAAGGTCTCGCCTTCCGTTCATATTCAGCCCGGTCAGACCTTCACGATGGCCGAGATCAACGGCTCCGGCGCGATTCAGCACATCTGGATGACCCCGACCGGCAACAATCGGCTCAACCTTCTGCGGATCTACTGGGACGGAGAGGAGACCCCGTCGGTGGAATGCCCCGCCGGGGATTTCTTCGCCTGCGGCATGGGCGAGTATACGCAGGTGACTTCGCTGGCGGTCTGCGTCAACCCCGGCAGCGGGTTCAACTGCTACTGGACAATGCCCTTCCGCAAGGGCTGCAAGATCACCATGACCAATCTCGACGAGAAGGGAATGGTCCTCTACTACCAGATCGACTACACGCTGACCCACGTGCCCGACGACATGGCGTACTTCCACGCCCAGTTCCGGCGGGTCAATCCGTTGCCCGCCAAAGAGGTCTACACGATTGTCGAGGGGATCGAAGGCAAAGGCCAGTATGTGGGGACCTATATGACGTGGGGCTCGAACAGTCCCGGCTGGTGGGGCGAAGGCGAGATCAAGTTCTTCCTCGATGGCGACGAGGAATTCCCCACGATCTGCGGGACCGGGACCGAGGACTACTTCTGCGGCTCCTATGGCTTCATGACCCCCGGCACACGGGACTACCAGGAATTCAGCACCCCGTATGCGGGCATGCCCCAGGTGATCCTGTCCGAGAAGCAGCCGCGATTCAGTCTCTATCGCTGGCACATCACGGACCCGATCCGCTTCGAGCAGGACCTGCGGGTGACCATCCAGGCCCTCGGCTGGCAGAGCGAGGGGCGCTACCTGCCCCTGGAAGACGATCTGTCGTCGGTGGCCTACTGGTATCAGACCGAACCGCACGCCAGGTTCCCCAAGCTGCCCGCCAAGGAAAACCTGGTTATCGCCAAACCCTGACGCGCAGCGGATTTTTTGACCGAAGAGGACGAGTATGAGTGATACCAAGAATGTCGAGCAGGCCTATCAACTGGCTCGCGAACGATATGCCGAGTTGGAGGTCGATACCGAGAAGGCGATGAATCGGCTCCGTCGGATCCCGATCTCGCTGCACTGCTGGCAAGGCGACGACGTGGGCGGATTCGAGAACCCCGAGACGGGCCTCGATGGCGGCCTGGCAGTGACCGGCAACTACCCGGGCAAGGCCCGTACGCCCGACGAACTGCGGACCGATCTGGAAAAGACCCTGGGTCTGATCCCCGGCAAGCACCGCCTGAACCTTCACGCCATCTACCTCGATACCGATCGCAAGGTGGAGCGCAACGAGCTGGAGCCCGAGCACTTCGCGACATGGGTCCAGTGGGCCAAGGCCCATGGGCTCGGTATGGACTTCAACGGGACCTACTTCTCCCATCCCAAGGCCGACAGCGGTTTTACGCTATCCAGCGCCGACGACGATGTCCGGCAGTTCTGGATCGAACACGGGATCTGCTGTCGAAAGATCGGCGCCTACCTGGGTCGGGAACTGGGAACGCCCTGCGTGACCAACGTCTGGATTCCCGATGGGTACAAGGATATCCCGATCGACCGCCTCGCGCCTCGGCAACGACTCGCCGACTCGTTGGACAAGATCTTCGCCGAGAAGATCGACAAGACCGTTCACCTCGACGCGGTCGAATCGAAGCTGTTCGGCATCGGTGCCGAAAGCTATACCGTCGGATCGCACGAATTCTATTTGGGCTACGCAACCTCCCGGCAGACGCTGCTGTGCCTGGATGCCGGGCATTTTCATCCGACGGAAGTCATCTCGGACAAGATCTCCTCCGTGCTGATGTTCGTGCCGGAGTTGCTGTTGCATGTGAGCCGGCCGGTGCGATGGGACAGCGACCACGTGGTGATCCTCGACGACGAACTGCGGGCCATCGCCCAGCAACTGGTCCGCAGCGGCAAGCTCGACCAGGTCCACATCGGACTGGATTTCTTCGACGCCAGCATCAACCGCATCGCCGCCTGGGTCATCGGCACCCGCTGCATGATCAAGGCCCTGCTGATCGCCCTGCTGGAACCGACCGATCGGCTGCGCCGCGCTGAGGTGGAAGGCGACTTCACCTCGCGACTGGCGATGCTGGAGGAACTGAAGACCATGCCGTACGGCGCGGTGTGGGACTACTACTGCGCCCAGTCCGGCGTGCCGGTCGGCGCCGCCTGGCTGGCGGAGGCCAAGGCCTACGAGAAGAACGTGCTCGCCAAACGAGCGTAGCCCAGAGGCAAACCGAGGGAAGGAAAACACGCATGAGCGAAGAACAGCCGTCGCAGCAGACACAGGTCAGCGGTGAATTCGAGCGGGAGCCGGTGCCGAGAAGCGCCCGGCTCGGCTTCAAGAGCTTCGTCGGCATGTACGCGGGCGAGCACTGCGCGGGAACCGAGTTGATGATCGGACCGCTGTTCGTCGCCGCCGGCGTCAGCGCCTTCGACCTGGTCGTGGGGCTCCTCGTCGGCAACGCACTGGCGGTGCTGAGCTGGATGTTGCTATGCGCTCCGATCGCCACGCGGGCGCGACTGACGCTCTACTACCAACTGGAGAAGATCTGCGGCCGCAAGCTCGTGACCCTCTACAATCTCGCCAACGGCGTGATGTTTTGCTTCCTGGCGGGCGCCATGGTCACCGTCTCGGCCACCGCCATCGGCGTCTGGATCAAGTTCCCCATGCCGGCGCTGACCGATCTCTATCCGAACAGCGTCGGTTGGGTGATCGCCGTCGCGGCGGTCGGAGCCGTGATCGCCATCGTCGCCGCGTACGGATACAAAACCGTCGCCAAGTTCGCCAACATTGCCTCGCCCTGGATGGTCCTGGTCTTCCTGGCGTTCGGTTTCGTCGGCCTGCGGCAATTCATCAACGTCACCGGCGCTGAGATTGGTTCGGTCGGCGACCTCTGGCACCTGGCCCAGACGCAGATCTGGAAAGGCGGAGACCCGCTCCCGGGACAGGTCAAGTTCACCCTCTGGCACGTCCTGTTCTTCGCCTGGTTCTGCAATATGGCGATGCACATCGGGATGAGTGACTTGTCGGTGTTCCGCTTCGCCCGCAAGAGTTGGTATGCGATCGCCACCAGCGCGGGCATGTACGTCGGGCACTTCATGGCCTGGATCAGCGCCTCGATCCTGTACGCCTATCAGCTCCACTTGGACGCCAGCGATACGGACGTATTGCCGGGTCCGCTGGCATACCGCGCCGCGGGGCTGGCGGGACTGCTGTGCGTGATCATCGCCGGCTGGACCACAGCCAACCCGACCATCTACCGTGCGGGGCTGGCCTTTCAGGCACTGGCGCCGAAATCCTCGCGGTTCAAAGTCACGCTGATCACCGGTGCCATCGCGACCATCGCGGGCATGTTCCCGCTGATCGCCATGAAGCTGCTCGATTTCGTAGCGGTTTACGGTCTGATCCTTATGCCCATGGGCGCGGTGGTCTTCATCGACTACTGGGTGATTCCGAAGCTGCGATTGCGCGGCTCGTATGCAGAGCTCAGCGGTCACAGCTTCAACTGGGCCGCGGGGATCGCCTGGATTGGGACCCTCGGGGTCTGCCTGGGAGCCGTGTTCGCCATCGGCCGGTGGTCGCTGTGGTTCGTCTCGCTGCCCGGCTGGTTCCTTGCGGCCGGTTTGTACATCGGGCTGAGCGCCTTCTATCAGAAACAATGGAACGATCTTCCGGTCATACGGGTGGCAGCCCAGGCCATCAGTTGGATTTCCCTGATCGCCCTGGTGCTCTTCGCGGTCCTGTTCATGACCGGGACGTGGAGCCTGGAGAAGGCCAAGTGGACCATGCTGGTGACGACCATCATATGGTTCGTCAGCGCAAGTCTGTGGATGTGGAAGGAGCCGAGCGACGCCGAGGAGGACGAAATCCTCGTCCCGTAGCGTACAGGAAAGGAGGCCGGCAGGATGGAGTCGAGAAGGGGTTTTCTGCGAAGGCTGGGTGTCGGCGCTGCCGGCATCGTGCTGGGCGGCTGCGCGACCCGGCGGTCCCTGGCGCCGAAGCGGCAGCCCAACGTCGTCTTCATTCTCATCGACGACATGGGTTGGTCAGACCTGCCCTGCTATGGGAATCGGTTCTACGAAACGCCCCACATCGACGGGCTCGCCCGGCAGGGAATGCGCTTCACCGACGCCTACGCCGCGTGCCCGGTCTGCTCGCCCACGCGGGCCAGCATCCTGTCGGGCCAGTATCCCGCCCGCGTCGGGGTCACGGATTTCATCACGGGTCACTGGCGGCCTTACGAGAAGCTGCGCGTGCCGACGAACCGGACGCAGTACCTGCCGCTCGAGATCGTCACGATCCCCGAGACGCTTCGGGACGCGGGATACGTCACAGGTCATGTCGGCAAGTGGCACCTGGGCGGAGCCGATCATTCGCCACAGAAACAGGGCTTCGACTTCGTCCGGCTCGGCGGACAGAACCAGTCCGACAAGCACGTCACGACCTTTACCGACAGCGCCATCGAGTTCATCGAAGCCAATGCCGACAAGCCCTTTTTCCTGCACCTTTCGCACCACACCGTCCATATTCCGCTCGAAGCGCCGGACGATCTCGTCGCCAAGTACGAGCAGAAACCCAAACCCGCCACAGGGGTCAACAACCCGGTTTATGCCGCGATGATCGAGCATATGGACCGCAACGTCGGACGCGTGCTCGCCAAGCTCGACGAACTCGATCTGTCCGACAATACGATCGTGATCTTCTATAGCGACAACGGCGGCCTGCGACAGATGTACACAGGCGAGGGTCCGATCGTCACGACCAACGCGCCGCTGCGAGACGAGAAAGGCACGCTCTACGAAGGGGGCATCCGCGTGCCGCTGATCGTGCGCTGGCCCGGCGTCGTCCGACCCGGAAGCACGTGTGACACGCCCATGACCAGCGTCGACTTCTACCCAACCCTGGGGCAGATCGGGGGCGGAAAGAAGTCCGCCGACCAGGTCCTCGACGGACAAAGCCTGTTGCCCCTGCTCCGGCAGAGGGGCGAATTCAAGGACCGTGCCATTTACTGGCACTATCCTCATTATCACCATTCGGTGCCCAGCGGCGCAATTCGCCAAGGCGCCTGGAAACTGATCGAGTTCTACGACACGGGCGTCACGCAGTTGTTCAATCTCGAAGAAGACCCGGGCGAGCAGACCGACCTGAGCGCCGTTTTCCCGCACGAGGCGCTCACCCTCGAGACCAAACTCGCCCTCTGGAGGCGCTCGGTGGGCGCCGCCATGCCCAAGCCCAACCCCGACTTCGACCCGAACCGCCGCGACGAATGGGGCCGCCACCCCGACCGACGATAGCCTTGCACGCGCCGTAGGCACCCGTCCGTCAGGATCTGCCCCGAACGACAACAGCAACAGCGTGGACAGAAGCGGGCGGATGTGGTAATAGTGGTCCCTTCGGACAACATCCTGGGAACCTTTCGTAGGGAATTCATGCAGATGGACAAGGCACTAACGGATCTGATCAAGATATCGACGACGACCGGCAGAGACCCCGAACTGGTGCTGGGGGGCGGCGGCAACACCTCGGTCAAGACCGCCGACGGCAGGCACATGTACATCAAGGCCAGCGGCACGGCGCTGAAGGACATGAGCGCCGAGCGAGGCTGGCGGCGGCTCCGCATCGAATCGGTCCTGTCGATCCTTACCGACAAATCGCTCGGCAAGCTGGACGCCATCCGGCGGGAGACCGAGGTCGTCAACCGCCTGCTCCTCTCCTGCGACGACGACGTCACAGGCGGCGCCCGTCCTTCCGTCGAGGCGCATCTGCACGCCCTGCTCGACACGCATGTGATTCACCTCCACCCGTTGGTGGTTGCCGCCTACGTCAGCGCCAGGAACGGACGAGCCTCCCTGGAGAGGGTGTTTGCCAAGCAGTCGATCACGCCCCTGTGGGTGCCCTACACCGACCCGGGCTATATGCTGGCCCGCAAGATCGCCAAACTGGTGGGCGACTACGAGCAGCAGCACGGTCGCAAGCCCAGTGTGCTCTTCCTGGAGAAGCACGGACTGTTCGTCACCGCCGCCAGCGCCAACGCCGCGATCCAACTCGTCCGGAAGGTCATCGGGCTCTGCACGGACGGGCTCAAGCCGCTCAAGGCGGGACGGATGCCGCTGGCTTCGGCCGCCAGCCTCACCGGGGCGATGCTGGCGATCCGCAAGGCGTTGTTCGACGCTGCCGGGCAGTATCTGCCGGTCAGCTACTATCCGGCGCCGGAAGGCGTGGCCACCTTCATGGCCCGCAAAGATCCGGCCAAACTCCTGGCAACTCCGGCGCTGAACCCCGACGAACTGGTCTACGCCAACGGTTCGGCGATGTGGGTGGAAGCCGCCAGGCCCGAGGCCATTGCCAGACGGCTTCGATCGCTGGCCGAGCGCGGACAGAAGATCCCCGCCGCATTCGTGGTCAAGGGACTGGGGCTCTTCATCGCGGCAGAGAAAGGCGTAGCCAGTCTCATCGCCGATATCACCGACACGAGCCTGAAGGTGCGCATGCACGCGGCCCGGATGGGCGGCGTCCTGGCGCTGACCAAACGCGAGCAGGACTTCATCAACAACTGGGAATCGGAGGCCTTCCGCAAGAAGCTCGTCAGCAGTGAAGGACCCGGCGCGCTGGCCAACCGCATCGCGGTGGTCACCGGCGCCGGCAGCGGTCTGGGCCGGAGCATCGCCATCGGCCTGGCGCGCGCGGGGGCGATGGTCGCGCTGGCGGACGTCGACGAGCGTGCCGCGATGGAAACCGCCGAGACGATCGCGACGGAACGGCCAACCGGCCAGACCATGGTCGTCCCCTGCAATGTTACCAGCGAGTCCGGCGTGCAGAAGGCCTTCGAAGCACTGCTGGCCCACTGGGGTGGCCTGGACATCATCGTCAACGCCGCCGGCGTGGCGCCGCCTTTCGCACTCGTCGACATGCCGGTCGACCAATGGCGTCTCGCGCTGGAAGTCAACCTGACGGGATACTTCCTCATGGCCCGCCAGGCGGCGCGCATCCTGATCGAACAGGGCATCGGAGGCAGCATCATCAATCTCAGTTCGAAGTCGGGACTCGACGCCAGCAAGAACAACTCCGCCTACAACGCCACCAAGGCGGGCGAGCTGCATCTCGCGCGCGGCTGGGCGCTCGAACTCGGAGAGCACGGCATCCGCGTCAACTGTGTCGCACCGGGCAATGTGTTTGAAGGCTCCAAGATCTGGAATCCCGAGTACATCAAGGTCTGCGCGAAGAAGTACGGGATCAAACCCGAAGAGGTCATCCCCTATTACGTCAACAAGACCGCGCTGAAGCGCGAGATCAAGGGACAGGACATCGCCGACGCCGTGGTCTTCCTCTGTTCGGACCAGGCACGCACCGTCACGGGACAGGTTCTCGTTGCCGATGCAGGGCAGGTCATGGTCCGGTAGAATGCCCGACCCAGGGCGCCCAACCGGCCCATGATGACGGAAATCGATCGCTTTGCCGCCGGACTACGTCCGAAAAGAACTACCCTTTTCGCCCATTTTGCCGACTTTTCTCTTGACATCCTTGCCGAAAGCGAGTAGGAAGAAAGCTGAATACTCACATGGTCCTCACGTATGGAGGAGGCCATTCCTAATGCCTTGGTGGATTCGGCCAAGGGACCATGTGTTCAAGGAGGAGAGCCTCTGGTTGGAGGCAGAGGCATGGTTGCACACGCAGATTGCTTATGGACAGCAGGTACACTGCCGGCGACGGAGCCTGCACCGCCCCTGAGGGGCAGGACAGGCCAAGGCCTTCGCAGTGTCTCGTGCAGGGATGACGAGAGCCGGGAAACGGCCCCGTATCGTGGCGGTTTCCTCCCGCGTCGAGGCTCCGGCTCACTCTGGCCGGCCCAGCCCAGGACGCGGATTCCCGCTCTGAATGGTCTCTCGCACGATGTCCGCGCCGTCGCGACCTCCCCATCATTTTCCCCCATCTCGAGAGCAGACCGCCGGCCCTCCGACCGCAGCGCATCGGAGTCGGGCCGACGTCACGTGTGCCAAGTTCAAGGAAGACAACAACCTCGCTCTCTCTCTTATTTATCTCTCACTCTCTGTTGCGCAGCCCTTCACGCAGGGTGGTTGAAGGGCTGCGCGACACCTTCGTGCGAGGGGGACGCGATCTGCAGGTTCGTGGCCGGCGAGGGCGTCGCTCCCGACCGGCATCGGGATAGAAATCAAGAGTGTCGTCGTCGACCGCAAGGCCGATGGACCAGGCTGGGTGTTTCGTCCGGCAAGACGTGCTGGACCGGTATGATATTTCCATAGCCCCGCACCGTGGCAATCCAGGGGCCCACAGAGGGTCACTCCCACACGACGTGGACGTGCCTTCTGGGGACCTCGCCTGTAGAGGCGTTGGCCTTCGTGGCCTCTGGGTTGCCCTTTTTCTTGCCTCCGCAGGCGTATCACAGCGAACCCACCCCGACCGGCTCTCAGAGCCAATGACGCAGCAGGTAGGCCAGGTACTGGATCGCCTTTTGCCACCAGGGGCGCCGATGGTGAGTATCGAGAGTCACCTCCCGGCAGTGGGCGATATCGTCCAGGGTGCGGTCCCGCAGTCGGATCGCCGCTTCCGTATCAGCCACGACCGCGACGCTCTCCAGTTGGTGCAGCAGGCTTCGGCGGTCGAAATTGTAGCTGCCGACGATCAACCAGGCATCGTCGATGACGGCGGTCTTGGCGTGCATCACGCTGACGGGCCATTCGAACAGGTGAACGCCCCCCTTGAGAAGCCGATCGTACAGCCATCGCATGGCACAGGTGACGATGGGGACGTCGCTGCGGGCGCCGACCACGACGCCGACGAACACGCCGCGTTGAGCCGCTTCGATGAGCGCCCGGCGCACCGCCCGACTGGGAATGAAATAGGCGTTTTCGATCAGCACGTACCGCTGAGCCCCACAGATGGCCCGAAGATACGCGCGGTAGATCCGCCGGCGGCGGCGCAGGATCTCGTTGCCGACGATGCTGACCGGAATCGCCACGCCCTCGCCCGAGCGGCCCGACGGTCGGTCCTTGCGATCGGCCAGCGCCATCATCCGCCGACGAACGCTCGATTTGAGCCGGTGTCTTCGCTTCAGCGTCTTGTCGTACGGCGTGGCCCGCCGCCATCCGTAGTGGAAGAGCCCGAGCATCTCGGCGGCCACCTCGGGACCGTCCAGACGAACTTGTGTGTCACGCCATTCCAGACCCCCGTCGAGGGCGCCTCTGTACTCATCGCCGATATTGAGACCACCGGTAAACGAGGTCGTGTCATCGATAATAAGGATCTTGCGATGATCGCGGTGATCCAATGCCCAGATCGGGCGGCGCCACACCAGTGGGTGATAGGCACGAACGGATACACCGGCATCGAGAAGTTCGCGGATGAACGCCCCCGGCAACGTGAGCGACCCGAACCAGTCATAGAGCAAGCGAACGCGAACGCCGCGCAGCGCCGCGCGGATCAGCGCCTGCTGAAAGGCCCGGCCGGACTCATCACCGCGCAGAATGTAAGTCTCCAACTCGACGTGGTCGACCGCCGAGTCGATGACATCGAGCATCTCCGGATAGGCCTCCGAGGCGCCGAGCAGGACGCGCACCGCCGTGGCGGAGACGAATTGCATGTCCCGCCGACCATAGCGCCGCACGACGCGACGACCCGCCGGGTTCGGCGCAGGAGGACCCGAGACGACGAGACGACGGATCTCCTGCATCCGTTCCGACGACAGATCTCGCTCAAGATCGCCCCCCGTTGCCATCGGTTCTCCTCACTGGCGGTACAGTTCCGGATCGGTCAGGACACGGAAGAACTCCTTCCGGCACTCCGCCAGATCCGTCTGTGCCTTTGGAATCTCCAGCACGTCACCGGATTGCCCCTCAGCGACTTCGACGAAATCGGTAGCCGGACCGCGCCAGACAGCCTCGTGCACCTTCACACCCTTCCAGCATTTCGGATGGTACAGCCAGACCAGCGGCGCGCCGTCACCCAACTGGTTCGCCCGACCCAGGTCCGTGCGGATGAACCGCTTCATATCCTGCGTGAACGGATTGTCAGGCAGCACGTCGAAATGCTCGGCGGTGAACACCGAATCCTTGTCCCAGAACGAGCGGGTGGCCCATTCGACCAGCGGCGCCTTCTTCGCGACGATATAGGTGCTCCACCCATCCTTGCCGTTGTAGCCGTAGTAACTGACGGTCAGCCCGAATACGACCATATTCGGTGCGATCTCCGGATCGGTCAACAGCGCGTTGGCCACGGTCGTCAAGGGACCGCCGACCACGATCACCAAAGGCTTCGCGGGTGAGGCCTTGCGTGCCTCGGCCACAATCAACCGACTCCCCGACGTCTCCTGACGCACCGTATCCTCAATCCGCCCGCTGGCGGGCCTTTCCAGCACGCGGTCCGACCCGAGCGTCAGGTCGGGGATATTTCGCAGTCCGCTGTCTCGGGCCAACTTCAGCGCCTTGTTCGCGTCGTCAACGCACCGCTGCATCGTGTAGTGGTAGCCCTTCTGCCAATCCCACATGTCGCGCGTGACGATATTCCCGCGCAGATTGGCCTGACCCAGGCTCGCCTGCGCCCAGAGATAGTTGTTGTCGAACACATCGAACCACCAGTCGTTGTCGTAGAGGATCGGACTGTCCGGGCCGACCCCTTCGATCTCCACGCCTCGCGGCGTTACTCGGTGCGTCGGAACCACGCCACGCCCCTGCGCGGGTGCGAACGCCAACAAAAGAAGTGCCGCACAGAGAACCCTGCGCGGTATCGCTGCTGTACAAAGCATAAGCAAGTTCCCGGATTATCCTGCATTCAAGAGACGATCCGCATCGACCGTACGTCGCCGTCCCCGATCAGTTCGGCCTCCAGCGATACATCACCACCTTGGCCTTGAAGTCGTCCTCGAGAAAGACGAGGTATTCGCCACTTGGCAGCCGTCGGGCGGTCAGGCATTCGCGGATGTCCTGGAGCCCGATCTCGCCAATCTCCGATCCCGGCTCCATCCCGTCGACCCGGCGACCCGATTCGGTCTCGAAGATCTCCACGTGCCCCATGTCGAAGCCCAACTGCTGCGACCGACCCGTGTACGGTACGAACATATACTCGCCCGCAATGTCGAAGCCCATCGGCTCACAAGATGCGTGGCCCGACGAGCCCCGCTCGTACGGCGCGACGATCTTCCAGCGGAGCGTACGGTCCGGCCGGCTCCAGCGATCATATCGGCAAATCACCGGTCCCATCGGCTTCCAGTGCTGGTTCTTGTGCTCCGGCGTGGTGCCGCCCAGGTACATCGTATCCGTCTGGGCCTCATAGCGCAGACGTTTGACGCGCTGCAACTCCTTCGGCGGGTCGGACTCGGTCATCGTCGCGTAATTCCAGATGGGATTGCCCCTCTCATCGAGCCCCTGGAAGGGGTACATGCGAATCCCGGCGGTTTCGCAGGCCAGCCAGACATTGCCTTGGCTGTCCACCCACCAACCCTGTGAGGATGGCGCATCGCTGGTGCGACCGTCATACTCACCCGCATCGAAGGCGCCGTTGCCGTTGCGGTCGCGCCAGATCCACTCGCCCTTGGCCGGCTGATGAGGGGGCCAACCGTCGATCTTCACGTGGCCCTTGGCGAAGAACCCCGCGGGCACCGCGATCTCGCTCGTCGAGGACGCCTCGAAACGGTAGACCTGCAAGTGCTGGGCATTCATATCGTTCACGAAGAGGAAACGCCTGTCCTCTATCCGCCGCACCCACGCGCCCGCCGACCAGATGTGTACGCGAGGGTCCTGCGGATACGCGAATTTGTCCACGGTGTATCCGCGATAGCTCCAGGCCGACCGGCCCTCCCCTTTGAGATCGAGAAGAAAACGCTCCTCCTTCGTATAGACGTCCAGCGGAGAACCGCCGGTCGGATCGAGATCGGCGCAATCGATGAACTCCAGGCCCAGAAGCCGCCAGTTGAGTTCTCCATCGCCCCTGTAGCTCTCCAGCACGGCGCTGCCGCCCCCGCCGCCGGCCTCGCGCGCACTGCTGGCGCTGCTGGCGACGTAGAGGTTCCCCCGCCCATCAACGCCCACGCCGACCGGATGGTTGAAATGCCGATCACGAAACCGCCCCGCCGGCGCTGCGTAGATGCCACCCTGCGCACCGAAGGGCCCGTCCTCTTTGGGGTCGTCGAGATCACGATAGATGCGAACCTGCTGCGCTCGCCCGACATCGGTGACCAGAAGCCGGTCGGAACCCGAATTCGAATGGGAATCAATGCATAGATCGAGCGGCACCACATCGGACGCGAACGTGATCTGCGGAGTCAGCAAGGTCCCGCCGGCCGAGAAGCACAAGACACGCGCCGGTTGAGCAACCGTTGCCTTCTGCACGACCCACAGCCGACCGTCGCGGTCCATGCACATCCGCCCCGGACGCTCCACGGACCAGGATGTCACAGGCTGCATCGTCTCGGCGTCCAGCACGCGGATCTTGTCGTCGTATGGACAACTGACGTAGAGCCGCGTCGGCGTCGCCCAGAGGCCTGCAATCGCACCCGAGCGGCCCTGCGGGACCTCGTGGACTACCGCGAAGCCTCCCGCCAGCGTGTCCCCCTGGCCCCCCTTGGCGCCTTCGAAGGGAACCGTCTTGCGGATGTCGACGCGGAGACGACGCGCGACCCCGTACCAGTTGAAGCCCTTGGGAGGCCAGGTGTTCGGATCGACGAGGTGACCGCCCTCGTTCTCGACGGACTGACCGAAGTAGAGGTACTTGTCGTTGGCAGCGATCGCGGAGCCGCCATGGTAGCCCCAGCCGTGCGTGTGCCGCGCCACCGCGACCACGTCGCCATCGCGGTAGGCCATGACCTCGCCACCCGCTTCGTCCCAGGAGACGACCGAGTAGACGGTCCCGTCGGCAGTGACGTGGATGTCTTCGATATCCTGCTGCACCCACTTCTCGGCGCCGCCGAAACTGTTGCCGATCCAGGAGACGCTGTACGTCCCCGCCTCGGTCACATGGCCTGCCCAACACAGGCCGATAGAGATACTCACATACAGCAAATAACCTGAAGCCCGATCCAATCTCATGCTATGCTCCCTTGGGCCGAGCCCGACAGGAGCACGGCCGTCGCGAAATCAGACGACTCATCGTGATCTATTTCAGTTGGCCCGGGGCAGGATACCCTTTGGACGCATCATCGAGCACGAGAACCCAGTCGATCATCTCGCCCTTGTCGGGCGGGGTAAACTCGCGCGTGCCTTCGCTCGCGAAGGTGCCGATGGCGGTCGCTGCGCCGTTACGCGGGCTGTACCACCACGCCTTGACCTCAGGACCGGCAATCGCATCCATCCAGACGCTGAAGCGGCGTCCGACCGGTGCGTACACCATCGCATACGTCCGATCGGTGTCACGCGTAGCGACGAACCGGTAGCGCCCTTCGCCCGGCACCGCGGTCGGCACCGTCGGTCCGTCGTCGGCGCCCGGCGTCGCCAGGGCCGGTTCACCGTTCGACGAGGTCGTACTCGTACGGAATCGCACCTCGTACGCGCCGGCGTTCTGCCCCAGCGTGAAGTTGCGCACCCCCGTATCCTTCGAGAGCGTAACGATCCGCGCCGGACCCGCCTGCGTCCGGTTGGCAGGCTTGATCCACGCCTCGATCCTGAAGCCCTTCGACCGTTTTACTGCTTCGGTCAATCTGGTAGCCGGACCCGAGGATGCGATCAGCGTCGGCTTGGTGATCCGCAGACCACCCCCATCGAGCCATTTGATGGCAGAGACATCCTCGATCTCCAGATTCAGCGGTCTCCCCACGCCGGAAGTGTCCTTGACGACTCGGCCCACGCCCTCGCGAAACTCGTAAAGCGCGATGGGATCGGCAGCCGTCCCGTGCGAGCGGGCGTACAGCGCCACCCGGTACAGTTCGCCCAACCAGGGGCGGTCTTCCGTCAATTCGTTGCCCAGCGCCAAACGGAAGCCCTCGTCCCAGTCGGACAGGTCGCCCCGAACGGTTCCCGTCTTGACGACAGCGCCGTTGACATAGAGCGTAGCCTTGCCGTTCTCGTCGCGCGCATAAGCGACATGCGTCTTCTTCGTATCGACGACTGCGTCGCGACTCGCCTGCGCGGAACTCCCATCGGGCCGATGAGGGACGAGGATCGAATCATCGGGCACGCGCGTCAGGAAAGGTCGCGATTCGATGAGCTTTCGACCGTACTGCATCTGTCCGGCCCCCGGTTGATCGATCGCCTCGTACCACGGCATCAGCGGAGCGTTGATCGGCCCCCGCCCCGGCTGCCACATCTGCCAAACCGAATGGTGTCCGTAGGTGTGCCCGAACGCCCCGCTGAACAGGTCCCAGTAGAGAGGCCGGCGCACATCCGACGAGATCGAGTGGCCCAGGTCCCGCGCCCGGAACGAGACGGGATGGTCCTCGTAGATCGGCTCGCCATCGATCACCGGCTTGACCGGCGTCCGGTCGTAGTCGGCGCGCGTATTCTGAAAACCCTCGTTGAATTTCACGTTGTGACCGTTCTGTCGCATGTTGAAATCGAGCCAGTCGTCGTTATGGAAGTAGTCGGCGGAACCGCCACCTCCGCGCGGGTGAAACGTGATCAGATGGGCGCCACCATCGCCTGCGGCAACGCCGCGCGCCATGGCGCGAATGATCTGCTTCTGTTGCTCGTTGTCCACCGTGCGGTCGCCGCCCAGGATCCAGATCAGATGTTTGTCCCGATAGCGCTGTCCGAGCCACCGGCCGTACACTTCAGCGTTCTCGACGGTGAACAGTGGTTTGCCGTCCTTGACATTGTCGTGCCAGTAGCGACCCCACGTCGGCAGAAAGCCGATATACAGGCCCAGCGAGTTGGCCTTGTCCACGATGTAATCCACGTGGTCCCAGTAGTCGTTGTTGGGACCGTCCTGCACCGCCGGGCGGGCGGGGTCCTGATCGATCAGCGGCAGATATCCGTACGGATTCGGATCGGAGTGCCCGTTGATCTCCGCCAGCGCCACCGCCTGAATCACCGTGAAGCCCTTGGCTGCGCGGTTCTGGAGATACCGATCCGCCTCTTCGCGGTCGAGCCGATGGAACAGTTCCCAGGCGGTATCGCCCAGATAGAAGAAGGGCGTCCCATCCCCGTGGACCAAAAAACGGTTGTTCTCCGAGACCTTCAGCGGCCCATGGGCGAAGTCCACTGGGGGCTCCGCGATCGCCAGACCGCAGAAGCCGCATACGAGCAGGGCTGTGACGCACCAGAGACGATGCGTCCCCGGTCTGCTACAGGGATGAATGCTCGACTGATCCATTTCCTACTCCTGTCCTTGCGATTCGTTGCCAGCCGGATCTTCACCGACCACGGACGCCCATTGTACCCGCATTGCCCACCCGCGCCAACGCACGTCCCTGCCCGCCAGCCGCCCGAATGCGAATCGGCTCGCGCGCGGCCATCTCGCCCCACCACCGCGTCCGCTGCCGAAAAAAAGCGGGAATCACACGTGTGATGTTGCTGGGAACCCTGAAACCTGCTATATTATTCGCCTTTGACGCTACCAAGAGGAGGTCCCCATCGCCTGTTGTGGGGCCGGGGGCCGCAAACTGTCCAGTACAGGAGTCGTTGGTATGGAATACGGTATCGAGGATACGCGCAAACAGCCCGTACCCAAGGTAAAGGAACTCATCAGTCAAAACCTGATTACCCTGGAAACCGCCAAGGACTGGCTGAGAACCATGTACGAGATCCGCTTCTTCGAAGAGAAAGTCTTCGATCTGCTGGGACAGAACATCATCAAGGGAGCGTCTCACCTGTATGCCGGCGAGGAGGCGGTCGCCACCGGCGCCATCGCCGCGATCGAGCATGGCGACGTGATCGGCTCGACCCACCGGGGTCACGGCCATTGCGGCGCGATCGGCAACAAGTACTGCAACGGAGACGGAGATCGGCAGAACCACTGGAATGCCATGATGGCCGAGCTGATGGGTCGCGAAACCGGCTACTGCAAAGGTCGCGGCGGCTCGATGCACATTGCCGAGGTGGATAAGCAGAACAACCTGGGCTCGACCGGCATCGTGGGCGGCAATCAGCCCCCCGCCGTCGGCGCCGCCCTGGCGGAGAAGTGTAAGAAGAGCGGGCGTATCGTCCTGTCCTTCTTTGGCGACGGCTCGACCAACACCGGGACATTCCACGAGTCGATGAACATGGCCTCGACGCTGAAGGTCCCGCTCGTGGCCATCATCGAGAACAATCTGTATGGCATGAGCGTGCCGTTTTCCGGCAGCGAGATCGACGGCACCCTCTGTGCCAGCAACATCGAGGACATCGCGGTCCGCGCCGCCGCCTACAACGTGCCCGGCATGATCGTGGACGGTCAGGACCCCGCCGCGATCTTCCTGGCGGTGAAGAAGGCCGCCGAACGGGCCCGCAAAGAGAAGCTGATGACGATCGTCGAGGCCAAGACTTACCGCTGGTACGGTCACAGCCGAAGCGATCCGCGGGCCTATCGCACCAAGGCCGAAGAGAAGGCCTGGCACGAGCGCGACCCGATCAGCGTCTGGCGGAACAAGCTCGCCTCCGAAGGGCTCTGTACGGAAGAGGACATGGACGCGATCAAGGACACCGCGTTCAACACCATCGAGACCGCCACGCAATTCGGCATCGACAGCCCCTGGCCCGATGCGGCCGACGTCGCCAAGGACGTCTATGTCGACGAGACCTACCCTGCCGAGGTGGTCGAGGCCGATAAGAACGTCTCGACCAGGGTCATGGAGGCCTCGAAGGTCTTCGAGACCGCCCTGGCGGCATCCACTGCCAAGACCAAGAAAGAGCGGACCGAAGAGGCCAGCGGCAAGGTCAAGTCCGAATTCGGAATGGACGTGATGACGATCGGCCAGGCGGTGGCTGCCGCCCAGGCGGAGGAAATGCGACGGGACGATAGCGTGTTCGTCTTCGGTGAAGACGTCGGCCTCTATGGCGGCGCCTATCAGGCGACACGCGGTCTGCTGACCGAGTTCGGCACGGATCGCGTGATCGACACCGCGATTTCGGAAGCCGCCATTGCCGGCGCCGCGGTCGGCGCCGCCCTTCGCGGCATGCGTCCGATTGCCGAGATCATGTACGTCGACTTCGTGACCATCGCCATGGACCAGTTGGTCCACGTGGGCGCCTACAATCGCTACATGTTCGGGGGCAAAGCCAAGGTGCCGATGGTCCTGCGGACCGAAGGCGGCGTCGGTCGCTGCATCGCCGCCCACCACTCCGAATCGCTGGAAGCCTGGCTCATGCACACGCCGGGTCTCTATGTCGTGATGCCCTCGACGCCGTATGACGCCAAGGGCCTGCTCAAAGCCGCCATCCGCAGCGACAATCCTGTCGTCTTCATCGAGCACAAGGCCACCTATGGTCAGGTCGGTCCCGTGCCGACGGACGATTACATCATCCCGCTGGGCGTCGCCGACATCAAGCGGCCCGGCGCCGATGCGACGATCGTCACCTACAGCCGGATGGTGATGCTGGCCCTCGAAGCCGCCAAGCTCCTCGCCGACCAGCATGGCATCGACGCCGAAGTCATCGACGTCCGCACGCTCAAGCCGCTCGACATGGGAACGATCGCCGAGTCCGTGAAGAAGACCGGAAAGCTGATCACTGTCAGTGAAGGTTTCGGCTGGTGCGGCGCCGGCAGGGAAATCGCCGGCCAGTTCATGGAATACGATTTCGGCGACGGCACGCGCGGCTTCGATTACCTCGACGGCCGACCGGTCAGCCTCGCGGCGATGGATGTGCCCCCGCCCATGAGCGAGCCGCTCGAGAACGCGAGCATTCCCAGCGTCGAGCAGATCGTCGCAGCGGTCAAGCAGTCCGTGGGACAGTAACCCGCCCAGCACAAGACGTTGTTAAACAGGAAAACGAGGATCGAATAGATGGCGAAGGAAATCAAACTGCCGCAGCTCGGCCAGACGATGGAGGAAGGCACCGTCGTCAATTGCCTGGTCAAGGTCGGCGATGAGGTGAAGAAAGGCGACGTGATCTTCGAGATCGAGACGGACAAGGCCACGCTGGAGATGGAAGCTCCCTTTGGCGGGTTCGTAAAACATGTCATGGCGAAGGTCGATGAGACGCTGCCGATCGGTGCGTCCATGATGATCCTGGGCGAAAAAGACGAAGAGGTGCCGCTGGACGCCGCCGAGGCGTCGCAGGCTGGCCCATCCGCTCCCACCGGCGCCGCACCCGCGGAAGCTACGGCACCGGTCCCCGCGGCGGCCCAGGCCGAACCGGAACCGGCGAAGCCGTCCGGCAAGATCATGGCCTCGCCTCGCGCCAAGAAACTGGCGCAGCAGCTCGGTGTGGATCTGGCGACCGTCAAGGGAACCGGACCGGTCGGCAAGATCACCGAGGTCGACGTCAAGAACGCCGCTGGCGCCAAACCCGCCCCGAGCACACCGGCCGCCAAGGCGGCGCCCGCGCCGACCTCGCCCGCCGCCCCGGCCGGCGAAGCGAAACTGGGCGCCACCATCGCCCTCAATCGCCTCCAGCGGATCACCGCCGAACGCATGCTCAAGAGCAAGCAGGAAATCCCCTGCTTCTATCTGACCGTCAAGGCCGACGTCACCAGCCTCGTCGCCAAACGGGCCGAGATCAACGCCGCCGGCAACGTGAAGGTCTCCTTCAACGACTTCATCATCAAGGCGGTCGCCACGGGACTGGAGAAGTTCCCGATCATGACGGGCCAACTGGCCGGTAGCAGCATCAAGCTGGCCGACGCCATCCACGTCGGACTGGCGATCTCCGTGCCCGATGGCCTGGTCGCCCCGCTGGTCAAGGACGTCAACAAGAAGGACCTCACGCAGGTCGCCCGCGACAGTCAGGCGCTGATCGAGCGGACGCGCAACGACAAGCTGGACCTCTCGGATCTCGAAGGCGGCTGCATCACCGTCAGCAATCTCGGCGCCTTCGGCATCGAGTCGTTTATCGCGATCGTCGTTCCCGGCCAATGCACCATCCTGGGCATCGGCAAGATCACGGACACCTGCGTGCCCGACAACGGCAACATCCTGGTGCGCAAGATGATGAACATGACGCTGTCGGTCGACCACAAGGTCGCCAACGGCGCCTACGCCGCACAGTTCCTCGACTTCGTGCGGAATCTGCTGGAAGACCCAACCCAATTGACGAGGTGAGATCGACGGCTTACTATCTTCTCACGTTTCGCGTGAAGTAGCCGCGAAATGGAATTCGTCCGTCGCAAGGAGAGCCTTATGGCCAAGAAAGCCGAAGCCACACAACTGCCCGCCGTCAAGAAAGCTGCGCCCAAGGCGCCGGTGATCGGCGTTTTTGCCACCAGCGATCCGCGCATCGACCCGGACAGCCGAACCCGCTGCCAGAACATCGTCAAGATGGCCGCCGACACGATCAGCGGCAGCGTGATCCTGCCGGACAAGACCCCGGTGCCGGTGGTCTATTCGACGATCCTCGTCGACGGCGAGGCCCAGGCCGACATGGTGGCCGAGCAGTTTCGTAAGGCCGGCGTCGATATCATCGTTTGTGTGCCCGACACCTGGGCGTTCCCGCAATTGACGACGATCTCCCTGCTCCAGCAGTTCCCCGCCAATACGCCGTTCAACATCACCTGCGGCAACAGCGGTCCGCGTCCCGGCGTCGTCTACGCCCACGCCGCCAACGGCGCCTTCGCCCAGTACGGTCGCATGACCACGCTGAACGTCGGCACCTGGCCCGACACCGGGCAGAACCCGCAGATGACCGAACAGACGGCGAAGAACCTCATTGACTGGTGCTACGCTGCCGTCACCGCGGTCGCATTGCGGGGTCGGCGCGTGGTGATCTTCGGACACGACTCGATGGGCATGGAGACCGCCCTGGCCCACGTGCTGCCGACGCGAAACACCTTCGGCGTCGAGATCACCCGTCTCGACATGAAGCTCCTGGCCGACATGCTCAACAAAAAGGCCTACAAGGAAAAGGAACTCAAGGACCTGCGCGGCTGGATCGACCGCTACGTCGACAAGCGCCTGGACCTGCCCAGCGACGAAGCCAGCGAGAATTTCAACCGCTCGCTCGCCATGTACCTGATCGTCCGCGACCTGCTCAACGACCTCAACGCCGTCGGCGGAGGCTTCATGAGCCAGCTCGAATGGGGCAGCGATCCGCGCGGCATCCCGCTGCCGGTGGCCGACGTGATGGAGTCGTTCTTCAACAGCAGTTTCGATCACACCGGGACCAAGGCACCTGTCCCCTATGCCACCGAGGCCGACGTCCAGGGCCTGCTGACCATGCTGTTCATGACCTATCTCAGTGGAGGCAACCCACCGCTGTTCATGGACTTCCGCAAGGTCTGGGAGGCCTGGGAGATCCAGGACCTGGCCAACAAGCTCGGTCTCAAGAAACTCGACAAGCAGGCTGACTGGTACACCAAGGGCCTCGTCGATGGCGACAACTCCGGCAGCGCCTCGTTCGACTGGGCCGCCTCGCCCGGCGCCACAGTCAAGCAGATCATGGACCGCGTCTCGATGCCGATGGCCGACGAATTCTACTTCCCCGGCGGCGGCAACTCCGTGACCTTCATGACGCCGGCGGGCATCGAAGGCATCGCCGCTCGCATGGCCTACAGCCGCATCACCGGTCTCTTCAGCCTGATCTGGGACGAAGCCCACACCACCGAGGTGCCGACGGAACTCGGCAAGGCCATGTGCGATCTGACCACGCCGACCTGGCCGCACACGTTCGTCGTGCCGAAATACGCCAGCATGGTCGAGTACAAGCAGTACCCGCCCGCCAACCACTTCCACATGACCTGGAACCTGCCGGTGGCACGCCTCCAGCACTGGATGGACCTGACGGGCGTCCTCAGCGTCACCCCATGGGCGGAGCGCCCCGCCTTCCTCGAAGGCGTCGACCGTCCCAACCCGCTGATCCACCTGATCAACGGAGGCGAAAACGCCTACAAGGCCCTCACCGCCCGAGGCTGACCCGCCCGAGAGCATCTCCACCAAACACCAAAGGGGAGCCCCATCCGGAGCTCCCCCTCTTCTTGCGCACATTGGATCGTCGCTGGTCGCTCGTATCTCCCGGGCCCGACGGGCTGTGGCTGCGTAGATGCGTGCGAACGAAAGCCATGGCGGATGGCAGCCAACACGACAATACACCCCTCTGCGGAGTGTTTTCTTGATATTTTGGCGATTTTCCAAGAAATCGCATCCACATTTGCCATGCCATATACGCCTGCCGAATGGATGAGCGTAGATAGCGCGAGTCTCCGTCCGGTCGCGACGCTGGGCCGGACAGACCAGGGTGATCGAAACCAGCATTGATGACAGCACCTCTGAGCAAGCAGCGCGGACGTGAGCGCCGCCGGGCCATGTGGCCGCCCGGCGGGCGAAAGGGATTGCGAATTCCGCTTTCGGGCGGAGGACGGACGCAGCCGATGAGACTTGAAGCGTTCGAGAGCGGTGGGAGCGATCCGCCTCCGGTCCGCCGGAGGCGGATCGCTGCCGGCGCGGGGGTTGAGACAATGAAACAGAGAGCGTTTACGCTGATCGAGCTGCTCGTGGTGATCTCGGTGATCGCCCTGCTGATGGCGATCCTGATCCCGGCCCTGCACCGGGCCCGCAACCAGGCCCGCAGCCTGGTCTGCCAGTCCAACCTGCGCCAGTGGGCCATGACGCTGTCTGCCTATACCCAGGCCTACGAAGGGCGTCTTCCCTCCGACGCGGGCTACGGTTACGACGCTTTATGGCTGTTGCGCGGAACGTTCATCGGCAACAGCGACCCCAATGCGGACCACGGAGCGTTCCATGGGTTCCAAACGAGAGGAATCGCCCTGTGCCCTATGGCGACCAAGCCGGCACGCAACGGCAGTTTTGGCATAGCCGTAAGCGACCAAGCCACGTCGTGGCGGATGACCGGAGAAATCGGGGCCTCCACCGACGCCTGGCAGATCCTCACGCCGGAACCGCCGTTCGTGGGTAGCTATGGTTACAACCACTGCCTGTTTTCCGCGTTCCGACTTTTGAATATGGGTGTCCCGCTCAACAGGATACGCCACTTCAGCACCCTGTCGCTGCGAGACCACGCGAGCATTCCCGTCATGCTCGATGCGATCAAGCCGATGTCCGACCCAAGCATGTCCAGTTTCATTGTCGGTGGTCCACAGGGCAATACAGGCCGCGGAGGAGGCGGGGGTCTGAACTGCTTCCTCATGGACCGGCATGGCAGAGAGACCAACACGATGTTCCTGGACTGGTCCGTTCGCAAGGTCGGGCTTAAGCAACTTTATACGCTTCGCTGGGCATCCGACTTCGACCGGGCGGGCCCCTGGACCAAAGCCGGTGGCGTCCAGCCCGACGACTGGCCCGAATGGATGAGAGAGTGCAAGGACTACTGAGGAGCCCCGCTCAAGCGCCGCGGGGGCTATTGCGATGCTGAGGACGTGAAATCTTGCAGGATATGTTCTTTTGACAGGGAGGTTACGCCATTGCCTCGAAAGCTCATACCCCCATGATGACCGCCGCGTGCCAAGCGAATTGAGAAGATGGTGTGCGACAGAAAGAGGGGGTGAACCAGCAAATCGCCCGTGAAAGCTTCTGCTGGTTCACCGGATCGCACCAAGGGGCTTGTTTTGCGCCTTTGGGCGACTGCCTCCATTCTCTAGCACATCGCGCTCGTCGTGTCAAGCCTTTCTCGATCGTTTTGGGTCCGAGGGCCGATACTCACTCGGACCCTGGCGCTCTTGCCGTGCTAAACCATAGACGACTTCGTGGAACCGAAAGGACATCTTCCATGGCATACCAGCTCATCGTTGCACCGAGCCGATGGATACTGCTCCTCCTGGCATCGCTCACGTGTCCAGTAGCAAGCCTTGCGACCTCTTCGCCACTGGAACAAACCCTGGCGGCCATCGAAGATTGCATCGCCGCCTCGCCTCCCGCCTGGCCCCACGCTTGGCACACCGAGTACGTCGATGCGATTCGACACGCGCTAACGGTCTGCGACGAGCCTTCCGATTACGTTCTACGTCTGAACGCCCTGCGCGAAGGCTTCCCATGGTACTGGGAAGACGTCAAGACCAGCGAGGACAGGGCGCTGTTCGAGTTGCAGTGCGCCGAGATCACGTGGTATGCCGGAAGTCTCGTCACTTCCGTCTTGGCCAGCGAGGACGATAGACGGGCAATCCGCGAGCAGGTGAAGGACCTCTGGCAGAATGCGGCGGATTCTCTCAGGTCGCAGTTCGCGTTTCTCGACCCGAACATTGTGTCCAAGGTCCAGACGGATCATCTTGAGAAATGTTTGCGTTGGGTGGATGCGCCGTTGAAGCCCATCTTCCAGCGGCCTTTTGCACGCGATCAGATGGATCGGATCCGCGAAGGCTGGCACGAGCTGCGCTATGCCCGCGTCGACCTGATGCGCCAGCTTGGAGGCGAGGATACTTTCCTCGCCCCCGGACCTCGGGAAGCGGCTCCGTCGGATCACCCTGATTACTTGCTGACGTACCGGAGCCTGGAACAGTTGGACAGCTTCATCTGGTCCCTCGTTGCCCGCCCGCCCGACGACTACGTCCAGGCACACCAGAATTACTGGAAGGCGCAACAACGCCAGCGACAACGAACGGTTGTGGCCCGGGCGCAGGAGCAGCGCCTGAAGGCCCAGCGTTCCAGGCAACTCCGTCAGACCGAGTACCTGAGCTTCCTGCTGGCCATCGTATTGGAGTCTGCCGAGTACCTTGGCAGTTCTCCGGCCGGGGAGGTTTCCGATGGGTCCCATTCGCGCACCGAAGACGCAGCGCCGAAGGAGGTGATGCCTATGCGATAAGTGAGATTCTCGTTTTCGGGATTGGATACCATTCTCTCAGTTGGAGCGTCTGCGGCATCGCAGACAAATGAACATGAAAGGGAGGTCATACCATGAGAAAATCACATTTTGCTTGCATTGCTCTGGTCGTCACACTCTTGGCTGCAACGACCTGTCTGGCTAGTTCTGTGAACGTTTGCGCAGATCAGTACACTTCGTCCGCGTATGACAAGGACGAGGGAGGGTACTCCGTGCCGGCTTGGGAGCCGAGGTGGTACAGTTGGAGCTACTCTCTCTATGTGGACGCACATGCGATGATGAGAGGCCTTAATCCCACTGGCACTTCTTCCTCCGCCTACGCACAAGCGTACGTAAGTGGCGCTGCCGCAAATGAAAGCGTCAATGCTTCTGCCAGTGTCTCTGGAGCATTCGGCAGTGACGGCGACAGCGACAGCTGGTCGGACAGCGGTAGCGTCTATGTAGAGCAGGGGAATGTGATTTCGGTCTCCGAATATTGTACGGCAAGTGCAACGTGCGGTCACCCCACTGCAGAGGCCTACGCCAATGCCGAGGCATCCGCCTCCGCCAGCGCATGGTAGCCTCTTCGCTGGTCGACAGACTGACAGAGATCATATGTGAGTAGCCCCGTGTTGTGAACGGTTCGAAGGACGGTGACCTATGCAAGACCGTTGGTGGTATCGTGTGTCGATGACGCAGCGCGTGCGGATGCTCGTCGAGAAATCTCTGACGGTCGGCAGGGTCACCGTCCTGCTGTTGCTCCTGGCGGGAGCGGTTGCCGCGTATGCTCAGACGGCGAATGACCAAGAGCGACAGGTCTTTGAATTCAGCTCCGATGTCTCCACCCCTATGGGCCTGAGCCGCCTCAAGGGCGTGATGACGACTGATGGCATCCGGCACCGGATGGCAATCTACTGGAT